>Ga0194123_10002284_pt1 | contig 25505 bp, 21 predicted proteins | sample TA2MahsurfametaG_5_FD_155479 | JGI IMG/M metagenome (GOLD analysis project Ga0194123, IMG submission 155479) | Freshwater microbial communities from Lake Tanganyika, Tanzania - TA2015023 Mahale A surface | ecosystem: Environmental > Aquatic > Freshwater > Lake | place: Tanzania: Lake Tanganyika... | reverse complement strand
AAACACGTGCTTGCCGGCGGCCAGAGCCTGCTGCACGAGGGCGGCATGACTGTCGTGGCGAGTGGCTATGACCAGGGCCTGTGCTGCGGGGTCAGCGATCGTGGCTGGTATATCGGTGCTGGCCTGGAGGAAGCGATGCCGAGCCCCTAGCTGCGAAGGACGAAGCCCGCTGGAGGCAGCCAACGTATGGAAGCGAGCACCGGCCCTCGCAAAGGAAGGGATCAGAGTGCGGCCAGCGTAATTGCCAGATCCAATAAAGTTCAAGAATGGTGCTGATGCACTGGTGGGGTGAGCAGGGCTCGACTCGGCGCGTAGAGAGACAGTGAATTGAGCTACAGGTGGATTGCCGGGATAAGTGAGGACTATCCCAAGACAGTCGGCGGCGCAAAGAGCCGCGTAGGCATCAGGGGCCTTCGCCAAGGGATAGCGATGTGAAATTAACGGCTCGGTACACAAAGCTCCAGCAGCAAGAGAATTGAGAACAGCCTGGAAATTGCGCTGCTGAGTCCAACGAACAAAGCCAATCGGGTAATCATTGCCGTGTATCTCATATGATGAGTCGTAACGACCGGGGCCGTAGGAGCAACTGACCTGAAAACTGAGTTCCTTTTTGTAAAACAGGTCGCGGCGAAGTTCTAGACCGGTGGCACCGACCAAAACGAGACGGCCTCGCTGACGACAAGCTTCGGCTGAAAGATGAATGGGCTCACTGGAGGAGGTAGCTGCTGTAATAAGGCCTCCATCAACTCCAACACCGTCGGTGTTCTTATAAATCCAAGACAAGGGATTCTCGCCACTGCCTAAGACCAATGTGGTTGCACCGAATGAGGCGGCAAGCCGGCATCTCTCTGGGTCTGGATCAAGGCATAGAACGCGGCAGCCATGGGCTTGAAGCAGCTGGAGGGAAAGAAGGCCGATAAGACCCAGGCCACTAACGAGAAAGGTCTCACCAAAGGTAGGAGCGGCAAGACGAATACCCTGGAGGCCAATAGAAGCCAAGACAGTGAAAACGGCGGCCTCATCAGTGACGTGATCTGGGATCAGGGCGCAAAGCAACTGGGGAACAGTTACCAACTCGGAGTGGAAGCCATTGGAGACGACGCGATCACCAACCTTGAAGCCGCGAACACCTTCACCGAGGGAGACAACGGTACCGACGTTGCAATAGCCTAGCGGCACAGGTTCATCAAGCTTGCTTCGCACGCTGTCGACAGTAGATAGCAGACCATCTGTGCGCGCCTTTGACAAAACCTGTTGCACTTTGTCGGGCTGCTGAAGTGCCTTGTTAAGCCAATTGGCCTTTCCGAATTCGACCAACATCCTCTCAGTACCGGAAGAGAGGAGAGAGCGATGGGTCTGGATCAGCAACTCACCGTGCCGTGGTGAAGGAGATGGGACGTGAGCTAGAGTTGTATCGCCGTTGGCAAGCGACTGAAATAACTGTTGCATCTTCAAACGCGACCCATTCAAGGACGCACATTAGGAGGTCAGTGCCGAATGATAAACGGCAGAAGCGGACGAGTCTGGCCTAAATTTAGGACACGAGATTGCTATGAGCGAACAGGGACAAAGTTGCAGGAATAATGAAGGTGGATCTGTGAGGCTTGAGGCAGTCGAGGAATGATCGATAAAAAACCGTATGAATCGGTCTATAGATACGCAGAAGATGCCGAAGCTAAATGTAGGGGAAGGGAGGTTCAAAAGAGACTAGCAGTCTGCACAGACTCATTGCATTCAGCACTGAAGGATGGGCAGCCTCAAGAAGCAAGCGCGAAATGGAACATATATCATCAGAAAACGTCACAAGGATACCTTGCAATAGCCGCTGGATGCGAAGGCCTGTTTAGAGGTTGAAGCAGTCGCCGGGGCTCGGACTTCACTTTTTGAAGATCCGGTAACTGCAAACAGGCAAAGAGCTGAGGACAGAAGTAAGCTGAAGATTGCTCCAGAAGTCGGATAGCTAGATAAAAGCTGTAGGTAGGAGGGGTGGCGAAGAAAGAGGGAAACAAATAGACGCAATATACAATACTATAGAACGGGTGCAGGAAGAAAGTCAAAAAGGAGAGAGAAGCACATTACACGTGAGGCTCAAGAGATATCCGGCCTGCGGTGCGGTGAGTAAAATGAGCTACTAATAGAAGCGGTACTAAGGAGTGGCAGAAAAGAGCTGAACGCCATAAGGTTTAGGAATTCTTTGAAATAAGTTTTTCTATTGCTCTTTTGCCGCTGATGATAGCTTCATCACTCCAGAGATAAGCCCACATACCATATCGACCTGCAAAGTGGATATCAAGACTCTCTAGATATGAGTGAATGGTCTTAAGAGCGGATTTGCGATTATGGTCAAAGATGACATAGGCCTGCGGGATATGAGTAACTGATTCGAAGATTGGAACATCGGACTCGACAAGTATTCGAGCCTGTTTTAGTTCACTGAGCACGGAAGCAATAAGTCGCTCCTTCGGCGGGAGTGGTCGATTGGAATCGTATGAGATCTCAGCAGAGATTGATGTGCAGCCGGCAGGGGCTACGTCAAAACCATAGTTCGAGGGAAAGCTAACCCTCACAAATGAGTAGTCTGGTTCGGAGAAGTAGATCCAATGCTTGTCTGTAATATCTCTACGGTTAAATCCTAGATTAACGCAACAGATAGAATTGGTGCGGAGCTGAGAAACAGCAGATACAACGGCGGACGGAACGTCTGGCAGAATAGAAAAAAGCGCGGGCAGAGATATCGTGGACAAGAGTTGATCATAGTTAATAGTATGAGTATAATTGAATGTAATGGTCTTCCTTGTTGGGTCAATAGAGGTACATGTGTAGTTAAGGTGAAGGCGGTCTCCGAGAGAGCTCGCAAGTGATGTCGATATTTGGCCATAGCCACCAGATGATGGGTAGCGGAAATTGGCATTCACTCCAAAGCCCTTAGTACTGTCCGTCAAAGCTCCTCTTATTACGTCTCGGAGGGAAGGGCGCGGGTGGCGCACATTAACCCAGTCAAGCGATAGATCTGAAGGCGGAACACCCCAGAATTTATGGGAATATGGCTTCATAAAGTAATCCGTTATTGAATCTCCATAGATGCTGCGGAGCCAGTCTTCATAATGCTCAAGCTGGCGAGATGCGGAGGGATTTTCAATAAAGTCGTAAAGGCAGTTCTCAATTAAGGAGGATGGCAGTCCATAAGTATTAGCTTGGAATGGATAACGAGTATAGGTACTGCTTGTAAAGATCCATGCGTTACGCTCGTGGACAGTGGTAGGAACTTTGATTGAGTCAAGAAGCTGCAAGACTATCTCGTTCTTCGTGTGAAGGACATGTATTCCACGGTCAAAGATAAACCCAGAGGAATGATCTGAATAAGCGTGTCCACCCGGGTGGGAGGACTTTTCATATACCGGGAAACTGGAGAAATATCCAGCACTGAGCCCGGAAAGACCACCACCAAGTATGACGACGTCAGTCAAGATAGGGAAGCGGAGATGGGTATCCTAGAACAAGGCTAGTAGTTAGATGAGAGAAGTCGACGAAGCGTAGGGATTTGTTGAGGTGATAGAAGCAAGAAACAAGCATTGGAGAGATTCACAGGAGCATAACGTAGGAAGGGTATGAGATATACACCAAGGCCGCATCTCGAAGAAAGAACAGCATGGAAAGCAATCACCTCGAGAAGTGTGAGATTGTACTTAATAGTAACTGCATTACATAGGCGAGAGTAGGAAGAATATAGGCTCTGAAGCTGAGAGGCTGGGGCAGAGAGAGCGAGTTTATAAGAGCCATTTAGATACGCTATTAGATTGCTTGGGTCTAGTTGTGGAACAAGAGAGTTTAGAACATAGTACTGGACACGGACAGAGGCAGACTTCTGTAGATCCTTGTACTTACTAGATTGCTGGGAAGCGTGCTCTCGCTGAAGCAAGTGATACCTTGGTATGATTGCTGCATTACAACGGGCGAGTGCAAACTTGGCAGTAACGTGAAAGTCTTCAGCTCTGGTAAATTCTGACTCAAAGAAGCCAACTGCTTCCATAGCGGAGGAACGAAAAGCTAATGATGGATGCCATACAGGGCATATGCCAACAATTACTTTGGCGAGAAGACTGCCGTAGTTAATATTAAATGCAACAGCATTTCGAATACGTTTATTATGTTCATCTATGGTGTGCTCCCACGAGCAGACAAGGTGTATATGAGGATGGTGAACGAAAAAACGAACTTGGTCTTCAATGCGTGTCGGGAGACTAACATCGTCGTGATCTTGACGTATAACAATGTCCGCATCGATATGACTTAAGACCTTATTAAGGGTGAGAGCGGTCCCAAGATTGCGCTTGTTTTGGAGGACTATAATGCGTGGATCATTGAAAGATCTGATGGTGTCAAGAGATTCATCAGAACTACAGTCATCAATTATATAGTACAGAAAGTCAGAATAGGTCTGCGTGAGGATACTACTGATAGATTCTTTTAAAAAGGGATTACCATTGTAAACGGCGGTAAAGACGGCGACAGTGGGGTTTTTTGAAGAAGGCATTTAGGACGGCGGGAGAAAAGAACGGCAAGAAGAAAAGAAGAGATCTTTGTTGGAAAGGGTTGATAGGTCAAGCGAGGCTAATGCGTGCATGTCATCGAGAAGAATACGCATAAGGCGACGCATAATCTTTCCTGACTTAGTTTTTGGCAAGTTATCAAAGCTGAAGACAGATTGAGCCTTGTGAAATGGAGTTAAGCTCTGGGTAAGTAGCGAATTAATAACGGCTGTAGGGTCATCGGGTTTAAGGTGATGTATAAATGTTGCAAAAATAACATGTTTCTGGCCAGTTACAGGGTCAGGAATAGAGACAGAACATGCTTCATGGATAAATGGAAGGGATAAGAGGACAGACTCGACCTCACCGCTTGAGATTCGGTGGCCATAGATGTTCATGACATCATCCGAGCGGCCATCAACAAAGAGATAACCAGAGGAGTCGTAATGACCAACATCGTGAAGACGGAAGTGACCGTCTGGCGTAAAGTAGGTTCCTACATTATCTCCCGAAAGATGTTGAAATAACCCATCCCAGCGACAAGGGACAACAAGTTCGTTTGGACTTAGATTGTGCTCTGAAAGGTAGTGTGTATCATATATGTGTGATGCAAGAGATATAGGTAATTGAGAGTGAGGCATTCCTACAGAGGAATGGTCAGGTGAATAGGCGTGAGGTAGTGGAGCAGTGAGAATGCCCCCTGTTTCTGTTTGGAAATATGTATTGACAATGTATGGGTAGATAGGCTGGAAGAACTTAACTGCCCATGCTCCAACAGAATCAGCTAAGGGTTCACCGCATGAGCCGACATGTACAAGATTAATATTGTCGTAACCCAATTCAGCGAGAGTTGCGTATTTGCTGGCTGAACTCTTCAAGAGGCGAAGGAGAGTAACTGATGCGTAAAAGACTGAGGTCGAGGTAGACTGCAACACAGGTGCTAAATTCCTGATGCTGGCCAGTGCTACAAGGTTTTCACAGAGAACAGTGGCACTACCGATACAAAGAGGGCCGTAGTATGCATAAGTATGACCGTTGATCCAGGCAGCATCTGTTGCCGTAAACATTGTACAGCCCTTTGTTAGGGAGAAATACAAAGAACAAGTGTGGATTGCAAAGTCAACATAAGAAAAAGGATTATGTGTGACTGCTTTTGGCCTAGAAGTGCTTCCGGATGTAAAGAGTGTAAACAATGAGTCGTCAGGCGTGAAAGAGTTGGGGTTGGGAGAGTTTGCATTTGAGGACGCAGAAAAGCTGATAGTGTCATAAAGTATAATTGGTAGAGTTAATGAAGAAAGGGACAGAGCGGACTCAGCGAGAGGTCGATTTGATGAGAGGCATATAACGACGTCAGGCTGAAAGATATCAATACGTTGAGAGAGTGATTCAGGGGAAAGTGTATCAAAGCAAATACAGTGGTGTGCCGCCATAAATGCACTCGCTGACATTGATACAAAACTGCACTCAGATGCAGATGCGACAATAAGAATTCTGGGCTGTCTATTGAGTGTTAACGGACTAGTTGCATATTCGATTCTGCCAACGAGTGCTAGAACTCGTCGGTGGATATCGGATTTAGTAAATGAAGTGAGATGAAGAGATTTATCTAAGGCGTGAAGGACATGCTCATCATCATGAAAACCTGAGAAAAGGCGGCTATAGAGATTTACAGTTTTTCGGGACGTTGGATTAACTACCAGACTCTCTGGCGGGTAAAGGATAGACATACCAAGACCAATGGAAGTACAGATTAATCATAATAATGGATGGAGTGGATAGCGCAATAAAGAGATGTATAGAGATTGCAATATCTAAGGCTAGAAGGCCGGGGAGGTCTATGCTAGAGTGATGAAAAGAGGATTGCTTATGGAAAAGCTGATACCGGGGTTTGAAGGCTTTAGCGAAAAGTTCATGGCAATCGTCAATTCGGATGAATGGATGAGAGCTCAATCAGATTTCAATGAATGTCGCTCTGTATTGTGTGTTGGGAACGGCGGAAATTTGGCCGTGTGTGATCATGGAGCGATTGATATTGCCCGACTGACTAATAAGCAAGCGGCCGCTCCAGGGAGTGGAATACTTGCAAGCTCACTCATTAATGACAGCAGTCATGACAACTGGGTTAAGAATTGGTTGTCAATTTCCTTAAGGGGGTATGATGACTCCTATCATGAGAATATTATGCTTATTGGTGTGTCGTCATCAGGCTACTCCAAGAACATATGCTTGGCTCTTGATATGGCGGAGGAAAAAGGGTTAAAGAGCTTGCTTATTTCAGCGATGGAGCCAAAGATTAAGGGTAATTACAACACAGTCGTTCTAGGAGTTCCAGAGTACCATTCAAGCGAAGTATTGACATTAATGTTATTTTACCAGTTGATTCACGGGGCAGGCTTCGAGTGCCCTAGTATTTCAGACTCGGTTGAGAGAAAGATAATGTCAGATTACACGATGTAAGAGGAAATAAAGTGCGCATAGTAAGGTTTCAGCATAAAGACGGATCGTATTCCGGAGAGATCTGTGGAGATTTTGTAAGGGTATGGGATGGTTATCCTGGCATTGAGGGAAAACCGACTGCGAAAACGTTTGAGGTCCATGAAGTATCTTTTTTACCTCCGGTAGAAGCGGGGAAGATCATCGGTGTTGCCATAAACTACCCGGGAGCAACAGGGGCTGAACTAGGCATAAGTGAACCCTTGGTATTCTTCAAGTCTAATGAAGGTGTACTGGGCGATGGAAGTAGTTTTGTAGTGTCCGAATACAATAAGAAAAGAAATATTTGGTGTGAACCCGAACTAGCTATAGTAATTAAGGACAGATTGAAGGATTGTACTACGCAAGAGGCTAGATCTGGAATACTTGGCTATACGATTGGCAACGACATTACGATGGAAACTGAAGCTGGAGTTGACCACCATCTGGCAAGAGCAAAAGGAGGAGACGGATTCTGTGTGTTGGGTCCTTTCATAGACACGAAATACATAGCATCCGATCAAGTAATTGAAGGGCATCACAACGAACAGCTCTGTAGAAAAAGTAGTATAGATAAAAGAGTGGTATCGGAGCCAGAATTACTGGTTTGGCTTTCTAGATGGATTACATTGCAACCACTCGATGTTATCCTTACTGGAGCACCAACAAGAGTGTGCCCAAGAACCTACCTAAAGGACGGAGACACATATAGGTGTATGATAGATGGCTTAGAATCACAACAGATTCATGCAAAATGGCAGTGTGGTTAAAGTATGGGTTTTAGACTTCGATGGGGTTATCTGTGACTCAACAGACGAATGCATGATGGTATCGTGGAATGCATACGCTGAAGTTAAAGGAGAGAGAAAGAAAAGATACAAGATAAGCGAGTTCACGGATGAGGAAAGAAGGCTATTTCGTAAGTACAGACCTTTTGTCAAGACAGCAGAGCAGTACCTTATAATCGAAGAGAACTTTAACGCAGGGAGATTTACAATAGATCCGAGTTTGTTCCTCTCAAGCGAAGTTAGGGGAAAAGGTTTTGAGGACTTCAGTGAGGTATTTTACAGAGAGAGAGCGGACCTGGTAGAGAAGGATCCTATTTCGTGGTTGATGCTAAACAAGATTGACAAGAGAATCGCTAATACCATTAGCTTATTGGACATGGATGAAAGAGTTTATATTGCGACCCTAAAGGATGGTGGTTCAGTAAGAAGGATCTTAGAAGGCAACGGTATATTCATTGGTAGTAGTCGGATTTACGATAACTCAGTGATATCAAATAAGCTAGATGCCTTACGTGACATCACTAGTCGCACCGGATTAGGTCGTGAGGCAGTTTTCTTAATTGATGACAATATGGAGCATTTAGTTTCTTCATACAGAGCTGGTTACCAGACATTCTTGGCACTGTGGTACACAGAGATGGAAACGTTTGCAAGGCTGGCTAAAGAGATGGGCATCGCTGTGCTGGATAGCGTAGAAGAATTTGTCGATGTTGCAAGATAGTCTGATAATTCAAGCTCTGATGGCGCCGAATGTGCCGATGAAATGCTAGTATAGAGAAAACAGTATCAAGATGTACGACTTCCATTTTGGATCAAAGGATGAAATAGTCAAAAGACCTGTAGATTTCCTAATCTTCTGTAAAAGGCTTCTGCCTAGATGGGCAAATGGTATACCAGATTCAGAATGTGTATCTATTTTTGAACTGGCGATGGCTGCAGCCGATGACTCGAGGGTTCTGATTGAAACAGGATCTGGGGCGAGCACCTTGGCACTGTTTCTAGCGACATGCTTAAAAGGTGGAAAGGTTTATTCATGGGATACTAGTGGAGGCAAAGGTAGTTTTCTACGGCAAGTAATCAGTGAGTCGATAGGCAGATCATTGACGGTTGACCCATATAAGAAATGGACATTTATACCCTTTGACAGTACAGATAGGCATGTTGGGATACCAGTACTCAGAGAGTTGGGTGAAAGTGTAGGTTTCGCGTTTTTCGACAGCTTGCATACCTTAGATCATTTGACACAGGAGGTGGAGTTAACGCTGAGTGTCGCTAGTGGGGAAATGACTATCGCTATTGACGATGGCTACTACAGATCTAGGCATTATAATTATGCATTTAGCAATATGATACGGACGAAGCTTGGCCTCGGGCCAGTAGATGATACCTTAGATGACAACACATGCTCTCCATTCTATATAGAGATTGAGGAGCACCTAAGGAAAAGGTGCAGACATGTTGAAGCTATTGAATGCAGTTACAAGAGAAAGTTTAGGAATGATCTATTCTTCAGCTACTACGCAGCAGATAGAGAGTCAATGAATAGGCTGGGTATGGAAGATGAAAGTGAGCTCGAGCATAGATTTGATGCTTGGTTCGTCCGTATGTAGATATGTAAGATGTGCAAAACGTGAGAGTCAAGCCAGTACTAACGTATCATAGCAAAGATACGAGAAGAGCATGAGAATCATTCTTGGAATTCCGGCTAGAATGGGTTCATCAAGGTTCCCGGGTAAACCACTTTGCAAGATCTTAAACAAGACTATGATCGAGCATTGTTACGAGAGGAGCGCTTTAAGTAAGTATGCGACAGAACTATTTGTGGCAACATGTGACCAAGAGATTGCTGACAGTGTAAAGGCGTTTGGCGGAAATGTAGTAATGACCAAAAAAGAGATATCTAGACCTGGACTAAGAGTAGCGGATGCTTGCCTTTCCCTAAGTCTTGATGATGATGACATCGTTTGTGTAATACAAGGGGACGAACCACTGGTTCATCCGGGTATGATTGATCTGGCAATCGAACCTCTATTAAGTGAACCAGATGTTTTTGTTACCAACTTGTGTCGCGAAGCAAATGAACATGACTTGGCAGATCCTGGTGAAATAAAAGTTGTGATGGACAGGAAAAGCAATGCTCTATACATGACAAGATCACCAATACCTTCAACAATTCACCAAGAACGAAGATGTGTGTGGTGGAAACAGGTTTGCATAATGCCATTTAGATGGCATTTTATGAAGAAGTTCAATATGGAATTGGCGCCAACCCCACTTGAAGAACAAGAGTCAATTGAAATGCTTCGTGCGATTGAACATGGCTACAAAGTAAGAATGGTGGAATCAAGATTCATTAGCAAGTCTGTAGATACAGAAGAAGATCGGCGTGAAGTAGAAAGGTTGATGCTAGCAGATGAAGTGTATAAGACTATGACGAGGGCAAGCAAATGAATTTGAAGCAACGAATGCAAAATGGTAAGTGTGCGTTTGGGACATGGTCAATGCTATCAAACGCTTCTGTTGTTGATGTGATTGCATGCTCTGGGATTGACTTTGTTGTGATAGATATGGAACATGGGTCAATAGGTTGGGAGACAGCAGAGAGTATGACGAGAGCTGCACAAGCGCGTGGATGTCAACCGATCATACGAGTAGGCGACAGCCAAGAAAATACGATTCTTCACGCTTTGGAAACGGGTTGCAAAGCGATTATGGTACCGAATGTGAATACTGTAGATATTGCTAAAAAGGTATCTAGAAGCTGCAGATATATGCCCGAGGGGATGAGGGGATTGTCTCCTTATACAAGCTGCCATGATTATACGCATTCGCAGCTAGACCAAAGCTTGCAAGTAAACAATGAAGAAACACTTGTCGGAATCCTTGTGGAAGGAGTTAGTGGCCTTAACAGGCTAGATGAGATTTCAAGCGTTGATGGTATTGACCTGATATATCTTGGACTTTACGATATATCTCAGTCGGCTGGTTTCCCTGGAGAGTTAGACCATCCTGAAGTTCGAGATAGATTGAGTAGTTGTTTGACCACTATCAGAAATTCAGGAAAGCTTGCTGGTACATTTTGCCGGTCTATATCTGATGCTATAGAATGTAGAGACAATGGATTTCAGTTCGTCGCTTATGTAGCCGATTCGTATGGCCTTAGGACGTTCTTTGAGGAAGCTTATAATAGTTTTAAGGATAGCAAGGGCTGCTAGCCGATGAAAAGGTCATATTCAGAAGAGAGTGGGAAAGAGTTTCATTTCTTTGAGCATTTTGGTCTGGCTTCTGCCTCGAAAGTTTTTGTGTTGGAGTTGTTTACTAAGAAAGACTACCGGATTAATTATATCGAGATTTCGTTATGTGCGAGGTTACTTAGTTATTTTGTGAGGTGGATGCATATCTTGGAATTGGAACCAGCTAGGTTTAAGATGCTGGAAGTACGAGAAGGTGACGGGCAGATGGTTCGTCACTCGATATTCCAGAATGAGCTAGGAGGTATAGTAGATAGAGCAAGTTCATGGATTAGGGATATCTCAAGAGAGCAGACCGGAGACGATTTATACATTGAGTATTTAGTCAAGGGAGCAATAGATGGACAGATTAATGAATGTAAGAGTTTAAGTAGGCTGATTTATATTGCAAAAGTGGGATTAATATTGGCTGAGAAAGGCGAGAAGCCTGTTATTTACTTTGAGGACAGACTGCTTCCGGTAGTGTTATATTCTCACGTATTAGGTGGCTACGAACGGTTTGTAGTAGTCAACTCGAAGAGAAGATGCTTGCAGGAAGGAGTAGCTTGCATGAGATACTTAAGCCCACGACTGTATACGGTAGTGCGCGCACTATCTGAAGGTATTGTAACAAGGCGGAATGTTACTGGGTACGGGAAGAAAGTGTACATGGAGTACAGAGGTTCTATTGACTATCGGTGTATGAAGGGGGCTTTTAAGCTTGAAAGGTTTGAAGCGCTGGGAGTGAAGAACATTGTTCTGCCTCTCAAGAAGATTATGAACATTGGAGATGCAGTTTCAAAAGGAATAAGTCCGGTACGGGTAAGTATTGGGGAGCTGTTCGGGTCAGTATTTGAGAAAAGGGGGAGGGATTCCAAGTTTTCTGGAGGGTCCCTTCGTGCAAGATTATGGATATTTAGTAAGATGCGTGAGTACAGATCGCTAAAGAGTTACTGGCGACTTGTTTTTAGAGTTAATAATATTGGAGTTTTTTTTCACTGGTATGCTTTTTCACGCCACCACCTCGCAGCTGTTCAGAGTATCCGTGAACTTAGGGGAGTTAGCGTCTTATATCCTGTGTCTACACATCTCTTTAGCACGATCGATCAGAGTACATGTCAAGACGTATCACTCGAATGGTCATCTCTTACGGGGAGTATATCGAGAAGAGGGGGTGTGAATGCCCGCCACCAACTATCAGTTGGTTTTGGAATGAATATTACTCATTCTGAGAGAGAGAGATCCAAACAAGTTACAAGATCATTAAAGGATAGCGGTGCAAGATTTATAATGTGCATGTTGGACGAGAACTCTGTCGCAGACGAACGGTGGCATTCGGGGCATGGCTTGCAAAGGTTGCATTACAGGAGCATATTACAGTATACATTAAGTCGCAGCGATATTGGCTTAGTTATAAAGCCTAAGAGGGCCTCCAATTTGAGATCAAGACTTGGTAGGGAAATAAGCGCGTTGATCGATAAGCTAGTCGCAACTGGGAGATGCTACATATATATGGATGCTCGATTAGATATTACAGATATGTCAGTCCAAGGTGCAGTCCTGGATGCAGATCTGTGTATTCATACTTGTCTGGCCGCAGGTACTGCGGGTATTGAGGCACATTTACAAGGAGTCCGAACAATCTTTATAAACCTCGAAGGCATGAGGTCGAGCATATTAAATGTTTTGCCTCAAGGCAAAGTAGTTTTTGACAACTGGAGCGACGCACTTTTAGAGATAGATAGTCATCTAAGGGCAATGGATTCCCTGGGAGAGAGTACTCTTGGAGTGTGGGATAGACTCCTCGACATGATGGATGAGTTTCGTGATAACGGCCATGACGTAAGAGTCACCAGCTTTTTAAGAAGATTGTTAATCAAGCAGAGTGTAGATTCCAATTTTTGTGACTACCTAGGAGAATGCGTTAAAGAGTACAAGTCAGAATGGGGTGACTCAGCGGTAATCAAGCAGCGTTATTAGTTGAGAAGAGTCGTTCGAAGTGGCTAAGTCCTAGCTAGTGCTAAGATATCCAAGTGTTGTTCCGGTAATTAAATGAAAGTCATGATGGTGGGTGCGGGTGGGATGCTCGGACAAGCGTTTTACCATACATTCAGGGAAGACTTTGAAGTAAGATGCTCCGATATAGACTTAAATGCTACCTGGCTCGAATACCTAGACTTTAGAGACCAGAAAGCATATAGAGAGATGGCTCTTGATATGCGCCCAGACTGGATATTTCACCTCGGAGCTTATACGGACCTTGAATACTGTGAACAACACAAAGATGAGACATACGTGACAAACGTCGAGTCGGTATCGCATGCGGTTGGTATAGCAAATGAAATTGGGTGCCACGTGCTATACATTAGCACTGCAGGTATATTTGGTGGAGAGAAAGAAGTGTATGATGAAGAGGATACGCCGATGCCTCTAGGCGTATATGGCAAGACAAAGTATTTGGGGGAACGATATGTTCTAGAAAATGCCGGGAACGGGCTTGTTTGTCGCGCAGGGTGGATGATGGGAGGAGGACTTGAAAAGGATAAGAAGTTTGTAGCAAAGATAGTTCGGCAGATTATGGATGGTCAGCAGACACTGATGATTGTTAATGATAAGCTTGGAACTCCAACATACACCATTGATTTCGCGCGAAACACAAGGCTGCTTGTTCAACAGTCCAGGACTGGGCTCTACAACATGGTCTGTGGTGGAATGACTGGGAGAGTTGAAGTAGCAAAAGCAGTGGTCGAACTGCTTGGGAAGTCAGATTCTGTTGAGGTTGTTGAGGTTGATTCAGGATATTTCTCTGATAGATATTTTGCACAAAGGCCAGCGTGTGAACGACTTATCAATAGACGTCTTAATGATGAGAATATTAATATTATGAGAGATTGGCGAGAGGCGCTATCGGAATATATCAGTACAGAGTTCAGGATCCATTTTGAAGGACAATAGTTTGTGAAGGGACTATTCGCTAGCCTACGTTACAAGATTCTTGATCAGTGGCGTTTTCGATATTTTTATCTCTTTTTAGATCGATCAGAGGATCTTAGGTTAAGTGATAATCCTGCTATAAGAATATTTAAGCTAAGCAGCAGTAATTTAGACCAAGTGCGGAGTGACCTATTTCATGCCATGGGTGACAATAGTAAGGATAGAAGTATATTTGAAGTGTATCACAGTCATCAGGACGTCGAATGTTGGCTAGCCGAGAGAGACAGGAAGATTGTTCATTATTGCTGGGTTTTCTATAATGTTTATATGTCTCCGATTGCCACTACTCCGTTCAGGAAGAGTCTTCTACGAAGTGATGATATATTCATAGGCCCTGTCTTTACGAGTCCTCAGGCAAGGGGCTTTATTTTTCTCGTTACATTGTGTAAGATTCTTAATGAGCTAAAAGGCGTTTGTAGGTATAGGCGCGTATTGGTGTTTGCCTACTCAAAGAATATCGGGGCATTTTCGTTTTATCGAAGGATGGGATTCATGCCAATCAAAGATCCGTACTCTCTCATGGCTAGAGTCTATATGTCAATGCTAAGATTCATCGGGTTCACAGGGCTTTAATATGCATGAAGCAGAAGACATCCTCGAGCGGATTAGTTCTTTGGTTGTAAAGGTCTGCGAACTTAAGGATCTCCAGTTGAATAAGGAGTCCCGTCTTGACACACTACCAAGCTGGGACAGCTTTAGGCTTATGAGTCTCATATTGGAGATGGAGCAAGAGTTTCGTATTGTGATGCCCGTTGAGAGGTACGAAGAACTTCTGGATATTTCGAGTTTATTAGAAGTAGTAAAGGTCAGGCTAAAAGAGTCTTAGGATAGTCTTGCTTGTTTATTGCGAGATATTATGGTTGGCAACACTTTGGAAATATTTGGCAGCGGAGAATCTAAGTTTTTTGTGCACGGAACTGGCATCTGGGAGGGGGGAGGACTTCGCTATCTTAATATATTGGGAGAGAAGTTTCCGATACATACAACATACTACCTTGATTCAAGGTTGAGGACAAGCAACGAAGTGAAGTTGAAAGGGAAAATATGCTATGTCGACTCTGGAGTCATAGCACGGTTTCTATTATTCTTAGTGCTTCGTATTAAGTGTATTATAAGAGCGCCAGGCTTACGAGGCTATGTAGCGAGAAGACAGAGGGCTCGAGAGCAGCTCACTTATGTATACCTTAATGGTCTTCCAAGTCTATTCATCAATAGAAGTACCACAAAGGTAGTAGTCTTGTTTCAGAATAGGCTCTGTTTTGACACAAGGTCTTGGAAGGCTTTCGGTTGGAGGTACAGACTTAAACTGCTAATACTAAAGCTGGGGATGAGTATTTTAGTGCGCAAGGATGACATCATAGTAGTCCAGACATATGCAATGAAAGAGGCCGTGAGGAATTTATTTAGTCCGCGTCATCTAGTCGTACTACCTTTGAACGGAACCGGTAAGGAATATGAGCAATCTCAACTCAGTGGTGATGCTATCAATGGAGTCGCTCGTCCTGGCGTGACAGATGGGAAGGTAAGACTATTTTACCCTTCTTCAGGAATAGCACACAAGAATCATAAGAACCTTTTCAAGGCTATGAGTATAATAGATGCAGCATATCCTGGGATGGTTAGGCTATATGTAACATTGTCGGAGCGAGAGGCCTTAGGCATCGATGACTTCTCGGCTAATGTTATTCCCATTGGAAGGCTGAGTCATGCAGATGTGATCAAGGCGTATCATGCCATGGATTTCTTAATCTTTCCCTCTATATGTGAATCTCTTGGCCTGCCTCTACTTGAGGCACAGGCAGCTGGTCTTTCGATAATTGCTTCTAACCTTGACTTCCAGCGAGAGTCTTGCCAGCATGTATTAGAATTCAATCCATATTCAGTGACATCAATTAGCAATGCAGTCAATAAAGCCTATCACAGCCAGCTTCAAGAGAGGTTGTAACAAGATTGTTTTGTTTTTGTCAATATGGGGGCTTCGGGCAACAATCTACAAGATTATTGGGCGCTCTAATATAAAGCCAAAACTTTCTCTGCCACATTGGAATCAAGATATTCTGGTAATTGGCTGTGGTCAGTTCGGCTTCAGTTCATTAGCGCCACGTTTATTAAGACTTGGGATCTTTTCTCCGATACGTTTTGCCTATGATGTAAATAAGAATAACCTAAATAAGTTTTGTACAGCTTTTAGCTGCTCACCATTGGAGGAGAGTGAACTCAGAGATGCAATTAAGTCTGTTGGTCTAGTGTATATCTGTTCCGATCATGCATCACATTTTCACTATACCTCATTATGTGTTGCTGAAGGTGTCGATGTTTACTGTGAGAAACCCATAACAACTAATCGTGATCAGGTATTGAGGCTTCGTAAGCAGTTAGGTGCATCTCATTCGACTCTTTATAGTGGCTATAATAGGCCCCATTCTCCAGCCATTGCACAGATAAGAGCCAACTTCGATCTGTACAAGGCCAGTTATGCACACCTTGCCTTTAATGTCGCTGGCCACTTTCTTGATGATTCTCACTGGTACCGCAGTAAAGGGCAGGGCTCACGCATATATGGTAATATCGCTCATTGGATAGATCTTCTAGTCCATATTGCTTTTTGGTTCAAGAACATTCCTGAAAAGCTTAAATTAGAGATTATTAATTTTAATCCTCGTCATTCGGATGAAGACATTGCCTTGATCGTAACCTCGCCACAGTTGACTGCGGTAATATCTTTTTTTTGCCGCACTGAACCATTTACTGGTGTACATGAGAATCTGTCCATAACGACTGATGCCTTTCAGTCTCGTATTTTAAACTTTCAGACTTTAGAGACTGATTTCGGCAATGACTATATCTGTAAACGCTTCGGTAAGAAGAGCGCTGGTCACTCTGAAGCTATCCAGCAACCAAATAAGTTTCCCGCCCGGCCAGACATGGAGTTTTTTATATCAGAACTCCTTCTCGACCATATACTAAGAATGACAAAGGACGGGCAGTCTCAAAGCGTATTCATGCTGAGAGATGAGATCAGAAATCTCATTAGTTATTAGTTCTATAGCTGTCATTTCTCTCGCGATATAACAGGGTTGCAACTGCACCAAGCATCCCAAGCATGACCATTAGGGTAATTGACCGATGAGCTAGAAACGCTGAGAACATAAGTAGATAAGATTGATTTATGGCAGTCCGCCCTTTTTTGTCGATATTCATCAGAGATGCTGCATTTTTAACGTAGTTCTTGTAGCTGAGACAGAATATAATTGAGCCAATTAGTCCGTATTCATAAATGAGCCTGACTATCTGACTATTTGGATTGCTGAATACACCATCTGCCATCCAGACATTAATATTGCCAGCCGAACCCAAGCCATGCCCAAATATTGGGCCAATTATATTATTGCCAAGCAGCTCGTTATACACAGTAATGAGTGGATAGACATTGCTGTATTGCGCAAATAAGAGTGGATTTACTTTTCGCGGATCATATTCCGGATCAATATTGACTATCGTGGATAGAGATGTTGCGTATTCTTGAATTCTTGGGCTGAGCGATGCAAGAAAAACTACAATAGCCAGCAATAGTGTCACGACAAATGCCAGTTTTACAAGGTTTTTTAAAGTGAGGCGTCGCAGCCTGTATGCTACTAAGACACCAGCAAAGATTAGCAGTGCTATTAGATACGTTGTTGATTGTGTAAGCATTCCAAGTACTATTAGAAGAGAGAACTGAGTCTGGCTTATAAAGAGTTGCTGCTGTCGGTCAAATGCTCTCTTAACTATGATGAAGAAAGGAATAGAAAGCAAAAAGACTACAGCATCCCTAGGCTCACCAAAGAAGGCATGGAATCTCAAACCAACATCGATCTTGTCGGAGACACTTCTGGGTATGAGATCATAACCCATGGAGAATTGAAGAATGTAATCTGCTAATCCAAACAAGAGGTTCAAAACAATAACTACAGATGCAAACCGAAAGAAATGCTCCAGCTTTCTTCGAGTATTTAACAACCGTGAGGGGAGTAGAACGAAGTAGCAGACTTGGAAGAAAGGCGTCATGGTTTCAATCAAGACTCTGGTTGATAAAAGATCAATATTATGGATAGTCATTCCGGGAGAGGATTGAAGAGTGTCGTTACCTCTGACAACCAGCACACAGCTTACTACTATTGTTAAAACTGTGCCATAGATAGCTGGCCAAAGAAGTGGCTTGACGGAAAGAGATCGAACAGTATTCTTAGGATGGCGATACAGAATGGCTGCAATAAGACAAACAGCAACAAAAGATGAAAGTATCCTTGGAATACTCAGCGTTATGCTGAAAATATGGCCTATATTAAAGAATAGTTGGGTTTCTAAGAGTGCTGAGATAATCCATAGTCGCCAGAGCATAATCAAGAAAAGTTGGAGTTGCTAGGAGCAGGATGCACTGAGATTATCTCGATACTTTCATCACAAGTTATGTAGGTGGGGAACAGTTCACTAACAACCTATCACAGACTTTACAAGTCTATCAACAAATGTCTTTTGAACTGGACAGAAGTATTCTGCTCTAATTCTAGTACTCGCTTCATGGATCTTTTGCCTTAAGGATACGTTCAGTGTTGAATAGTGCAAAATACCTTCCGTAATTCCATTAATATCATAGACACGGCGAAGTATAATGCCAGGTATCTGTTCTGGTGTCGGGTCGTAAGTCAACCCAGTCCTATTCATTAGTAGTAGAACAGGTACTCCTAGTGCCATAGCTTCTAGTATCGTGCTGGAAGCTTCGCTTACAAGAATCCTTGAGTGCTTGATAAGCTCTTGGTAATGTCCTGATTTGACGACACTGATTGAAAGATCAGCAGGAATGTGATTTAGGTTGTCTATCTTCTCTATATTCGACGCTGGGTGAGTTTTTACAATGAACCGAACCTCAGAACCCATTCTTTTTGAGGCTTCAATAATGTCATAGACTATCGCCGTTGATCTCTTTTCAGATATTGGCAACGTCACGAGTACAGTCTCTTGACTAATTGGGTTCATTTTAGTCTCCCATACATGTTTTGACTTGAATGATGGGATTACTAGTGATTCAAAGCGATTAGAAAAGCAATGCAAGGTCTTAGTCGAAGCATTACCTTGGACCATTACAACGTCAGGTACTGCGTGGTTCTCAACTTCATGATCAGTGGGAAATGAACAAAGACTTAGTGGGGGACTTTCATAGGCCCGATATCCATGTCTTTTTACGCCTCTAAAGAACTGAGAAAGTCCAATATTCCATACATGATCAATAGAGTGGCCTTCAAACCAATCAATTGCGCCCGTCAGACAAACCCCTCTCTGCTTAATTCTTTTCAGGAAGCTAAATGTAAGCAAGCACTCGATTGTACTAGGCACATCTCTACTACTATAAATACTCTCGATGACTAATGGTCTAATGTTAATACCATGGAATGTGACATCTGGTATGTGAAGCTTCTTGAGGAATAGCGGGTAAAAGGCCGCAAAGAAATAGTCAGATATTCTTAGATAGACATCCTTATATACATAGTCTCGTTTGCTTAAAGACATGTTTCTATAGATTGCGGGAATTTGCTTCAATGAGGTATTTACTACTGTTGGAACGATCGCGATACATAGACCTGGTATGCCGCAGAAGTAATCAAGCATGTCACCATACCATCTATTACTTTCTTCGTAACCAGGCAGAATAAAACTATCGACAAGAACAGTGTTCTTTTCTGTTATATCTTCATTCGTGCCTGCATATAGAGATGCAAATGGCTTATGTGCAAGTCGATAAAGTCCATGAATGACAGCTGCTAGTGTTGAGCTTTTGACTCGACGCAAGCCGTATACGAGCGGATTCATTAATACTCTTACGCCAGTTATGTTATTCGTGACAAGCAGATTTTGTACAATAGACTTTACTGATTTTTTGTTCACCGTAATGATATCTGGAATTAAATCGCCTCTGAGGATTTTTTCTTGCAAAAGCCTGATTGTGCTTATAGTAAAAAGAAAGTCATTACCCTGAGTGTTTCTGGAAGAAATCGGAAGCGCCCACCACAGGACTTGATTGTTGTTTTCTTGTGAAATATGTTCTATGATTACATTTAGCTCGTGGCGTAATGCCAGTGCAATAGACTGTAACTCTGCGGCGTCTGCACGCCCCAGTGAACCTTCTATTCTTAAGTCAAGCCTCGACCTGCCTTTCATTCTACACCTACTGGCGTACTAAAAGTACTTCAACTGTAGCAGCATGTCTCATTTGACTGCACTCATAGAACGGTATCGGTGATTTGTACTAATGTACTAAGTAACAGTCAATTCTTCCAGTGCAGAAGCCGTATCCATCTGTCGTATTTACATTCGGTTTTCTTAGGTATATTTTTCAAGGCATTATCAGTCGATGTCAAGAGACTACATCTATTTCATCGCTATACCCGTATTCCTTATTCACCCAACGCTCTTCGGTTAGCCTCTACTTACTTGTTGGAGCTTGTTTAGAGCTTAACCAATGCGGTGCTCTCAAAGTCTACGTACCCGCTCTTTATTGTTCAGAGTCTCTCACTTTAATAAAGAGCATGCCATGTGTTCAGGTTGTATTTTATGATAACTATGGTGTATTAAACGCTAACTTATCAGCGTCTCCTCTTGGCGACCCAGCATTTCTTGTAATAGTTGATTATTTTGGTCATGGTCATAAGTGTCAAATTCTTAAAGATCTCCGTTCTGCTAGGCCAAATCTCTGGGTAATACGAGACTCAGTACATTCTTTTGTTCCAGATAGCAATCTTGATGATTTTGACTTTCAGATCCTTAGTCCCTACAAACATGTACCTGTTCCGCATGGAGCGTATATAGTCGGTAATCAGGACAGTAGGATCTTTTCTCTATATCCACAATTATTCCAGCTACTTACTATTAAGCAAGAATGTCTGCCATCTCCTGGAGTTGTTGGCTATACAATGATAGCTTTATGGCTCACTAAACGCGCTTTGTATTCGTTTGGCTTGCCAATTCTCAGGACGGGAAAAATACCATTACTTGAGATTTCAGATGATTCTCATCCACGAAGGTTTCGTGGTCCATACCGTTCATCAACCTTGGTAGAGAAAAGCTTAGAGTCTGCATATTCTTATTATTCAGGATTTCAATATCGTAGAGACCGTATTGCCTCCGCATACAATGTACTCTTATCTATGGTAAACGAATCAAAGGTTAATCACGAGTGGTGCAAGGTTAACTCTTACCTTGTAAGGTATGGTAGTTCTTTTTATGGTTCGTTTCATTCATATGTCAATAAGCTGTCGTCTTTGTCATACCCTGTTGTAGCCTGGCCTGACTTCTCGGTAGAAATAGTCAATAATCTAAGCTTGTACCCAATGACTTTTAGAGAATATACCGCCCAACCTCTGCTAAATATACCCATCAGCTCTCGCTTATCTTCACTTAAGTCACCAGCCCTTAATACATTGAGGCTTTTATGTAAACGATATTATGTAGAGCCTATTTCGGAGCAAGAATGGTATTTGATGCTTCAAAGGTCTACTCCTCATAGCTATCTTCAGTCCATTGAATACGCGCTGTCGAGGAAGAGAAGTAACAATCAAACTCTTCATTTATTATCACTGACAGACCGTTATTCGGGCAATCGAATTGCTCTATGCCAAATGATTCGAATATCTAAGTTTGGTTTCAATTTATTTAGGCTTAATATGGGACCTATCTTGCTAGATACATGCCCTCTGTCCCACGACGCTTGTTGTCTTCTGTTCATGCATCAGCTTAAGTTTTGGGCAAGGAAATATGGTCTTTCAGCTATCATAGCTTCACTCCCCATACATCATGAATCCGCAACGGCAATAGTCATCCAAGGCATAGGCTACATACGAAATATTAGGAAGGAGCCTTACACCACTGCCTTGATTAGTCTTTCCCCAGATGAGACTGCGCTCAAGAGAAATCTTCATGGTAAATGGAGAAATATGCTTTCCAAAGCATTGCGCTCAAATGTTGCTGTTAGGAATATAGTTCTTTCAGAAGATAATATCTCATTGTTTATAAGCCGCTATGAGCGGCATCAGCTTGATCGTGGCTATTCTGGAATTCCATCAGAGTCAATTCTCGGCATGTTCGCTAATAGATCAAAGAGTTTCTTTTTAAATGCCTATGAAGCATTTTTATCTGATGATTTTAACCTTACCTCACTTGGTTTTATCCTTACTCTTACTTATCAAAGGACATCAACATACATTGTAGGTTGTGTTACACCTGCTGGTAGGTCTTTACAGGCAAATTCTGCGCTAATTTGGCATGCTATAGTCGACTCAAAGAGCAATGGCATTGAAACATTTGATTTAGGTGGTATCAGTGATAAGCATACACCTGATGTAGCGAAGTTCAAGCGAGGACTGAATGGGGATGAGGTAACATACATTCAAGACCTAATTCTTTTCTAACCATCAAATTATATAACCATGCCTGCTATTCATCGGCAAATACTCGCAATTGTATCGACGCCGTTCTGGATCTTAGAAGAGCTCTTATCATTTTTTATTCCCAAGAATTGCCTTCGAGTCATAATACTCCATGATCTAGAATCAACCCAAGCTTTCCTGGATTCTCTTATCTATATTTCCCTCCGCTGGAGTATCATACTACCTAGCGAGTTTGAGGATATGATAACGGGAAAAAGGCCAATAATTGGTAGAAACCTGCTCATTACATTCGATGACGGCTTTTCTTCCAATTACATGATCGCAAAAAATATTTTGGACCCCCTAGATATCAAAGCAATCTTTTTTATAGTAGTAAATTTTGTGCGAAGTTCGACCGTTGCCGAATCAAGAAACTTTATCATGCGGCATATTCAGTGTGTTGCTAATCAAAGCGATCTACCTGAAAATTGGAGTAGCCTAAGTGTAGATCAAGTTAGAGCTCTTTGCCAAGCTGGTCACACTATTGGTAGTCACACTCTTAGTCATCCTGATTTGTCGACAATTGACGACGACTTGGTACTTCAAAATGAACTAGCTAGCAGCAAAACTGCATTAGAGGATCTTACCAACGTTGAAATCTCTCACTTTGCATACCCCTATGGAACCGCCCAATCAATATCAAGAAGAGCATATTCTCAAGCAACAGCTATCTACAAGTTTATCCATACGGGTCTCAGAGGCGACAACTCGAAAAATCTTGATTCAACATTCATTCTGCGAGATCCAATCTGTATGCAAACTCCATCTCTTGACTACGCCTTTTTCTCTCCATTACTTGTCCGAGCATTCTTAGATGGCTCAGCCGACTGGATATATGCTCGTCAATTAAGAAGGCTCATGAAGTCCTGCGTCGGCTAATGCGATAGTTTTATGCAGTTTCTTGGTGGATTGACTAAGTTCTTTGTTAGATTATCGCTCTCTCCAGTCGGCTCGTGTGCTATTCCCCTATCCTGATCTGCCTCGATGGCGAGGCGCGGTGGCCTGGCTAATACACACTGATTGGCGTCCATGTACTTACCCAACAATCAGCACAATATGATCCTCTGGAGGCAGCTAGGGGCACCAACATCACAAGCTCCTCAGCTCGTTTCAGCTCTCAAGAAGCCTGGCAGGGGTCAGCAGCAGCACGACGCTCTTCCCCCTCCCTTTGAGCCATTCGCACAGTGCATGGCATTACTCTCTATTACGACCTGGCCGCGGTCCAGGTCACCCGTAAGCTGGCGAGCACATACGCACTAAGTGTGTTTTCTCACCAGGTCACTCAGTAGCCCGCAACAGTCCGAGCTTCTGAATGGGTGTGCGGCCAGCCAGGGCCATATGGCACCTGCGGCCGTTATAGACCGCCAGATAACGCGGTAGCCATTCGTTTCGCTCGGTTGAGGTCTGAAAGGCCATCGAGTAAGCCCACTCAGCCAGCAGAGTCTTGATGAACCGCTCGGCTTTGCCATTGGTTCGCGGGGTGTACGGCCTGGTCCGTTTTGGTGTGAGCCCAAGTGCTGAGCAGGCTTCTCGCCAGGGTTTCGAGCGGTAGGCGCTGCCGTTATCGGAGAGAACACGTCGACACGTGATCCCTTGGGCATCGAACCAAGCCACGGCCCGCAACAGAAATCCCACTGTTGTCGCCTGCTTCTCATCCGGCAGAACCTCAACGAAAGCCAGTCGTGTGGCGTCGTCGATGGCCACATGGGCTTTCTCGTAACCCGCGCCACGGGAGGAGCCCAGGCGACGATCACCGGTGATCCGGTGTCCAACCCGTTCAAAGCGGGCCAGCTGTTTGGTGTCGACGTGGATCATGTCGCCGGGCCGTGCCCACTGGTAGCGGCGCACTGGCTCTGCAGGTTGCAGGTTCTTGAGTCGGCCGAGACCCAGGGATTTGAGCACCCGGCCAACGGTGGAGAGCGGTGCCGCCAACACCCTGGCCACTCTTCTGAGCGTGCAGCGCTCATGGCGGAGGTCAACGGCGCGGTGCAGTTGCTGTGGATCGAGCGTCCGCCGCTGGGTGCGGCGAACACTGCGTCGATCCACCAGAGCGGTGGCACCTCCTGAGCGGTAGCGCGCCAGCCACTTGTAGGCAGTGCGGACACTGATCCCCACCTGAGCAGCCAGGAAGGCGAGGCTTTCACCTTGATCAATGTGTCGACGCAGAAACCGTTCTCGGCCGAGGGGTGTCAGCCGAGCGTTCGGGTGGGTATGCATGGGATGTGAGGTCAGTGGGTCGGCGGTGACACCCGGACCATGACGACCTCACACCCCTTTGTCAGCTGAACAACGTGGTGGGACTACACATCTAAAGCGGCAGTGATGCAGAATCATGACGCGCAGCGGTCCCATGGGTGAGACTGAGATCGCCCTGGAGAAAAGAACGGGGCTTGATCAGAGTTTCCCTAAACTGAGATGCACCAACTGAACCGACAGATTCGAGCCCAATTTGCACCTGCTCGCCTTGTCGGCGGAACCTGCTAAGATAGGCAAGAATAACAATTTCAATCTTTATGTCCTTAATCTCCGGACTCGATCGAGTGGGTAAGGTTTTGAGCAATGTTACACAATCTGATCCGTGGAGACTACTGTCGCAATCCTTTGCGGAATCCAACAGAATCTTGCTTGTAGGGAATGGTGGTAATTTAGCAGTCTGCGACCACGGCGCGATAGACATATCTAGGTTAACAGATAAATTTGCTAGCGCTCCGGGAAGCGGAATTCTTGCGAGCTCACTTATTAATGACACTTCACATGACTTATGGGTAAAAAACTGGATAAAAATTTCCTTAAGAGGTCTTGAAGAATCTGCAGTTGCTTCAACTCTTGCTATCGGAGTTAGCAGCTCGGGATATTCAAAGAATATTTGTTCAGGCCTTGACTATGCGCACTCCCAAGGAGTAAAAGCATTTTTAATCTCTGCCGTTAAGCCAAAAATACTAGGCCACTTTGCGTACATTACCCTAGACGTTGATGAGTATCATTCAGCTGAAGTCATTACATTAGCACTAATCTACCAGCTGATTCACGAAT
>Ga0194123_10002282_pt1 | contig 25534 bp, 15 predicted proteins | sample TA2MahsurfametaG_5_FD_155479 | JGI IMG/M metagenome (GOLD analysis project Ga0194123, IMG submission 155479) | Freshwater microbial communities from Lake Tanganyika, Tanzania - TA2015023 Mahale A surface | ecosystem: Environmental > Aquatic > Freshwater > Lake | place: Tanzania: Lake Tanganyika... | reverse complement strand
CACTGTTTGTCATAAATGCGAATCACCATGTCCAGTGGATATCGACTTCGGCGACGTCTCGATGGCGATGCGCGATCTGCTGCGCCGCATGGGCAAGAAGCGCTTCAATGCCGGTACCGCCGCCGCGATGCTGTTCCTCAATGCCACCAACCCCGAGACCATCAAGCTCGTGCGCAAGGGCATTATCGAATGGGGGTTCAAGGCGCAGCGCCTCGGCCATCAGGTCCTCAAGACCTTTGCCAAACCACAAGTGCAGGCACCGCCCGCAACCACCGGCAAGGCGTCGGTACGCGAGCAGGTGGTGCACTTCGTCAACCGGCGGATGCCGGCAGGTGTTCCAAAGAAAACCGCTCGGGCGTTGCTCGACATCGAAGATCGTAATTATGTGCCGGTGATCCGCAACCCGCGCTCGGGCAGCAGCGACGCCGAGGCGGTATTTTATTTCCCGGGCTGCGGCTCGGAGCGCTTGTTCTCACAAGTCGGACTCGCCACACAGGCCATGCTGTGGCATGTCGGCGTGCAAACCGTGTTGCCACCCGGTTATCTTTGTTGTGGATATCCACAGCGCGGGTCGGGCGATTTCGACAAAGCCGAGAAGATGATCACCGATAACCGCGTGCTGTTCCACCGCGTCGCTAACACGCTCAACTATCTCGACATCAAGACCGTAGTGGTCAGCTGCGGCACTTGCTACGACCAACTGCAGGGTTACGAATTCGACAAGATCTTCCCCGGCTGCCGCATCGTCGACATCCATGAGTATTTGATGGAGAAAGGCGTGCAGCTCGAGGGCGTGACGGGCGTGCGCTATCTCTATCATGACCCCTGCCACTCACCGATGAAGAGCCACGAGCCACTCAAAGTGGTGAACCAGCTGATGAATTCAAAGGCCAACGGTATGATCGTCAAAAACGATCGCTGTTGCGGCGAGTCTGGCACCTTTGCCGTATCGCGACCCGACGTTTCTACGCAGGTACGTTATCGCAAGGCCGAAGAAATGCAGAAAGGCGCACGCGCAGCGCGCGCCGACGGCTTTAGTGGCGAGGTCAAAGTACTTACCTCTTGCCCCTCATGTCTGCAGGGCCTGAAGCGCTTCGAAGACGAAACCTCACTTGATGCTGACTATATCGTCGTCGAGATCGCCAAACATGTGCTCGGTGAGCACTGGATGCGCGACTACGTCGCCGCTGCGAATGACGGCGGCATCGAACGCGTGCTGGTCTAACGCTATAACGCCTTTCGAAAGGTTAGGTTGTAACGCGTACCACCCTCGGGTTTTTGCACCGCGTGGTAGCCCTTGCGAGCGGCGCCGCCCCACACCAATACGTCACCGGGAAAGAGACGGATACGTACTGGTGAGCCTCGGCGCTCGAGTCCATACCAAAGAAACGTCGCGGCGGCGCCGAGCGTCACCGAGACGATCGGCTGCGAAAAATCGCGTTCGTCGGCGTCGCGGTGCGCGCCCATCTGCGCCGTCGGCGAATAGCGGTTAATAAGACAGGTGTCAGGATCAAAAGTACCAAAGCCCGCGGTGGTAGCCGCAGTGCGCGCCAAAGCGGCGAAAGCGGGAGGAATGTCGGGCCACGGCTGACCAGTCAAAGGATCGGCGAGTTCGTAGCGATACCCGCGGGCATCGCTGTACCAACCGCAGGCACCGCAACTCGTCATGAAGGCGGACATCGGCCGACCGCTCGGTGTTTTGAGCTGCCGGAACCGCGCGGCGGCCGAGATGCACTCGACCGCCGCATCCAGTTCATCAATCGGTGCCGCGAAGCCATGCAACAGCACGACTTCAGGAGCGACCTCTGAGCGTGTCAAACAGTCAGAGGCCGACGGTCACTCGGCCGTAGATGAAGCGTCCCGAGCGACCAAACGGCGAGTAGTTTGAAAACGACGTCGCACCCGTCGTGTTCAGGGTCGGCGGCAACGCATCCGGGTACTCATCGAGGAGGTTGTCGGCACCCACTGCTAGTCTGATGTTTTCAGACACTTGGTAACGCGCCTCGAGGTCGACGAGCGTCTTCGACGTCAGCACGAAGTCGGTGGCAGCCGCGGAGCCCGGCGACAACGCATCGCCGTAACGCGTGGCACGCAGCGTTGCCCCCACCCTATCCATCGACCAGACGGCTGACAGCGAGAACTTGTTCTCAGGGTTGCCGCTTTCGAAAGTCAGCACGTTCACGCGTCCAAACAGCGTCGGCGCCGGGTTGAGAGCGGTGAGCTGCGGGGTCGCAGGAATGCGCTTGACCTTGGTGTCGTTGAAGTTGGCGGTTGCCGTGACGTCAAACTTGCCCGCCGTCTCAGTGACGATCGGATAGCTCACGACCACGTCAACCCCATTGGTCTCGGTGTCGACACCATTGATGAAGAAGCGGCCGGCAGCACCCGGGAACCCCTTGCCAAGCAGGAAGGCCTGCACAGCACGGTCAGACGCCGAGGTCCCGGCACCGAGGTTCTCAGAGAGCACAATGCGATTATCAATGTTGATCCAATACGCATCGACCGTCAGGCTGAGGTCGCCGACGCGAGCCACGGCACCGACCGAAAAGTTCGTCGACTCCTCGGCATCGAGCGACTGAGCACCGAGTGCCCGAGCGACAGGGTCACTTACGGGAAACGTAGTGATGTCGTACGGAATGCCACTAATGAAGTTCGTTGATGTGGTGGTGAAATACTGCTGCTGCAGCGACGGCGCGCGGAACCCTGTCGAGCTCGAAGCACGCAGGGCAAACGCTTCGCTGAAATCGTAACGCAATGCGAGTTTGCCCGAGACATTACTGCCGAAGTCCGAGTAGCTTTCACCGCGGATAGCGGCCGATGCAAGGAGCTCATCGGTGACATTGGCTTCAACATCGACATACGCGCCGATCGAGTCGCGCGACTTATTCACCGCGTTACTTGGACGAAAGCCGGGAAACACCTGTGAACCCGGCAGCACCGCCCCGCTCGGGGGGCGGAAGCCCCCGTCTCGATACGAATCCGGCTCGCCGGCCGTGATGCTGTACTGTTCGGTGCGCGCCTCGACCCCCACTGCCACGTTAAGCGGCGAGGCGAAACCCATTTCGTACTCGCGGACGCCCGAGATATTCGCAACCGTCTGTGCGTAATCAAAGCCGCCAGCATCGAAGGAGGTCTTACTCGCGGGGCCAAGCGTGCGATTCAGAGTGTTCTGAATAGTGTAGAACATCTCATTGAAGCCGTAGCCCAAAGACGCGTCCATGCTCCACTCGCCGACTGCCCAACGGCTCCCAAAACTCAAAGAATAATCCTTCACGTTTGGCGCGATCTGTGGCAGAAAGCCGTTCGGATAAATCGATGTAATATTTTGATCTTGCAAAGCGCGACGATAGAAGCCAGCGGATAGCGCCTTGCGGCTCATGACGGACGCATTCGCGTAAATCTCTCGACCGCTTGCTAAAGTGTTACCAAGATTCGCAAAGATTGTTGTCTGTTTCATTTCAGGTTCGCCATACCACGCGTTAAAGCGATTAAACGTCGCTTCCCGCGGATCGAAGGCACCCGCGATGGATGCATACTGCGGACGATAGTCCCAGCCAGCACGCTCAGTGCGTTCCTGATCCTTGTATTCAGCGGCGATCGTCAAAAAGCCCGAGTCGCCCAATGAAAAGCCCTTCCAGCCTGACACCGTTAGCGTCTCGCCGTCCGAGCGACTGCGCTTGAGAAGTGCTGGCGCCGACCAAGTCGCATTGGCCGGCGGGGCTGACGTGAAAGTCTCGTACTCAGTGTCGCGCCAGCCGTAGCTCACGCCGAACTCTCCCCCATCACGGTTCTCGCGCAGACGCAAGTTGATGACCCCCGCGATGGCATCAGAGCCGTACTGCGCCGAAGCGCCATCGCGTAACACTTCGATAGAGCGCACCGCGGAAGTCGGGATGGAGTTAAGGTCGGTCGCTGAAGCGCCACGACCAATCGTGCTGTTGACGTTGACGAGCACAGCCGAGTGACGGCGCTTACCGTTTACAAGGACAAGAGTCTGGTCAGGTGCGAGGCCTCGCAGAGTTGCCGGTCGAACGGTATCGGTACCGTCCGTCAGGCCTGGGCGCGGGAAGTTGAAAGAGGGCAGCGCAACCGACAAGGCCTGGTTAATTTCGGTGACACCGATATTCGACAGAGTGTCCGACGGGATCACATCGACGGGTACCGCGGTTTCAAGTGCGGACCGATTCGCGACGCGCGTACCGGTAACAACGACCTGCTCAAGGTCATCGACACTTGCGGACTGCGAAGCGTTCTGGGCCAGCGAGGCATGGGCGAGCGCGGCCGAGACGAACACAGCGACAAATTTGCTGCGCATGGGCAACTCCTAAAGATGGAAACGAAAACGGGCGTAAAATAGAAGCCGGCGATTATAGTGGAGCAAACCGACGGCCTTCTACTCGCCGTCAGCGCCTGTGGGTCCATCCACCATCGCGCGCTTCAATATTTGGCTAAAAGCGGCTCGAGCTAGCCCATCGGACCCGGAAACAAAACTCAAGCAATGGCTTGGCGGCGCTGTTGCTCAAAAACAACGATTCGACGCGCGCCGACACTGGGGCTTTTTCGCGCGCGTTAGGTTTAGAATCGAAGCGCAGATGCAACTCCGTGCGCGGTGATCCCGCTGCGCAAAGTAACCATTTCAGAGAGGGGCTTTGTCAATGAAGACATATTCCGCCGCAGGTCTTGCGGTTTCGCTCACGCTACTAGCAGGGGGCGCCGTCGCTCAAGAGGGGCTCGAAGAGATCGTGGTGACCGCCACCAAGCGCGAACAGACGCTGCAGGACGTTTCTGTGGCAGTGTCGGTAACGCCGGTCATAACCCTGGAGCGCGCGCAGATCCGCACCATCAGCGACCTGCAGTCGATCGTGCCATCGCTGCGCGTCTCACAGCTGCAGACCTCGACGAATGCCAACTTTATCATTCGTGGCTTCGGTAACGGCGCGAACAATCCCGGTATCGAGTCCTCGGTCGGTGTGTTCATCGATGGCGTTTATCGCTCGCGCTCGGCAGGAGCGATCGGCGACTTCGTCGATGTGTCGCGCGTTGAAGTGCTGCGCGGTCCGCAGAGCACACTCTTCGGCCAAAATGCCTCGGCCGGTGTCATCAGCATCGTGACTCAAAAGCCCTCGTTTGATGAAACGAGCGGCATGGTCGAGGTCACTCTCGGCAACTACAACGGTCGCGTGGCCAAGGGCAAGGTGACCGGCCCGATCAGCGACAACCTCGCTTTCAGCCTTGCGGGCAGCGTGAACGAGCGCGATGGGTACTTTAAGAATTTGGCAGACCAGAGCCTCATTAACGATCGCGATCGTTGGGACATGCGCGGCCAGATGTTGTGGAAAGCCTCTGATAACGTCGAAGTGCGCATTATCGGCGACGTCAGCGAGATCGACGAAGCCTGTTGCGGCGTATCGAACCTGCTCAACGGCCCCACAGGCGCGATCATTCAGGGTCCGCTGGTCGGTGGGCGAATCTACCCAGGCGTTGCCAACTCGCCCGGTTTGCCGTTTGACCGCACGACGTACGCCAATAAAGCGCCCCAGAACTCAGTGAAGAACAGCGGACTCTCAGTCCATCTCGACTGGGATCTCGGTGACTTCACGCTTACCTCGATCACTGCTTCCCGACAGCAAGATTTTGATTTCGACTACGACTTCGATTTCACCAGCGGGTTGCTCGGCACCACCAACCGTAACCTCGGCGATATCGGCACCAAGACCCAAGAATTTCGCGTGGCGTACGATGGTGGTGGCAAAGTACGCGGTCTTTTTGGTGCCTATTATTTTGACGAGCGGGTTGATTATAGCAACGAGATCCTCATCGGCTCAGGCTTTCGCAATTACGCCAGCGTCCTAACTAACCCCGCCAATCCGGCCGCGGGCCTGCAAACCTTCCCCGGCCTCGAGGCGGCGCTTGGTTTGCCACGGGGGACACTGTTCGCAGCAAACACCGGCAACAAGATCAACACCATCCAAGACGCAGAGGCGTACACACTCTTCGGTCAACTCGATTTCGACGTGGCCGACAACCTGACGGTCACCGGGGGCATCGCGTACACCAATACGCAAAAGGACATCGATTACCGTCAGGTGACGACCGAGACGTTCTCATCGCTTAACTTTGTGGACATCGGCTTTGCCCAAATCTTCGGTGCACTCACCGGTGGTCGTGCGCCGACCCCCGCTAACTTCGCGGCCTTCGCCGCGCAGGCTGGTTTGGCGGATGCCGCCAGCGTCAGACCGTGTGTCCCGGGTCAGCCGGCTTTCCCAGCGGGTCCGCTCTGTAACTCGGCGCTCGGTCTCTATCCGTTGCAGTTCCTGCATCCGATCGTGCCGTTCTCTGACAAATCGGACGACAGCGAGACCACATACACGCTGCGTGCCGCGTACGAGTTTTCAGATAACCTCAACGCGTACCTCGGCGTATCGACGGGCTACAAGGCGACCTCCTGGAACTTGTCGCGTGACAGCAAGCCCTTCGCGCCCGCAGCGCCCGCCCGCTCACCACTCGGTGGTGCGGTCAACCCGTACTACCCGCGCTACGGCACACGCAATGCGACCCCCGAAGAATCGACGGTGGTTGAGCTCGGTGTAAAGGGTCGCTGGGAGCGCTTTGCTGCGAACGTGGCGGTGTTCGACCAAGAGATCAAAGACTTCCAGACTAACGCTTTCCAAGGCACCGGGTTCGTGCTCGCCAACGCCGGCAAACAGGTGACAAAGGGCATCGAGATCGAAACGCAGAGTAAAGTGACCGACGGCCTGCAGTTTGACATCTCGTATACCTATCTCGATCCGAAGTACAAAACGAGCCGCCTCATTGAAGCCGTCAACCTTGCGACCTGCCCCGCGGTACTCGCGGCGGCACCAACCAATGTCGATGGGAAAGTGGTGGCAGGTGTCGCCAAGCACAACCTCTCAGCGGGCGTGACCCAGGGCTTCCAGGTGGGTGAGACGGCGGGCTTCCTTCGCGCCGACTACCAGTACCAGAGCAATGTGCAGACGGCGGACGGCCTCTGCCCGCAAATCTCCTCGCGCCAGGTCAACACGTTTAACGCCAGCGCAGGCTTTTCCCGGGATGGCTGGGATTTCCTGATCTGGGGTCGTAACCTGAACGGCGACGACTACCTCGTCCAAGGCTTCCCGTCGGTAGCGCAGTCGGGCAGTTTCTCGGGGTACCCAAACGAGCCGAGGACCTACGGCGTCACGGTTCGCAAGAACTTCGGCGGTAATTGATTACACACCGTGTCCCCTCGCCCGGGGGTGATGCAGGTTGAAAAAACAAGAGCGGTCTTGCGATGCAAGGCCGCTCTTGTTTTTTGTGGCGTGAATACAACGATCGATCGTTGAGAATTCGTCTAAAGATCGCTATCGTCAGTCGATTGATAGCGTCCACCGGACGTTCCAATCGAATTCACAACAAGGAAGGACCATCGCAATGAATCGTACGCAATCCGGAGCCCTGCTCGGGGCATTTGTGGCGGCAGTGCTGGCCCAGGGGGCCGCGCTGGCGGCTCCGCAGTCGTCGTCGGCTCAGACGTCGGCTTCGGCCAACGACCAATTGCTTGAAGAGGTGGTTGTCACCGGCTCGCGCATCAAGCGCGACCCGACCACTGCGCCGACGCCGCTCATTCAGGTGACGCGTGAAGATGTGGTGAACTCCGGTCTCGGCAGTGTCATCGATGTGCTCGCCGATATCCCGGCGCTCTCAGGCTCTATTGTGCCTGAAGACACCACAGGCTCGGGCCTGAACGACGGCGGTCTCTCCCTGCTTAGTCTGCGTGACCTCGGCAGTGGTCGCACGCTGGTGTTGGTGGATGGTCGACGTCATGTGGGCTCGAACTCGGGGGGGCTGTCGGTCGACATCGACACCATCCCGCGGCTACTGATCGAGCGCGTTGAGCTTGTCACTGGCGCGAACTCTGCGCAGTACGGTGCGGACGCGGTCTCGGGTGTGGTGAACTTCCTGCTGCGTCGAGACTATGAAGGCCTCGAGGTCGACGTCTCAAACGCGATGATCAACAAAGGCGGTCAAACTAATAAACGCGTGTCTATCCTCGGTGGCACCAACCTGTTCGGTGACCGACTCAACGTCTATGGGTCGTTCGAGCACGAGGAGAACGAAGAGGTGCTTGATTCAGACGTCGATTGGCGGGACGCGGCCTGGGGCTTCCTCGGCCGAGACTTCGACCCGATTACCGCACCGAACGATGGCATCATCGACAATATTTTAGTGAGCGGTTTGCGCACGTTGTCACGTACGTCGGGTGGCTCGCTCACTTTGGTCAACGACATCCCCGCAGACCCGAGCCGAAATATTCCAGCGCTTCCCTGCCCGCTCGGTACCACGGGCTCCATTAGTGCGAACTGTATTTTCGTGGAACCAGGTAAGACGTGGTTGTTCGCAGACAACGGTGCGGCTCGACTCGCAAACTTCGGCACTCTTCGAAACCTCGTTGGCAAGTCGCGAACCCTCAACGTCGGTGGAGACGGCATCAACATCAACACAGAGTTTTCGCAGGCCAGTCGTTTGCCTCGAGCCGAGGCGGATCGTTGGCAGGGGGGCCTGAACTTCGACCTCACCGAGAACCTACAGCTCTTCGGCGAAATCAAGTACGTTAAAGAAGAGACCTACGATGAATCGCAGCAAACTTTCTTCGATATCGGTATCGTCAACCAACCGGCTAACACCAATACGTCGTTGATCTCAACGGCCGCTTTCAATACGGGCATCGATAACGCTTACCTCGACCCCGTCGTTCGCGCAGCGATCCTCTCCAATGTGCGTCCGGTGATCAATTCCGCTGGAGTGCAAACGGGTACGGTATCAGACCCGCGCGCGCGCCACAGTATTTTTGGGCCCTCGCGTACGCAGCTTAACCAAAAAGAACTGTCACGCTACGTGGCTGGTCTGCGCGGTAGCGCGGAGTCGCTGGGCTTCATCAACGACGTCAATTACGAGCTCAGCTACACCTACGGCAAGCTCGAGAATGTGAACATTGAAAGTGCTGTTGACGTAATCCGCTTTAAGCACTCGGCCGATGCTGTAGTCGATACGCTCGGTCGCGTGAACGGTCGTCCCGGCGAAATCGTCTGCCGCGTGAAGTTGCTCGCGGCCAATGGTATTCCGATTTTCGACCAATATCGTGGCGGCAACTACAACCCGACCAATCCTGAAATCGCCAACTGCGTGCCGTCCCGAGTCTTTGGTTTAGGCGGCTATTCTGCGGCAGCCCGTAACTTCTTCGGTGCGAGCATCGCAGTGCGCGAGAAAAACGAGCAGCAGGGTGCGTTGGGTTTCGTCTCGGGTAACCTTTGGGACCTCTGGGATGCGGGCCCGATCGGCGTCGCGCTCGGTGCCGAGTATCGCGAGGAGAAAACGGAGGGTATCGGTCGATCGCGCGATACCGGTGATCGGTTTCTCTTTTTAAATACTGGTCCGGATTTCCCGCAGGCCAAGTACGACACCAACGAATACTTTGGTGAGGCTCGCGTACCGCTGCTTAAAAACATGTTTGCGGCCAAATCGGTGGAACTCGGTGCCGCATTTCGGTCCTCGGATTACTCCACGGTGGGTAAGACAGACACCTATAACTTCAACCTCGTCTGGCGCCCGATCGATGACATCACGATCCGCGGCACGCGCGGTAAAGCGGTGCGTATTCCGACGCTCAGCGAAAACTTCCGTCCGCCGACCCAGACTTTCGCCTCAATCACGGATCCGTGTAGTGCAACTGTGATCAATTCATTGACGGATACAGTGGTGCGTGCGAACCGCACCAAAAACTGCGTTGCAATCGGCATTCCAGCCGGTACTGTGATCACTTACGCGAGCACGCCAGGCGGAAAGAACCAGGGTAATCCGTTCTTGCTGCCAGAAACCTCGTACACCACAACGGCCTCAATGATTATTACGCCGCGTTTCCTGCCCAAGGCGACGATCGTTCTCGATTACTACGACATCGAGATTAAGGACGTAATCGCCTCGGTCACCGTGCAGACAGCGGCCAACCAGTGTGTCAGCAGCGAGAACGTCAACCAGGCGATCTGTGCGACGATCACTCGGACCGGGGCGGCGGGTCAGGGAACCACACCGCCATTCGGTATCGTTGACTTTATTCAGGGCTCGGTGAACTACGCGAAGCTCTACACGCGCGGTGTGGATTACCAAATCCTCTACCGTACGGATAGCAACGTGACCTTCAGCCTAAGTGGTAACTACCTGTTCGACTGGCGCAACCACAACGATATCGCCAACCCGAGCTTCTACGACCGCTCGGAGGGGTACACGGGCCTGCCGCGAACGCGCTTCTCGCTCTCGACCGACTGGCAGGTGGCACAGAACTTTAACCTGCGTTGGAAGGCGGACTATCAGGCCTCGCAGTACCTTTTAAACGTCAACACACTCGGTGGTAACGACGACATCTACGAGAACATCGATTTCTATGAGACGGGCTCGTTCATTCAGCACGATTTCTCGGCGCAATACGCCCCGATCGAGAACCTCATCCTGCGTGGCGGTGTGGTCAACGCCTTTGACAAGAAGCCGGCCACGTGGCTCGGTAACACGTCTGCGGATAACTTCGACCTCTTCGGTCGTCGTTTCTACCTCGGCGCCAACTACAACTTCTGACGGTCACGTTCCGTGTAGGGTATGCCCGAGGCCCGGTCATTCGACCGGGCCTTTTTTTGTTTAAGTGCTTTTGATGCAATATTGACAGCGTGTCGAACGCCGCATCTCTCACCACCCGCGATGGTAGCCGCCTTGAACTTTGGGACTGGCCCGCGTCCGCCGACGTGGCAAGGCCCGCCGCGCCGCTCGTATTGATTGTCCATGGTCTTGGAGAGCACGCCGGGCGCTACGCGCACCTCGCCGCGCGCTTGAACGCCGCAGGCTATTCGGTGCGTGCCTATGATCAGTACGGGCACGGAAAATCCTCTGGGCCGCGAGGCGGACTCGCTCGCGACGCTCAGCTCGTCGAGCACTTGGGTGAGATCGCAGCCGCCACACTCGCTCTCAATGAAAATGCGGGGCGACCGCTGGTACTGATTGGTCACAGTTTGGGTGGGCTGGTAGTGGCCTCGGCCGTGATGCGCGGACTCGTCACCCCGCGCCTACTCGTCATGTCATCGCCGGCGCTCGCGGTCGACATGGCGGCATGGCAACGCGTCGCCGTCAAAACCGTTCCGAAGTTCGCTCCCAATCTCACACTGAGCAACGGACTCGATCCGCAGATTCTCTCGCACGATCCGCGAGTGGTCGCCGAATACTTGGCTGACCCCTTGGTCCACGACCGGATCTGCGCCCGACTCGGGGCGTTCGTAGCCCATGAGGGCGCTGCGGTGCGCGCGCAGGCCGCAAGCTGGAGCACGCCGACCTTGTTGCTATATGCCGGCGACGACCGCGCGGTGAGCCCGCGCGGCTGCAAAGAATTCGCGGCCGCTGCACCTTCAGCTAGGGTGCGCGCGCAGTGCTTCTCGAGGATGTATCACGAGATCTTCAACGAGCCCGATGCGGACGAGGTCTTCAAGGCCCTCGAAACAGCGCTCGCGGCCTTGGGCTGAAGATCGCCCAGATCAGACACGCCGTCACGGACACCGCTCCCGTGAGCGCGGCAATGCGTACGCCTTCGGTGATGCGCTCATCGCCCAGAAACACCCCACTTGCCGCCCAGACGAACACCGCGCAGTACGTGGGACTGCGCGTCACCGCACCCATCCAGACATAGATGGCAGCCGCTGCACAGACCGTAGCCAGTGCCCACTGATCCATGGAGAGCCCGAGCGGGTACCAACTGCGATCAAAGAAAAGTGTCGCCAGATTGACGAGTGTGGCTGTGGTGATCCAGCCAAAGTAAATGGCGAACACGCCATCGACGCACAAATATTCCCCCGTCGAGGGCTGCGATAAACGCTGTAGCCGTGTGAAGATCACGATGAGCGTGGCGAGGATCAAGAGCATGATCGCAACGCTGAGTTCTACCTGTCGGTAGTGCCAGGCGAAGATCCAGGCGGCGTTACCAACAGCGTTAAGGTAGTAGGGGTTACGGATGGCAGCGATGCGGCTGCACACCCGCGGGCCGCCGCGCCACGCGGCTACCCCGAAAGACAACAGGCCAAGGTAGATCACCGACCAGATCGAGAACACCCAGCCGGGCGGTGTGAAGCCTGTGGGATAGAGACTAGACAACTGGCCCGTGCTTAGGCCGTTAATCGGCACGATATTGGCCGCGGCATTCACGATCAGTACCATTAGAGTGGCAACCAGTGGCAGGACGGTTCGATCCATATGCAAACCTCAGGGCGTGGCCGACCGCGTTGGTGGCTCGTAATCATACTCATATCATCGCTCTGCTTAGGAGCCTGTTCCACGATGACCCTCGACGGCCGAACCATCGACACCCGCTACCGAAGCGCCAATCACGACAGCCGGGTGCGCTACCTGATCCTGCACTTCACTCAGCTCGATTTCGGTCGCTCGGTGACCGCCCTCACCCGAGCAGAGGGCAGACGCCGCGTCAGTAGCCATTACCTCGTAGATCTCGAGCCACCCACGATTTATCGGCTGGTTGATGAAGACCGGCGCGCCTGGCACGCTGGCCAAAGTTTTTGGCGTGGCGACACCTCGCTCAACGCAAGCTCCATCGGCATCGAAATCGTCAATCTTGGGGATGACGCTGCCCCGGGCCTCAGCTTCATCGATTACCCCCCATCGCAGATCGATGCCGTCATCGCTCTGATCCGCGATATCGCCGCGCGCCATACGATCGCACCACATCGCATCCTCGGGCACAGCGACATCGCGCCGCAACGTAAGAGAGACCCTGGCCCGAAGTTCCCATGGCAGCGTCTGGCTGACGAAGGCCTAGTGCCTTGGCCCGACCAAGCCGCTGTCGCAGCAGCCCTGCCTGCCCACGAGGGTTCGTTGCCGACCATCGGCTGGTTTCAGCAGGGGCTCGATGCGATCGGTTTCGCAGTACCCCGCCACGGCGAGTTCGACGAGGCCACCCGTCGGGTCATTGCGAACTTTCAGATGAAATATCGCCCGTCACGTTTCGATGGCAACCCCGACGCCGAGACAGCCGCTCTGATCGAAGTGATGAACCGAGCGGAGGGTTGGCAGTTGCGTGGTCGAGATGGCCTCTGGAGGGCTTACACGCCTGATTGATTTGTCCTGCAGGGGCGATGGGCCTCAGGGGATCGCGTCGAACGAAGGAACCACAGTGGGCGTTGGTGTGCTCGTGGTCGTGATGCTGCTGTTGCCGAGCTGCTTCGCGCTGTTATCACCCCAAGTCCAGGTGGTGCCGTCCGCGCCGATGGCTGCCGCAAACGACAAACCGCCGATATCGACTGCGATACCCTGACTGACAACGCTGACCGCCGCAAAGCTATTACGCGCGGTTGTACCCCCATCGCCGAGTGAGCCCGCGTCGTTGGCGCCCGAGGCCACCAGCAAGCCACTGCTGCCAAGCGCAATGCTACCGCGCTCGCCTGCCGCGCCATCAACGATATCGCGCAAAGCACCCGTGGGCACGCCCACATCAGTGCTCACTGCACTACCGAGGCCGAGCTGGCCATCGGCGTTCTCGCCCCAAAGATAGAGCGCGCGCCGTTGGCTGATCGCCATCGAAACATCGCCGCCCGCGCGAATACGCACGATTTGCGCAAGCCCCGTCGCCACTGGCACGCGACTCGGCTTGAAGCTGCCCTCGCCAAGCTGACCTGAGGCATTGGCGCCCCAAGCCCAGACGCTGCCGTCAGCGCGCAGCGCAAGCGCATGGGCGTTGCCGGCAGCAATTTGGGTCACACCAGTCAAATCTTTGACTGCTACGGGTTTCGAGGCTGCATCGCGCGTGTTGTCACCGATCTGTCCCACGGCGTTAGCACCCCAAGCAAACACGCGACCATCATCAAGCAGAGCCAAAGAAAACGCTCGGCCGGCCGCCACCGAGATGGCAGGCCGTGGCAAGGTCACCTTGGTCGGCGTGGTACGTGGGAGCACATCGCCCAAACCCAGCTGCGCGTTGTCATTGAGACCCCAAGCGTAGATATCGCCATTATCGAGAAGCACGAGCGAGTGATATCCACCCGCTGAAATCTTTTTAGCGGTACGCCCCGAAGGCAGCGTGACCGTGCCGATGGTGTCGCTCGGCGCCCCCGCCGTGCCATCGCCACGCTGACCGTCGGTGTTATAGCCCCAACTTGCCACCGAACCATTACTGCGGCGGATCAAGGTAAATGCGGCTGAAGCGATCCCCGCTTTGTTAAGCGAGACCTCGGCGGCGGCCAAGGGTAACGCCCGCACGCTGCCGGCTACCACGCGCAGCGTCGCGGCATTGCTGGTGACACTACCCCGCGTGTTGCTGAGCACGACCGAATAGGCGGCGCTGTCGTCCGCAGCGGTCGCGGCCGCGACCCGCAGCACACGCGAGGTGGCGTCTGCGATGTTGCTGCCGTTGCGACGCCACTGGTACTGCAGATTGCCACCGGTGGCGCTGACCGCGAACACAACCGGGTCACTCTCGACGACTGTCTGCGCGACCGGCTGAATGGTAACAGCCGGGCTCGAGAGCACGGTCAGTAACACCGACTGACTGCCGACAATGCCGCCCGGGTTGCCGACCAACACCGTGATGACCACGCCGTCATCAGCCGCTGTCGTGGCGGTAATCGAGTACGTCGCAGAGGTTGCGCCGTTGATCGGCACTTCGTCACGCAACCACTGATATTGCAGCTGATCACCCGTCGCCGTCACCGAGAAGTTCGCGGCTGCACCCGCGTTCACGGTCTGAGCTGTCGGTTGCACAGTAATAGTTGGAGCAGGTTTCACAGTGAGCGTTGCTTCGCTGCTGGTCGCCGAACCCTGCGCATTACTGATCTTGACCGAATACTTTGAGCCGTCATCGCTGATGGTCAGCGGGTTGGTCGCATAGATCTGTTCGGTGGCCCCGGCAATGGCTACACCGTTGCGATACCACTGAAACGTGAACGGCGGCTTACCCGAGGCGCCAAAGTCGAATTTCGCCGATTGTCCGACGAAAGCGGTGCGGTCCTTGGGTTGCTCGCTGATCTTGGGCGACTCGGGACCGGCGCCCGACAAGCAGCTCGACAGCAAGCCGAGGATGGCGACCGCTCCCACCAAACGGCTGAGGCGAGTGAACATGATGCGCGGATACATCTCTTGATTCTAGCCGAACCGCCCTAGTCTAAAGCGGGTTTGAGGTCGGTGAGCGCATGGATAGCGAGCAGCATTATCCAGAACACAACCAACGACTCGGTGGCCCTGGTCATCAGCAGGGCAAACTTTGCGTTGTCGGCCGTGGTCACTCGACCTGTGGCGATGGCCGGCGGCACCGAACGGTAGCCCTTTGCAAATGTAAAAGCGAACGAAGATCCAGCAGACTATGCCCGCCGCGAACAGCAGTACTTCCAGGCGAGCAACGGTGCCGCATACGGAAACTCTTTGCCGAGCAACCACAGCGCAGAACCGGCAAAGAGCGCAAGCAGCAAATCATTCAAGCGCTAATGCCAGCGCGCGAGACCTGCGCCCGCGGCTGACTTACGCTGCCAGTGCACGAGCTACACCTGCCAAAACCAACGTGTCAACACGATCCAAAGCGCCCGTATCGACACCCCCGCCAGCGATCCTAGGCCGAGATAGGCAGCAAGCGAAAACCCGAGCGGCGCCAATATGATCGCGGCGTTACGGACATGCTGATCGACGTCGAGCAAAAAATCCCAGAAGCGCATGCGCCCATCGGCCAGGAGCGAGGTGGTGCACGCACTGTGGTGCGTGAGCGCGTTGATGACGCGCTCACTGCCGAGCCCACATCCCGTGACGAGCACATGACCCACTTGAGACGTGCGTAGGAGAGCGTGCGGTGCTACGTTATACCCGCGCAGCGCGGCAGCGGTAACCGCGTGGAGACAGTTTAATGATGTCAAAGCCCCTGTTTTGCGTGGTCATCGCCGTATTTTCACTGGCGCTGCAAGCGACGGTGCTGCAGGCCGGCGAACCCGTGCTGCTACGGACCGCACTACTCGTCAAAGATGCCAAGGCTTCGATCCGATTCTATGAATTGCTGGGGTTTCGCATCGAGACGGAGATGGACATCCCCCGTAAACCCGAGGGTAATTTCTTTCCACTGAATGCGCCTTCGACGCGAACACGTCTCGTGATTATGGCGAGTGACTCCGGCGAAGGCGGACGTCTCGGTCTGGTCGAATTCTCGGGTCCGACCCCTGCCGATAACCGCATCGAGGCCAGTCGTACTGGCGTCGGCGATGCCGTGTTGGTGTTTGATGTCACCAATGCCGAAGCCATTCATGATCGGCTGCTCGCCGCGGGCGTAAACATCATTGAGCCACCGCAGGTCTATCTGTCAAAGACAACTGCCACCGACGGCTCACCGATGCGCGGTCACGTCTTTCACGTCAAAGATCCGGACGACTATCTGATCGAGTTGCTCGAGGCGCCGAAGCCGGTCGCTGCAGAGGAACCTGCGCGTTAACGTCAGATCAAACTGAACAAGCTTGCTTAAGCCTGATCTAGCGCCGCGCGACGCCCGGTGCCGGGCGGCATGCAAGTAAAGGTGATGGGCTGCGTCACCGTCGCCAGCTCGCGCAGCTGGCTATCGGTAAGCGTGCCGCCGCCACGCATCGACCAACTGCCATCCGACTGCAAAAGTGCACTGTGCGCTGTGCCGTTGACGCTCGCACGCGCAATCAGATCGCAGGCGCGTCGCGGTGAGGTCACTTGCGCCTGCTCGCGCAGCAGCGTCAAGCGGGACTCCACAACGGATTCGGCGCCGGGTCGCCAAGTGACCTGCTGGCCCACCACCGGCAAGAAATCAGTATCGAACGCCATCGTGAACGCGATGACCTGACGGCGGCTGTCGGCGGCGGGCGGCGGGAACAAGAACACCGGATCACGGAAAAAATTATCGAGGGTGTCGACCGCGCCATCGTTGCTGAAGCCAAAGCCGCGGATCTGCGCACCGGTCGAGATGCTGTTGTCGCCGCTGAAACCGAACATACCGGCCTTGGTGTACACGTTGCGCAGCTGCGGCACTTTGAAGTTCTCGCTGATACGCCCGCCCTCGAAGGTCATGAGGCCACCGGTACCGAACTGGCCCGAGGTCGGACGCAGACGATGACAGTTATCGCAAGACCCGAGCAGAGTGATCGGGAAGTTCATGTAAATATCGCGACCCGCATTTTCGTCTGCTGTCAAAGAATTATCCAGTGCACGCACTGGGTTAGGCGGGTTCGAAAGCTGCATTACGAAGTCGGTGAACGCTTGCATCTGCGCTGTACTGAGCGGCGTCTCGCGTCCCATCAAAGCAACAAAGGCGGAGTTAAATTCTTTAAACGCAGCCTCTTCAAGACTTTCAGTCTGTCCGCGCACCAACGCGCGGGTAGTGCCGGTGCGATCACCACGCCAGTGCAGCGGTCCATGCCCTTTCATCCCGCGAAGTGTCTGCGTGGTCATCGGACCCTTGAGCGGATGGAAGCGCGGCGTAGTACGCGGGCTGAGCGGCAGATAGGCGTTCGGGTTAGTCTGCATGCGATCGTCGGGATTGCCGAGATCCCAAGCCAGGTGATCGAGATCACCGAACACATGGCAGCTCGCACAAGAGACCGTCCCGTTAGCCGAACTCAAGTTTGCATCGTAGAGAAAACGCCTGCCCTCCTTGACCGCCGTGCTCTCGGGCGAGAATAGGCTGCGCGTCGTGAGCAGATTACGATTGGCGACATCGACCACGCTCACCGCGTGTGCGATCCGCGAATACACATAGAGCCGATTGCCAGCGGCATTGAGCGCAAGGCCCGCGGGACCTGCGGGCACCTCGATCTGCCGGCTGACATCGGGTGTGTAGGTGCCCGCCCCGAGCGCTGCCGTCGGCAGTGCCGCCACTTTCGCCGAACCGAAAGCCGCGCTAAAAAGGGTTTCGCCATTGGCGCTAAATACGAGCGCCGTCGGCTGGGACAGCGAACGCGCCTTATCAGCCGCTGGCAAGCTCGAACCCTGCGGCAAGGCAAAATTCACGTGTCGGTTGAGATGTACCGAAGCGACTGCCCCCGAAGAGGGCGTGATCAAAGAAACACGGCTTTCGGCGATGCGGCCACGAACGCTGCTATTACCGCGCCGACCCGAGCCCTCGAAGCGAACTTCGTTGAAAGATTCGGTATTACTAACGAAGAGTCGACCATCGGCCGGATTGACCGCCATGTTGAAGAGGGTGGTCCCTACTCCCGCGAAACGCGCGGTTACGGCCGGTGTCGTGGCCGCTGCATCAATGGCGAATACGTCTTCATCGGGCAAGTTAAACTTCACTCGACTCGACCAGTCGTTACGGGCTTCATCCCGCCATGCTGCGCCATCGAAGCGCACGATCAGGCCAGTACCCGGCGCCTGTACGCCATCAGCGCTCGTCGAGACGCCGGGCTTCGGCGTGTTGAGGGCATCACGGTGCAGCACCGTGGAGCGATTACCCGACATGAAGACACCCGCATAAACCGTGCGCCTGTCGTTACTCACCGCAAGTGCCCGCGGCACATCTGCGACGAGAGTCAGCACCGTCACCGGTTTACCGTTCAAAGAATCATCGAGCTGCGCCGCGTCGTACACCCACACGTCGGCTCGGCCGGCACCCGAGGTAACCAACGAGGACGAATTGAAACCCGGGCGATTTTGCCCGCGATTCGCGGCGGTGATAAAAGCACGATCACGGTTGGCACCGGCAAATACGATATCGCGCGGCTCATCGCCTACTTGCAGAGTGCGCAGCACGCGAGGCGTGCCGTCGAGCCTGACTACACTTACTGAATCAGAGAGATGGTTGACCACCCACACTTCGTTGGCGTTGCGTTCGGCGACAGCAACCGGTTCGAGACCCACACTGATGGCGCTCACGAGCCGCAGCGCATCGTCCTCTACGGCATAGATCTCGAGGCAATTTGCCGGCGCGTTGGTGACGAAGAGGCGTTGGCCGTCCGCAGACAGCGCGAGCGGACGTACCGGGCCGCTTTCAAAAACCACCACGCTCGCCGCTGCGGCATCGGCAGTCACGGTATCAACCGAGGAGCCACACTGCAGAACCGGCCGTTGCAGCGTGGCGCCGAGACTCGCCTCGGCCGCAGGTCCGGTCACCGTGGTGGGCGGGGTCGTGGTGGTGGTCGAGCCACCGTTATTCCCCGTGAGGGTCCCGGCACCACCACTGCCGCCGCCGCCACAGGCCGCGAGCAGCACACACGACAGCCACAGAATGGACCAGGAGATGGAGCGCACCCTTGAACGGTATATGTACGCTCTTCAGACCGCAAGAAACCGCCGCTATGATCGCACTCCCATGGATTCTCTGCCCACAAGTTGGTCCGCTCTCGCCGCAGTGGTTTTTTTACTCGGACTCAAACACGGGTTTGACGCTGATCACCTCGCCACCATCGATGGTCTGACGCGGGTCAACACCCGCGCCCGCAAAAGGTTCGCCCGCTACTGCGGTGCGCTGTTTTCATTGGGTCACGGCGCTGTGGTCATATCGATCGCCGCGCTCGTAAGTCTCGCGACCACGGGCTGGGAGACCCCAGACTGGCTCGAGGCCAGCGGTTCCTGGATCTCGATCCTGTTCCTGCTCGCCCTCGGCATTGCCAATGTCCATGCCGCAGTCACCGCCCCGGCCAACGAGGTCGTCGCCCCCGTCGGTCTCAAGGACAAACTGCTCGGCAAGCTCATGGGCCGACTCGGCAAGGCTGGCTCACCAGGGCTGATCGCTCTGGTCGGTGCGCTGTTTGCGCTCTCCTTCGACACCGTGAGTCAGGCCGCCCTCTTTTCATTGACCGCGCAACAATTCGGTGGCTTGGGTCACGCGCTGATGCTCGGAGCACTATTCACGCTCGGTATGCTGGTAACTGACGGCATCAATGGTCTGTGGATCTCGCGCCTCATCGCGCGGGCGGATGACCTCGCGCGGGTCGCCTCGCGCGTCCTGAGTCTCGCGGTGGGTGGGGTCAGTTTGCTGATCGCGATCTTCGCACTCGCCAAAATGACCCTGTCTCCGGTCGATGCTTGGGCGGAAGGCAAGGAACTAGTCTTTGGAAGTGCGGTCATGGTGGTGGTATTGGTCAGCTATCTGATCGGTAAGCGCCTCGCGCGTAGCTCAGCCGTCTGAGTTTCGCGATTGCGTTCACACTCGCTTTACGGTTTAGCCCGTCATTAGGTTCATGACTTCGCTCGGGCTGGCGCTCTTCGGTTCGATGTCGCAGATGCCGCGCTTGATCCTCGCGCCGCTGCGTAACTTCTGCGACACGCTCGCGCCGCCGAACCCCGCTGTGTCGGTGCTAGCTGGGCTTGGCTGATCATCGATGCGAATGGCAGACTCGAGGCCATGAACACAGCTAACCAGGATAACCTGTCCACGTATATCGGTATCGAGCGCTGTACACCGCTACTCGGTAATGATGTTTGTGAATCAGTATGCCCGTTACCCGCAAAACAATAACTATCGCGCCGACCCCCTTGCCGCCCGGCCACGGGCTGTCGATTGGGGCAGGACCTCAAGGCGAAATATCACACCCAAAAGTAATCTCTTGATGACCGGTCGCGTCCTCTCGATCAATGGCCCGATCATCAGCACAGGTGAGCTCGCTCGTCAGCGTGAACTTTTCGAGTCGGTCATCGGCATGCGCTACATCGCTGAGGATTATCTTGACCACAACGCGGTGCGCGCAATCTTCGGGCCAGTCGCCGAGCGTGCGACTTTGGTCCAGCTCGCCACCCCAGGCAGCGACCTCGGCATATGGCTTGTCGCGTTCGAACCCCCTTCAGGAGTCATCATTCGCGAAGGTGGTGTCGGCGTTGCCTGCAATGCGCTCAAGATGATTGATTTCTTTACTGCCGATCGCAGCGCGGCAATCAGTGCACTGCGTCGACATCGCTTCGAGATCGTCGCCGAGGGTGCCAGTGTCGATCTGCCCGATGGCTCGCGCTTTCTCGAAGCTCACGCCAAAGGCCCGGACGGCGTCATGATAGCCGCAATCGAACCCCTCAATGTGCGGGCCGCAGATTTCGTGACTGTGACCGATCGCCCATTCAGCGAAGTTCAGAGTTTGTCTGGGCCCGTGAGTGATTTTGAATCGGTGCGTACTTTTTACGAAGATGTGCTCGGTGTACCGATGGGATTTTGCTACGAGTTCACGAGCGAATCCTTTTCACGCATGGTGGGTGTCGAGCGGACACTGCATATCCGCGCCAATAATTATGGCCGCGTGGTGGAGGACGCCATGCTCGGTCTCATCTATTACGGCTTGCCAGCCGGCACTTACGCCGATCTGCGCGAGCGCGCGCGGCCACCACATCGCGGGATCATCGGCGCACGACTGCACGTCAGCGACCTTGATTCGCTGCTCAGACGGTGCAGCGCCTCGGGGATCGAGTCCCTTCAAAATCCATCCACTGTTCGTTTGCATTCTGGCTCGATACGGACTGCAGTCATCCTCGCACCACACGGTGTCTGGCACTGGCTGATCGAACACTGAGTCGCGTGTGTCAGGGGAATCTATCGAAGATCCGCGAAATTTTCAGACCCCCGTAGCGTAAGTGAGTCTCAAAGAAGAGAGCTTACGAGTTCAATTACCCGTGCTTCTTAGTAAGCTTCTATCCCGCTTAACTCAATCAAGAACGCCAAGGAATCTGTGGAGTCGGCATCCCGCACCGAAAAGAAACTCTTTCGGTGGGCTCTCGATTGTTAGGAGCCGAAAAAAACTCGCCATAGTTGCAGTCAGTACCCAGGGGATGTATCCAGTGAGCTTGTGCTGTATATTTGTTAATCCGAAACTTGCAATAACCTCATCACGCCCGTATTTTCATAAAGGAATCAATCATTGATCGCCGCCATCCCCATCGAGTTCATTTTATTCGGTCTGACGCTGACGGCGGTCGCGCTGTTCCATCGATACACGCTGCAGTGTGCGCTGGCCGGGCTCTTGATCATCACCCTCTACAAGCTGAGCTTCACCAATTTTGCTGGCGTTGCCGGGCTCGCCGGGCTGATCGCCCACCTCGGGCACGAATGGGTGCTGCTCAGTAATCTCTTTGCACTGCTTGTCGGCTTCGCTTTACTCGCACAGCATTTCGAGGATAGTCACCTGCCGGCGCGCCTACCCGACTATCTGCCCGACGACTGGAAAGGAGGGCTCGTGCTGCTGGGGCTTGTGTTCGTGCTGTCGTCATTTCTTGACAATATTGCCGGTGCGATGATCGGTGGTACGGCCGCTGCGGCGGTGTTTCGTAATCGACTGCACATCGGCTATCTCGCGGCGATCGTCGCGGCAGCAAACGCGGGAGGAGCTGGAAGCGTCATTGGTGACACCACAACCACCATGATGTGGCTCGATGGCATAGCAGCGCTTGATGTGTTGCCCGCCTATGTCGCAGCGATCGCAGCGTTCGTTGTGTTTGCGATCCCCGCCTCGCTGCAACAGCATCGGTATTCGCCCATTGTCAAAGACGATCTTGAGCACGTGCCGATCGATGGTGCGAGACTAGTGATCGTACTGCTGATCCTGCTCTCTGTAGTGGGCACGAACATTTATATGCACCTGCAAATGCCAGATCGCTCTGAGGACTTCCCCTTTATCGGTGTCGCAATCACTGCCACGGTGCTGTTGACGAGCCCCTGGCGAAGACCGGACTGGTCGCTCGTGCCGAGTGCCGCGCTTGGCAGTGTGTTCTTGCTCTCGTTAGTGCTCGCGGCATCGATGATGCCGGTAGAGCAATTGCCCCCCGCCTCCTGGATCAACACGCTCGGACTCGGGTTTTTGTCCGCCGTCTTCGACAACATCCCGCTTACCAAACTGGCGCTCGATGCCGGCGGCTACGACTGGGGATTCTTGGCCTACGCCGTCGGCTTCGGTGGCTCGATGATCTGGTTCGGCTCCTCGGCGGGCGTAGCCCTCTCGAATCGATTTCCGGAAAGCCGTTCGGCATTGGCCTGGATCCGCGGTGGTTGGCATGTCATCGTGGGCTATGTGGTCGGCTTTTTCGTGATGCTGCTGACGCTGGGCTGGCACCCGCACCCCCCGCACTAACTCCCCGAAGATCGCCTCACCCACCATGTTCTCTCGCCTCGAACCCACCGTGCGCGCCCTGCTGCTCGCTAATCTGCTAGTTGGCCGTACGCTTAGGTCTTGTAAAATCGTAGCCAGGCGGTAACTAGACTGCACCGCACGGCTGGGTGTGCTGACGGGCTCGCTGCTGTCTGCGATCATCGGCTGCAGTGAGTTATGGCTACTGCACAAACGAGCATGAAACGCCGCTATTTTTTGACTGGTTCGACGAGCGGGCTTGCACTCGCAGCGATCGGCACTCCGCTGCCACTCGCTGCGCAACCCCGCGGCGTACTGCGCCGAGTGGTTGCCACCGAAATCACCTCGCTCGATCCACAGCGCCCGACCGGACAAGTCACGGCTGATCTCGCCGCTGAACTTTTCTGCGGTCTCACGACGACCGATGAAGCAGGACGCGTTGTTCCCGGATGCGCAAGTGCTTGGGAGACGAGTGCGGACGGCCTCATCTGGACTTTTCGTTTGCGCAAGAGACTCGCCTGGTCGGACGGTAAAGCGCTCGACGCACGCGATTTTGTTTTCACGCTACGGCGCTATTTGGCGCCCGAAACTGGCGCTGCGCAGGCCACGCGCCTCGATGCTATCGTCGGCGCCCGCGACCTGCGATTCGGTCGCACACCGCCGACCAGTCTCGGGGTCAGCGCCCCCGATCCACAAACGCTCGTCATTCGGCTCGAACATCCCGATGTCGAACTGCCGATCAACCTTGCGCTCGCCTACTGCATTCCCGAGCACGGGCTCAAAAAATACGGTCGCGAATGGGCGAAGCCCGATCTCATCGTCAGCAATGGCCCTTATCGCATCGAGTCTTGGGCGGCCGGCGCCAAAGACGTGAAACTCATTCGCAATGCGCGCTTTCATGAAGCGGCGAGCGTCGCCATCGAGCGCGTGGAATGGCTGACGGGCTATGACGATGCCACTCGGCTGCGACTCTTCAAGCTCGGTCAGGCGGATGTCGCCACGCTCGAGGACATGACCAACCTCGAGCTCGCCCGACGCGAGCTCGCACCACTGCTGCGCAGTTCGCAGGAATGCGTGCTCGGCGCCATCGGCATCAATATCACCCGCAAACCGCTCGATCGGCCAGCGCTGCGTCAGGCGCTTTCTTTGGCGCTCGATCGCAGCGTGCTCGCGGGCAAGGTTCGCGGACTCGGCGAACAGCCTTGGGATGCCGTGCTGCCACCCGGGATCCCGCAATATCCGGCGCTCACCCGCGCCGAATTTGCGAGCTGGCCGATGGCGCGACGCATCGAAAAAGCCCGCGCGCTCGTGGCCGAGGCCGGCATCGGCGGCCGTGTGAAACTTGGCGTCGGTTTTCCGACCAGTCCCACGGGGCGCAAAGTATTTCTTGCCGTGGCTGCGATGTGGAAGCCGATCGGCATCGATCTCGAACTGCTGCCACTCGATGGCCGGGCCTACACCGCGGCCCTGCAGCGCGGCGACTACGACCTCTTCAGCTACAGCTCGTTTGCCGTGGTGCCCTCGGCTGCGAATTTTCTCGAACGCTTCATGACGGATTCTGCCGAGAACGTCACGCGGTACCGCAATGCGCAATACGATCAGTGGGTTCGCGAGGCTGGCAAACAGCCAAGCATCGTCGCTCGACATCGTGGCTACAGCGAAGCCGAAAAACTGCTGCTGCGCGATGTCCCGCTGATCCCGACTTGGGCGGGTGTGTCGAATCGGCTGGTGGCAAAACGCGTCCGCGGCTGGGTCGATCACCCAGGCCACGCACATCCCTCAAGATTTTTGTCGCTGGTTTGAGCGCGCCAGAGCGCGGCGGCTGCTCAGCCGATTTGTATCGGCGCAACCAGCAGCATGAGCGGATCGAGTCGGCGCGCACCTTCGAAACGCCCGCGATAACCTGGATCGTCGAGTCGATCGATGCGCACCAAGGTCCGTGCGCGCGGTGCGTGCACGAATCGGCCATCCCCCAAATAAATACCGACGTGCGAATTGGGCGCGCCGCGAGTATTGAAAAACACGAGATCTCCCGGGCGCAGCTCTTCGCGCGCCACGCGCACGCCCACGGTCGCGAGCTGCCGCGACGTGCGCGGCAAAGTCACACCCAAAGTTTCGCGGAACACGTAATTGACGAGGCCGCTGCAATCGAAACCCCGCGGAGAGCTGCCCCCAAAACGATAGGGCACGCCGATGTAGTCGAGCGCTCGCTCCACCACGCCCTGCATCACGAGCGCCTGACTCGACGCCGCGACCAGCGCTTCTTCACTCAAGGCTTTGGAAGCCGGGTCTTCGGTCTCGCTGTCAGCAAACGCCGGACGCGACAGCAACATCGCAGTGACCGCGAGGCCAGCGAGCAGCCATTGAGCGTAGCGGGCAAATGACAGCTTGAGCACGAGTGTTTGATCCGACAAGGGTTTAGACGAACTGCGGCTAGCCGCGGCTCGTGTATCCAT
>Ga0194123_10002280_pt1 | contig 25561 bp, 21 predicted proteins | sample TA2MahsurfametaG_5_FD_155479 | JGI IMG/M metagenome (GOLD analysis project Ga0194123, IMG submission 155479) | Freshwater microbial communities from Lake Tanganyika, Tanzania - TA2015023 Mahale A surface | ecosystem: Environmental > Aquatic > Freshwater > Lake | place: Tanzania: Lake Tanganyika... | reverse complement strand
AATTTTCTTTGAATATCTTTTGCTTCTTGTTTTATTTTTTCCAAAGTATTAAAATGCAAATAATTTTCTTTACACCATTGTTTCGCATCTCCCTTTCTTTCTCTAATTATTCTTCCAGTTCTTCTATCAACAGTATCATATTTCCTTTCATAAAATGCATTATAAATATCCAATAAACTAAATTGATCTCCCATTGAGTTAGTCCATTTTTTCTTAATTTTATCGTATTTTTTCTTTTCTTCCGATTTTTCTTTTTCATTTTTAGTTGTAGGTTTAAATCGTAAAAATATTGAATCCATTTTATATCTGAAATCTTCCATATTATATATTGCTGCCAATATTACCACTTCATCTCTACAGTGATAATTATAACCTGCTATCAACATTCTCGCTATTTCTGGATAAGTATCAAAAACCGCCATTGCTCTTCCTAAATCTGTAACAAATCCAATATTATCTTTCTTTTCAATAACATTTAATGCGATAAATCTATCCAATGCTCTTTTAACTGTATCTTCCGGAGGAGGTTGTATAAGTTTAAGAAGATATTGGTTAAGAGGTAGTTTTGGTATAACGTTATTTTTGGGGATAAGTTTAAGTTTTTTATTAGAGGTTTTATCTCCGCCCTTTATATTGTAAGAGAATGGTAAATTAATTTCTGAAACGAATTCTGATGCAACAAATTGTAAAAGAGAGTCGGATATATCACTGGTAATAATGGGAGGCAAAGGAAATTCCAGAAAATTTTCATATTCGGTTTTAGTAAATAAGTTAAAACAAATTCCGGGACCTGTTCTTCCAGTTCTTCCTTTACGTTGTTTGTGTGCAGCTTTGGATATATATTTACGTTCTAATGCATTTAAATTTTTTTCTGAATAAAAATTATCGTAATTTTTTAAACCAGAGTCGATAACAAAATCAAGTCCATAAAAAGTAATTGAAGATTCAACAACTTCAGTAGCAAAAATAACTTTGCGAGTATATTTTCCATTTTCCTTATATTTTTCAGAATTCGTTAAAATATCTTGCATCTCAGACGGAGTGCTAGCGGAGAAGGTTTGACAAAATAATTTGTCATTTTTATTTTTATTAATTTGTTGTAATTTCATATGTAATTTTACACATCCTTCTTGAATTTCTTTGGAACCAGTAAAAAAAATTAGTATGTCACCTTTTTCAGTAGAAGTTATAATTTTAACTATTTGATTAACTGCAACTTCAACATAATCTTCAGGGTTAATTAGATTTCCTTCTTTATCGAATTTATTGATTGGTTTTTTAAAATTGGTAAATTCTTCTAGGAAGTATTCTTGTATTTGGAAGTATGAGTTTTGACCAGCATTTATCATTGCAAATTTAAATTCATTTGTTGGAAAATAATTTATAAATATTTTTTCATTTACTGTAGCAGACATTATTACTAATTTAAAATCCTTTCTTACTTTTAATAAATCCTTTAATTGTAATAACAAAAAATCAATTTGCACATTTCTTTCATGTGCCTCATCTATTATTATGCAATCAAAATCTTTCAATAAAGGATCATTTTTTAATCTAGCACGAATATATCCATCAGTTGTATAAATTAATTTGGATTTTGAAGCAGAATACATCGAAGAATTGGAACCGCGATATTTTGTTCCAACTTCTTGACCTAATTTTACGTCTAGTGTTTTTGCAGCATAAATTGCATTTTCTTTTGTTGGGGCTCTTTTTGGGTTAGTAATTCCAATTCTACCCTTATAATTCATTGCATGAAGAACAAACTTTGGGGTTAAAACAGTTTTACCGCTTCCAGTTCCAGAAATTACTAAGATTACTTGATTATCATATATTTTTTCCAATGCTTCTTCTTTTATGGTATACATTGGATATTTAGACCAACCATTAGATAGTAATTGATATGTTGGATTATCTTTGGATATTTCTTTGGAAGGGTCGTAATAAATATTTTGGTATTGTTGACCTGTTAGAGGATTAGGGTAATTTCCATCTGGGTCGAGAATTCCGATAGGAGAGAAAAGTTTTGAACGATTTAAATGTATATTACGATTATTTTTTATATTTTCGAAATTATCTAAACTATTATTTGAATTATTTGAATTGTTCATAATATATTACAATAAAAATAATTTCCCAAATATTATAAATGAAAATTGTTTTCTTTTTATTTTTACTATTGTTTGTTTTACCAATATTATTTATCAAAAAAACAAGAAAAATTATTACCTTAAACGTTGGATATTATTTATTAGGTGGTTATATAAAAGAAGGTAATCCTGATATGGAGATTATTTGTAGAAAAATTTTGGATAAATTAGCAATTTATAATCCCGATATAATATGCACACAAGAAGATTTAATTGTAGATTATCCAATTTTTAAGAATATTTATGCAGAATATGGATATCAAGTTATAAATTATTGTGATTCACATCCAAAATTAGTAAATGATAAATATATACGAGAGAAATATGGACCTACAAAATTAGGAAATGTGATTTATGGAAAAAAAGGTATTTATCCATATTATAATATTCCAGATTTAGATGTAGGTTATAATGGATGTATAATAAAACCTAGATGTGCTACAGGAGTAATAATGGATAATTTAAAAATATATAATACACATTTATGTGGAGGTAGATATGATGATAAATATGTAGCAGAAAAGAAAGTTAAAAATGATGCAAAAGAAAATCAGATGAGAAACATATTAAGTATGAAACCTGATATAATAGTAGGTGATCTAAATGCGGGATATAGTGATGATTATAGATTTGCTGAAACATTGGTAAAAAACTTAGACAAAGAAAATTATAAAAAATGGAGAGAAAGTGTGATTGAATTATTATTTGAAAATGGATATAAATCTGCATTAAAGAATTATAAAAACAATGAAACAACTATACGAGGTAAATTTGTAGTTGATTGGATATTTTATAAAAATGTGAATATATTAAATACAAAAATCATAAAATTATATAATGATAATGAAATGTTAGCTGATCATCATGCATTATTAGCAGAAATTTATTAAAATGTTGAGAACAAGTTATTGAATAATATGACAATAAAAATGGATTCTACAAATGAGATTGGACGAAAATTTTCTGGATTTTTACCCCATTTTTCCATTAATTTTGGAACAACAATATTATATGAAATCATCACCAAAAGAACTTTTATCAATAATAAAGCTAGAGAAATGAAAAATACTGTCATACTATCGAAACCACCTTGAACTGGTGCACCGGCGGATTGGACAGGGTTTGAGAGAGATTTTTTGATTAGAGTTTGGACTAAATTATAGAACATAATATTTTAGAGATAGAAATTATTTTTTTTGTAAATATTAAATAATGAGTATAAAAATTAATGATAATATATTTCTTACTAAAACCCAATTCTACGAATACATACCAAAATATCGTCTTGAAAATGTAATCCAATATGGAATATTTAATAATAATCCTTTTCCAGTGAATGACATGTGGTATGATAGATGTATAGAAAGGAATTTAAGATGTCCAATGGATTTTATAGAATTATATTATAATAATAATAAGGATGATATTGTTGAAGTAAGATATAATAAATTTGATGGACCTTGGGGAAGATTATATCCTGATTTATCTACATCAGTATTGAAGGCACCTGTAAGAAGAACATTATTAAATGGATATTATTATGATTTTGATATAAAGTCGACATATTTGGCGATATTAAAAAATGTATGCATAAAGAATGGAATAAGATGTGATGTTTTAAGATATGTTGAGGAAAACAAGGATGATATAGCGAAGGATTTGGTGGAATATTATGGATTATCTAAAGAACGACAGGGAAGGGAAATAGCGAAGGATTTGATTTATATTAATATTTATAATGGGGATGAAAATGATGTGAAAAAGGTGATGGAAAAATATGAGTTGAAAAAGGAATTTCCAAAGTTATTAAAAGATTTTAAGGAGGATATGGAAAAAATAAAAGAAGAGTTAATAAAGAGAAATCCAGAATTATATGCATATGTTAAAAATAATTTTAAAAATGTAAAAGGAAGAACATTTTACGAATCAGATAGTATGTATGGAAGAAATAGTTTGAATGGATATTTTATATCATTATATTTGCAGGAAATAGAGACACAGATTGTAAATAAGATTTTAGAATGGATATATAATAATACTGATGTGATGAAATTTCGAGGTAGAAATGGATTTATGATGTATGAATACGATGGATTTCATTTATTAAGAGAAAATGTGGATAGAGAATTTGGAGATTCTAAAAATTTTGTTAAAATATTGGAGAAAAAGACACAAGAGTTAACAGGGATGGATTTAAAATGGGATTCTAAATTATTGAATGATGATTTAATTGATTTTAAGGGTTATATGGATATTGATAGGGAATTATTAATATATGGAATAGGTATTTTGGTAATAATTTTGGTAATATATCTAAATAATAATTTCTAGGATAAGTTATGTATTATTGTAAATCTTGTACACCTTGGGATAGAAAAAATTGGGGAAAAGTAAAATCACCGGAATATTATAATGTGCAGATAATTGATGAAGTTTTAATAGAAGATGTTACTCCATCAGAGAAAAAATGGTTAGAAAATAAATTAGCGAATAACAATAGTCATAAATATTATTATAATCCCAAACCAATGATAAAATTGGAGCATTGGGATGATAATTTTTTAACAAAGACTGTTTTTTATGAGAGAATACCGAAAGGTATTTTAATAGCGTTATTAAATAGTAAAAAAATACCAGTAGAAAAGTATTTACCAAATGATTTATATTTCAAGAAAGGAAAAGATTTAAAAATTACAGATACAATTGATCATATCAAAAAATTTTGTGATAGAATAAGAAATGATATAGTTGAGGTTAGATATAGTAAAGAAGATATAAATGATTGGGGGAGAGTATATCCTGTAAATTTGATTTCAGCGAATGCTATTCCAGGAATAGTAAAAAGAACTTTAATGAAAGATTTATACTATGAATTCGATTTAAATGCTTGTTATCCTTCCATTGTAAAAAATGTTTGTGATACTTATAATATACCTTGTCCAGTGACAAAAGAATATTTGGAGAATAAAGATGAAATAAATAAATTATTTATTGATAAATTTAAATTTAAAGGAGATGATGCATTGGAGTTATCAAAGAAGATAATATATACATCATTTTGGAATGAAGATAAGGCGGATGTTGATAAAATGTATGAGGAAATGAAATTGGATAAAAAGATAGAATTACCAGATTTTTTTTGGAAATTAAGGAATGAAATGATAAAAATAAAGAAGATATTGATAGAAAAGAATCCAGAGTTATATTTGTTTGCCAAGAGGAAATATCCGAATTTAGTTGGAAAAAGATTCAGAAAACCAGAAAGTCATTGTTTTGGAAGAAACTCAGTTGATGGGTATTTTCTTTCTTTATTTCTCCAAGAACAAGAATTAAGAATTGTAAATTCAGTAACCGAATGGTTATATTTTAATACAAATACGATGAGATATGATGGACAAAATGGATTTATGCAATATGAATATGATAGTATAAGATTATTAAAAGATTCAGTAGATAATGAATTTGGTAGTGGACAACGTTTGGCTTATTTTTTGAGAGATTTGACATATAAATTAACAGGTTTTAGTATGAAATGGAATGAAAAATCGATGTATAAGGAATATATAGATATAAAAGATGAAATGGAAAAATTGTATAAGATGGATCCGGGATTATATAATGTTTTGAATGGGTGTTGGTTATGTAATTTTGACAAACAGAATTTGGAAAATGATTATTTGATGGATAGGAGTTTTTTTAATGGGGTAGAGGGACCACCATGTAATAGACCATTTATAATGATTCCGAAAAATAGCAAAGATTTATAATATAATAATAATTATATCTATGGATAATTATTTTTGTAAAAGTTGCACACCTTGGGATAAGAAAAATTGGGGAAATGCTATTTTACCAACATATTACACAGAAAATAAAAAATTAATTGATTTTGATAAATTTAATGTAATTTTAGAAGAAAAAGATAAGGATTTTATAACATCGAATGTTTTCTATGAGAAAATACCGAAATCATTATTAATATCTTTAATAAATAGTGGGAAAATAAAAGAAATCCAGAATTATTCCATTACTGATTTATTTTATATGGGATTATACGATGGAAATAAAAAAATAAAAAATAAAATGGACCATTTATTAGCATATAACAAAAGAAATATTAAAGATTATGTTCCAATTGTATTTAAAAAATTATTGGATGGATGTTGGGGTAGACCATTTGCAGTGAATGGATTATCGATAAATTGTTTTGATGGATATATAAGAAGGTCAATATTAAGGGATGATTATTATGATTTTGATATTAGTTCAAGTTATATAGGAATTTTAAAGAATACTTGTGATAAATTGGGGATGGTTTGTCCTGCTATTAAATATATGTTTGAAAACAAGGAGGAAGTAAGAAATGGGATAATGAAACATTATGGTATAAAAAATGATACAAAGGGAATTTATGTGTGTAAGGATATCATTTATATAAATATATATAATGGTGATAAAGAGGATTTGAAATGGATGTATGAGAATTATAAATTAGATAGTAAAAAAAAATTGCCGGATATATTGGTAAAGATGAAAGAAGAGGTAAGTAAGATAAAGAAGGAATTAATTAGATTGAATCCGGTATTATGGGGTTATTGTAGAAGAACTTTTCCGAAGGTGAATGGTAGAGTATTTTTTGAGTCGAAGAATACTTTGGGTAGAGATAATTTGGAGGGATATTTCATAAGTTTGTATTTGCAGGAACAAGAATTTAGATTGGTAAGTGGAATATTAGAATGGTTATTTTATTATACGAATGTTTTAAGAAGTGATGGACAAAATGGATGTTTTATTTATGAATTTGATGGATTTCATTTATTGAAGGAAAGAGTTGTGGATGAGTTTGGGAATGTAGATAATTTGGTAAGAATGATGAATGAAAAGACGAAGGAAGTATTTGAATTGGATTTAAAATGGGGAGTGAAATCGATGGATGAAGATTATTATGATATAGGTAAATTTTTACAGATAGATCCAGCGTTATATAATGTTTTGAATGGGTGTTGGTTATGTAATTATGATAAACAGAATTTGGAGAATGATTATTTGATGGACAGAAGTTTTTTTAATGGTGTTGAAGGACCACCTTGTAATAAACCTTTTATAATGATACCTAAAAATAGTAAAGATTGAAAATAGTTATAATAATTATTCAGAGAAATAGAAAAGATATTTTGTGATAATAAGTAATGGATATAGTATTATCTAGAAAAGATTTATTTTTAGAGAAAACTAGATTTTATGAGTATATTTCTGACAAGTTGATAGATAAGATATTGAAATGTAATAAAATTCGTTATATTGAGTATAAGAAGTTTGATACTGATTTATGGTATACAAATTTAAAATTTAAGAATATAAAAATAAATGATCCAGAGCATCATCTAAGAGTTTATCGAGATAATTGTTTTAATAATATTTTGGAAACTAGATATAAAAAATTACATTATCCATGGGGCAGATTATATCCAGAATTATCAGTTGTCATTTTAAAAGCATACATTAGAAGAACATTAGTAAGAGAAGATTATTATGATTTTGATTTAATTGGGACTCATTTGTATATTTTGAAAAATTTGTGTTGTAAATATGGAATAGAATGCTCAACATTAAAAAGAATAATTTTAGAGAGAGACAATATTATAGATTATTTGATAAAAAAGTATAAATTAGAAAAAAATAGTAAGACAACCGCCAAGGATATGATATTTTTGAATATGTATATAGAGGAAGAATCAGAATGGGGACAAGTAATAAAGATGAAATATAAGATAGATGCGGAGTATTTGGATATTTTTAGAGAATTTAAGAGGGAGATGGATTATATAAAGATGATATTGATAGAGAAGAATCCTGTTTTATATGAATATTGTGAGAGGACATTTCCAGAAATAAGGGGAAAGACTTTTATGAATACAAAGAATATTTTGGGTAGAGATAAATTGTCAGGATATTTTTTATCATTATATCTTCAGGAACAAGAAGTTCGAATTGTCGATAAAATTATGGAATATTTATATCATAATACAAATGTTATGAAAATTGGAACCAAAAATGGTTTTTGTATATATGAGTATGATGGATTTATGTTATTGAAGAAAAATGTTGATAGAGAATTTGGTGGACCAGATAAATTAGTCGAGTTATTGAATAGAAAGACGAAGGAAATGATGGATATAGATTGGATATGTAAACCGATAGATGATAATGTGATAGAGTTTGATGATATTTATATGGATTATGAAAATATAATTTATGTAATAGTTTTGGTAATAATAATATGTTTAATTTATATAAAATGAGAAATATATTTTATGGTGGATATGGAGAATGGGATAAGGAGAGAAGAATGGAGAGAGTAGGAATGGATATAAAATTTAGGAGGATAAGTTTATTTTTGACGGAAGTAGATTTTTATGAGAAATTTAGTCAGGATAGTTTTGAGGAGATAATGCAGATAGCAAAAAAAGATGAAAATTTTAGTGAAATGATAAAAAGAAAATATGATGAAAATGATTTATATTATTATTTTCATTGTAATTATGATAATCAATTGGATCATTTGTATGATATATATAAAAAATTAAGAGGTGATACATTGGTAGTAAAATATGAAAGAATATTGGGATTTTTTCTTGGTCGAGTTATTGCGAAGGATTTGATATCATCGAATGCATTTTATAAAAAAGTTAAAAAGCCGATGACAAAAGATGATTATTATGAGTTTGATTTGAAGTCATGTTATTTAACTTTAACAGCAAATTTAAGTTATATGATGGATATGGAATGTCCATTATTAATTTTTTTGATGAGAAATAGAGATAGAATATATGGGGATATAAAGAGGGTGTATAAATTGGGAGACGATGATGCTGGAAATGATTTTTGTAAGAAATTAGTTTTTTTATCATTTTACAATCCTTGTGAGGAGGAATATAAGGTATTGTATGATAAGATGAAGATTGATTATAGTATTAAGGTTCCTAGAATTTGTAATGAATTAAGTAGAGAAATAAAAAAAATAAGGGATAAATTGATAGAGAATAATTTGGAGTTATATGGGGAAGTAAAAAGACATTATAGGGAGATTAAGGATAAAAAATATAGAGATAGATTTAATCAGAGATTGGGAAGAAATTCATTGGATGGATATTTTATTAGTATATATTTGGAGGAACAAGAGATAAGAATTGTTGACAAAATAATAGAGTGGTTATATTATTATACGGATTGTTTGAAATATGGAGGAAAGAATGGATATATAATATATGAGAATGATTCTATATTATTGTTAAAAAGTTGTGTGGATAAATGTTTTGGAACACCATTGAATTTTCTGGATATTTTAAATAGAAAGACAAAAGAATTTTTCAATTTACCAATACCAATGGAATGGACTTTTAAGTAAATTGTTCGGAATATATTTGGACAAAATTATTTTTTTTGAATGGTCTATAAATAAGTCCAGCAAGATTAAACAATTCTTCGTATATAAGACCTTTTAATCCAATGTCTTTATTTGTTTTAGGAATCATATCAGGACCCTTATTTACTTCAAGAATATATGGTTCGTTGCCATCTAGAATAACATCAATTCCGAATAATTGGAAGCATACTTTATCGTTAAATTTTGGATCATTGAAAACATATGCGATAGCATTTGAGAAGTATTTAATTTTCATTAATATTTTTTTCCAGATGATATTAAATTCTTGAGGGCCGAGAAAGATTGCTAATTCTGCGAGGTTATGGGGAATATCTTCTTTTTCGTATAATTCTGGGTCCATTTGGTAGCTGGTGATATGTGATTCGAATGAGATGGGTCCTAATGTTTTATTTTTGGTATAAAGTATTTTACCGTTTTTATTTATAAAAAATTCAATTTGATTTCCTGTTTTTTTTATTGCAAAGTAAATTCTAATATTCATTTTTCTTTGTTTGATTTGTTTTGTATTTTGAAGGAATATTTGTGCAACTAGGAAGTCTTCTGTTTTCGCTTTAAGAAGTTCTTCTTCAGTGAAAACTAGGGTAAGACCTAATTTTCTTTGAAGATTTTTTTTACAGATTAATATATGTCCTTCTTTAATTCTTTTTCTTGCTAAATTAAATTGGTTGATATCGTCGATAAGAAATGATTCGGGCATAATTCTACTGGCACCAATGCGACCGAAGGTTGTTTCAAGAATTTCCCAGAGATTATTTTTAGAAACGATTTGATCGCATCCTTTTAGACCAAAGATATATTTACTATTTTTGAGAGATAACATTTCAAGTTCATCTTCAACGTCGTTATAACCGCAGGGCATATATAAATTGCTGATTGAAGGGTCGTTTACGAAACGATGTTTATCGAGAATACTTTGTAGTAAATCAGCAGGAGGTTTTTCTGGACATTTGTAGTATTTGACTGTTCTAAAATTTTGGAAAAGCGTAAGAAGTATTAGGATAATGGTTAATATAACAATTGGGGTAAGAATAGAAAGAATTTTAAATTGATTTTTTTTCATTTAATATATAATAGATTTATTTTCCGATTTGTTCGTAAATGATAAGTATGGAATCAACAATATTTTCGGGATTTTTATTTGGAGTATAATTGAAATTTATTTCTTTCATAAATATTTGTAAATTGTATATGATAATATTAATATAGTCATCTTTGTTTAATTGCATATTGAGGAGTTCAATTTTAAGTTGATTATGGATATTTGGATTATTTTTCTGAAGATGATTGGAAATTTCTTTAAGACATTTGATGATTGTGAATGGGATTTGATTGGAGATAACTTCTTGGTAAAGTTTATTTTTGAAGGAGTCTTTGAGGTTATTATTTATGAGTATTCTAAATTCTGGTGTGATAACGTCAAGCCAGAAGGAGCCGTCAATCATTTTTTCGATTGCTTTTTCTCCTCCGATTTGGTAGACTGCTTTTTCTAAACTTTTCTTTTGTGTTTCGATTTCGGTGTTCCATATTTTTATTCTTTCAATTTCGTGGGGTGAGTCGTCATTTGGTTGAATCATTTTACTGGTTATGATAAGTTCGTTATAGGTGGAGGATAAAACAAATAGGAATTTTTTTTGGTCTTGATCTTTCCATATTTGAAAGAGTGTAAGGAATTGGGAGACTTCAGAGTGGAAGTTTTGCGAGTTATAAGGATTTTGTAGGAGAGATATGTATGAGTCGAGGAATTTGGATGCATTTAAAATAAGATTTTCTTCGATATCTTTTATTTCTTGGAATATTTCTTCTGGACAGTATTTAATCATGATGGAGGAAAGGAACATTCTTAGTTGATATGGATTTAATTTGATGTTTATGATAATTAGAAATTTTTTATTATTATGGATAAAATTTTTGTTAAGAATAAGGGAAGAGATATTATCGAAATCTTTTGGGATTTGATTTATATTTTGTAAAATAGAATTAGAGAGTTGTAAAAGATTTTTTTCTTCAAGGAATGATAACATTATTGAAATAGTATAAAAAAATATTACATTTCTACTTTAATAAAATGGATATTTTTTTTAGAGTTTTGATTACAATAGGAAATGTTTTGGGAGTTATTTATAATGTTCCACAGATGTGGCATACATATAAAACAAAGAGAGCGACAGATATTTCATCATATTTTTTATGGATGCGTTTAGCATCATCTGTTATATGGTGTTCATATTGTATATATTATTATTTATGGGATGTTATTATAAGTTGGGGTATGAGTTTGATATCGACATTATTGATATTGTATTACAAATATCGACCGAATAATGGGATGATAGAGTTATCGGAAGTATAAAAATAAATAAATATTTAGTAATATTATGATTGATATAGAGAAGGAGTATTCCGAGTTATCTCTATTTTTGAAGGATCACAATGTGGTGGTTCCCGAAACACAGGTTGAGGATATATATAGTGTAATTGAGTTGATATTTGAGAAGAATAGTCCGGCGACTGCATTTTACATTATAAATTTAGGAGATATTATTCATCAGTTGAAATTTTGGAGAGAATTATTTCCGCACATTGAGCCAAGATATGCTGTAAAATGTAATCCAAATAAAGTTATTTGTCAATTATTGGGTTTATTGGGAGTTGGATTTGATGTGGCGAGTAAGAATGAGATAGATTTGGTGAAGGGTTATGTGAATGACATAAGAAATGTTATTTATGCGAATCCATATAAGGAGAGTTCTAGTATACAATATGCTCGTTCGATGGATGTGGACACGACTGTATTTGATAGTGAATTTGAGTTATATAAGATAAAGTTGTATCATCCGAATTGTAAATTGTTGATAAGGTTAAAGGTGGATGATAGGGCATCATTATGTAAATTTAGTGAGAAATTTGGGGTAGATTTGGAGGAGGTAAGAAGTTTATTGGAGTTGGCGAAGAATATGAATTTGAATGTGATTGGATGTTGTTTTCATGTTGGAAGTGGGTGTGGGGATGCGGCACAATATTATTCTGCATTGAATATATCGAAGAAGGTGTTTGATATGGGAAAAGAGATAGGTTTAAATATGAATATGTTGGATATTGGAGGTGGGTTTACGGGTTTGCAGGATGAAAATTCGGTTACATTTTTGCGACAGATAAAGGAGAATATAGATAGGGGATTACAGGAATTTTTTTCGGGAGATTATTATATAGAGAAATTTAATGAAAATAAGGATAAACCTAAATTAAAATTAATTTCTGAGCCTGGAAGATATTTTGTGCAGACAAGTCATACATTGATGGTTAATATAATTGGAAAGAAAGTAAAACATTTTAAATCAGATGATGGTTCAAGAGATAAAATTTATTATTATTATTTGAACGATGGGGTTTATGGATCATTTAATTGTATTTATTTTGATCATCAGAAGCCGGATGTTTTGCCTTATAATGAGAGGGATGGTAAGAAATATACATCAATATTGTTTGGACCAACTTGTGATGGATTGGACAAGATATGTGAGAATTTGCAATTACCGGAATTGGAAATTGGAGAGTGGTGTTTTGTGAAGAATTTTGGTGCATATACTGTTGCAGCTGCTACAGATTTCAATGGTTTTACAAAATTGAAGGCATTTTATATATTATGGTGATTTATGTTTTCCGTGGATAAGTTCTTTTATTTTGCAGTATGCGATTGGAGCATAAACGTATAGGAAGAGATAAACGACAACTATTGTGATTCCAATAAATACAAGACTGGCATTTTTTGTTTTAACGGTAGAGAAGAAACCTGAAACTAGAATTGCGGAGAGGACGAGAAGTTCGATTGGAAAATTACCGACAAATCTGATATTGACTATCCATAGAAATATGATAGCGACGCCAGTAAATAAACTTGGCATAATAATTGAGGCGAGAGCTTTACCGTAGGTGATATTTTTATCTTTTTTCTTGCGGACACCATAGATGATGGCGGCTAGAATTAAAGCAATTACAATACCGATTAGAATAGAGAGAACAATAAAAAAGAACCATTTTTTTTTATTAAACAATGGACTGGTTATCCATCCTTTAATACCTAATTCAGCGAAAGATAGATTTTCCATTAAATATTAGTTTATATATTTTATAAGATTTAATTTATTCATGACATTAATAATTTCTTTTAATCCATTTTTTGCTACATTTTCTTTTGAAAGATAAATTATTTTTTGGCCATAATATATTAGGGAAAAAAGCATGTATAACATATTTATATTTTTATTATCTTCATTTATATCAAAATCTTGAACAATATTTTTAATAAATAATCCATAAATATTTCCGTTAACATAACAATGATGTCTTAATATATAATCTCTATTTTTTTTGGGTAACATATTATCTATCGCAGTCCAAGAATTATTGGAAAAGTATACAATTCCTTTATTTTTTACTGACAGAAGAGCTTCTAAATCATCGTAGTTGCATTCGGTGTGTTTAATGAATACTTCATTTTCAGATAATTTTGGTTTAATACAATGAACAACTAAATTCATTTTTTCTATTAAATCACTTGAAATAGGTTCTTCGCCAAAATGGACATATATTTTTGAATTATTGTTGGGGTCGTTATATTTTGATTGGAAAGATGGAACAAATAGAGCATAGTTGAGGGTAGAGAATAATTTACTATGATTCTGTTTATGGAATAAATTGTTTAAGATTTGTATAAAGTTTGGATAAATTAAATTTATCATTGTATTATCAATTAAAAGTTTGTCATTAGCGTTATATAATTTTTTCATAATAGACATAAAATTATTTCTTTCTGATTTGTTGATAATTAATGCGCCAGTTTTGAGATTGTCATTTTTTTCTGGATTATTATAATATCCATCATACATAAATGAAATACCGCTGACATAAAGTGATTTAACGTTTTGTCTTAGTAAAACAAGAATGGATAACAAAGCAGAATTTGGTTCGAAATTCATTGCGATTTGTAGTTGTTTATAGAAATGTGGTTCGATAAATTCGATTGGACAATTTGGAAGAGGTTTATTAATGAGATAGTTGTCGATGATTTCTTTTGGATATGGACAGAATATAAGTTTTGGGGTAATAGATATTTTATCTAGAAGGGAAATATCTTTGAAATTATAAATCCATATATCAGTTTTTTGTCCAACATTATGATAAAAATCTGGATTGGATAATACACCTTTATTAAATCTTATAACAACGTCATATTGATCGATTGTATTTCCTTGATTCATATTAGTGAGATAAGAAGCGGGACCGATAATTGCGACATTTTTATTTTCGACAAGTTTTTTAAGTTTTTCTTGAACAAGAAATTTTTGGATATATTGAGAGAAATTAGGAATTTGTTTAGGAACTAATTGATTATCATTTTTATCTTGGAAAGTTTTTTTAAGATTTTTTAATTCTTTTAAGTTTTCTTTGATTACATCGACACTGATAGATTTGGGTTTTTCGGAAATGATTTCTTTAGGTTTATCAGAAAAAGATACTTCTTTAGGTTTATCAGAAAAAGATACTTCTTTAGGTTTATCAGAAAAAGATACTTCTTTTGTTTTTTCGGGTATTTTAGGTTTGATTGGTATAAATTCTCTTGGTTTTTCAGGAATTTTAGGTTTCTCAAACATTTTGGGTTTTTCATTAATTCTTTCAAAATGATTTCTATACATTTGATTATTTTTGATAATTGGATTATTTTGAACTGGTTTATTTTGTTGTTCTTTAACAAATTTTTTTTTGAGATTGTAAAGATAAGCGAAATGAAGATATAATTCTCTTCTTCTTAAATCTTTACTGAGATAATTGATTATATTAACTTGTTCAATATCATTTAGTAAAAGGAAATTTGTAGAAACTCTATTATTCATTTTAATATTATATATAAAAAAAAATATGTATAATAACGCTAAAAAAATAGTTATAATAATAAATGGAATATTTAATAATATTAAAAACAGAAGTTAATAGTGAGATAAAGAGGTTTAATGATATAAAGAGGTGGTTTTTAAAGAATTACAATAACAAAATACACTATCAATATGAGGATTTTATAGATTTAAAAGAAATAACATCTAATAAATTTTATATAGTTAGTCAATATGTATTTCCATTAATAACTTCGGAGCGTTTGGAAGATATTTATATGTCAGAAAAAAGTTTTTGGTGCGATGTAAATAACAATCAGATTAGTTTTATTTCGACTTATAGAAAGATATGTGATAAAAAGAGTGATTTAACAAGTATAAAATATGTTGATTTATTGGATGTTTTAAAAAAAAAATTTGAGAATTTGAATGAAGATATAGTGAAATTTGAGAGAAAAAGGATGGGAGGTAGGAAATGGTATTATATAATAGAGAGGGAAATAATATTATTTTTGAGGATATTGGAAAATTTTTATTTTACTTGGAGTAATATAAATAATTTGAAGTTAAAGATAGCAGATAGATATCCAGAAATAATTTATTATGATGGGAAAAATAAATTGGAGAGTAAAAAATTGGTTGAAAAGTTAAATATTAATGTTCCAAAAACATATATAATATTTAATAATGTTGATGAAATAAAACAAGATACTTTGGATGATTTACCAGATTGCATAATAAAACCGACAAATCTAGATGGAAGTTTATTAATATTTAGGAAAACTAAAGATAATCCGGTAGATTTAGATGATTTAAAAAATAAGATGAGTAATTTTGAAAAAATAAATAAGAATAAGGAATTGATGCCTTTGATAAATAAGAGTTTTACACCGAAAATAATGGTTGAGGAATATATAGAAGATTTAGATGGAATGAAGTCGAAGCCTTGTGAGTTTAAGTTTTATGTTTTTAATGGGAAGATATTATTTTTTTTGGCGATAAATAGGAAGGCAGATTATAAAAAGTTTGATTTTTACGATGAGAATTTTAATAAAATACCGAATACTAAATTAAGTTATAAGAGGACGCAGATTAATTATGATTGGCCGAATATAAAATATTTCGATAGAATGAAAAAGGATGTTTTTAATATTTACAATAAATTTTACAATGATATGGGACGTCATTTCATAGGAAGATTTATAAGAATTGATTTTTTTGTGACAAGAAATAATTATTATTTTGGAGAATTTTCTTTATTTCCCAATGGGGGAGGGGGGAATAACTTGAACAATTTTGGAAAAAAATATTTTATCGAATGTTGGTTGCATGATGTTTTTAGTATTTTAAGAGGTTATCAATTTACGGTTCCTCCCTTAACATTAGAAGATTTCGATGAAAAGTTAGAATTAGTAAATGATAAAAATTTTAGATTTATTTTTAAAGATAAAATTAGTTTGTTAAATTACCTTTTTTCATAATAAATTTTGCAGAAATAGTAACTAAAAATGCTAAAACACTTCCCCAGACCATATCAATTATAGCAGTTTGAATTGAATAATCTTTGAAAGTTGCCAAATTAGTGAAATCATAAACAGCATATATTACAAAACCGAAGGGAATTGCATATTTTGCACTATCAAGAATAATATTGTTATCTCTAATTTTGTCAATTATAAAATGATTAATACCAAAGGCTAGAACAACAAAAGCAAGTAATGCTGGTATTATTCTGACCTTCATTTCTTGGCCATTTTGTATTTTTTTAATCATAGAACCAAAAGTTTTTCCCATATAAAGGAAAATCATAAGACCGTCTAAAATAAGGTAAATTATAAGGATTATTATGAAAGAGAAGATTTTGTTCATTATATAATTTAAATATATTTTTTTATGTAAAAATATAGAAAAAATAAAGTAAAGGATAATATGTATCCCGAGATACTTAATAAAAAAATATTATATTTAAATCAATCCAACAAACGAATTTTTCTTGTTAGTAATCAAGAATTAATTGAGATTGAAAATAATTTATTAGATGAAATACAAAAATATGCGAAACAATGTAAAATTATTTCTTCTTGTAGTTATCCAATTTCAGAGTTGAAAATAAAAACAATAGATGATTTAAGATCTATTTTCGTAGAAAAAGTTAATGAGATTAATTATTATGGATTTCAGCCAAAATTAATAACACAAAAAGATTTATCAGCTTTATCTCAATTGGAGTTAGGCACATTAGGAGAAGGATATTCTTATTTTAATACCGAATCTAATCGTTTATATTTTTTAAAAAGGGATGATAGTCGTTATTATTGGAGTTCTGGAGAAAGTTTAGTTGGGTTACCCGGTCCCAAAGGAGAGCGAGGTGAATCTGGTAGACCAGGTGATAAAGGTGATAAAGGAGAATGTGGAGTTCAGGGTCCAGCTTTAAACGTGGATTTTGTTTTTCCACGACCGATTGAAGATTTGGAGATATCAGAAGTTGCATTGACTAAAATTGGTGAAAATAAATTTATTTATTGTCCAAATGACGGTAAGATTTATGTCACAATCAATGAAAATAATAAGATAAAATTGAGTAAAGGTTATCATTTTATAGGTCAAGAAGGACCAAAAGGAGAGAAGGGAGATAGAGGAGAGAAGGGAGATAGGGGAGAGGATGGAAGTAATGCACAGGTATTAACTATAAATGAGTATATTAATTTTGATCCAAAAATAAAATCACACAATGAAATTAATCAATTAGAAGATGGATATACATTTTTAAATGTTCAATCTGGATTAATCCATATAGTTTATTCATCGAGTGGTTATAAATATATATCAAATGGAATACAATTAATTGGACCGAGAGGATTACGTGGAGAGAAGGGAGAGAGGGGGGAGAAGGGAGATATGGGAGAAATGGGAATAATAGGATTGCCGGGTCCACCAGGGTTGAGGGGTGAGCCGGGTAAAAGGGGGGATGTTGGACCTGCATTTAATCCGAATAGGATAGGAAATAGGTTACCGCAGATGTTTGGGTATAATGAGTTAAAACAGATGGGTGAGGGATATTCTTATTTATGTACAGAGAATGGAAATTTATATTTTGTTGAAAAAGAGAATGATATTTATAGATTTTCGAAAGGATTTCAGATTAAAGGTCCAAAAGGTGATTCTGGAATAGGAGAAAAAGGAGATGTTGGGCCAAGAGGTTTACCAGGAAGTATTGGTCCTATTGGTTCGAAAGGCGAAGTTGGACCTCAGGGTCCAAAGGGTGATAAGGGAGAGAGAGGTGAGAGGGGATTAATTGGATTACAGGGTCCTGCATATAGTCCAGATTTTAAGATAAGTAGGGATACGAAATCATTTTCATTGGAAGAGTTGGAATCATATGGAGAGGGGACGAGTTTGTTGAATACATTGGATGGTAAATTATATTTCATTCATAGAATAAATGAAAGATTGGAATTATCAGAGGGATATGAGATAGTAGGAGTTCAGGGTGAAAGGGGAGAGAGGGGTGAGAGAGGTGAACAGGGGCCGAGGGGTATGGTTGGACAGCCGGGAAAGGTAGGAGATAGTTATTTTGTGTATCATGAGAATAAAAATTTAAGTTATACAAGAGGAGGAATTGGAATTGGAGTGGATGTGATAGGGAATGAGAGTTTGAGGGTAGGAGGGAGAGAAGGGAGAGGGACGATAGTAGTATTAGAGAGTGATAATGGATTGATAGAAGAAAGGATAGAATTTGTGGAGAGAGGAAATATGGTGAAGAGAGTGGAGAAAATGGATGGATTGGTGGTGAAATATGAAAGTGATATGGATATAAGTTATAATTTTTATGGGAAGATAATGATGGATAAAGAATTGAAGATAAATATTCCGTTGGAGGTGGAAGAGATAAGGACTGGAAAATTGGATGGTGAGAAGATAAGGATATGTGAATGGGATTTTGGTAGAAATAGTTTGGAATCGAATGGATTCAAGATGGAAATAGAGAAAGGTTTGGATATTAAATATATGGGAAAAGATATTTTGAGATATGAAGAAGAAACTGTTAGAATGGGAAATGTTTTGGTGGAGGAATTGGAGGTGAAAAGAGTGATTGGGGAGAATATGAAAATGGAGATAGGAGGGAGTAGATTGGAGATTGGAGATGGGAAAGTGAATATAGAAGGGGGATTGAGGGTGAATGGGATAATGTTTGATAAAAATAGTATGAATGTGGGAGAATTATGTATAAATGGTAAGATAAAATTGGAAGGAGAGGTAAGATATGAGGGTAATATTTTTAGGGTGAGTAATATGGAGTTGGATAGATTGGAGATGAAAAATATGAGAATTGGAGAGGTAATAGAGATGACCGGAAAATTTAATGGGAATTTTGAGGAATATAATGTGAATGGATTGGGATGTAATATGATTTTTCCGAAATTAAGATTGGATAATAATGGATTATGGATAAAGGAAGGTGATATAAGATTGGAGGGAAATATGGAGATAAAAAGTGGTGGAAATATTTTACGAGTTATTGATGGGAAGATTGATGTTGGAATGGGAATGAAGATAGAGGGAGATGTTAATTTTGGGGGGATAAGTTATTATAGGAATGGGAGGATAGAGATGGATAAGAGTGATTTGGTGGTTGAGAATGGGAATGTGAAATTGGGGAATTTGAGTGTGAATGGATTTGTGGAGATAAATAATTTTATAACAATTACGGAAAATTTATTTTTAGTGAAAGACAACAAAATATTATTGAGTAATTGTGAGGTAAAATATCAATTATCTGATAAAAATTGGATAAGTATCCGTAATGATTTGATATTATTGAATGATATGAATATGAGTATAAATGGTAATTTTTTGATGGATGGAGGGTTGATGAAGATAATGGGAGGAAAAGTGGAAATGGAGAAGACTATATTTAATTATGGAGATAGGTTGATAATGAGTGGTGACAATATAAGAATTAAGAATGCATTTATGGTGATGGAGAATGTGAGATTGATGGTTGGTGATTTGAAGTTGATAGTGACTGAGGAGTGTATGGAGTTAAATAATTATGAGATGAATATGAGGGATAGTAGAATAAATATAAAGAGTAGGAATAGGGAGATAAGGATAGATGAGGAGATAAACGTGAGTAATTATAGGTTAAATTTTGTGGGAGAGATGAATGTGAATGGGATGCAGATGAAGAGTGGTATGGTAAGTTTGAATGAGATGGATATGATTATAAATGGGAATTTGAGGGTGGGAAGTAATATTCGGATTGGAATGGATAGTTTGTATATGGGAAAGGGTAAAGTTAATTTTGAGAATGGGGATTTTGGGATGATGAATGAGAAGATAAAGATAAATAAGAGTGAGATTGAATTGGAGAGTGGAATATTGGAGATGAAGAATATGAAATGTAATTATTATTCTGAGGGGATAATGAGGATTGGATTGGAGGGACATGGATTGAAGGTGATGAATATGGTGATAAGTATGAAGGATAGTAGGATAAAGATAAATGATAATTTGGCGATAGTTGAGAATAAATTGGTTAATAATAATTTTGAGTGGTTATTGAAGGATGTAAAGGTAGATTATCAGGAGGGTAAGATGACAATAAATCCAAATTTTATGAAGATGAAGGGATTTAAGATGGTATTGGATGAGTCAAGTTTTGTTTACAAGGATGGTAATTCGACATTATATATAGAGAAGGATAATTTTTATAGTTCGAATATGCATTATTCATTAAAGGATAATATATTTGAGTGGTTAGATAAGAATGGGAGTCAGATATTAATTTTAAATCAGAATTCATTGGATATTAATAAGGTTAATGGAAAAATACGTTCATCAACTTTATTTATTGATAAGAGTGAATTGAGGGTGAATTCTAGCGATATTAATATGGTTGGAGGTGGATTAATATTTGATGATTGTAAGATAATGGATGTAAATAAGAGTTATATATTGAGGGGTAATAATTGGGAATGGACTAATATGAATTTTGTGGTGAACAAGAGTATATATAAGATGAGTGGGACGAATATTGAGAGGACTTATGGACTTGAAAAGAATCGTAATATGGAGTTTGAATATGGGAAATGTAAGTGGAGTTGGAATGATGAGAAGAATAAGACTTTGATGTTTATGGGGGAGAAGTTTTGTCAGTTTAGTTTTCCGGTGGTTGAGTATATGGATAGTGAATTGGTAATAAAAAATGGTGATGGGAGGATAAATATTGGGGATAAGGGGATGGTAGTAGATAATTCGGGGATAATGTGTGTGAATAGTAAGTTTATTTTTGAGAAAAATGGATTTCAGATATTAAATGTGAGTGGAGATGAGATAATGATAAAGAATGCGCCGTTAAAAATGCAGGATACATATTTTAATTATTTATATGAGAAAAAGAATGCGCAGTTGTTATTAAAGAATGACATTTTATATACAAATTATATAGATTACGAGATAAGAAATGGGCAATTTAATTGGAATCAGGGTAAGTTATTATTGGGAGGGAATCAGATAAGGATAAATGAGGTGAATATGGAGATTATGGAAACGTCGATAATAATAAAGCGTGGAAAGCAGAAGCTTGAGATTGCAGAGGGAATAGAGATAGAGGATTGGCCGATAAGGATAAGAAATATGAAGAATGATTTGATAACAATTGACAGAAATATTGTAAGATTGGAGGGAAACGTTTTTATAAAGAATGGTAGATTTTACAATGAATGTTTTACATTGGAACCTAATTCAATTAAGATTACACAGGCGCAACAGCGGATAAAACAGAATGATATATTTTATGAGGAAAGTAATATAGAATTGGATGAGGGTAGTAATATAAAGATGGGTGAAGTGAGAATGAGAGGGGGGAAGAGGATGAAAGTGGAGGGTGAGAATTGGGAGTTGGAGATGGGAGATAGGTTGGAGATGAGTTGTGAGGGTCAGAGTATAAGATATGGGGGATTGGACAGAGTTGGAAACAGAGTAATTTTTGAGAGTGGTGAAACGAAGATGATAGAACATGAGGGAGAGTTGTATGTTAGATTGGGAAAAGAAAGAAAGAACATGGGGAATGAGATGAAGATAGGGGAGGAGAGATACGTGAGTGAGATAGATTTGATAGAGAGATTGATGGAGAGAGTGAGTAAGTTGGAGAGTTATTTTTTGGAGAAGAATTTGTCGTAATCGAATGAGTTAATATTTTGGAATTGTTGGAATATAAGAAAACCGGTGAAAATTGCGGATAGGTAAGTTGGAGATTCTTTAATATCATTATTTTTAGTTTTGATGATCATTTCAGTTATATTATTTTTATTTTTGACTATTTTAATATTACCACAAGGATTTCCAAAATGAATGATATTGTAAATGGATATTTCTCTAGCTGAATCAGTTTTATTACCTGTTTTAGCTTTTTCGAATTGGAATGTTTTATCGAAATCGTTAACACTCAAGACAAGTGGTTTATCAGTTGCAAAAAGACCTAATTGGAAAGTATCTTTTAAAGTGGACAATCGAAAATTTTGGTTATCGATTTCTTGGAATTTATAATCTTTTGTGAGTGTTTTGTCTGGAGCAGATGTATAGAAGAAGTAGATGTCATTAATTTTGTCGGTTTTATTGGAAGGATAGATATTTATTTCAGTGCTTTGTATTTTGAATGAGAATCCGTTATTGGATGGTTGGAGGGTGTAAATACCTTCTTCTGGAACGGGAGTATTTTTGTTGGCGAAATTTTCATTGGTTTGGTTTTTATGGAAAATAAATATGGATGGGGTGATGAATAGAATTAAGAAAGATAAAAGGATATAAATTTTTTTCATAATTAATATAAATGATGAAAATATTTTTGGTGTTATTTATTTTATTTGTATTCTTAATTGATTTAAATATTCAAGAAAATTATGCAGATGAGTGTCCAGCGTCTTGTTCTCAACAAATGAATAAATCATTAGAGGCACAACAACAAAAACAAGCTCAACAACAGAATCAACAGCAGATAAATCAAGCTAATCAGAATGTATCAAGTATGCAGACGCAGATAAATCAGATATCTGCGCAAATTACAGATTTGTCAGCAAAAGTGAATGATGCATCTCAAAAGGCAAATTCAGCAAATAATATTGCCAATAACATAAATAATGAAATTGAAAACATAAAGAGAAAATTAACTGAGAACATAAAGGATTAAGTGATAAGAATAAGAATGAAGTAGCATAATTTTTTGGTGAATTTGTTGTAAATTTTATGAATTTTAATTTTGGTATAATCGATTTCTTTAAGAAAAAGGGAGAATGCAAAATTTAGTGGAATTTTAAGAACTTGTAATTTCGCTCTATCTTTCATTTGATTTATAATAGTTGAAAGACTAACAAATGTTCCATCATTAGATGTCAAACCTAATATTAAATCTTCTTTTTCAATATATTGTCTACCACCCCAAGGTAAATCATAGAAAATAACATCTTGTTCGAGACTTTTAGCATAAAAGAGATAATTACCTTTGTATGTATGGACTTTATTAGAATTTTTGTATAAATTGATATTATTAACAAGAATTTCGAAATGAAGGTCATTAATTTCAACTGAGTTAACTTTTTGTATTTGTGGATGGAGAAGGAAACTAATTGTGTTACCTCCACAACAAGCAGTGCTATCAGTAATAGTAATTTTATTTTCACCGAAATATTTTGTAATTAAATTAGAAATAAAATATGCTTCATTTTTCTTTGTGATACTGTATAGTCCAATATCAGTAACGCGAATATTTTCTATAGGGTCATTAGGTTTAGGGAAAATTTCACCTATTTTTTCTATACTAATTTCAGTGCCAACTATTACTTCTTTCGGTGTATCATTAATTGGTTCATTTATGGATTCGAAATCATTATCTTGTGTTTCTGTTTGATTTTCAACAGGGGTTTCTGGTATTTGATTATGTTCTGAAGTAATATTTGGGGTAGATGGGGGTGATTCATTTTGTTCCATATTATAAATATATAATAAGTTTTCTTTAATTGGACGTTAAATAAGATAATAAATTTTATTATTTTATTTTATATGTCCGGTTCTATTAATTGTGTTGGTTCAATTGAAGCTTTAATGGGAAATACTTTGACAATAGAAGTAATTAGAAATAATTTTGGCGAGAAGCTTCTACAGTTTTTCAATTTAAACAAAGATAATAAGAATGTAACCTATATGAAATTCGATGATTACAATACTAAAATGAAAGAATTATTGAAGAAAAATAACACATTTTACATAAAATTTTGTGGTATTAATAATATGGATACAACTGTTCCAGATTATTTATATCTGGTTTTTAGTGGTAATGAAGTCCAATATAGAGGATTAATAAATGATAAAAATGATATATTCCTTGAATTTAAATTTAAAAAAGGTGGACTAACATTAGAAAATGAATTACAACAAATATTTACTAATAATGTTGGTGTTTTCGTAGAAATATTTTATTGAGTTATTTATTTTTACTCTTTGATTTTTTTACTTCTTCTGTTTCCCAAGGTGATGCAGTTTTCAATTTAACTACAATACCCATAGTATAAAGTTCCTGCATCAATAATTTAGATGCATATGGAATTTGCACTCTTACAAAATCAGTCTTATTATTACTGTAAAGGCTTTTATAAATACCTTTTTCCTTGTTGACTGCTGCAATCATTCCAGTTTCCTTACATAGTGAGACGAAATATTTATCTGACACATCGAACAACCTTTCTTTTAAAAATTGAACAGTGCCGTGTGATAACATTGCATCTCGTTCCATCTCCGGTATCAATAACTATTGATGATTTTTTTAAGATTATTTTTTTATTTTTTTCATTGATGAATTATTTTTTTCATCTATAGTTATTTCCTAATTCGAAATATTATCCTTTCGATGTGGGAATAATAATTCTAAGTTAGGAACACCTTCTCAGGTGTGAATAGACTATACCTTAAGCCATCATTAGAGGTTGCTAGCCTCTTCAAGCCCATTCTCATCTAGTCGTTGAACCTTCTCCATAGTCTTGCATAGCGACGTTAGGAGCTTGGCTGCGGATTGACCTTAT
>Ga0194123_10002273_pt1 | contig 25588 bp, 38 predicted proteins | sample TA2MahsurfametaG_5_FD_155479 | JGI IMG/M metagenome (GOLD analysis project Ga0194123, IMG submission 155479) | Freshwater microbial communities from Lake Tanganyika, Tanzania - TA2015023 Mahale A surface | ecosystem: Environmental > Aquatic > Freshwater > Lake | place: Tanzania: Lake Tanganyika... | reverse complement strand
AGGGTGCGCCAAATAAGTTTTTGTTTTACTATAAAGAAAGACAGACAACCGGAAATATATTTCCTAAAATTAATTTCAAGACTAGACCAACTAGCGGCGCGGTGTGGCCTCGAACTAGAATCAGAAGGACTGTTTAATGCCTTTAGAAATTTGGACTGAGGAGAGCAATTACAGTTTCGGCACGATAGCCGAACGTACACCTTTAGATTTCCAACTGCCGATAACCTATGAAGACGGTTTCGATGACAGCACCACCCTAAGCTTCACCGTAATCTCTGGCACTTTACCTCCAGGCCTTCGTATAGAATCAGATAGAATAAAAGGAACACCATTTGAAGTAGCTAGGGAAACTGAATTTAAATTTTGTATCAGAGCTAAGTTAGGTAATCTATTCGCTGATCGCACTTACAAAATGACAATCACCGGCCAGGATGCACCAACATGGCAGACCAATCAAGGACTTTTGCCTGTAGGACAAAATAATGCATTCTTTATCATAGATAATAGTTTTGTTGATTTCCAATTAGAAGCAACAGATTTTGACACTACCGCCGGTCAAAGATTAAATTATTTTATCAGCAGTGGTGACGGACAATTGCCACCTGGGTTAATATTAACAAAAACTGGACGTATCACAGGTTTTATTCAACCATTATTAGTGATAAAAACCAGTGATGGTACTGGAACATTTGATACCGGACTCTATGATCAGGTAGCCTATGATTTCGGGCAAAGGCCCACTAACGGTTACGATAGTTATGTCTATGACGCAATATTTTTTGATTTTAGTAGTCCTACTACCATTCCGCGAAAACTAAATCGAAATTATGAATTTATTGTCAGTGTCACTGACGGGGATTCCGTGGCAAAACGACAGTTTAGAATCTACGTCGTTGGTGACGACTTTTTAAGGGTAGACAATGCCTTGCTGCAATCTGGCAGCGGAGTTTTTACCGCAGACAATACATTTGCAAGAACACCAATTTGGACCACACCAAATTATCTAGGACTACGCAGAGCAAACAATTACCAAACTTATATATTAGATACCTATGATGACATACCAGGTATCCCGCAGGCAATTTATTCATTAGAAGCTGTTAACCCCGAGATTCTTTCCAGGGCCATAAAGGTTACCGGCGATGAGAATATAAACGGCAGTAATTTTTTAAGGATTAAGGAAGCTACATCTGTGCCCACCACTGGCCTTCGTTTTAGGTTATCTGATACTTTGTCTACAGCCACTGGCCAGGTATATACAATTACCACTGTAAGCAATATAAGTTCAGGTGTATATAGATTGGGAATTTCACCTAGTCTTAATATCACAGTGCCTAATAACACGCAGATATTAATAGGCACCGACAGCAGTTTACCTCCAGGTATGGCCTTTGATGCTAGCACAGGCGAAGTGTTTGGAAACGTGCCGTATCAACCTGCGGTCACAATAAGTTATAAATTTACTGTCAAGGCAACAAGACTTTTCGCTAATAATGAAACAGCTGATGCGCGTAGAATATTCACGGTAGATATTTTGGGCGAAGTCGATAGCACGATTAAATTTAACACAGATGCTGACCTCGGCACAATTAATGCAAATATCATTTCAACATTGGCCGTCCAAGCCACTACCACTGTACCAAATGCGATTGTAATTTATCAATTATTATCCGGGTCGTTGCCGCCCGGACTGACTCTGACACTAGACGGACAGTTGATAGGAAAAGTAAATCAATTCGGGTCTGCAGGAAATCCAGGTATTATAACTTTTGATAATAATAGTTTAATCTTTGATGGTGGTGATACTAGTTTTGACACAGAATACGAATTTACTATCAGGGCGAGAGATCAGTTTTTATTCAGTCAATTGGACAAAACATTTACTTTAAAGATTGCCACGCCAGAGGACAGATTGTATAGCAACATTTCTGTTAGACCCTTTTTATCTAAAGCAGAAAGATCTATATTTGCAGGATTTATCAACGACACCACTATTTTTACGCCTAACTTAATTTACAGATTAGGCGATCCTAATTTCGGTATTCAAAAAAATCTAAGTATGTTAATATATGGTGGTATAGAAACTAAGGCAGCCGCAGCATACATAGCAGCAATGGGTAGGAATCACAAAAAGAAAAAATTTCGTTTCGGAGAAGTTAAAAGTGCAGCGGCCAAAACACCAGGTACCAATCGAATTATATACGAAGTAATCTATATAGAAATGATAGACACTTTAGAAAATACAAATGGCAGTGCTGCATTGTCGGTAGTAATGGATTCGGACAACATACCTGTAACTTTGGATAATAGAAATGTGCTTTGGTCAAGAGATTCGTCTGTATTGAACGAAGACGCTCCTTGGCAATTTAGACCTTTAGATCAGGTAAGTGCGGACGATCAAAGTTATTTTCCAGGAGATATTGGACAAGCTGTAAGGTTTGTAAATTCTGTGACAAATTGGCAATATAGACTTAAACAGACGGGCATTACAGAACGTGAATATCTGCCGCTTTTTATGCGAAGCATACAAGCAGGGCAAAAAAGAGAATTAGGATTTATCAAAGCAGTACCGTTGTGTTACACGTTGCCGGGACAAAGTGCCACTATATTATTGAATATAAAAAATAATGGGTTCAAGTTTAATCAACTAAATTATGATATAGATCGGTACATAATAGATTCAGTTGTGGGCTCGGGCAGCGATAAATATCTAGCATTTAAAAATGACAGGACAGTAATAACATGAGTGCAATAATTACATCAAACATTGATTCAACTTATCCGGTAGCTGGCCAGGACAATAATAGTCAAGGATTTAGGGACAATTTTAATAATATTAAAATTGGTTTGCAGCAGGCTGGATCAGAAATCACCGCGTTAGAAACAAACACAGCGAAATTAAACGCCACTAATAATTTTAACGGCAATATCCTGTATAACGCTAGGACATATCAGTTTTATGGCACTTACAAAAATATAGGCAATAGCGGCTCTCAACCTGTGTCAGTTGATGTAGAAGATGGTCAATATCAACGTGTGCAATTTACCAATCTCACAACCAATTCATTGACTTTTCGTAACTGGCCAGCGTCCGGTAATTATGCCAAAGTTAGAGTTTCTATTACCGCAGATGCAACTGCCGCTGGTGCCACTGGCTGCACTATCACTTTATCTACAGAAGGCGGCGGCATAGTTAAGAAAAGCGTGGCCATGGGCGGCACATTTACTATCAGCACAGGTTTAGAAACGAAAGTTATAGAAGCTTGGACCGCTGACGGTGGAAATATTGTGTATATTACACAAATAGCAGAATTCACAGCATAATGCATCCATTAGCCGAAGATTTCAGTCAACTAAAAGACAACGAGGTTGAAGAGCGTATTCAAGACCTTAGTAAAAAATATTGGACAACGCACAACCCCGGTGTGCAACGACAAATCATTTTGTTCATGGATATGTACAAAACTGAACTCCAGTCAAGACGAGCAAAACAACTCAACCAATTATATCAAAAACGAAATAAAGATCTTGACAATTTAATTAATGTAAATTAAAATAGCTGAATGAAAATCAACGAGAATTTTCAAACGGTATTTGATAATCAAGATATATTTAATCTAATATACAATGGCCATTCGCGGCTATTGCCAAATGTTTTCATAGAAAACGAAAAAGAAATAGAATTGTTTTCGCAACATTCTGGTATAAATTTTAATAAAGAAAATTTAGATTTACATGCTTGGTATTTGCCCGATGAATATAAGAACATGGACATCGAAGGCCACTTAGTATGTATTTGTCCAAAACAAGACTATCAGCGCATGATAGATGAGCTACAAGAATTTCGCAGTAGAAATATGCTAGATCTACTACGTTGGTTGAAGTATTTTGTAGATACCTGCCGTAAAAACAATATAGTTTGGGGCGTAGGCAGAGGATCAAGTGTGGCCAGTTACGTGCTTTTTTTATTAGGTGTACACAAAATTGACCCAATAAAATATAAATTAGACTGGCGAGAATTTTTGAGATAAGTACAATTATTAAAGGAGCATAATTATGCCAATGAAACCGCCAGCGAAAAAAATCTATAGAACAATGCAAGGTGTTGAATTAGACCTTGACAAATTACGTATGCGTAATGAAATGACTCTTGCGGTAGGAAATGCCAGGGTAAACGCACGTGGTGACGAACTCGGGCCAGGAGGAAAAATCATACGTAAACGTGAAGACATTATGGCTGAATATTACGTTAAAAATCCTAATGCAGTGAAAGAAGAATAAATGAACATTGTAAAAGGTAAATTACGCCCAATTAGAAACCATGTACTGGTATCTGATATGAGTTTTGAAGAGCAACAAACCAGCAGTGGAATTATTATTCAAAGTGATGATGGAAAAACTCATGGGGTTAAACCTCGATGGGCACAGGTCTGGGCAGTAGGACCAGAACAAACTGATGTCAAAGTTGGTGAGTGGATCTATGTCGAACACGGCCGTTGGACCCGTGGAGTCAAAGTTGAATACAATGAAACGCAAACCGTTGTTCGCAAAGTTGACGCAGACGCAATACTGTTAACAGCAGATGAACGACCCAATGACGTATACATGGTCAAGGGCATAGATTTTCCTAGTGCCGTAGATGCCTATAGATTAGAAAACCAATGAATCCTTTTCGTGATCAAGAAAAGTTCATGAAGGCTTGTGATCAAACCACCCAAGATTGGAATCAGGCACAATTTAACCTATATGTTAATCTTATTCAAGAAGAATTAGATGAACTAAAGATTGCTGTCAAAGACTGCGATCCAGAAGAAATAGTAGATGCCCTTACAGACATCCTAGTTGTTACTATTGGTGCTGCTCACAGCATGGGCGCAGATATTGAAGGTGCTTGGAAAGAAGTCATGCGTACAAATTTTGCCAAGATTGATCGAGACACAGGCAAGGTTAGGAAACGTGAAGATGGCAAGGTGCTCAAACCAGTCGGATGGACACCACCTAATCTCAAAAAATTCACAGCAAAATAAAATTAAAGGGTCTTGACAGATCCTTTTTTTATCTGTATAATCTATAAATGGTTAAGCCTCTACTAGATCATTTAATGGTTCAACAACAAGTTCACAACGAATGGGAACACATGGTTGGTGTGATCATGCTTAATCAAACAGGAAGAAAATCTGTAAAAATTGTACTTCCAATTTTCCTTAACTTGTGGCCAGATCCCAAATCCTTTTTATCTGCACATCATGCAACGGTAAAAAAAATAATAAAACCATTAGGCATGTCTAAGGTGAGATACAAGAGGCTAAAAGGTATGACTAAAGATTTTATAGGATGGGACGGTAACGATGCTAGCAAACTATACGGCATAGGCAAATATGGCTCGGACAGTTATGAAATTTTCTTCAAAAATAATTTACATGTGACACCAACAGATAAAGAATTAATCAGATACTTAGAGATAAATGTATGAAAATAGGATTTACATGCTCCACATTTGATCTGTTCCATGCCGGTCACATCATAATGTTGAAAGAAGCAAAAAGTCAATGTGACTACCTTATCGTTGGTCTTCAAACAGATCCTACTATTGACCGTAAAGAAAAAAATATACCTGTGCAAAGTATTTTTGAAAGATTTGTTCAATTACAGGCCTGCAAATACGTTGACGAGATTGTAGTGTATGCTACAGAAAAAGATCTCGTTGACATATTGCTTTCTTATCCTATTAATATTAGAATACTGGGTAATGAATATGAACATAAAGAATTCACCGGCAGACAACAGTGTATCTCTCGCGGAATAAAATTTTATTTTAACAAACGTGAACATACATTTTCAACAACAGAACTACGTCAACGTGTAGTGGACGCGGAAGCAGAGAAGACATTAAGACATGGATATCCAACCTAAAGACACTAGTAGAGGTCATTTTTACGTAAGTCTATTTAAAAGTGCTACACGTATTGCCGCAGGCATCTCAATGGTGTGGCCACAAAGCATAGTGCTTGCAGGAATTTTTATTATCACCGCAGAAATATTAGGCATTGTCGAGGAATTAGTATGATGAATAATTTATGGATTGAAAAATATAGGCCCAATACTACCAGCGGATATGTGTTTAGAGATAATGCACAACGCCAACAAGTAGAATCCTGGATCAAAGAACGCAGTATACCGCATTTGTTATTCAGTGGTAATGCAGGTATTGGAAAAACCACACTGGCTAAAATCTTATTGCATGAAATTGATGTCAATGATTTAGATATTTTAGAAATCAATGCCAGTCGAGTGAACTCTGTAGATGATGTGAGAAATAAAATCACTAACTTTGTTCAAATGATTCCGTTTGGTGATTTTAAAGTTGTGTTGTTAGATGAAGCAGATTATCTATCACAAAATGCCCAGGCAGCGCTTCGTGGTGTGATGGAAGAATATCACACAACTGCAAGATTTATTCTTACTTGCAACTATCCGAACAAAGTGATACCTGCCTTACACAGCAGATGTCAAGGTTTTCATTTTGAAAAACTAGACAACACTGAGTTTACTGCCCGCGTGGCAACTATCTTAGTAGAAGAAGGCGTAGATTTTGACCTAGATACTTTAGATACATTTGTCAAAGCCACATACCCGGATCTTCGTAAATGCATTAATAATGTACAGATGGCAAGTATAAATGGCCAATTAATTTCTCCTAGCAGTGACAGTACTGGTTCAGCCGATTATAAATTCCAAATGGTTGAATTGTTTAAGAAAGGCATGATCAGCGAAGCTAGGAAACTAGTTTGTAGTCAAGTTCGACAGGACGAAGTTGAAGATGTGTTCAGATGGCTATATGATAATGTCACATTATTCGGAGATGAAGAGCGTCAAGAAAAAGCTATTATGATAATTAAACAAGGCCTCGTAGATCATGGCCTTGTCAGTGATCCGGAAATCAATCTTGCCGCAACTATGATACGCCTAAGCCATATATAATAAAAGCTAATTGAATTTTACATGGGCAGGACTTATTAGTAACAGCTCTAAATGACGCTATTAGATAAGATTGATAGGGCTCTGATATGGAGCCCTATTTTGTCACTCGCCGTACACTGTTAATACTTCCCTTACGGCTTGGTGTCTTTCAATATCTTGTTTATCAAAATGTTGTAAAGCAATACACTTTAAATCCTTATGTTCGTTTATTTGGCGTATAAAATCAATAAGACCATTATCTTCAAGTCTGTCTGCTTGATGTAGATCACCGGTAACTACCATTTTACTATTTTCTCCTAATCTAGTCAACAACATTTTCATTTGATTGGGTGTGGCATTTTGCATTTCATCTGCAATAATATACGCATTTTTAAAGGTTCTGCCACGCATATATGCAAGCGGACTTATTTCAACCACTCCTTCATTTATCATTTTTTCTATATCTCTTTTGTTATAGTATTCTCCTAAAACGTCAAAAATAGGTCTTGTCCATGGTGCCATCTTTTCCTGCATTGTACCTGGTAAAAAACCAAGATCTTCATCTACCGACACGGCGGGACGAGTAACTATGATTTTATCATACTTGCCTTCTTGAAACAGTTTTATTCCTACTTGCACAGCCAGCATTGTTTTTCCTGTACCAGCAGGACCTACTGCAAACAATATGTGTTTACTGTCGTCTTGCAATTTGGAAAGGTATTCTTGTTGATGGATGTTACGTGCATACAGTGAAACACGTTGCTTCTTTTGAGGAAGGTATGTATTAAAATCAATCACGTTTACTTCTGAACTGAAACGCTTCTTCACTCTTTTACTCATCTAGTTCTCCTACTTTAAAGTAAAGTAGGACTTGTAGGGACCGCCAATCCGTACAGAGGTCCTACATTACTATTTACTATATTTGGTTTAAGATAAACTGTGTTAGTTTAATTTTGCTGTCGATAAATAAAGTAGTAAATTTACGAGCATAATATGGCCGATATTTTAGAAGTTATTAGAAACATAGAAAATTTATACAGCAACAACACCGCTCTCAGTGCGTTAAAAGATTTTGAGCGTGTGCTTGATAGCCTAGACATTTATGTCTATGAAAACTGGTTAAAAGGTGAATTGTTAGAAGGGCCCCGCGTGGATCGGCACTGGGTGACTTGCAGTTTTATGTGGCCTAAAGAATCAATGCCTAATCCTCGAGCAGCTAAACGGTTATTTGAACATGATTGTCGTGTAAAGTTTGAAGAAACGGTCATAGTAAAGCCGCGTAAAATAGAAAGTCCCGATGATTTTAGACCAGGTACAAAGAAAGGGAAATTAGATCAGCACCCTATATGGGTGGTTACAATCAGCATGCCTAAAAAATTAGTGTTTGACATGTTTGAAGGACATATGGAAAAATTACGAACAGAAAAGTTTGGTCGTAACAGTAGGGTGGATGCCAGCCAACCCGAAGCGGCCACAGCAGCAGCTACTCCTGCGTCCGCTGTCCCGGTAGCGGCTCCGCCTGCGGGAGCTCAGGCATGATAGTATACGAAGATCTAAGAGCCAATGACCTACGCTATCTTGTAGACAACATATTTGAAGTTGATAGTTACTCAAGCAAAATGGGTGACGATAAAGATATCAGTGTCTTATCATTTAGTGTAAAATCCAAAGAAGCAGCTAGAGACTTAGAAAGTTTCATTGAAAAGGGATACAAATTTGTTTTAGACGCCGATGTTAGCCCCGGCGAAGTGAAAAATAATAGATACAAAGTCTATGTTGAAATGGAACGCGATAACAATCTAAAAACAAAAATAATGGAAATTTTAGATGGGGTAAAGAAACTCAGTGCCAATGAAGATTTTAAATTCCGTTACTACAGAAGTTTTAGAACAAACAAAGCTACAGAAAAAGATCTAGAAGTAGTTCCGACTTCCGCGCAAGATTACGAAAATAGGATTAATCAAGTACAGATGGAAAATGTGGATAATTTTTTTAACAAAAGTTATTTAGAAGCGATTGATTTTGATAATGAAACAGTCAAATTAGATAAAACTTATAGCGGTTCTTTAGATCTGGTTGTGAAAGATTTCGGACTGAAACAGAGAATATATGAAAGTGTGAAAGGCGCCTTTCAAATCGGCACAGATGATATTTCTGAAATTTTATTTTTAACTAAATTCCTAGGACCATACGCTATTAATAAGGTAAACGATCAGTTTATTATAGAAAATGACAATTACGCCTTACTTGCCGAGATACGTAAATGAACCAGATACATTGGATGTTTAGCCTTTTGCCAGCTAGTGTCCTAAGTTTTATCTACTGGGCTATTATTGCCGCAGGGATCACCGGCATTATCGCGGGATGGCTAGGGCGTTGGATCCCATTTTATGGGCAGTATGCTAAAATACTTAAACCTATTGGTATAATATTATTAGTTTTAGGCGTTTGGCTGCGCGGCGGCTATGATGTAGAGATGGCCTGGCGTGCTAAAGTGGCTGAGATGGAAGAAAAAGTCAAGGCGGCAGAAGCACAGTCTGCACTGGCTAATCGAGGTATTAGCGAAGATGTGAATAAAAAGACTGCTGAAGTTAAACAAAAAACAGAAACTATTGTTAAGTACGTTGATCGATATAGAGATAGAGAAGTTCTAAAAACCATCGAAGGACCAGAACGTGTAAGGGTTGAAGAAGTTATAAAATACGTGGAACATTGTCCGGTCCCTCAAGAATTTATTAATTTACATAACGACGCAGCAAGGCCGATCAAGAAACAAGAAGGAGAAAAGAAATGAGAATTTCGATTCTATTGCTTGTGTCATTGTTATCAGGATGTGCCTTGTTTCAAAAACCAGTGCCGGTCAAGCCGAAGTGGCCAGAAGCTGTGCCTGCCCTTAGAGAAAAATGTCCCGATTTACAAACCATTGAAGGCGACAAAGTTGCTATAACGGAATTTTTAAAAACAGTTGTAAAGAATTATCAATTATATTATGAATGTTCTTTGAAAAACGATGGCTGGAACACATGGTACGAAGAACAGAAAAAAATATATGAAAGTGTCAAATAGAAAGGAACAGGTATGAAAATGTTATTTGGAATCTTATTTTGCGCAGTGTTTCTAACAGGTTGTGCTTCAACTAGCAAAGATCAACTATATTATGAAGCAGCGAAATCTATCAGTAAAGATAATACAATGAGCCAGACCGCTTGTTGGTCAGCTATCAGCGAAATCGCCAAGGGCGGATCTGAGGCTGCAAAAGTAGGGGCCATAGCCCTTGCAGAAAAGTGCAAAAGTGACAGCGTGAAAATTGAAGCCCCAAAGAAAGGTCTATTGGGTTTATAAAGGCATCAGCATAGATGTGTTTACTTGAAAAGGAGCGATAAATGAGCGTGGTAGATAGTGTATTGAAATTAATAAACAAAGAACCCAAAGATCCAGATGCGCCAAAAGCACCAGTTGGATCACGTTCTGAACGAGAAGCTAAGATCAAAGACAAAGCAGGTATGGTTATATCGGTGTTTGCATTGTTCTTAGCAGTAAATTCCTGGTACAGTGGCAAACTATCTGGCGCTGTATTATCAAATACATTGGGCGCTAACAATGCCTGGGCACAGTATCAAGCAAAAAATAGTCGCGGTGTTTCATTTGAAATTGCCAGCAAAACTACAAATGATCCCAAGTTAAAAGCAGAGTTTCAAGCTGAAAAAGATCGTATGGATTCTGATAAGAAAGAAATCGCCGTAAATGCACGTAAAATGGAAGCAGAGCGAGAACTTGCTAAAAAGTCCAGTCCATGGATTGGTTATGCTTCAACCGCATACCAATTAGCAATTGTTGTCTTGTCGGCTAGCATTCTTGCAGTTAGCATGCCAATGTTCTGGGCCAGTTTTGTAGTGGCAGGCGTAGGGATATTTTTAAGTGCCCAGGGTGTATTTTTATTAATATAAAAAATTAGGAGCAAGCTATGACTGAAGAAGTTAAGAGCGAATCAGAAAAGAAAAAAGAAGATTGGATGAATTCTAAGTGGCGTCCAATGATGGGTTGGATGTACATGGTTGTCTGTGTTATGGATATGGTTATATTCCCAGTGCTGTGGAGCCTGCTACAAACCATGACTAAAAGTCCAATCACACAATGGATGCCATTAACACTACAGGGTGCCGGATTATTTCATATAGCCATGGGCGCGGTGCTCGGATTGGCCGCATGGGGTCGCACACAGGAAAAACTTAACGGAGCAAATAATGGCGGAATGCAACCTGTATCACAGAGCGTCACTACAACATTCGGTTCACCTTCGACAGGGGGATTCGGCGCACCAAGTTCGTTTGGTTCAGCAGCGCCAAGTAGCTTTGGCGGAGGCGGCTTTGGAGGCACACTTAATCAAGCACAGTCTTTTGGATCACCGGGCACGAGTCCACAGTCGCCGACTGCTGCCGGACCAGGGATGCCGTCTGTAGGAAAACGTCCGACAGGACCAGCGCAGCCTGTGGACAGTGACTTTATGCCTCCAAGAGATTGACATTTCGCTGCTAAGACAGCATAATTAGTAGTATGAACTACTATGAAATCTTAGGGGTAACAGAAAACGCAAGCCAGGATGATATTAAAAAGGCCTACAAAAAGTTGGCAATGAAATACCATCCTGATCGTGGCGGTGACGAAAAGCGTTTCAAAGAGATATCACAGGCATATGACACTATAGGAGATCCTGAAAAACGTTCAAATTATGATCATGAACGTTTGCACAAGCCGCATATACACATAAGGACAGGTAATTTCCAAGATTTCGGAGATATGTTCGGCCAGGCATTCCATTTTGGCGGAGGGCCATGGGATCCATTTACCCAAATGAGATCACGTAAAAATCGTGATTTAAATATTAATCTTACTATCAGTTTCAAAGATAGTTTTATAGGAAAACAATTAGAAGCCAGTTATAACATGCCCAGTGGTAAAAAACAAACTGTGGTTATAAATGTACCGCCTGGTGTAGCAAATGGTCAGACTATAAAATATCAAGGATTAGGAGATGATAGTAATCCTTCTTTACAACGTGGTGATTTAAATGTAACAATAAATGTGGAAAATGATCCGTTATATGCTAGGCATAATGATGATATAATTTTCAATTTACAAATTACAATTTTTGAGGCCATGTTAGGCGTGCAGAAAAAAATTACTGCCCTGGACGGCAATAAATTAGACTTAAAACTAAAACCTGGCACACAACATGGTGCAGAATTTGTTTGCAGGGGTAGAGGATTCAATAACACCACAAACGGCAGACTTGGGGATTTAATCGTAAAACTTAACGTTCTTATTCCAGAAATTACAGACTTAATGTTAGCAGATCGCGTTATGAAACTGCAAAATGAATTTAATCACCTATCCAAATCACGTACTTAACCAGCCAGCAGTTTTTTTTGATTTCGCAAAGTTAGATGCCAAAGCTATAACTAGAGATATGATCAATATCATGTCTGCATTTAACGGAATTGGACTTGCTGCTAATCAGGTAAATCTTTTAGCACAGATCATTGTAATAGCCCCGCAAAGGTTGCAAAACAAAGATCCTTTCGCTATAATTAACCCTGTGGTTTTAGAAACCAGTTTAGACTCTGTGAACGCCCACGAAGGATGTTTAAGTTTTCCAGATTTATGGTTAAAAATTGACAGGCCCAAGTGGATCAAGGTTAAATATTTTGACACAGAACAAAAATCTAACGTACAGATATTTGAAGACATTGATGCCAGATGTGTGTTACATGAAATGGATCATTTGAACGGTATTTGTTTTGTAGACAAAGTTAGTAAATTAAAATTAGACATAGCACGTAAAAAACAAAGGAAATTGCAGCATGGTAGAGCCTAGTAATGAACTACAAATGGTCTTTGATAAGGCTATTGATGTAGCTAAAAAATTAAATCACGAATATATTACATTGGAACATTTATGTTTTGCCATGCTGTGCGAAGAATCATTTAGTAAGTGTGTGCAAGGGTATGGTAGTGATCCAGACTATATTCGAAAAAATCTCGAACACTATCTGAAAAACAAACTTACTGAAATCGTATTAGATAATGAAGTAATTAAACCTAAAAAAACACAAGCGGTAGAACGTGTGCTTAACCGCGCATTCACACAGGTCCTATTTAATGGCCGACAAAAAATCGAATGTACTGATGTTTTTCTTGCTGTTATGAGCGAAAAGAAAAGTTTTGCATTTTACTATATCCAACAAGCAAATATTGAAAAAGACAAATTTGCAGATTATCTTAATAATGAAATTGAACAGCCAGACGAAGAAACAGAAAGTCAAAGTGCGAAGGCCCTAAAAGCATTTACTACTAACCTTAATGACGCTGTAAATAAAGGAAAAGTAGATCCTGTAATAGGCCGTGTAGAAGAACTAGAAAATATTGCATTGGCATTGGGGCGTAGAAGCAAAAACAATGTGATCTTAGTCGGCGACCCGGGAGTTGGTAAAACTGCTATTGCAGAAGGATTGGCCTTTAATATTGTAAAAGGCAACGTGGCAAATTTCTTAAAAGATTACACTGTGTACAATCTTGATATCAGTGCTATGTTAGCCGGCAGCAAATATAGGGGTGATTTTGAAGAACGCTTTAAATTTGTTCTAGCAGCTTTACAAAAGAAAGGTAAAACTGTGCTTTTCATCGACGAAGCGCACATGATCAGTGGTGCCGGTTCGGCAAGCAACAGTGCAAATGATCTAAGCAATATGATGAAGCCAGCACTTGGTAAGGGAAACATCAAAGTAATTGCTAGCACTACCTGGGAAGAATACCGCAGGCATTTTGAAAAGGATCGTGCTCTTATGCGCAGGTTCCAAAGAATCTCAGTTGAGGAGCCAAGCGCCGAAAATACCATACAGATACTCAAAGGTATAAAGAAATACTATGAACAACATCATAGTGTAAAGATTAAAGATGAAGCACTACACGCAGCAATTAAATTAAGTGTCAAATATCAAACCGATAAAAAATTACCAGACAAGGCAATCGATCTTATTGATTGCGCCTGTTCCAGGTTCAATATAAAATTAGCAAATGAAAGAATTATTGGCGAACAAGAAATACAGTTTGAATTGAGCAAAATGATCCAGATGCCAGCTGAAGTCATCATGGAACAAGAATCGTATAATTTGAATAAGCTGTATGATAATTTACAAAATGAAGTGTACGGTCAAGATCTAGCTCTTAATGAACTTGTGGATAAAATCTTAGTCAGCAGAGCAGGATTAAAACAGGAAAATAAACCAATCGGAAGTTTTGTTTTTATGGGCCCTACTGGTTGCGGAAAAACAGAAACTGCAAAAAGTTTGGCCAAGCATCTAGGGGTTAAATTGTTACGGTTCGATATGAGTGAGTATCAGGAGAAACACTCAGTGTCCAAATTAATTGGCTCACCTCCGGGATATGTCGGCTTTGAAGACAATGCTGGACTGCTTATCACACAGATCCAGGAAAATCCAAACGCAGTTTTACTATTTGATGAAGTTGAAAAAAGTCATCCAGATGTAAGCACTATTTTGTTACAGATTATGGACAATGGTTTTGTAACTGGCAGTAATGGAAAACGTGCTGATTGTAGAAATATTGTGTTAATACTTACTACAAATGCAGGTGCCACGGCCAGTGAGAAAAATAGGATTGGATTCGGAAATCAAGAACGAGAATATGAAGATGTAGAATTGAAGAAATTCTTTGCTCCAGAATTCCGCAACAGGTTAGATGCTGTGGTTACGTTTAAGAAACTTTCGAAAGAAACTATGATTAAAATCGTAGGCAAGTTTATGGTTGAACTAAAAGAACAGATCAAAGACAAGGGTATCAAGGTTAAATTGAAAGATGATGCGGTGGACTTACTAGTGAAGAAGGGGTTTGACAGCAAGATGGGCGCAAGACCCTTACAGCGTGTGATAGACAAAGAAATAAAGAGACCGTTAGCAAAAATGATGTTGTTTGGCGACTTGCGCCATGGTGGAATCGTAACCATTGGTGCAGAAGTTGACAATATTACTCTAACAGTAAAACCAAAACTTATGAAGTTAGAATATAATGTTGAAACTCAGTCCGACAATAACGGTTAGCGAAACGCATAGCCTTTTCCAGAACAAGTACAGATATAAAACTGTGATAATCTGTCCTGCAGGACATTGGTTTAGGGGTAGGAATATCAAACATGCAGAGCACATGTTACATAGTTGGGTGAAAGGTGATTTACAAAAACATCAATGGCACAAACTTAAAACAAAAGATGACTATCAATACTGCGTCGATCTTGTTTCATTGTTTAAAAAAATGAACGACTATCTTTTACGCATTGAACAACCACTATTGAGTTTTTATACCAACGACCAAACACAGGCATATGCTGTTGCTAATTTAGATCCTTTACGTACAAAATACGTTGCAATACCACCAAACAATACAGATATAAAGAAAAATCAGATCATACTGAAACGTATCGATTATGATTACAAAGTCACTGTTGGCCGAACTAAACAAAACTACAGTAGTTTTATTGCTTGGGCCAAAAGCACTGGCAAGGCCAAGATCACGAAAACCTGTGAAAAAATGTTGTCTAAAGATTACTCATGGGGTGGCTTTTATTTTTATGTCAAAGATGATGCTGCTATGACCATTGTTAAAATGTTCTTAGGGTCAGATATAAGCCGCGTAGTTAAAGTAATACGACCGGATAAATAATTGTTATGCCTATATTAGCCACAACATTAGTAAGCAGCACAACACATCCTTCTGATAGTTCAGTAGAAACAATTACCAGCGATAAGGCCAAGGGGGATGGTTATTATGGTCGCAGTGACGGTCTACATACTGTACAGTTAAAATTTACAGGATTTATTGGAAGTTTTGTAATGCAAGGTTCGCTGGCCATTGATCCCAGCGACAGTGACTGGTTTGACATCGACAACACAGACCTTACTTATAATTCAACCACTGATGTTGCTGAAATCTTAAATTTCACAGGCAATTTTGTATGGATCCGTACTGTGATTGCCTTCACAGACGGCACTGTAAACTTCGTGCTTTTAAACCATTAACTGATCTCAAAACACAGATAAATAATACATCGTATTATAAACGGTGTTGATCTATGAAAATTTTTGAGATATTTGGGCACAATTCAGAAGAAGCATTCGCTCCAGACTTTGATCTAGGAGATGATTTACGTTGTTTTATCAACAATGACCCACAGTTTTATAGAAAGCATTATTTTCCTTTTATAATTCGGTTAAAAGAAGCTAAAGAAAAGAAGGTCAAGTTCACAGCTAAGGCATTTGAAGCACTGGTAAAACACGCCTATGATGTGTACAAAGAATCTTACAAAGATACGCCTAATTTACCCACTGATCTAGAAGAAGGGTTAGTAATGGATATATGCGAAAATCTATATCGAGAAGAAATCAAAAATATAGAAGAGGGCGTGTATAATGATATTAGTTGAAGGTGGAAATGAATTTAAATATGCCGATGGTACTCCTGCTACAAAACAGGATGCAACCAGCGAAGAAGCCATGGCCACACTTAAAAGCCTTGGCGAAGAAATTGGTATAAATTTAGAAAAATTTGCCGCCGGCAGCATCATATATCCTGGAGCCAGTACAGGGGATGCAGACACTGTAATAGATCCGTTAGACTTTGTGGCACCAAGTGATAAAATACAAACTCCTAAAGAAGCGCAAGATGAATTTAGAGAATATTTAGGACAAAAATTAACTGCTGCTGGATATAGATTTGTTGAAAAGCGAGATCGAATAAATCAACTTGAACGTTATTTTAAAATAGCAGGAGACGGGCTTACTGCGTGTGCGCCGATACCAAACACCAATGAATGGTTACAGGTAGATTTAGATATTTCCGAGCCGAATCAAGGTAAGTTCATGCGCTGGAGTCGCAGAGGCGAACCAAACTCTCCCGACACCCCTAAAAAGTTACGTGCAAAAGGTTCATATCGCCATATATTACTTACTGAAATAGGGCGTGTGATAGTAAGCACAAAACATCCTCAGGGTCTTAGTTGGAGTTACAAAAACGGCTTACTTGATCGAGCAACAGGTGAAGTTGTTACAAAAGATCCAAATGAAATTGCGGAAATACTGTTCGACGGCAATGCCAGTGATTTAGATAACATTAACACAATACTGTCAAAATTTAGACAAAGTCATCCTGACAAATATAATTCTGTTATAGAAAAAGTCAATCAAGGATTAGAGAAATACGGCACAGAATATAAATTGAAAGAACATTATCGCGTAGGAACTCCGCAATGGTTCGCACAGATAAGGACTATCATTAAATGAGGGCCCGTGAATTTATCATTGAGGTAGCCTCTCCTACTGTAGGTCGCAAATATCAGCACGTAGAAGATTTAATCTTTACTGGTATACCAAGTAAAGGAATTAATCCTGGTGCGGCATCTGGTTTACAGGCCGTTAGAATTATCAAGGACATGTCTACGCAGTCAAAAGGTCAAAATGAAATTAAATGGGATGGTAGTCCTGTAGTTTATTGGGGTAAGCAAGACGGAGTGTTTTATCTTATACCAAAAAATGCTTGGGAATACCTAAAGCGTGGTAAAACACAACTAGACAATGGCGTGAAAACAGCGCCAACAAATCCAAAAGAAGTAAATGCATTTTTATTAGGCACCGGAAAACCAGATCCAGAACGCGAGACACAACGCAGACAGTATGCGAAACAAATAGCGAATTTGTGGTCATACTTTGAGGATGCTAGTCCTGAACAAGGTTTCTTAGAAGGTGGTTTACTATTCTATCCGGGCACTAAACCAAACGGTAAAACAGCTGAACCAGTATACAATAAAGAAACTGGAGAATATGGATTTACTCCTAATATAACAGGATTCTACATAGGCAAAGACAGTGACTTAGGTAGACGTATAAAAACAGCCAAGGTAATGGTCGCAGCTACGGGATATTATGAAAGTTTAGGAAGTTCAGACGAAAAAAGATATCCGAACCCCGAGGAGCTTTCCACAAATGATACTATTGTACAAGGCACAGTCTATGTTGAGTCTGCACCAGGTATAGATGAATCTCTAGTGGATGATGCTGAATCTTTCATTACTACGAATAGTAATTTGATAGACGCATTTTTATCCCCTAAACCAGGATTAAGTAAAGTTGGTGAGGTCTTATACAAGTTTTATAATCAAAATTTACGTGTAGCAGGTGTAAAAGAAAAGTTCTTAGACTGGGCTAATCAAAATCTCAGTGCTGCGCAGGCCAAAAAAATTATCAGTGATCCGGGATTGGATGCTATTTTATCAGCAGTGGAAAAGCTCAGCGTGGCAAAATTAGACATGTATCAAAGAGCCAGTAGCGGCACGCACAGTGGTATTAGACAGACTAAGCCGGAAGGTTATGTATACAAAGATCCTGACACAGGTCAATTTGTAAAGGCCATTAGTCAAGCAGACTGGGCACCGAGGAAAGATTAATATGCTACTACGTCAATTATTTGAGGCGATAGAACGCACAGGTAAAAGCACTACCGCAGTAGTGGGTTGGGGTCGAGGCATGGGACATAAAGGCCACATGATGTTGGCAAGTAGTGTGATTACACATGCTGAAGAATTAGAAGGGGATCCGTATTTTGTTGTAAGTAGAACATACGGTCCGGATGACCCGTTACAGCCAGAAGAAAAATTAGCCATATATCGTAAGGTCTTCCCAGAAAAAGGCAATGTATTTCAAACTGCCACAGATGAATTGCCGGATCTCACCCGTGTGTTAACTAATCTTAATAATCAAGGCTACCGCAATGCCGTGGTAATTGTTGGAGCAGATCAAAAGACTGCATTTCAATATTTAAATGCCTATAACGGCAAACCAAATAAAAAAGGAGAAATTGCCTTTGACTTTGATAGCTTAAAAGTTATTAGTAGACAGGAAACAAAAGATCCAAGCAGCAGTGAAGAAGGACCAAGAGCAACTCCCATGCGACAGGTTCTTACAGATTTAGAGAATTTTAGAAAGTCTCATCCGGAATATGATGCAATTCCAGATGAGCAATTACCTTTTACTATCTGGCGTGACGCTATGAGCCCAGCACTCAGTGATGATGAAGTTATGGACCTTATGAACAAGGCCAAACAGCGTATGCAACAAATGGCTACTGCCAAAACTGCTAGGAAAGGCAAATAATGGACGAATTAGAACAAATAAAACGTCTAGCAGGTGTAAACAACTTTCAAGGTTTCAAACCGGTAAATATAGAAAACATCACACACACTGCCGCTGCCATACGCAAGAAAGAACGTGACCTTGGATTAAAGCCAGGTGACAAGGATTGGTTTAAATTATGGTTTACCTTACCGTATATGACCGGCAGTGTCAACAGCCACTTTAGGGGACGTAAGAAGTGAAACTGCGAGAAATACTATCAGAAGTACGTGCAGGAAAACTAAATCCAACGCATCAACAGTCTAGTCGCGGCGTAAACACTTACAAGGACGGAGAACGTGCCAGTGGTGATTACACAGAATATCGTCTTAGCCTGGCACTGGCCTGTGCGGATGGCAAAACTCCTATAGAGATGGATCCTAAATCTTGGTTTGGAAAAAAGAAATTGGCTTTTCCCTATACAAAAATAGAACAAGACATGTTAAAACAAGGTTATAAAGTAGTTGGTGCAAAATATAAAGATCTTAATCATGGCGATCTAAACAGTGAAGAATTAGAAACTGTAAATAAAATCAGTCCTATAGCTAGTCCTAGAAGGAATAAGTACGGCATATGAGAGCACAAGAATTTATTTTAGAAAAATGGAGCAAGAAATATAAAAGCAGTATCAATTGCTCTAATCCCAAAGGATTCAGTCAACGTGCTCATTGCCAAGGACGCAAGAAGAATGAAACAGTAGATGAGTCAGAGTTACCAGTTGTAGAATTAGGCCAAGATCTCGGTAATAAAGAAATGATACCAGAGCGAGAGCTTACTAAGCCCGAGATGAAAAAAAGAGAAGAGATCGTCAAGAGCATGAAGAAAAACAAAGGCGATTTTGAAAAACGATACGGAAACAGTGGCGAAGCAGTGATGTATGCGACCGCTACTAAACAGGCAAAAAAAGCAGCGGAAAACATAAAATCTGATCAGAGAAAAGTAGACGAAGAAAAAAAGAAGAAACGTCTAAGTAAACGGCCGGTATATGGCCCAGGACCTTATGGATTTTATGGCTTTTATCCAGGATATAGTGGAGACAGTGGCAGTGGCGAGGGCGGCGGCGACGGCGGCGGTGTAGGTGAAGCAGCCTATGATGGAAATATTGCTGTAATGGAATTGATAAAATTCTTTCAAGACTATCCTGAATACAAGGACAGGTATAAAGAAATAAAAGGAAAATATGGCGCTCTTGCCGCTTTAAAATACGCATTAGCTAAGATGAAAATTAAATTAGTTGGCGAACCTTTTGTAAGTGAAAACTTTGCTGACGGCAAAGTCAAAGGCAAGAGTCGCCCGGGCCGTGTTAAACGTAGTGGTGCCAGTTGTAATGGATCTGTCACTGATCTTAGAGCTAAAGCAAAAAATGCATCAGGCGAAAGGGCCAAGATGTATCACTGGTGCGCTAATATGAAGTCTGGAAGAAACAAATAAAACAACGAAAATATTTCGTTGCCTATTCTAAATTACAAATCACTCAGTAATTTAACAATTAAAAATGCTGTGTAAAGTGCTAAATATTGCATAGGAGCATATGTATGTTTGAATTTGATTTCACTGTAGATAAACTGGCAAAATGCATTTACAAGAATAAAAATCCGCAATTATGGTATGATGCTTTTTGTGAACATTTTCCAGCGTTTGGCATTATCACCCCAGCTAGAGTGGCAGGTTTTGTAGCACAGTGTCAACATGAAAGTTTAGACTTTACAATTTTACAGGAAAATTTAAATTACGGCGCGAAAGGCCTTAGAGGATTATTCGGCAAATATTTCCCAAATGACGATCTAGCCCGCCAATATGAACGTAAACCAGAGCTAATCGCCAATAAAATTTACGGCGGACGTATGGGCAATGGTCCTGAAGCATCTGGAGACGGTTGGCGTTTTAGAGGACGCGGCATAATCCAAATTACAGGACGTTCTAATTATACACAATGCAGCCGTGATCTATTTCAAGACGATACATTAGCCAATGATCCAGATCTATTGCGAGAACCTCAATGGGCCACTTTAAGTGCATGTTGGTTCTGGCATAAAAACCAATTAAATCAATGGTGTGACGCAGGCGACATGCATACGCTGACTAAAAAGATCAACGGTGGATTTATTGGTCTTGAAGACCGTATTAAGCACTGGAATCTAAACATTGACGTTATGGAAGCAGAGTAGCGATGAAAATTAGAGAAATTCTAGTTGAATTTAAAAAGGGCGTCAAGGCTGTAAAACATAACAAAAAGGCCAAAGATCCTACCAAAGACTTTACCAAGGCTAAAGAAAAATTGGCAACTGTAAAGCCTATGGAACAACGTAAATCAAAAGGCCATGATAGCAACGTTGCTGAAACTGCAACACCAGGTGCCACATCAGCGGGCATGATAGGATCTATAGAAAATCCTCACATAAGCCCCGGTCCTGCTAGAGGAAAAAAATCCTATATAGGAAGTCCAGGAAAATCTGGTACCAAAGCGCCTCCGCAGCCCAAGGTCACACAACCTAAGAGTAAATATGGGACTGCAAAAAATGCACTGGATATGAAGGGTAATATTTTTGGTGGCGGGGCTATCAAAAGAAAATAAATACTATGATAACGGAGTTACAAAATGCACCATATGCATGACATGCCAGAAGACGACCACGAAGCAGCAATGGCTCGGGCCGACCTTTACAAACTAGCACAATACAGTGCTAAACTATTTAAAATGATCCATGAAGGGCAACAACTAGAGGGTTGGGTTCAAGCAAAGATCACAAAAGCAGCAGACTATGTTTCGTCTGTATACCACTTTATGGCTTACGAAATGAAAGTTAGTGAGTATGGAGAGGCATTGGAAAATGCCGGAGTCTACGAAAGTGGTCTACGTGAAATACTTCAACAGAGGTTGTTAGAAGCAAAAGAAAAGGTAAAAGCATTGAAGAGGGTAGACGCTGTAAAACACAAGGCACACAAGTCAGATAAAGAATTAGAAGAAATGAGAAGTATGACCAAAGAAGATGAAGAAAAGTCTTCAACTGGTGGTACAATTGATCGTAGTAAAAAAGGTATCACACGTCATAAAGAAAATCCTGATCGTTTTTCAGACGAACCTCATACCGAACCTCCAAGTCAGGCCAAGTCAAAGAGTGCAGCAGAAAAAGCCGCAGACAAGGCTAGAGACAAAGCACAGGAAAAACAAGGCAAGGATTATGAAAAACGTTTTGGCAAAGGTTCAGTAACCCGGGTAAAAGATGGCAAGAAGGTCAGTGAAGCCAGTAAAAAAGGTGACGGCAATTAGCTAACAATGCCAAGCCGTACGATAAAGTTACACGTGGCGATGTCATTGCCGGACGTTTAGGTAAAGATGAAATGGGTGGCAAGAAAAAGCCTCCGTTTCACCAAGGAGATAAGAAAGTAAAAGAGACAGCGATAAGTGGAGCTCCACAAAAATCTGGTATCCCGGCAACCCATAAAACCACTGTACCTGGATTGAGAGTACACCCATCGCAATTAAAGAATCAAAGTGCAGCATTAGGCGAAGTTCGCGCTAAAAATCTAAAACAACAGGCAGCTATTGCCATAGCTAAGAAAAAGTCTAAGTAATTATGGACATGAAAAAAATTCTTCAAGCCTATGACAGTGCCAGTCAGTCGAGGCCTGTAGAAGGTTCTAACGACATGAAAAAATTCATGCAGATTGTAGAGGGCCAAGGTCCTCTAGATCGTACGTCACAAGCACAATCCAGTGCAATGCAGACACCGGCAACAAAACACACTGTCGCTAGTTCAGCTCGAGATGTAGATGAAAATGTTAAATCTAGCATGATTGGAAAAAATTTCAAATCAGTTTATAATAAATTATTGGAAACCAAACGCCAATCGGCCAACCCTATAACTGAACGTGTTACACCTAATCCAGACGGCTCATATCCTGATCCCAAGGTGAATAGGTTAACAGGTCAACCAAATCCTCCTGCACCAGAACCTGCGCCAACTAATATAAAGCCTTCCGGTGCCACTGTAGAATTTGGCGGCACAACTTACAATGTAATGGGTACATTTGGTGACGGTATCAGGCCAAGAATAGGTCCCAGTGATAAAGTTATCCCAGCTAAGGCATATGTAAAGGGAGACAAAATGTATGTTTTTCTAGATAATAATGTACAAGAAGATAATTTGAATGAAAAATGTTGGCCCACACATAAACAAATTGGTATGAAAAAGAAAGGCGGCCGGATGGTGCCTAACTGTGTGCCTAAAGAAAATATAAATGTTGACGAAAGTGGTTTACAGTATCATACCGGAGTTAAAAAGCATGGTGAAAAATATATGAGATTAGCCGCTGATGCTGCCCGTAAAGGTGCAAGTCAACAAGAACTTGGCCGATTGAGAGATAAACACAGCAAGGCATACAAAAATAAAGAAGGCAAATGATGGATGAACTGAAACAAATCCTTAAACAGGCGTTTGCCAGTTCATATAGTTTTTATTTAAAGACACAGTATTTTCATTGGAACGTTGAAGGACCTTTGTTTCCCCAATTACATGAATTTTTTGGAAAAATATATGAAGAAGTATACCACAGTATAGACAAGTTTGCAGAGGAAATACGTACACTGAGAACATACACGCCAGGAAGCTGGTCAAGATTTAGTCAATTAAGTGCTGTTGAGGATGAAGAACGTGTGCCTCCAGCTAGAGACATGTTAGAAATTTTACTACAAGACAATGAAATTGTTCTTACCACACTAAGGTCTTCATATACTCTAGCGGAAGCAGAAGGACAACATGGATTAAGTGATTTCTTAGCACAGAGAATCGATGCGCACAGTAAACACTCTTGGATGCTTAGGTCTACATTAAAATAACGGAGATGTATTATGGATATGAGAAATATCTTAGATAAAATTAAACAAATAGAATCAAGACAGAATCTCATGGAGGATTCGCAGCCAAGTCAACCTGTGGGACAACATACTCAGCAAGTAGTACCTAAAAATACCGCTAGACCAGATTCAATATTTTCTACGCTGGTGAGAGAATTTGGTTATGATATAACTGAAGCAGATGCACCAGCACAACCTGCGAAGAGAAATTTATTCCAGAAAATAGGCGACTTCAATAAACAAAATGCTGCTAATCTAGCTGCTCAACAACAAGCAGAGGCAGACATGGCCAAACCTGAAAATATTGCTGCATTTAAAGCCTCACTTACGCCAAGTCAATTAAAGTGGGCAAGCGGAGTAGATTTAAGTGATCCTATTATTAGAGCAAGAATTCCAAAACCACAACCTGGTGAAAAACCTGCCGGAGCAACTGCTGCTCCTGCTCCAGCGGCACCTGCAGGCACTCCAGTGGGAGGTGTTGACGATGAAGGCAATGTTATGCCTGGATTTACACAAGATGAACAGGGCAACGTCGTTAAAACTGATCCAAACTTTGTAGAACCTGCTACACAAAAATTAGCTCAACAGGGTCGCCAGGCTGCAAAAGAAAAACAATTTGCAGCAGCAGCTGATCAAGCAGATGCTGATATGGGTCAAGCAATGACTGCTAACGCACAAGCAGCTAGAGAAAAAGAATTTGCAGCATCACAGGATCAAGCTGATGCTGACCTTGGTCAAGCAATGACTGCAATGGCAGCTGCGCCAGCAACACCAGCAGCGCCAGCAGGCGGGGCCGCAAAACCTGCTGCATCTGGTGGAGGATACACTATTAAACCTGGTGACAATCTAACAAAAATTGCCAAAGCAAATAATACCACTGTCGATGCTATCATGAAGGCAAATCCACAGATTACTGATCCAAATAAAATTATGGCAGGTGGTAAACTATCATTACCACAAGGTGTAGCTCCTAGTACAGCGGGCAGCGGACGTGGCGGCCAAGGTGGTCCAACAGCAGCACAGTTGGCAGCAGCAAGCCCAACAGCAGCACCCGATCCTGTAAAGGATACAGCTGAATATACGAAATACATGAATGACAGACTTATTCGATCACAGCAACAAAAAGCTGGAGGTGCAGCTAAACCTGCTCCAGCTGCTTTACCAGAAGCAGTGCCAGGAGCCGGTAACATAGGTGATGTGCCTATGCCAGAATCTAATGAACTGGCTCGAATTAAATCACTGATCAGTTATAGATGGTAAAAGAAAACCGCCCTAGGGCGGTTTTTTTAATGCCAATGAAATTGATAACAATGTCTCAGTTCATGACCAATTGTATGCACTGTGGTTTTACGTGCAGTAATGATAGTACACTTAGGACCGTCCCAAAAACTACATCCCTCTACAGCATAACCAAAACTCTTTCCTAGTCTTTTTTTGGATTCTGCTGCACAGGCTGCTGTTACATTATCAACCACTAGCCATGTTAGTTCTATAGTTTTATATTCATTTTTCTTTGTATCAAATAATTCTTCAG
>Ga0194123_10002262_pt1 | contig 25699 bp, 22 predicted proteins | sample TA2MahsurfametaG_5_FD_155479 | JGI IMG/M metagenome (GOLD analysis project Ga0194123, IMG submission 155479) | Freshwater microbial communities from Lake Tanganyika, Tanzania - TA2015023 Mahale A surface | ecosystem: Environmental > Aquatic > Freshwater > Lake | place: Tanzania: Lake Tanganyika... | reverse complement strand
AAAGGGTTCCTTGGATGCCAACTTTTCTTCAAATTCTTGTAACGTGAGTTCCTGCATTATTGCACCTCACACCCACCACCACCACCGCAAGCAACTTCACCTGCGAGGTCGGTATTATCTTCAACTTCAACCACCTTGGTCAAATCAATCTTATGTAAGTGACCAACCATTTCATTGTATTGTACTTCATCAATATCTTCAAAAGGAGCTTGCATATATGAATGCTCCGAGAACGGAAGTACACTTAATGCGGTAAAGTTATCGCGATTATCCCACATCCACTCGCCCACACCAACCCATTCATCTGGTTTGATAGTTACGGTGACTGAGACGTTGTTCTTGTTTTCACCCTTACGATGACCTGTCTTTACCCATTCCTTCCAAACCTTACTGGTACGAGCGAGAAGGTCAAGTGCAGTTTCTTGACGAGTGATAGCAGCCTTTGGTGCCTTTTGTGGAACAGAGATAACTGCTTGTTGCTTCGGCTTGAAGAATTCGTCTTCAACAATCTCTGGATGATTGTCAATCAAATATTGATAGATACTTTCGTTCTTACCAACACGGATACGACGAACATAGAAGTCATTATGCCAAGCGTGAATGCCAGAGGAAGTTCCTAATACTAGTGAGGAGGTTCCTTCGGGCTTGACTGTCGTTGAACGAGCTGCCTTGTTGGTTCCAATCATCTCTGCCACACGGGCATTTTCTTCCTTCACCATATTGGCAGCTTCCTTCATATTTAAATTGAGTACGGTACCAGAAGCAATACCGGTCATAGACACTCCAATAAGAGCTTCCTTTTCTGTTGTCTTTTTCCATATATCTCTCAAATAGTGAAAATCAGTATAACTTGCTTGTAATGTTCCGATAAATGCTGCTGCCTTTGCACGTGCGTTGAAATCATCTTGGTCCTTGATGTCACCTGCGTTAATCGTGGTGAGGTTACAGAATTGGAATGGACGAAGTGAAATTTCTGCGCAAGGATTTAATCCCCAATTTGGGTCGTTCGTAAAGAAGAAGCCGGGTTCTCCTGAACCACTCATTTCAATCTTCTTCCAAAGGTCCAAGAATACTTCCTTCTCAATCTTGTGACGAACGATAACCGCACTATTGTTTGAACGGCCACGTTGTGGATTAGTTTCCCACCAGTTACCGAACTTACAAGTCAACATATCATCATCGTCCAAATCAAACAATGAAATCATTGCTGAACGACGAATACCACCAGACAGAACTGCATCAGCGATAAAGCACAACATATCGTGTACTTCAAGTGTGGTAAGTTTCTCACCATTTTGCTTGCGGTCAAAAATCTTTTGGATATTGTGTAAGCAATCCTTGAGCGGTTCTGGACCCGGCGCCTTTCCACCAGAGGTCAAGAGTAATGCGCCCTTAGGACGAACATCACTAAAATCATAAAGTGGAAGAGCCTTACCCTTCATGTATGCAGCAATCATTACCTTCACTGCATCTGCCCACCCTTCAATACTATCACCAACCAAGTAACGGCGTGACTTTGTGGGTTTGGTGATTTCTGGTAACTTTTCTACATGATACTTTTGTACGGAATATCCGACCCCTGTGCCCGAGAGCAACAAGAACATGACTTCGGAGAATGCGTCAGTGTGATCAATAGGTAGGAAGCAGCAATTATACAAACGAGCGTTATTAATGTTAATTGGTTTCCCAGCAAACTGCAAACTGCGCATGGAAGGAAGTATTTTCTTATCGTAGACAAATTCATATGCTTCCTCAATTTCTTTTGTTAACTTGGGAAACTTTTCCAAGTGCATCTTCTTATTTCTATCAACGAGTTCCTTCCACGTTTCACGGCGTTGCTTCTTTGGAAGATACTTCGCATATTTCATAAACGTTGTAATTTCTGATAATATCTTTGATTCTAATTGCATACTACTTGCTCCAAAATCGTTAGGGGTTGGGGTTAAATAAATACTACTGTGTTACATGAAAAATTCGGTGATTACCCAACGATATTTTTATTCTAAATCCATTTCTAATAATTTCTTTGCAAGATTTTGTTTTGTAACCATTTCTCCGTTTTCCATTTGCTTCTTCAACAGAATCCCCTTGGCAGAGGATTCATCGTAAATCTCTATCTTACCTACACTTGCGTCAATAATCATCGGGAAAGTATGACCATCAGCACCAAATCGGTTCTTGATGATATGAGCCCGACCTGTCTTATGTACCTTATCCTCTAACTTCCGTGAGATTGAGATAACCAAATCCGCAGTCATAATCTTACTATATGATTCTGCAATCTTATCCGCCTGAATCACCTCGTCCTGCAAAGCACTTCGCTGTGTCTGTGAAGCAGTCCAGATAGGAATTTGTAATTCACCTGCCAATCCACGGAGTTCTTCATATACCGCACCCAACTCTTGATATCGTGCATCGGTTCTGGCGGTTGCACTCATTAAGTCTGCATAGTCAACAATCACAAGGTCTGGCTTGAAACCTAACGAAGCCATTTGTTGAATGTGTGCTTGAATCGTGTGTGATGTAATTGTACGAGCAGGGTAATACTTAATAATAATTTCACCCTTAATTTTTTCAACAAGTTCTTTAATAACTTCTGGATGTTCTGGTACCTTTCCAGGTTCAATTCCTGTATAGATGGTATCATATCGAAGACCAACATAATTTTCATTCAATTCAAGCGTATAATGCACGACCTTCTTTCCTTTTTGTAATGCGTTCGCACCCATTGTTGCCAATGCCCAACTCTTACCGACACCAGACGGAGCAATCACGACACCTAATTCACCCCCTGCCAATCCACCACCGATAAGTGAGTCAATTGCATCCCAACCAGTGGGGACAGTATCACGTGCATCCTTCGTCAATCGTTTATCAACATCCTTCTTCCAATCGTGACCGACTGTTTTGGGTTGCCCACTCCGCATGGCACCGTCAATAATAGTCTTGATTTCACCATACTGTCCCATCTGCAATAAATCAACAGACTTGATAATTGCAGACTTCAATGTTTGATTCTTTCCAAAATCCAAGAAACTATCTTTAATATAATCCAAATCATTGTCTTTCATCTTCTGGAAAATACCTCGAAGTGATTCGACAATAGAAGTACGTAACGTATCATCCTTGACGGATTTATTCATTTCAACTTTAAAGACTTCCAATGTCGGAAGTACCTTATAGTCATTAAAATAATCCAACGTTGTTTCTACAATCCATTGGTTTGCATCCAACTCAAAAAAGTTTGGATTAATAATATCAAAAGATTGCGCAACAAAATCTGGCGAGTTCAACATCGCAGCAACTACCTTTGATTGAAAACTCGGTCCAAACTTTGCCAACGTATCTACATTCTTATCGTACTGCTTATGATTTACCATAATATCTTGCCAGTGGTGTAAAATTAAATGTTATCCATTCGTCATAGTTTTGCATACTTCCTATAATCTTACTACGAACCATAAGTCGTGTCAAGTCCGCTTTTCGAAGTGGAGGACAACCTTCTTCAAACTTATGTAATATTTTCATCTTTGCATCAACATTAATATCTACATCGTGTAAATTCATCAATTGCAGATTTCTATTTACTATACTACTATTATCTAAAATATTTTCTACTAACTTCGGTTTCTTTTTAATATCAACATATTTTTGTTCAATCAAATCTAAATCCACTTCAACGTTCGGGTCGGCAAGTTCTGGAATATATTTTAATACGGTCTTTTCACCTGCCCCCTTGATTCCATCAATATTATCACTCTTATCGCCAAGCAGTGACCTGTAGAATACGAAGTTGCTTGGATGAACACCATATGTTTCCAATACGACATCTATATCAAAAGTTTTCTTCTTTACGGGATTATACAGTTTTACACTTTCACTCACCATCTGTAAAAAGTCTTTATCTGTAGAATAGATAGTACTGTTTCCTCCGTTCTTAGTAACCAATTCAGAGAAATATGCAATTGCGTCATCGGCTTCAATATGGTCTAATGCAAGAATAGATACTGGTAGGCACTCCACCATTTCTACCAATGATACCAACTGCCACTTCATATTTTCTTTCTCTTGTTCATCGGTAGTCATATCATACTGCCGATTCAAACGAGTTGGTGGTTTCCGATTTGCCTTATATTCCTTGTGTATCTTACGCCGACGTTGTGACCCACCCTTACCATCAAATACCAATACAACACGGGTAGGCTTGAAGCTACGAATAGCAAACCCCAAGGATTTCATAAAGCCAGCCATACCACCGATATGATTACCGTCATCGTCCAAAGTGGGAATTGCTGCATAACTTCGCATAAATGTATTCAACGCGTCAATAATAAGGACACGAGAATTATACCCCGTATCCTTACTATCAAACTGCATCTCGTTAAACACCTTCAATAAATCAGTCATTTAATAGTTGCTTTTTAGATGGTGATACTTCTTCCTCATCCTCCGCGGCTTCTTTACTCACCGCAGACGGATCGAAGTCCTTCTCATACTTCATAATCATTGCTTCGCAAATCTTATCATACAACTCTGCTTTTCGTTCTTGGTCTGCTTCAAGAAATGTTGGAAATTCCTTACTCTGGAACTTCTCATCGTTATACGAATACCATGCACCAGATTGCTTGATGATACCGTTTTCCTTCAAGACATCTAACCAACTGCTGTAATCATCAATACCACGATTGAAATAGATGTTGAATTCAGCTTCACGATACGGCGGCCCCAAACGATTCTTGGTGACCACTGCTTTTGTGGTGATACCGATGATGTTTCCAGCCGAATCCTTTAACTTTCCAATCTGTGACAGACGGATACGAGTGGAGGCGTGGAATCCCAATGCCTTACCACCAGAAGTCGTATATGGGTCAGAGAACGCAGGAGCATTCATCTTCAAACGAAGCTGATTGGTAAAGACCAGTGCAATCTTTTCACGACCAAGAAGGTTGGTAATCTTTCGCATTGCCTTACTGATAATGATAGACTTTGCAGTCGCGTATCCATCCTTATTGAAGTCTGTTGCCATTTCGGTTTTGGTAGAAGCCGCGGCAACCGAGTCAACAACGATAGTGACTAACTTATCTTTCTTTCCAGAAGCACGAACCTTCTCAATGATATTTACGATAGAATCAAAAATATCTTCAACTGTATCATGTTGAACATAAACGAGCTTTTTCATATCTACCCCAACGGCAGAGAAAAACTCATCGTTCACTGCGTTTTCGGTATCAATAAGAACTGCAACACCACCACGTTTCTGTGTGGTCGCAATAAGTTGTGCACCAACGAGTGACTTACCAGATGCTTCCAATCCAGTCAATTCGGTGATACGTCCGGCGGCAATACCACCATTCGGACGATTACTGATTGCGATATCCAGCATCGTATTACCAGTGGAAATGAAGTCAGTCAAATCCGTAGGAGTTTCCTCTTCGCCATCAAGGAAATAGGCAACTTGTCCGTCCTTATATAATTTATTTAAACTATCTGCAATTACTTGTGCCAGTTCATCACGGTCAGCAGTTGGACTGGTCTTTTTTGTTTTCGTTTCTTTTGCCATAGTGTTCCTTATATGTAACAAAACACGGAGATACTAGGTAGTTTTGAGGCTACCTAGTACCAACCGTGTTTTTGGTTAATTAATCGTCGTTAAAAAGTGCGTCGAACTCGTCAACAGCCTTCTTGACATTCTCCTTCGGAGCAGCAGTTTCTGCAACTACAGACTTTGGTTCGTCCTCACGGGTGGCAGGAAGAACAGAGTTATCGGGGTCAAGATACTTCTCAAGCACAATCTTCAACTCATTGTAGGTAGGTTCGGTGTAAAGTTCCTTGATATCAGGCTGTTCCGTCATCCACAACTTCATCTGTGCGGAATCAGTAGAAAGTGGAGTCTGTGATGGCTTTACCTTCACCGAAGTCTTAGCAAAACTTGTGTCCGACTTCTCTCTCGGAATATACTCAACTACGATGTCGCGGCCAGCCTTGGGGTCGGTAATATCACCATAATCAGGATCAGAGATGTAGGAAAGAAGTTCTTGATAAACTGTCTTACCGAACGAATAGAAACGAACGCCCTTGTCCTCTTCACCACGAACGATGACAGGAATATAGGTACGGAGCTTCGGCATGAACGGACGAGCTTCGGCATAACGTTCCTTCGGGTCACGGGTCTGGTCTGACTTCAATGCGTCAGCAAACTCCGCAATCGGGTCACGGTTACCATATGAGAGTGGTGAGAGATGGGTCTTGTTGCCCAAATAGTGGAAGTAGAGTTCGATAAATGGATTCTCTGTGTTATCCTTCCACGGGACGATACGGATGACTGTCTTTCCTTCCTTCGGCTTCCAGATAGCGATATCACGCTCCGCGACGCCGACTCGCTTGAAACTGTTAAGCTTACTCTTTAATGCGTTGATGTCTAATGCCATTGTACTTCTCCTGTGTTTAAAAATGTTTAAGGGTGTTTATTGTAATATACCCCAAGTAGGAAGAAGTATATTACGGTTTGTTTAGTTTGTCAAGTCCTACTTACTAAAAGTTTAATATTTCTTTTATTTTTGTTTTAACGATTTTTAATTGACCGTGCGCAGTTACTAAAATAGAATTTTTTAATTCATCCCAATCAATCTTATAGGATTTATCTATCTTACCACCGTTCTTACTTGCAATCAATGCGTTTAATGCATTAATTGTATATATTGTATTTGTTTGTTTCTTTCTATGCACTGATATAGTTGAAGCTGGCGGTGCGTAATGTTCTTTTAATGAACCCGCTACAATATTATATGTTAAAATTAATTGTGTAGGGTCATCAACATTTTCTAGTACGTATATATTGTTGAACGCTAATGTGTAGGAATTCTTCACTAAATTTACACTTTCCTCCAATTTATCAGCCGCTATAAAAGTACATAACAGTTGCGTTTCATTCATATGATACTCGTAAGACTGTTAACCAACTTCTTATAAGTATCAAATTTTATTCGATAACACTATATTTTATATACGTTTAATTCATTATAATTGTGACCACGATACTGCCGAACAGGATATCCACTTGCACTTAATATTTCTGCAACTTTCTCCATCAAATACAACTCATCATTTGGAATATCCAATAAAATTGCATCATAGGTATAAAGAACCACCCGATTTAAGAATTGACAAACCTTTTCTACCCGTTGAATGGCTTCTTCGGTTTCGGTCAACTGCATCATATAATTGAATACTTTGTTCTTTGATGGGTTAGTAAGTATCACCTTGCGACCAGTTTGCGACAATACAAATCCATTCTGACGGTATTCTTCCCATAGTTTAGACGAATACTCCTTAATCTTTTGGAAGAACTCTACACCACCCGTATCATCAGATTGACCATACATCAATGCGAAGGTTCTGGCCTTAGACTCCTCATATTGCTCTTTGGTTATAGTAAGATTACCATAATATTGTTGAGCGAGATATTTGTGAAGGGATGTGGGGGGTAGATAATAGTCCATCAACTTTCCTGCTAATCGTAAGTGGAATGCCTCGTAGTCAAACTGCACAAGGGTTCCGTTCTCACCAAACCTACTGATGAACTTCTCACGACTTCCATCGTTCTTATTAAGAGCGGCAAAGTTGATACCACCGAAGGCATTACTTGGACGACCTGTCGAGGTATAGATATTGTAATCGGAGTATACCATTCCGTCCGTAGTACAAATTCCAGACTTTTCAATATTGGTCAATGTAGGAATCGTAACCTGATTGATAAACTGGAACGATGGGTCAAGTTCCATAGATTCGTATCGCTTATGGAGATGTTCACAATGTTGAAGAAATGCTTCAGCAGTTTCCACCCACGAAGTCAGCGGGATACTATAATGAAGATTCTTGAACTTGAACTGATTTTTAATTTGATGAATACCCATCGTATAGAATTCACGATATATCGGAATCACATCATTGTTGAGATGTAACGCTGTTGCCAAATCAATCACATTGACCGCATTGGTCAGATGTCGGAGTTCTTTCTGGTGAAGGGTGACGAGCTTATACGCACGGGACAGGTCAATCTCAAAGTGTGGAGCATCGGGATGATTCACCGATACTGTATAGAATGTCCCATCTTCGAATCGGAAATGAAGTGAGGACAACTTATTCTGGACGGGATGTAGAAACGCATCAACCGCTACGGGATAGACATAAGCAGTCTCTTCCAGTAAGCGGTTGGTGAGTTTTGTAATATCGTCTAGATTTGTGATAACCATTCGTTCCTCAATAATAATATATAATCAAATATAGTATTACTCGGTACGATTGTCAACCCCTATTACATACTGCGAACTACTTCGGATAATATATGTTAATTCTGGCATGGTTACTTTGTAATACTTTAATATAGTAGAATTTTTACTTAGCACACCCTTGACTACTCCATTAGCAGATTCAGTATCTTCTAATCTTCCGTTAATATACCATTTAAAATAAATCACAGCATATAATGGATTCTTACCAAATCTATCATATTGTGTCTTATCTATTTCAATCACCGTTTTATTAGATAAAATCCGTAGGAAGTATCGGGTGATATATCCGACTCGCATATCATTTAAGGTTATTTTTGGTATTGTCCCATATGGGATTGTAAAATTATTCATCATCGTTTTGTGGTCTATATCTAAAGCGTCCTTGAATTTTAGTAACCCATCCAGATTGTAATGTAAATTCATGAGCTATCTTTGTAACCATGTATACCCCACGTTTTAATATTTGAGGTACACGATCTACTGCAAATGTTTGGAACAGTTGAATCCCACCGATACCAGGCATAGTTAAATCAACGATACTCTTTGTTAAATTACTACTATTAAATGGATGTACTTTGTCTTTTGTTCCGCTACCGCCACTATTACTATCCAATGCTTTTAGCATCTTAGGTGGGTTTAATTCAACAAGTTGTATAGCTTGACCAAGATTTCCATATTCACGAACTGCGGCCACTCCGTTTGGATTCTGAGTTATGAGTGTTTGCGCAGCAGTTTTACGTTCTTCCAATTGTCTCGTTACTGTTGTCTCAGGTGACCCAAACTCAACATCGAATGGATTAAATCCAGTTGTTAATACACCCGTCGGTGCTGCAGGAGCAGGTCCACCTAAAAACTCTGGACGTTGACTTTGTGGATTTAGTGTTGCAGCAGTTACTTCAACTCTTACATCATCTGGACACGTACCAGTTGTGGTTACTCCCCTACACGTTGCATAAATCTGTGGAATTAGTGATAACGTTTTTAATTCATTGATATCGATGGCATTAATAGTTCCACGTTGAGCAACTCCACCAATATTAGCGATTGCTTGTACCGCAATAACTTGTGGTAAGTCAAATGAAATATTGATATCGAGAAGTTCACTACCCAAGTCATCATCCGTCAATTGCTTTGTTTTACGATTAAACATATACAAATATTTTGGTCGGTTAATTTGTATAGCTTCAGTATTACTTATCTGTATCGTTTTCTTTTCCCCCATAAACTCTTCTAGCTGAAGTTTTGGGTCGTCGGTTCTAGTAATACTAGTTTCGTCTATCGTATCCAAATCAGAAACAGTTTGTGTATTTTCTGAGAATTTTGGTAAAGTATCAATAACATGCATTCCCGGCCGGGAAGTATCGTTAGAAATTAATTGTAAGTTCCAATATCCATTTACACTGGCGTTCATATATCCTAATAAATTATTGATACCTGTAGACACCGTATCTGCCGCAGTAAATGCTTGTTTGATAGCGTTAGTATTAATCCACACACCATTACTTAAGAATGAAGTATCTCCTGTACTCTTGAAATCACCAACATCTTGATTTCCTACGATTTTACCAAAAATACTACTATCCGAAAAATTGGTTGGTGGGGTAGTACCCGTTTCTTCCGACCGTCGTAGTGCTTCTGCTAACACATTAACATATTCAAATGTAGCATCATATAACTCTTGTTGCCCAGAATTGTATATTAACATTACGCCTGGGTTTGTTGACCGAAGTGCAGGATTATATGCGACTTCATTTGCTAATAATAAATTTCTATCTGGTGATGGTTGTGTTCCTCTATCACCCATTGGCTTGATAAAGTTTGAACGTAAGTATGTTTCATTTTCTACACCGTTGTTAGCGAACAAGCTCATCAGACCGTAATTTTTGTCATTTAATATTACGTTCACAAAGAACTTCCACGAAACGAAATAACCACCAATACCTGTACCTGTGTCTGGATTGTTAGCACCAGTAGGTTGATTACCGCCACCTGTTGCGTTTGTTGTTGCTATAGGTACTACGTGGCTAATCCATTCACTTGAAATTTCTGAACCATCATCCGTAATTACTTTGGTTAATAGATACTGTAACGAATTTGTTTTTCTGGATGCTGCGTCATCAAAATATTCGTGTACATCTGTAACCTTACATTCTGGGTCATCCACTGATGTACCAGTACGACACAAAGGTTTTGCTCCTGTATACTTTGATGGTATTTCAAATTGTTGTACGGAATGCACAGTAAGTTCAATTTCATATGTATTATTTTTTCCATACTTAAGTCCAAACTTTACCACATATCCAATAAAAATTTCATAGTTACCAAAATTTCTATAAACATACTTTTCTATGAAAGCTGTTTGACTACTTTCCAATGTAATCAATTTCTTAAATCCATCTTCTGAATCATTTATGACCGAAGAATCTGTACGTATATTACCTTGGTTATCAAATGTCCAATTATATGGTTCTATATCTTCTGGAGTCTGGTCCGATGCTAATCTACCGTATTCTAATATAACTCTGGTAGCTGGTCGCATAAAGTATTTCATCAACGCATTTAACTGACCAACGGAATATGCGGTTATCTTTATCGTTGCTTTAAATAACCCACCACGAACCCCCATAGGTCCAACAGTACTCCTATCAGTAGTTATACTGGTGATACCGGGGGGTGGGATGTTTGGTTGATCTAATTGCACATCTTCTTCTGTAACAACCACGGGTACTCGACCAGTTGCACTTGTAGCATATCCCACGATACTTCGCTTAGATGTACCTTGGCCAAGGTATATATCTTCAAACTTTAAGTCTTGTCGGTCATGAACGCCTAATGTTGGGCACCATGCTGACTTATGTTGCTTGGAAAGTAAATTATCTCCAGACACATACATCAATGACGTAAGTTTAACAAATGGAGTATGAGAGTGTATAGTATTCCTTGATAGTCTACGTCTAGTTAATTCGTATTGAATATTTGGATGAAATGATTCAATTGATGAGATATAAGGAGTAATGTTTGTAGTTGTTGTAGACCGTGATTTACGAGAACTTAATCTCTGAACGGCTGCTCCGTCTGTTCTGGCGTATAGAGTACTGGCTGGAATTACTGTATTTTGTGACGGAGGAACTTGGGTTAGTTCTACTGATTCAATTAGTGTATACGTGAATAGTTCTTTATGTAATGTACGTTTAATACGTACAATCCTCATAAACTGGTTGAAATCTCCAGCTGTTTGAAATACTTGACATCCTGCACTATAATTGTTTACCGCTAATGTAGTACCGACTGCGTCCGCTCGGTGAATATTAATACCTAAATCATTACGGTCTTCAAAAATAACTCCTGGACCATCGGTATCTAAAGTCTTATTTTTGTTACCATCTCTCCAAATTTTTACCTTTCCATTTCGTTGGCACAATGCTTCATATTTTCTACGGTGGAAATCTATTTTATATACATTAACATATTGGCCGGGTACCAACTGTGATACTCCACGTAAATCTTCCGGGCCTCGACCTGCCAAAGAATAAGTAAGACCTGGATCCGTTGTGGCAGCATACTGATAATATTCATACCGTCCCGCATTCTTATATACTACCAGTATCCAATCATTAAATGTATTGGTATTTAATTTTCCTGATGACGAATTACGCACGCCGATAATGTTCAGTTTTCCATCTTCATACCAAACATATCCTTTGCGTTGAAATAATTTATTTAGTTCATCTATATTAAACTGATTTACTTGTGTCATAGGTTAGGTATTCTTAACACGGTACCAGCCGGAACGGTTAACGTACCGTTCGATAGTTGATTTGCTTGTGCAATTATCCACCAGTTGTTTGGTGTTTTGTAAAAAATATTAGAAATAGTATCTAATCTGTCTCCATCACGTGCTTCATAATAAAATGGTACCGCTTCGGTTGGTATACTCGTTGGTATACTTGACGCATAGTATGCTGGTGCGTTTGGAGATTCAATTTTTTGTAGGGTATCAATATATCGATTCATTATCGTGCACGTGTGGTAGGTTGGGTTGTTGAGAATACTGCTTGAGCTGCTTGAATTCTTCCAACAGCTAAATCCAGATCTAAACGAGTTAATAATGGATTGTATTAAGATCTTGGTATCTGAGAGAATTGTGGGAATGATCGTTCAAACGGAGTAGGTAAATCTTGGAATGATCTTGGAGTTATTGGTACTTGTGGTGTAGCTCCTACTTTTGTGCCTTGACTACTTTGTGAACGTTGAGCTTTGACACGTGCTTTTCTACCATCTTTTTGTTTTTCGGGTGATGGTTTTTTATCTGCTCCACCTGGTGGTGTTACCGGTGTTTCTCCATCTGCTACAACTAGTGGTTTTTGTGCACCACGTTCCTTAGTTCCTTCCATTGCTTGTGTAATTTCATAGAATGGGCTATCGTATGTTTTGGTTCTCTTTTCCAATAATACCAAATTCATTTGCACATTAATAACTTGAGATACTTCTCTATCTACATCAAATGTAATACTTTCATCTAAAAAGTCAAAGTCTAAATTATCGATATAGCATGGTTGGTCTTTATAAATATTTCCAATAGTCATTCTAAATAATGGTGGAACCATAAATCCATTTTTTGAAATACCCTTTGGAAATGCCCGACCAGATAAATTATTAATACGTAACCACATAGAATCCAATTCTGCTGCCGTCATAGCAGCAATATTAAATTGTAATGATACCGAACGTTTGGCACCAGAATATGTTACGAATCGTTCGATTCTACCAACATATCTTTGTTCATTATATTCTGGTTTAACACTTTCTTTGATAGAAGAAATCAATGCTCTAAAATGTATCGGATTGTTACCATCAGCATCACTGAATATAAACTTAATGATATCTGCGTTAACGTTATTTTTAGTATCAATTTGTGATGTATTGTGGTCTATGATGGTACTATATGAGATTTGATTTTGAAACAAATCTTGTTTATTTGTATTTCTATCAGACGCTAATACATAATTGTATACATCATCACCAAGTGCAAAATACCCACCGGTATCTTCTAAATTTTTAAATGTTCTTGAACCAGACTGAACTTGGTTTACATAACTAAGGTTTCTCAAATTAAGATCTGTAATATTTGATTTTTCCTTATATAATCCAGCAGGTCGTTTGGTACCTTGGTCTGTAATGTCTTGTTTTGCTAATAGTCTTGGGTACCAATTTACATTATCTTCTGGACGTACATAAAAAAACCCAGTTTTCTTACCATCAGGAATCGTTTCTGGTCGTGCACTTAAGGCACGGATAGGCGATAATACAGTATTTACAACAGATTGTATAAATCCACTTGCTCCATTTTTGAAACTATCAATAGTTTCTTTTTGTAGTGCTCCACGATTTTTTCCTAAAATACTTGGAAACCCAATATTTCTACGAATAAATAAAGATGGCGGTACATTAAGTAGTGTTTCTAATGGATTATATAAACGGGTTTCCGCAAAAGTGTTTCCGGTTTGAAGTAGGGTTTGTTTAGCAAGAAACAATACCCCTTTATTAGAACTCAAAAATTTACTAATACGTGATGTATCCCGAGCTGTTGATACAAATGGGGTGAGTCGAGTATCATCTTTTATTCTACTCTTACTCTGAGCGGAGTCAGGCTTGATTTCGGTAACCGAATCATTTTGGTTAGAAAATCGTCCATAGATTTCTTTCGCTGATGCGTTGAAGCGTTGTTCTAGTGTAGTGAATGCCATAGGTTATACCACTTCGTTTCTAGAGTGTACACCAACCAATTGAAAACGAGGAACCTGTTGTACCTCACCACCTACAGCAATTGTGGTGGTTGCGTTTTGAATCGTGTCAACTAATCTATCAATCTTGTTGAGAAGTATGAAATTTTCTCCAGATGGTGCTTGTAAGGTACCCTTATCGAATAGATGGGTACCTGCCATTATCGTATCACTATTATTTAATGCAAACTCCCCAGTTGGCGTAACCAAAGTACGTTCACCGTATCCTGGCATGGACATCATATCGTCTGCCTTACTAAATACTTTATCGAACAACCAATTAGCTGCCCATGACCCGGCGGTCGCGCCCAGCATTGTACCAACTCCTGGTATGGGAATAAAACTACCTAACGAACCACCTATGACCGTACCTGCAAAGGTAGCCAATGATCTACCAAATGCTCGTTTAATATCTTTATTTTGTTGATAATCAACAATTCCACTAGTTAATCCAGCTATAACACCAGCCCCCCGTGAAGCTCTAGCACCCTCTATCATTTTAGAACGAGCAGTAGGTGGAGGTCCACCTGGTACGGGAGGTCCACCTGGTACGGGAGGTCCACCTGCAGGGCCTCCTGTTGGGCGACCTGGTGCACCTAGACTTAAAGCTCTTAACGTTCTCATAGATACTACTAATTGTAAAATAAATGCTGCAAGAGAACCTACCGCTACGGCCAAACTGCCGGCAAACAACACTAACTTATTTTTTGCCAATACATCTATAATTTGACCAAATAATGTTAACTTGTCATTACTATCGTCAGTCTTTTCTTTTTGCTTAGTTACAGCTTCTTGTAATTTATCAAAATTACCTGCTCCTTTGACTTTGATGATTTCGTCAACATTAATACCACTAATCTGACCTAATAATGCTCTGTAACTTGCACTACGTAAGTCTTCTGATTTTACTAATGATGCAACATATTTTTGTGCTTCACCTGGTGCTCCAAATTCTTGAAGCTGCGTGAGTTTTTCAAAATCAATTTCTGTACCGAGTTGGCCAAGCTGTGCTATTGCGTCAATTTGTCCATCTAGGTTTGTAACATACGATTCTGCCCCTTTGTTAAGTGAATCAAGGGAAATCCCCAAGCGGTCAAAATCTAAAGCACGTTTCAACATAGACGTTCCGAATATGTTGATAGATGTTAAGTTTTTATTTATTATGTTGGATAACGTTCCCGTCTGTATACTTTGTCTACCAGTAGCTGCACGAAGTGATTCAAATCCTGCGGCCGTTGTGGTTCCTGTTAATGCAAGTGCTCGGAATGTTTCCGCAGTTGGTGCGCCAAATATTCTGGCCTTTCCTAAATCTTGATTAAACTTACGCATCCCCTCGTCGGATCGAGTCAGTCCTTCAGAAAATCCACCAAACGCTTCAGCAGCGACCCTTGTCGTATTTTTAAGTTCCTCTGCATTAAATATTTGATTTGGGTCAAAACTGAATATAGATTTAACTGATTCTATCATCGACCCAATTTCTAATCCTACACCTTCTTGTGCAGAAATACCAATATCACGTGCATTTTTCACACCATCCATTATTATCTGCACACCGTCCATCAACGCCTTACCCAATGCCTTTATTCTGGTGGCAAGTCCATCAAACGCCGCGGACATAACCGATGCGTTTTCACCAAATATTTTATTTAACGCCACTTGTTTGACAGAGAAATCATTAATACTTTTTGTTAAGTCGTTAGTAGCCTTGTCTGCTGCTTTTTGAGCTTGGGCTCGTTTTAGGGCCTCTTTACGATCATTTTCTTCTGTAGCAAGTTGTTGTCCAACTGCTCGGGTATACTCGTTCGTACCGTTTGCCGCATCACGCATTTCCGCAACTAGCATTTGTAGTGCGGATTTTAATTCAAATATGTCATCTGCACCTAAATTATCTGCCATATCTATCTCTTATTAGATGATTTACCTTTAGACTGCTGTTGCATCATTTCTGATTCTTTCTGTTTGGTTTCTTCTAGATGCTTCAAATAGAAGTTACGAAGATAAATTGGCATATGATACACTTGCTCAAACGTAAATCCACCATTACTAAAATACGATAAGGTGAATATCGATTGATGTATTAATACCTTATGCTCCGAGCTCAGGCCAAAAAAAGTTGGCCCCAAAGGGCATCCTCAACTTATTTTCGGTGTTACACGCATCACACGTTACTACCATGTCAAAATCAACATCTGGAGATACTCGCTTTATTTCTTGACGAAGTGCTCGAATATCACGAATAATCATTGAATCTACGAAATCCCGAACAAACTTTCTGTCACGATTTCCATTAACAGATGTAATCGTATATTTTAATCTAGTGGATGCATCTGGTTCTATTGAATTATTGAACTTCTTTAGTGCATCTACTTCTGTCTTGATTGCCTTTTCATCCCCACGGGTCAATAACTTATAAGTAATGACGATTCCAGTTGGTAATGTTAATTCACGTTCACCATTTGACCACCCTTCACTTTCTGGAAGTTGCATTGGGAGTTCGGCCAAATTAATGGTGTGTTCAAATACGTGTTGACACGAATTACACGTAATTTTAACTGGGTATTCCTTTCCATATGCGAGAATACGTGACGCAACCATCACTGCGTTCAAATCACCCAATAACATATCGTCTGGTTTAACTCCTTTCGTCACAACCAAACTATCCATCAATTTATCCAGTACCGTTCCCTTTTGAATCAAATTTGTTGACGTAAGGATATCTTCTTCCTTTGCCGTCATATACTTGATGTCTACTTGACCGCTTCGTAATGGGCTTTGGTCTGGATATAATAGCCCCTTACTTGGTAGGTCAATTGTTTCTGTTGGAAATCCATATTCTGACATAATAACTCCTTAAACTATTAGGTTTTACCACCTATATAAATATCTTTACTCCACGTTTTTAGTAGAAATATCCTGCTTATAAACCTGGTTTATTTTACTGACAAATTCCTTAAAATAGGACTTTGAGCGTTCTGGGGTGACCAATGTACCATCCACCACCAAGTCTGCCACCTGTTGCTTCTCTTTAAGGATATCCCGCATATATTCGTCAATAGTATCGGCACATAACATATAATAGACTTGGACCTGACCCTTTTGACCGATACGGTGGGTACGGTCTTCTGCTTGTTCGTGGTTTGCAGGTACCCAATCGCAATTCAAGAATACCACGGTATCTATCTGGTGTTGGAGTCCGTCAATACCCATACCGGCTGCCATTAAACTGAACAATCCGACTTTTGCCTCACCGTTAGTCAATCGGTCAATCGTATGTTGACGCTCCTTACTATTCATTTCACCCGTCAACATTGCTGCCTTATCTCCATACTGTTCAGCCAAGAACTTTAACGGGGCAAGGTAATTACTGAAAATAAGAATAGGTTTGTCATTGTCTAAGAACTCATCCACCATTTCTACCAACCGTGGAATCTTCTTTTCAATTAAGAAACTTTGGATTTTCGGCATGTGACCAATGGTTGGCTTCTCCACCTTCCAGCGACCAAAGACTTCCCGTAGTAGTTCCTTATATTGCTTTTGTTCATCCTTTGTCAATTCCACATACAGGTCGTTCCGTTGCTTTGCGGGAAGTTCTGTAAGGATTTGTTCTTTCTTACGACGAATGACCAAATCTTTCGTGCGGTCATGCAAGTCTTGAAGATTACGAGGTGCGTCACCTTTCCATCCACCATATCGTTGCGTGAAATGAAAGAAGTTGTTAAACCGTTCTTTGTCAAGGAAGTTCAACAACGCAAACGCTTCGATGGGACGAGACATCACAGGAGTACCGGTAAGGAACAGACAATACTTAGTTTTGATGCCTGGATACTTTCGGCGTTCCTTATATGACCCCAAGATACTCTTTGCTCTAATAGTCTGACGATTTTTTAGGTAGGTTGCTTCATCACATACCAGCATATCAAACTCTTGCTTTCGTAAATCAGTCACCACCTTACCGACCGCATCGTAGTGGCAAATGTGAAATTGGTTGGACAGCTTTCCATCATAACTCTTACTGTCCCATACAGTGGCTTCTTTACCAGTGAACTTTTTGATTTCACGTTTCCAGTTCACGACAACCGATAGTGGACAGACAATAACGGTTTTCAACTTCTTATGTTGTGCAAACCCAATTGCTTGTGCCGTCTTACCCAAACCAGGCGCATCGGCAATAAGACACCGCCCATCAGCACGTTCTACAAAATTTACCCCGACTTTTTGATACGGGTATAGTTGGAGTTGCATTCCTTTAATATCAAACTCCACATCTTCTTTGACCCGAATCTCATCAAGGTCTTCTCTGCGGTCTTTGAGTTTCTCCAATAATGCCAATACTTTGTCATCACACTTGATATTGGTGTGACCGAAAACGTTGAATGCTTTCTGAAGATGAACCGCAGGAAACTCCCACCATTTTTCCACTCCATTCCATTTCCGACCATCCACCTCGTACTTAAACTTCGCCATCAAGTTGGGATTATACGGCATGACAACTACCGCAGTTTTACTATCCTTTAGGTGAATAGAAACTGCGGTATCCGTAGATACTTGTGATGTAGTGATGACGGTTGGATTATTAGTTCTCGCAATCTTCAAATGCGAGATATCTTCACCTTTGAGGGTGAGTGTCGCCGCTTCTTTCCAGACTTCAGGTATCCCTACGGTCTGTGTCATCCATGTGAGGTATGACTGATTATTATAGTATACGTGGGCAAGTGAATGTCCTCTAAACTTCCCAAACGTCAATATTGCGTTATTCGCCGACTGGTGGAGCATCTTCGACCTTGATGTACGTATATGTATCTACGTCTAATCTCCAACCATCATTGGGATCTAAACTCAGTATTCGCATCATTTCTTCGTTGGCGACCACGACTTTGGTAGTCAACTCTTGTTGATACATTTTTAATAATTGATTATTACTTTCAATTAAGTGGCGTATTGCCAAAGGAACTGGAACCGTTGGTGTCATAATATTTGCCTATAGTGTTTAGTGAAATTTAAAATACTGTTTAGTAAATGTCAAGGTTGTGGAATAGTTGGTAGTGTATATCCTGACGATGTTGGTAAATAGTTAGGACAACCTATAGTTGCCAGTATATATCCGGCGGTTTCAATACATACAATACTGAATTGCGAACCAGATGCTCTGTTTGGGTTAACAAATAACGATAGTGAGGTAAATAGACCCGGACATTCCTTTGTACCAGGCGGACACGAAGTTACGTCAGTTCCTAACGGGCCACTCGGCCCAGTAGGACCAGTGTTACCCGCTGCTGGAGTATCCGTACATGCTTCTTCAAGTATACTTGCTCCAGTTGTTCCATTTGGTGGTACGTTTGTTGTTGATGTAGCGAATGATGCGGTGGGTACAACCACAGAATTCAAAATAAAACTTGCGGTGGCTGCGGAAAATGATTGACTAATACTAGTTACTGATATTGCTTCGGCGTTACCGAACGGAAAGAAATATGACATTATATACCACCCCCGCATGTACCAGAAGTGGTAACAACACCTGAACCGTCGGTTGAAAATACAGCATTACTAGTTGGGTCTGATTTATTTGATAAGTTTGTTGCTAACGATGAACATGACGAATCGTAGTATAATACTACTCCATCTGTTATCGACGCAGCATCAGCATAATAAAATTGAGCTAAGCCATAGTCACAAGTATATGTCATACCGTCATATGTAGCGGACCCCAAACCATCTGTTTGGTAACATACACTGTTTGACCCTGTACTCCATCCCACTGCTAGTAAGTATGCACTCTTACCACGAAATCCTCTGGGTCCATTTGGTCCTTGTGTACCAGTTACACCGGTTTTTGTGAAATTAGAACCAGATGTGCCTGCGGAGCCGCTAATATTAAGTGCCAGTTCAGCGAGATTTATCGCGGTTACTGCTGAATTACTTACGAACGAAGCACTGATTGCTAAACTCGCACTTGTTGCTAATCCTACAATTGTTGGGGGTACTCTATGCGGAAAAAAGTCCATGATAATATCCTAGATTATGGATATGGAAGTGCGTTTGAAATAGTACCAGTAAATCCACTTGGGCCGGTAGACCCACTTGAACCAGTTGCTCCTTTTACATAAATACATTGGCCATCGGCGCCGGCAACTCCAGGTACACCGTTTGTTGCGACAGATGCAGTAAACACTCTAGTTGCTGCACTAGCGGTCAACGCATAACTTGCAAATGATGCGGTAAGAGCTAAACTAGTATCTGATGACCCAGACCCAAACGGATAAAATCTCATATTAATCTTCGGTTGAGTAGATGTATAATGATGCGGTAATGTCTGATGTACCTGCTGACCGATTTTGTAATTGGTACCCAATAATACCACTTCCCACTGTATATTCTTCACCTACCCACGTATATGCTTCTAAAGTTGGTACAAACTTATATTGGAAACTTGCACTGTCAAACATAAAGTCTGCGATTAGTTTAGAATTACCAACTGACGCGGTACCGAATGAACGAGTTTGTTCGGCCATAGGTACATTATCTACCGTGGTGGAATATAGTCGTAATCTGGATTCTGATGTCGCGCTACCACTTAATAGTAATAAACTCTTTTTAGTGGTTATACTACCGGACACGCCATATCCTGTTGTTGGTACGGACGACCCAGAAATTTTAACTACAGAACGGTCGGTCAAACTGTCTCCAACATTTCCGATACTATATACTTCAAAACTAATAATAGTATTTCCTGACGAAGCACTAGCGTGATACCAAGTTTCTCCATTAACAAATGTATTACCAATAACTGGTGGGTCTAAATTTAATGTACTCCCACTATCCAATATTGCGTCTAATATTAATCCAACATTTTCATTTAAAGTAAACGTAGTCGGACTTCTACTAGCGTCAATATTTACACTAGCACTATCAGAATATAATCTCAAACGTGCAGCTTTATTTGCTGTTACGCCTAATAGAATATACGACCCTCCCGTGGATTGTACAGACCCGCTAAGAGTACTTGTGGCAAACGTTGGGAGGATTACTGTTTTACGAGAAAATGTAGTACCTGCTGCGATTTGTTCTACTAAACCCATGTATTTCTCTTATAAAAGGTACTAGTATAAATATCTAATTTACCGAATAATAGACACATTTTACCGATAATGATCACCACCAAGCCACAATACGAAAGACCGCCGAGTTCCTTTAGTAACAGCAGAAACTCTGTGCATCATATAAGATGGGAAAATAACAACATTTCCACGACCCCGTGGTGCTTGAATCGGACCATTTCCACCTTGCCAGATTTCTAAATCACCACCTTCGTATTCGTCCGTTGCCGACAATTGGACAGTGATAGATACCTTACGGAGTGATAACATACCAGGTCCAATGTCTTGATGCCATCCATAATGACCACCTGCAGACGCATGATATTCGGTATATTGAATTGCTTCTGGAGCTGTGTGTAAATCAAAGTTCCACAGTACATCATTGGCTTCGATAGCCATATTCATCATCTTTTCGTATAACCAATCCCACTTTTCTGTCTGAGGTACCCACTTAATAGATGATGAACGCATTTGTTTATTTCCACCAACCGTAGTTGCTTCTTGGAAAGTAATTTCACCGACTTCACGATAAATCTTATCTAATTCTTGGTTACTGAACCCCTTCTCAAACCAATAATAGTTTTGTGCATCTACATGCTTCTTAGGAAAAATTAAACTGTGTTGCATACGTAACTCCTTAATTAGAATATTTAGAAAAATAAATTTGTCTGTCGTTTTCAGTAACAGGTGAGAACATCGGTAATCGTACGGAATACATATCACTCTTCGTATATATAATTTACATAACCTTCGTCTGTACCAAATCGACTTGGTACACTGAGCGGATTATCTTTATTAATTTTGTATGGGTAATCTTCTACACCTAATTCTTCAAACCGTTTACTAATACGTTCATTATAGTGATACATAATCGTTCTGACTCTGCGTTGGATATCTGCCCGAGATAAATCGTGGGTATTTTGTCCAGAATTGTTGTTATAAATAAATTGAATATACCCTAACTTCGGTATCTTAACAAACTTGGTATGTAGGAATGTACGAACAATCAATTCGTAATCATCAGCAATTGCTAAATCTCTATTATGGCCACCGATTGCAAAGTATACATCTCTCCGCCAAACTCGAACGTGATTTGGAACACCCACAATATGACGAATGGTTTTTGGATTGATATTAGAGGTTACTACTACATCCCACATAAGTCCTCTATAATTAACCTTTCTATATTTACCGTATCCTAACGAGAATCCCTCTCCATAGGTTAATGAAGTCCAATCCTCTCGTATTTCTACACTATCATTATAAATAAATCCAGCATCTGGATATTTCTTTGCTGCTGCCATCACATCTGCCGAACAATTTTCCGTCAATAGGTCATCGTGGTCAAGTTCAGCTAACCATCGGCCTTTCGTCAAGCACGCCGCTCTATACTTTGATTCTCCGATGGTTCCTTTTGTCTTTTCTCTAAAGTCATAAACTCTAACTCTATTATCCATTGCGGCAATACGTTCTGCTATTTTTAATGTCTTACCACCATCCGATGAATCGTTAACCATTACCCATTCCCAATTCGGATAGGATTGTTCTTTCAACGATTCATATGCACGAAGTAATTTGTTGCCAGTATTATATATTGGGGTAAAGTACGAGATTAATGTATCCGTATTTTGTTCCAATATTTGGTTCATCGCACAATTATATGCTATTTCTCCAACATAATCTTGACCTGGAGGCAATGTCATCCACCGTTTACGAACTTCCAAGTTAGACATACACAGGTTTGGAAAATTAGTATAATCATTTGACACCGTAATAATAGCATCTGGTTTAAAATTCACCAAATATGATGTCAAGTTGTTATCATTCTTTGCATACAATACATCTAGACTGGTATCTTCGTACCCTAGGTGATTTATCGTTTCCAATTCGGGTTCTTCGTTTCCAATATATAATACTTTTGGTACTCTGGCTTTTTTCGTAGGTGTTAAATAATTGTAATAACACAATACTTTGTGAATAAAATGAAACTGTTCTGATGCTTGTTTATATAATGGTTCTATGAATCTGCCGTCAGCATCATATCCACCTTCATATGTTCTTAACTTATATAATGATGCATGTAACACATATTGAGCAGAATCAATATGACGTAATTTCATATGCTCTGGCCCAACCTTCCTGATGTCTAATCCAGTAAAATCATTTCCCCCGACATATTGTTCGAATACAAATCCTAACTTAGTTGGGTTTTCTTGTATGGCTGTAAGTAATTCTGTATAAAAATCTGAATGTATAATATTATCATCATCCACCATACAAACGAACTCGTCACCAAATGTATTAATAATCTGACTTAGTTGCGGGTATAAATAATCTGTCCCGTTACTTTTCATAAAATGCAACTTCGTAGTACTATCTTGCATTTCATGTAACAATTCAGCGTCTATGTCTTTCAGAGTAGTGGTATCAAAAATAAGATGCCATACTACATTAAATGGTGACGGAAATACTGTTTGTTTAATACGAGGTAGATTATGTAACCGAGTACAACGAGTTAAAACATTTAGTGTTACCATGCGACATCAAAGAAGAATAGTTGGAAGAAACGAGCATTGTCAATGGCGTCACCAAAATATCCAGTTGCTGCGTGAATTGCTTTTGCGTCAAACATTACTAACCGATTATATACGTTTGCCATATTATCCACTAATTCATATGTGGTATTGTCATAGAAATTCATTTGATTACTGACACCCTTGAATGTCTTAGCATAAATTTCTTCATTTCCTTCGTATGAATCAAATCGCATCGCCCCAGTAATTTTACTCTTGTAAGTAGCTGTACCTGTGTTTAATGGTGCGTTTGGAGTAAGATATACCATCGCAGCATATGTTTGTGTATCTACGTGATATACTATAGGATCGGTAGACGTACAATACTGAAATTTACCATTTGCATATCTAGAATGATTCCAATTAATAATTTCTCTGCCCAAAATTGATTCTAATTTTTCTTTGGTTCCGTTTAGTATAAAACTTTCTTCACTACGTTTTCCACGATGATAATCTGATTCATTAAATGTTAAATTTTTCATTGCAAAATTTCTAACAAAATCTGGATCTGCATAAAAATTATCTATAATGATAATTCCTTTCTTCTCATTTTGGAATCCCGAATAAAATACTGCCCAACGTTCAAATGTACCAATATTGTGTACCATTTCACCGTTTTTAAGAATCAATCCGATTTGACTTTGTAAGTGTGTTTTGTGTAACCGAACCGTCACGCCTAGATTATCGGACTGTAAATGCGGGTAAACTTGACGAACATCTGGTCGTGGATTAATTCCCATCGCCGGAAGGAGTTGACCTCCTATAGTTAATCCTACCACTTCTTCTCTTAGGTGTGCTATCCATCCAGAAAATATATATGTATCATCATTATGTACTTCCATTTTATCCATGTACCACAACACTGAATCTGTGTTTGTCATATGATTAATAAAATCTGACATGTATTAACTCCATATTAGTAAATTTAGTTACTGTATTAGGCAAAAGAGAGTTGAGGACAGATGTATGCCCTCAACTCTCTCACTTATATAATATAAACTATATTCATCAACTGTCCTTTGAAATAAACCTAATTTAGTTTAATATAAAAACTCTATTCTGTCAAGTCCTTGTTTTTCATTTTTTCGATTTCTATATCTAATTCCTTAATTGCTTGAATCAATAAGGCAACAATCTTTTCATAACGTACTGCCATATATCCGTTTTCTCTGGTGATTACAACCTCTGGAATCACTCGTTCAATTTCTTGGGCGATAACACCAATATCATGTCCATAATTTTCGTGGATACCTTCCATTGGAATCCAGTCGAATTCATATCCACCTAATTGACGAATCTTTTCAATTGCACTAGTAATAATTTGCTTATTCTTCTTTAATCGTTCATCTGATGAGTAATATGCCACGATATCATTTGTTGCTCTAATATTACCTGCTGTACCCGATGCACCAGTACCCACACCCAATGAATTTACTTGTGCATCAGAATTAGTGGTAAATCCACCGGCGGGACCAGTTGGGCCAGTTGGCCCAGCATCTCCTTTTGGTCCATTTGGACCAATGGATCCAGCATCTCCTTTTGGTCCTGTTGGGCCTTGATTTCCTTCATTTCCTTTTGGTCCTGTTGGGCCTTGATTTCCTTCATTTCCTTGTGGTCCTGTTGGGCCAATGGATCCAGCATCTCCTTTTGGTCCATTTGGACCAATGGATCCAGCATCTCCTTTTGGTCCTGTTGGGCCTTGATTTCCTTGTGGTCCTGTTGGGCCAGTTGGGCCAGTTGGGCCTTGATTTCCTTGTGGACCTGTTGGGCCAGTTGGGCCAGTTGGTCCTTGCGCACCAGTTGCGCCTTGAGGTCCAGTTGGACCTTGATTACCTTGTGGACCTGTACCGCCAGTTGGTCCAGTTGGTCCTTGCGCACCAGTTGCGCCTTGAGGTCCAGTTGGACCTTGATTACCTTGTGGACCTGTGGGACCAACATTACTGATGCTGATTGTTCCA
>Ga0194123_10002257_pt1 | contig 25739 bp, 24 predicted proteins | sample TA2MahsurfametaG_5_FD_155479 | JGI IMG/M metagenome (GOLD analysis project Ga0194123, IMG submission 155479) | Freshwater microbial communities from Lake Tanganyika, Tanzania - TA2015023 Mahale A surface | ecosystem: Environmental > Aquatic > Freshwater > Lake | place: Tanzania: Lake Tanganyika... | reverse complement strand
CGCTCCCGCCGCCTGCAGCGAGTCGATGGTCTCCTGGTCACCTTCGGCCTGCGCCACCAGCATCCGCCCCGCCCGACCCAGCGCATCGACAACCAAGGCGCGATCCTCGTCAGGCACGTCCGACACCTCGCCGCGCGCGACGCGCGACACGAGCGACAGCTCGGCCTGCAGCAGCGCACTGAAGCGGTCGTCGGCCTCGACGGTGCCGGCACCGATGCGCGCATGCAGGTCCTCGAGCAAGGCGAGCCCCCGAGCCGCATCGCCAAGCCGAGCGAGCATCGCGGCCGACGCAAGCTCGGACCCGGGGTCATCCTGGAAGGCAAGCGCCGCGGTCTGGTCGCGCAACCCTGATAACTGCGGACCCATCGGCCCCGCCAGGACGGGCGACGTGGCGCCGTTCACGATCGACGACATCAACGCCTGCTGCGCCGATACGGACGCTTCGGCGGCGAGTTTCTCGGAACCAGCCTCGTTCCAGGTGCCCCGAACCTCAAGCGCCACCCAGAGCGATGCAAGCAGAATCACGCCCCAGGACAGCACCGCAGACCATCGCGCGACTTGCCTCGGTTCCATGGCGCGGGAGCGTAGCGGTGGGCGCTTTCGGCAGCCCTTGACATCCTGCGCCAAACCCCTATCTTTGGCGATTCTCCGCCCGGTCCGGGCGGCGTTTCGAAGGAAGAGACATGCCCCGCCAGACCACCCACCTCAAGGCCGCCGACTGCAAGCCCAGCTGGCATGTCGTCAATGCCGAAGGAATGATCCTCGGCCGCCTTGCCACCGAAGTCGCCCTCGTCCTGATGGGCAAGCACCGCCCCAACTACACCCCCAACGTGTCGGGCGGCGACTGCGTCATCGTGACCAACGCCGAGAAGATCAAGGTGACGGGCAACAAGCTCGCCGCCAAGTCGATCGCGCGCTGGAGCGGCTACCCGGGCGGCCTCAAGGTCCGCACCTACGAGTCGCTGATGGCCTCGAAGCCCGAGCTCGTGGTGCAGGAAGCCATCTGCCGCATGCTTCCCCGCGGCCGCCTCGGCCGCCGCATCCGCCGCAACCTGCGGGTGATCACCGGCTCCAACCACGGCCAGGCCGCGCAGCAGCCCGCTGCCCTGGACTTCCCGAACGCCCGCCGCTGAACCGGCACTGAACACACACCATGACCACCGCCACCACCACCGCGACCGCCACCAAGGGCCCTGATTCGAAGGGCTGGTTCTGGGGCACCGGCCGCCGCAAGACCGCCATCGCGCGCGTCCGCGTCCGCGCCGGCAACGGCGACATCAAGCTCAACGAGAAGACCCTCGACGACTACCTCACCGAGGATCGCGACCGCAAGCACGTGCTCTCGGTCCTCGAGAAGACCGGCACCAAGGGCAAGGTCGATGTCACCGCGGGCCTCGTCGGCGGTGGCTTCACCGGCCAGACCGGCGCCATGGTGATGGGCCTCGCCCGTGCGCTCCTGGCCTACGACTCCACGCTCGAGCCGATGCTGCGCGAGAACGGGTTCCTCACCCGCGACGCCCGCAAGGTCGAGCGCAAGAAGTACGGCCAGGCCGGCGCCCGTCGCCGCTACCAGTTCTCGAAGCGCTGACGCGCTCGGGAAGGCACTGCAGCAAGCTCCCGAAGACCCGCGCGACGCGCGGGTCTTCGTGCTTTTGCCGCCGTGCACGTCGCTCACATGGCGCCGGGCCTCCCTGCCGAGGCCATATCCGGCGGTCGAGGGCGGTTCTCATCCCGGGAATCGCGGCGCGGCGTTGGCGGCATACCAGGCCGCGGTGGCGCGCGAGGTGCTGGTGCGCAGCTCGCGCGCCAGCTCGGCGAAGGTGCGCGGCGGCGTGCCGTCAAGGCCCAGCCGCAGCATGGCCACGCGCGCCGGCTCCGCCGGCAGTGCCGCGGCCCACGCCGCCCAGCCATCGCCCCCGCACACTGCGGCCCACCACGGGACGCTCCGCGCAAGCACCTGCTCCACGGCATCGGGGCCGTCGCCGAACGGCGGCGCGAACTCGGGCCCGCCGCGGGCGATGGCAAGCTCGACGCCGTGCATCGCGACCTGCGCCGGCCGGACCGTGTCCACGCCCGCATGCACGAGGTCCACCGCATCCAGGGCCCGCGCCGACTCCGCCGCCGCAAACGATGCCCACCGGGCCCGCAGCGGCGCGGGCACCTGGTCCCACGCGCGCCCCAGTCGCTGCTCGCACGGCCGCAGCGCGGCGGGCAGCACCCGCACCAGCAGCGTTCGCCACGCGCGATGCGCCCAGCGCAGGTCGCGCTCGACACCGTCGAACTCCGCAAGCGAAGGCACGGGTGCAAGCGCCCGGATACCGGCCGCCGCGCGCCATCGAAGGAACCGCACCGCGACGAGCAGCGCCGCATCCGCCCGCGCCCCGGTGCCCCGTGCCGCGGCACCGGGGCGGACCGCTGCCCCGGGCACGCCGATGCACAGTCCGGAGCGAACCACAGCCGGCCCGAGGATCGAATCCGCGGCGCCCGGAAGCGCAAACACCGGGAGCGCCGATGAACCGATCGCTCCCTCGAGCGAACGCAGCGCATCCGAGCGTCCGCGCAGCGCGGCCCGCATCGCACGCGACGGCGTGCAGCCGAGCCACTCCCCGATCCGCGCCGGCGACGCCCCGAGCGCCATGGCGCGCGCCGACAATGCGGCGTCGCTTGCGCGATGCGGGCGCCGCTGCGCGCGATGCGGGCGGCCCTGGCCCGCCGTGCCGCGCGCAGCTGCGATCGCGGCGCCCACCCGGGCATCGCCCGCAAGGACGGTCCGGGCCGTCCGCACGCTGCACCCGGACGCGCGCGACGCGCGCACGGCCAGCGACTGCAGGCTCGGCCGTCGCAGCCCGATGCACGCCGCGGCAGCCTCCGCGCACATCGCCTCGCGCGCCTCGGGCGCAAGGCGCACGGTGCGCGCGGCCCGCTCCATGCGGGCGCCCGCGCGCACCCTGAATGCCGCAAGCGCATCGGCAAAGCACGCAACGCGCACGTGGCCGTCGTCTCCGCGCACGTGGTGAAGCACGAGCCCCGACGCACGGAACCGCTCCATCGTGCGGCGCGTCACGCCAAGCGCCTGCGCCGCCTCGTCGAGTGCCATGGCCCCGCCCCGCTCGTCCGCACCCAGCGGGTCGCGGCGCGTCAGGCGGAGCACGAGCGCCGACAGGTCGCCGAGCAGCTCGGCGCCCGTCACCGCCGGACCGACGGCCGCGCGCTCGGGCCGATAGCGCGTGATGCGCTCGACCACCAGCTCCTCGGGGTAGCGCACCGAAGGCTCGACGGTCGCGCCGAAGGCCTCGGCATCCGCCGCCATGCGCATCCGCGCGCGCCGGTCCGCGTACCGCGTGCCCTCCCAGAGCCGCGCGATGCATGCCGTCCTGAAACCTGCGGCGCGCGGCATGGCGGGCTCAGCGCATCACCAGTCGAGGTCCGCGGGCACCTCCGCGCGCGGCAGCAGCCCGACTGCCGCGCACTCGGCGAAGAACCGGGCGAGGCCCTCGCGCGCCCGCGCATCGAGGTCGAAGCGAAGCAGGTCGGCCAGGTAGCGCCGTGCCACGCCGGCGGGCCAACCGTGCGGCGCGGCCTCGCGGGCCACGATCGCGTCGATCCGCTCGCGGTTGTGCCGGCGCTGGTGGTCGAGCACGCGCGCGGCCGTGCGCACCCGCGCCGCGGCGGATTCGTCCATGCGGTCGCGCGCGAGCCAGGTCGCGAACACGAATGGCAGCCCGGTCCACGCATGCCATGCCTCGCCGAGGTCCATCTCGTGCGGCCACGTTCCCGCGGCCGGCGCGTCGGCGATCACCTTGTCCCCGATCATCAGCATCGCGTCGGTGCCCGGGTCGCGGCCGCCGGAGGCGCGCGCGAAGTCCACCACCTGCACGTCCGCGCCGAAGCGGCGGCGCAGCACGAGCTCCGCAAGCGCGCGCGACGTGTGGCTGTCGGTGTCGGCGGCGAGCGTGCGCACGCGCTCCCACGGAACGCGCGAGTAGAGCCGCACCGTGAGGGTGGGGCCAGAGCAGCCGAGCATGCCCACGGGCACGATCCGCACCGGCACCGGCGCGCGCACCGCGTCCACCACCGAGCAGAGCGCCAGGTCCACGTCGCCCTCGGACAGGCGGTCCACCAGGCGCGAAGGCACGTCCGGCACCAGGGCCATGCCCTTCACGCGGCCGAGGCCGTGGATCAGCGGCAGCGTGTTGATGTAGCGGACCACGCCCACGCGCGTCACGGCCGTACGGTGCTCGGCTCCTGCGGCAAGGTGCTCGGCTCCTGCGGCAAGGTGCTCGGCTCCCGCGGCAAGGTGCTCGGCTCCCGCGGCAAGGTGCTCGGCGCCCGCGGCAAGGTGCTCGGCTCCCGCGACAAGGTGCTCGGACTTCTCTCGGACGGCCACTGGCATCCCGGAAGGGTATGCCGTCAGGGCGCTTCCGGCGCAGCCCGCACCGCCGCATGCGGCAGCGCGCGGTCCACGCGCCCGACCGGCTGGGCGCTCTCCACCGCCACGCGCGGGATGCGCGGGTTCATGCGGCAGAGCAGCTCGTACGGCCGCACGCCCACGCACTCGGCCACGGCGGGCAGGTAGTTCCGGGACGCGCGGTCGGTGCCGTACAGCTCGACCTCCGCGCCGAGGCCGCCGTTTGGCAGCGCGGCCAGCATGTGGTCGAGGCCCGTGAGGTCCACGCAGATCTGGTCCATGTTGACCGCGCCGATGACCGGCACCTCGGCATCCCAGTCGCCAACTCGGATGCGCACCCATCGCGCGGGCTCGGCCTGGTCGCGCGCCGTGCCCGGCGCATGCGCGCAGAGCGTCGGGTAGCCGTCCGCGTAGCCGACGGGCACCAGCCCGACCACGGAATCGCGACGCGCGGTCCACGTCCATCCGTAGCCGATGCTCGCGCCGCGCGCGATGCGGCGCACGTGGATCACGTTGCTCGTCCATCGCACGGCAGGCCGGAAATCGTCGCCCTCGGCGCACTCGGCGTCCTCGGGCCCGTCGCCCGCGAGGCCGGTCCACGCAAGCCCCACGCGCACCATGCCCGCGTGCATCGCCGGCCCGCGCATCGCGGCGAAGGTGCTCGCCGCGTGCAGCAGGCACTCCGGCGGGATCAGCGCACGGTGCGAATCGACGAAGAGGTCGAACGCGCGCATCTGCGCGGCGCACCGGTCGGCGCTGCCCTTCGCGTGCGAGAAGTGCGTCATCACGCCCGCGAGCGCAAGCTGCGGGCTCGCGGCCACCGCAAGCAGGACGCGCGCGGCCTCGTCGGGCGCACACCCGCCGCGGGCGAGACCGGTGTCCAGCTCCAGGTGCACGGGGATGCGCACCCCATGCTCGTGCGCCAGCACGATGAGCTCCGCCACGTGGTGCGTGTCATGCACCACCAGGTGCAGGCGGCCCGAAACCAGCATCGAGTGGAGCGCCCCGCCGCGGTCGAGCTTGGTGACCGGCTGCAGGACAAGCACCGGCACCGGGACGCCCTCGAGCGCCTCGGCCTGCCAGGGGCTGAAGACGGTGAGCATCGACGCGCCGGACTGCACCAGCCGACGGGCCACCTTCGCCGCGCCCAGGCCGTAGGCATCGGCCTTGACCACCACGTTCACGGCAACGCCGGGACCGACCAAGCCCCGGACCACCTTCATGTTGTGGTCGACTGCGTCGAAATCGATGGAGATGACGCTGTTGTCGGTCATGCGGGCGGCATCCATGCCTTCCGCCTGTTACGATCGGCTTGCGGGGGAACCTACCATAAATGCCTTGGCCCGGGCCCGCATGCCCGGCCCAGCCCCGGCAATCCGCCCAGCAACAGGAAGCGCCCCAACAAGTGGTTAGCAGCGAGACGTTCGACACCAGCAAGACCTTCGCCGACCTCGGCCTGCCCGAGTCGGTCCTCAAGGGCGTTCAGGCCGCCGGCTTCGTCCACCCCACCAAGATCCAGGCCGCCCTCATCCCGGTGGCCATGACCGGCAAGGACGTGCTCGGCCAGGCCAAGACCGGCACCGGCAAGACCGCGGCCTTCAGCCTGCCGGCACTCGGCCGACTGAAGCGCGACGACCAGTTCGCGGCGCTCATCCTCGTGCCCACCCGCGAGCTTGCCATCCAGGTCTGCCGCGAGGTCAAGGAACTCGGCGGCCACACCGGCCTCGAGGCCATCCCGGTCTACGGCGGCAAGCCCATCCAGACGCAGGCGAAGGCCCTCAGCAAGAACCCCGCCATCATCGTCGGCACCCCGGGCCGCGTCATGGACATGCATGCCCGCGGCATGCTTCCCTACGACCGCGTCAAGCTCGCCATCCTGGACGAGGTCGACCGCATGCTCGACATCGGCTTCCGGGACGACATCCGCCGGATCCTCGGCGCGATGAAGCAGCATCCGCAGACGATCTTCGTCAGCGCCACCATCAGCCCGGACATCGAGAAGCTCGCCCGCAGCTACATGCGGAACCCCGAGAAGATCGTCACCACCGAGAAGAGCCTCACGGTGTCAGCGGTCGACCAGAGCTGGCTGAGCGTGGAGCCCTGGGACAAGAAGCGGCTCATCGAGCACCTGCTCAAGCACGAGGAGGCCGCGCTCACCCTGGTCTTCTGCCGGATGAAGAAGACGGTCGACCAGGTGGCCGACTACCTCTCCAAGCACGGGATCGATGCGCACGCCATGCACGGCGACATGTTCCAGACCAAGCGCGACAAGGTCATGGACAAGCTGCGCGGCGGGACGCTCAAGGTGCTCGTGGCCAGCGACCTCGCAAGCCGCGGCCTCGACGTGGATGACATCAGCCACGTCATCAACTACGACGTGCCCGAGGACCCCGAGGTCTACATCCACCGCATCGGCCGCACCGCGCGCGCCGGCCGAGGCGGCGTGGCGTGGACGTTCGTGCAGCCCGACCAGGGCGACCTGCTCTCGTCCATCGAGATGCTCGCCAACATCGAGATCCCGCAGAAGACCTACCCCGACTTCACGCCGGGCCCGGTGCCCGCGGACGTGGCCAGCTACCGCCAGGCCGAGCAGCGTCGCCGCGAGGAACTGGCCTCCGCGCGCAACCGCCTGGCGGCCACCGCGTCCATCCCCGCACCGAAGGCCGTGGACCCGAACGCGTTCCCGGGCGGCATCGTGCCGAGCGCACTGCCGCTGAAGCGCCTCGGCGGCGTGGTGCGAACGCGCCGCGGCTGATCCATGCGCAGCGCGACGCCCGCCCCGATCGTCATCGCGCCGGAGGTCGCCGAGGCGCTCGCAGGCGGCAAGGCCGTCGTGGCGCTCGAGACCGCCGTGCTGACGCATGGCCTGCCCCGGCAACCCGTGAAGCGGCCCTGCGAGCTCGCGGGCTGGGACGAGTCGCTTCCCGCAAACCTGGCGCTGAGCGTGCTGCTCGACCTGTCGGTGCGAACGGGCGGCGCAGTGCCGGCGACCGTCGGCATGCTGGACGGCACGCTGCACGTCGGGATGGACCGCGCGCAGCTGGAGCGGCTTGGCCACGACACCGCTGCACGCAAGCTCAGCACCCGTGACCTGGGTGCCGCGGCGGCGCAGCGCGCCAGCGGCGGCACCACCGTGGCCGCCACGCTCGCCGCATGCGAGGCCTTGCGCATCCGCGTGTTCGCGACCGGCGGGATCGGCGGCGTGCACCGCCACTGGACCGACCGGCCCGACATCAGCGCCGACCTCGCCGCGCTTGCGCGCGCGCCGGTGGCGGTGATCAGCGCGGGCGCCAAGAGCATCCTTGACCTGCCTGCCACGGTGGAGGCGCTCGATGCGCTCGGCGTGCCGGTGCTCGGGCTCGGCACGCACCACTTCCCGCGCTTCTTCTCGCGCGGTGACTCGTCGCTCGGCGTCTCGTGCTCGGCGAAGGATGCGCGCGAGGCCGCGGCCATCTGCCGCGCCCACTGGCAGTTCACCGGCACCGGCGTGCTGGTGGCCAACCCGCCGCCGGAGCGCTGGGCGTTGCCCACGGACGAGGTGGAGTCGATGATCGCCGCCGCCATGCTCGAGGCCGTGCGCGAGGGGATCCGCGGCGCGGCCGTCACGCCGTTCCTCCTCGACCGCGTGCAGCGGGCCACGGGCGGGCGGACGGTGGCCGCCAACGTGGCGGTGCTGGAGTCAAATGCACGAACCGGGGCCGCCCTGGCCCGTGAACTGGCAGCGGCGGGCTGATTTCCGCGGGTTCCCGGCGCCGGAAGGCGGTATCCGGCGCAATCCGGGCCGATTCCCCCGGCACGCACCGCCTGCGGCGATACACTTCGGAGGTCGCACCCCCACGCGGCACCCACGCACAACCGGCCCGGCGGAACTCTGCGAAGTGATGCTGTCGCATCCCCGCCCCGGTGCGAGGAACAATCCATGACAGTGGTGAGCGGGATTCTCGAGGCCCCCAAGGGCTCCGCCGAGGGTCGAATCAGGCAATTCGCGGATGGTCTCGTCGAGCGCGAGGACGACCCTGTCGTCTTCCCCGACTTCATGCAGCAGCACGGCGTGGCGCCGGGCGCGTCCATCACCGTCGAGGTGGAGGAACGCCAGTCACGCCGCAGCCGCAACGTGCGCATGGTGGCGAGCAGGCTCGTCGCCGTGGAGGGCATGCCGCCCGAGGAATACCGGCGCCGCAAGCCCTTCCACGAGCTCACGGCCCTCGACCCGCAGCCGCGCATCTCGCTCGAGCACCGCGGCTGCCCGCCGGCCTGCCGGCTCATCGACATGTTCTGCCCGATCGGCTACGGCACGCGCGGCCTCATCGTGGCCCCGCCCAAGGCCGGCAAGACCATCCTGCTGCAGAACATCGCCTTCGGCATCAAGCACAACCACCCGCAGATCGAGCTGATCGCGCTGCTCATCGACGAGCGGCCGGAGGAGGTCACCGACTTCCGCCGCAACGTCCCCGCGCACGTGCTCGCATCGAGCAACGACCAGGACCTCGACCGCCACCTTTCGCTCGGGCAGTTCGCCATCGAGCGCGCCAAGCGCATGGTGGAGGCCGGCAAGGACGTGGTGGTGCTGCTCGACAGCCTCACGCGCCTCGGCCGGGCGTTCAACAACTCGCGCCGCTACGGCAGCTCGGGGCGCACCATGTCGGGCGGCGTCGACAGCCGTGCGCTCGAGGTGCCCAAGCAGCTCTTCGGCGCCGCGCGCAAGTGCGAGGAGGGCGGCAGCCTGACCATCATCGCCACCTGCCTCGTGGACACGGGCAGCCGCGCGGACCAGGTGATCTTCGAGGAGTTCAAGGGCACCGGCAACATGGAGCTCATCCTCGACCGCTCGATCGCCGAGCGTCGCGTCTTCCCGGCGATCAACCTCGCCGCGAGCGGCACGCGCAAGGAGAACCTGCTCATGCCCGAGCGCGAGCTGAAGACGGTGACCGCGCTGCGGCGCCGCCTGATGAACGTGCCTCCCCACGTGCAGGTCGAGCAGCTCCTGGGCGCCCTGCAGCGGTACCCGACCAACGAGGACATGCTCAAGGGCTGACGGCCGAGCCCTGCGACCGGCGGCGCCGGCGTCCGGCCGGGGGGAGCGCGGTTGCGGTACCCTGCCCGGACCATGGCTGACGGTCCCGGATACTCAAACTCGGTGCGCGCCGGCGCGTTCCTGATCAGCGCGGTCGTCCTGGCGCTCGCGGTCACGTTCATCCTCGAGAAGTCCAACCCGTTCGCGTCCAAGAACCACTACAAGGTGGCGTTCACCATGGACGACGGCGTGGCCGGGCTGGAGGAGGGCGCGGAGGTCCGTGTCAGCGGCCTGAAGGTCGGCAAGGTCGACCGCATCCAGCAGGAGTTCGATCCCGCGCCGGGCCGCATCCTCGTGCACGTGTCCATGGAGGCCGACATCAAGGTGCGCACCGACGCCAAGGTGATCCGGGCGCAGCCGCTCCTCGGCAACTACTCGTGGCTCAACTTCACCAACCTCGGCACGGGCGAGCCGCTCGCGGAGGGCGGCATCATCGATGCGCAGGCGAGCGGCGGGCTGCTGGCCACCATCGTCGGCCCGCAGAACTCGGCCAGGGCGAACCAGATGTTCGAGCAGCTCGTCATGTTCACGGGCACGCTGGAGAAGTTCTCCAAGGACACGTATCCCAACAAGGTCGAGCCCATGCTCTCCAGCGCCGAGGCCACAATGTCGAGCGTCCGCGAGGAGTGGGGCAAGTGGCGCGGCAAGGTGGGCGGCATCCTCGACAGCACCGAGAGCGGCACGCGCAAGTTCGACCAGACGATGGACGACGTGAAGGTGGCCGCCAAGGACGCGCGCGAGACGCTGGCCCACGTGCGCACCGTCAACCTCGAGCAGGTCGACAAGCTCCTGGCCAGCGGCCAGGCAGGCGCGGACCGGCTGGCGAGCGCGATGGAGCGCATCGACACCGAGCTGGTGCAGCGCCTGCCCGACGTCCGCGCCGTCATGGCCGACCTGCGCGAGGGCGCGGTCCAGGCGAAGCTCCTCACCATGGAGGCCCGTCGCAGCCCGTGGAAGATCTTCTACCGCCCCAGCGGCGACGAGCTGGCACGCGAGAACCTCTATGAGGCGGCGCGTGCCTTCGCGATCGCAAGCAGCGACATGCGCGTGGCCGGCGAGACGCTCGAGGGCACGCTGCGCCAGATGCCCGAGCGCTTCTCTTCCGACCCGAAGTTCCGAGAGGAGCTGAAGGACCAGGTCGTGCGGTCGATGCAGCGCTACGAGGTTGCGCAGAAGCAGCTGTTCGATGTCCTCAAGGCCGACCTCGGCGACGCGAAGGTGCCCGAGCCGCCGCCCGCGGGCTCCAACTGACCGGGCTCCACCAAGGTGCGCGGCGAGCGATCCAACATCAAGGCCGGCATCGCCTCCCTCGCGGCGGTGACGGGGCTTGCGCTGGCGATCTGGGCATGGAACGTCGTCCAGCGGTCGCGCCGGGTCGATTACAGGGTGGAGTTCACTGCCGAGCAGGGCGTGTACGGCATCGGTACCGGGACCGGGGTCGTGATCGGCGGGGTTGCCCGCGGGCAGGTCACCGGCATCCGGCCGCGCATCGCGGGGGGCGAGCTGAAGAGCTACGAGGTCACCCTCGCCATCGACCCCGAGGTGCCGCTCTACGAGGGCATGCGCTTCCGGACGACGGCGGGCGGCATCAACGGCGATGCGCAGGTCGAGATCTACGACACGGGCCGCGCGAAGGCGGTGTTCGGCGGCGGCGTGGGCACGGACCTGCGTCGGCCGCTCGACCGCGAGCGCGTGCACGTGGCCACCAAGCGCGACCCGCTGGGCGCCTGGTTCGGCACGGAGGGTGCCGGGAACGTGGACAAGCTGCTCGCCACGTGGTGGCCGGGCGAACACGCGACCGACAGGCTTGCGGGGCGGCTCGAGGGCATCGCCACCGGCGTACCCGACCGCATATCCAGCCTCAGGCAGGATGCCAAGGACACCTGGAAGCGGATGTCCGCGGACTTCGATGAGTGGGGCCTGCGCTACGAACGGATTGCCGCAGAGGCCGAGTCCGCCATCGCCGACCTCGGCACCGGCAAGGACGCCGCCGCGGGCTCGGTGGGCCGCACCATCGCGGACATCAAGGATGACTGGGCCAAGCTGCCCGACCTGCGCACCGAGCGTGCCGGCGACATAGAGACTGACTTCGACCGCGCGTCCGCGGCGCTGAAGTCGATGATGGCGCAGGTGGACACGCTGCGCGGCTCGGCATCGGACCTCACGGGCGCCATGGGCGAGATCGGCGCGCAGGGTTTGCTCGCGCTCCAGGAGTTCGATGCCGCCTACGACGATGCGCTCCGTGCGCCGTGGCGGTTGCTCGAGCGGCCGGACGACGCCTACCGCGCCGCCGCCGAGCGGGAGGAGACGGTACGCGCGTTCGCCGAGGCCGCCACGGCGCACCGCTGGGCGCTCAAGGGAATCGACGAGGCCCTCCGGCGCGACGAGGCCCTGATGCGCGCCGAGCCGGCGCTGGCCGGCATGCTGCGCGCGCGGCTCGAGGCGGCAAACGCGGAGTTCGACGCCCACCGAGCGCGGATGGAGGAACTGCTCCTCGGGCCGCAGCGGCCGGCCGGGGCGCGATGACCGAAGGCGTGCGCGGATGGCCGCAGGTGGAGCCCGCGTCCGCGGACGACCCGCGCCTGGCGCCGTACCGCGGGGTGCGCGATGCCGACCTGCGCGGCCGGGACGGGCTGTGCTGCATCGAGACGGCGCGCGTCGTGCGGCGTTTCCTGGCCGGATGGGCGCGGGCCGTCCGCGACGGGCGCGCGGCGTGGTTCGGCTGCGAGCCGGTCAGCGTGCTCTGCGACGAGCGATCGCTGCCGACGCTGGCAGCGGAACTCGACCGGGTGCCGGGAGTGCAGGTGTTCGTCGCGCGCGATGCGGCCGAGGTGACGGCGCTCTCCGGCTACGACCTCCACTCGGGTGCCCTCGCCATCGCGCGGCGCCTGCCGGAGCCGGGCATCGAGGCCCTCGCGGCCGCGGAGGGGACCGTCGCGGCGTGCGACGGCATCGTGCACACCGACAACCTCGGGGCCATATTCCGCAATGCCGCCAGCTTCGGGGCCGCGGGCGTGCTGCTCTCGCCGCACTCGAGCGACCCGCTCCTGCGCAAGACGATCCGGGTGTCGATGGGGCGCACGTTCGCGGTGCCCTGGGCACGCGCGGCGCGCTGGCCGGAGGACCTGCGGGAACTCCGCGAGCGGCACGGGTTTCGCATCGTCGCGGCCGAGGACGCTCCGGGCGCGGTGGACGTGGCCGACGTGCCGCCCGGCGGGCGCACGGTGCTGGTGTTCGGCGCGGAGGGTGCGGGAGTCTCCCGCGAGGTGCTCGCGCTCGCCGACTGCGTGGCGCGGATCCCGATGTCAACGCTCGGCGGCGCGCTCGCCGACGACCCGCCGAGCCTCAACGTGGCGGTCGCGAGCGCGGTGATGCTCCACCGCCTCTCGAAAGTCGGCCCTGGTTCGTTCGGCACCAATTGAAGTCTCCCGAGGAAGACCGCTTCTCCGGAGGAGGGGATCGGTGACAAACGAACCTGGAACGGATTTCAGGTGTCGCGGGCGGCGCGGGCGGTGAGGCCGGCACCGCGGATCGCGGGGATGATCGAGGGGACGGAATCCTCGGCGGGCTCGGCCTTGGTCTCCTTGCAGCGCTCGATGCTCGCGCCGAGGGCCGTGAGGACACGCTCCATGTTCGAGTACCCGCGGTCAAGGTGGTACACGCGGCTGATGACGGTCTCGCCGTGCGCGGCAAGGCCCGCGAGCACCAGGCTTGCGCTGGCACGGAGGTCCGACGCCATCACGGGCGCGCCGTGCAGCGCGCGCACGCCGCTGATCACCGCGGTCGATCCCTGCCGGTAGACCTGCGCGCCCATGCGCGAAAGCTCGGCCACGTGCAGGAAGCGCTCGGTGTAGATCTTCTCGGTGACGATCGAGTTGCCCTCGGCGATCGACAGCAGCGCCATGAACTGCGCCTGCAGGTCGGTGGGGAACCCGGGGTGCGGCTGCGTGGTGAGGATCGTCGGCCGCAGCACGCGGTCGCTCGTGACGCGCACGCTGCAGCGGAGATCGTCCGCGTTCGGGTCGAGCTTCTGCACGTGCACGCCCACCTCCTCGAGGTGGTTGATGGCGGCCAGCAGGCTGTCGTACGGGAAGTCGTCGAGGATCACGTCGCCGTTGGTCATCGCGGCGGCGATGGCATAGGTGCCTGCGACGATGCGGTCGGGCATGACGCGGTGCTCGCAGCCGCCGAGCGCCTCGACGCCGTCGATCACGATGCGCGGCGATCCCGCGCCGCGGATCCGCGCGCCCATGCGGTTGAGCATGTTGGCGAGGTCGACGATCTCGGGCTCGCACGCCGCGCTCTCGATCACGGTGCGGCCCTCGGCGAGGGTCGCCGCGCTCATCACGTTCGCGGTGCCGAGCACGGTGGGCCCGTTCGCGCCGCCGAGGAACACGGTGGCGCCCCTCAGGCGGTCGCAGGAGGCGACCACGTTGCCGCCCTCGAGCTCGATCCTGGCGCCGAGCTTGGCGAGGCCCTTCAGGTGCAGGTCGATCGGGCGCGTGCCGAACGCGCAGCCGCCGGGCATGCTCACCACCGCGCGCTTGCGGCGCGCGAGCATCGGCCCGAGCACGCAGATCGACGCGCGCATCGTCTTGACGATGTCGTACGGCGCCTCCGAGCAGCTCTCGTCGCTCGCCTGCATGGTGATGGTGTCGTCGTCGCCGAAGTGGACGTTCACGCCCAGGCGGTCGAGCAGCGTCCCCAGGTTGCGGATGTCCGCGAGCGGGCCGACGTTGGTCAGCCGCAGGCGCCCGGTGGTGAGGAGTGACGCGGCCATGAGCGGCAATGCCGCGTTCTTGGCGCCTTCGACGGTGACGCGGCCGTTCAGTCGGCGGCCGCCTTGAATGCGGAAGTAATCCATGGGACGAGCCCCTTTGACGCCGGTCGGTGCAGGCCAATCCGTGGCCTGCTGCTCCGTGACCAATCGGCGTTCCGCGCGGTCGATCCTCAATGATCGACGAGCCAATAAGATATCCGTCTTATGAGCACCGCGCCTGCCGCTGCCCCGCAACCGCGCACCCCCGGCGAGCCCGCCCTTCCCGAGGCGCGCATGCACGTCGTCCTGCCGACCGCCCCGGTGACGGGACGCGTCTCGCAGTCGCGCCTGTGCACCAAGGGCAAGTCCGCCTCGTTCGTCCGGCACGTGTGCGTCGACGTGTCGGGCACCCCGCTCGAGGGTTCGTGGCAGGCGGGCCAGTCGTTCGGCGTCGTCCCGCCGGGCACCGATGCCAACGGCAAGCCCCACAAGGTGCGGCTCTACTCGATCGCAAGCCCCGGCTACGGCGAGGACGGCCACGGCCGGATCCTGTCCACCACCTGCAAGCGCCTGCTGGCCGAGCACGAGCCGCAGTCGGACAAGGACGACCCCACCGACCACCGCCTGTTCACCGGCGTCTGCTCCAACCATGTCTGCGACCTGCGCGAGGGCGACCCGATCGCCGTCGCGGGCCCCAACGGCAAGCGGTTCCTGCTGCCGGCCGACCGCAACGCCCACGACTACCTCTTCCTCGCCACCGGCACCGGCATCGCACCGTTCCGGGGCTTCATCCACGAGCTCTTCGTGGGTCCGCCCGCCGGCACCCCGCTGCACGCCGCCTGGCGCCCCTGCACGAGCAACGTCCACCTGTTGATGGGCACGCCCTACACCAGCGACCTGATCTACGACGACTTCTTCCGACAGGTGGCGAAGGAGCGCCCGAACTTCTCGTACCACACGGTCATCAGCCGCGAGACGCGCCCCGACGGCGGCAAGGGCGAGTACATCCACCACTACCTCGACCGCGCCCTGCCCCAGTTCGACGGGCTGCTGCGCAACGAACGCACCCTGATCTACATCTGCGGCCTGGCGGGCATGCAGGTCGGCGTCTTCCAGACCCTGGCCAAGCGGGGCCTGGCGGACGGGTTCCTGGACCTCCACGAGGAGGTCAAGGGCGTGCCCCCCGCGGATTGGACCCCGGAACAGGTCAAGCGCCGCGTGCATGCGACCCGACGTTGCATGCTCGAGGTGTACTAGCGGTCTTGCGGTGCTACGATTGAACCGATGAGTGACCCGCAGGGCGAGTGGCGCGACGGGGACGAGCTGGCCGAGGAGGCCCGCCGGCACTTCGAGGAGGGTCGGCTGGCCGAGGCCGAGGCGGCCCTTCGCCAGGCCCTCGCCCGCAACCCTGACCGCCCCGACTGGCACTTCCACCTCGGGCGCCTCCTCGAGCACACCGACCGCGGCTCGGAGGCCCGTGACGAGTACCTGCGCTGCCACGAGCTGGACCCGGATGCGCCGGAGCCGCTGCTTGCCGCCGCATCCGTGGACGAGGAGGAGGGCAACGTCGCCTCCGCCCTCCGGTTCGTGGAGCAGGCGGTGGCGCTCGACCGGTCGAACGACGATTCCAACGCCCGGCGCATCCGGCTGCTCAATGTCTCCGGCCACGGCGACGCGGCGCGGGAAGCCTTCTACGAGGCGCAGGAGTTCGTGGACACCCCCACCTTCTGCATGATCGCCATGGCCGGCGGCCTGGAGGACCAAGGCGACCTGCCGCGCGCCTCGTGGTGCTACCGGGAGGCGCTCCGGCACGACCCCGCCATGAGCGAGGTGCGCACGCGGTACGCGCGCTGCCTGGCCCGGCAGGAGGACCATGCCAAGGCCCTGCAGAACTTCATGCACGTGCTGCGGGAGGAGCCGGGCGCCATCGAGGCCCTGCTCGGCTGCGCCGAGACGCTCATCCACCTCGGTCGCGAATCCGATGCCGCGGAGAAGCTGCGGCGCGTGGTGGAGATCGAGCCCGCCAACGTGCAGGCGCACCACATGCTGGGCGCACTCGACCTGCGCGCGGCGCGCTTCGACCGCGCAGCGGTGGAGTTCGAGCTGGTCCTGAAGCTCGACCCGGACCGCAACCTGGTGCGCCTTGACCTTGCGGAATCGCAGCTGCGCCGGGGCCGCGCAGACGAGGCCCGCGAGACCGTGCGCGCCATGCTCTCGGGGGGCCTGCCGGAGGCTCCGGACCGCGACGACCGTTTCGCCAAGCTCCCGGACCGCGACCGCGAGCGCACCATGCGCGCGTGGGCGGGTGCGGTGGCACGCACCGGGTCCATCCTGGCGGCGCTCGGCGAATGGAAGTCCGCGGCCGAGGTGTTCCCCGAGCTGGTGCGCCTGCACCCCCAGGAGGCGAACGCCTGGCGGGCGCTGGCCCGATCGCGCTACGAGGCCGGCGACGTCATCGGCGGCCGCGCGGCCAGCATGAAGGTGCTGGAACTCGAGCCCGCGTGCGCGCTGAGCCACCACAACCTGGCGCTTGCGGCGATGCGCGACGGCGACCTGCCGGGCGCGGGGGCATGGGTGAGGCGCGGCTTGGCCGTGGCCAAGACCGACGAGGGCCTGCGGCGACTCCGCTCGCGCGTCCTGCTGGGGCGCGTGCGGGCGCTCTTGCGCCGGAAGAAGTGAGGCTTACGCCATCAGGTTGGCGTACGGGATCAGCGCCATGAAGCGCGCGCGCTTGATGGCCTGCGCCAGGCGGGCCTGGTCGCGGGCCGAGAGGCCGGCGCGCTTGCGGGACATGATCTTGCCGTTGGCGGTCATCGCGCGGCGCAGGTCGTCGATGTTCTTGTAGTCGATGACGATCTTCTGCTTCGGGGCCGGACGGTCGCTGACGGGGGCTTCGATGGACATGGCTGGTGCTCCGACGGGGTGATGGATCTGCCGGCAACGCGCCTGCAGCTCGCCCTGGCTGCTCGGATGGGGAGCCCCCGGCCAAGGCCGGGAGCGGCGAGAAGGGACAGTGTAGCGAAACCCCCTGCGTCCACGGCACCCCGGGAAATCGGACCGGATTCCGCTTGGAGTGCAACGTCCCCTCGTGGTTACACTTATGCCCGTGTCCGAGCACTCGCACGCCGAGCGACTTTCGCGGCGGATCGAGTTGAGCGGGGAGGAACTCTCCCCTGCTCCTCGGTCCTGAGCGATTCGAACCCGCAGGGCTCGCCCTTGCGTCGGATACCGCACCGGAACCGAGCGCGGACCGGGGGAGCGCAGACCGGGGAAGCGCAGACCGGGGAAGCGCAGACCGGGGAAGCGCAGACCTGGGGAGCGCAGACCTGGGAGCCGTCGAGCCGAAGGTCGCCCCGCCACCGGCAGACGCCGTCTCGCCGCCGACCGGCGCGCCACGGGCAGTCGGCGACATCGACCTCGTGCAGGCCATCATGGAAGCGGCCCCCAACTTCGGGCAGCTGGCGCTGCGCGCGATCCGCGAGCGCACGGGCGAGGACCTCGCGCGCATCGTCACCGGAAGCGCCGCCGATGCCATGGTGGCCGCGGGCACGGGATCGCCGCTGGATGACGGACGTGCGTTCGTGGCGCCCCTTTCACCCGACGCACGCGCTGCGTGGGCCGCGTGGCTGCGGCGCTGGCTCGAGCTGGCCTCGACCGTGTCCATGCGCGCGCCGAAGGGACTGTGGGACGACGCAACCGGCTTCCCGGCGTGGCAGCGCATGCGCCCGCAGGTCGCGCACCGCGTCGCGTCCGCGCGCCTGCGGCGCGAGGCGATCTTCGTGTCGGTGCTGCGCGTCGAGGATTCCGACCTCTGGAACCGGCGCTCGCAGGTGCTCGTGGACCAGCCGTTCCTGGCGCGCGCGGCCACGGCGCTCGACGCGGCGATCATGCCCGGCGACGAGCTGGGCCGCCTCGACGACGGCGGCTTCGTGGTGGTGAGCGCGCGCGAACTCGCGGCCCGCGAGCTTGCCGAGGCGCTTCGATCCGAGATCGCGCGCCTCCCCGGCGACGGGCCGCAATCGCTGGTGGTGCACATCGGGTCGGCATGCGCGCCCTGGGACGCCACGCAGCCCGACGCGCTCCTCGAGCTGGCCGCGCTGCGCGCGGCCGACGCAGGCTCCGGACGCTGAGCGCGTGATCGTCATCCTGTCCGACCTGCACCTGGGCCTTCCCGCCGCACCGACCGCGGCTTCGCTCATGCCTGCGCTGGCAGGCGCCACGGAGGTGATCCTCAACGGCGATGCCGCCGAGAGCGCGTCGGCCGCGTTCGCCGCGCGGGGCGACGACGCGCTGGCGGAGCTGCGCGAGGGGCTTTCGCGTGCGGGGGCAACGGTGGTGCGCATCGAGGGAAACCACGACCCGGGGTGCGGCGAGCTGCATGCCGTGCGCGCGGGCGGCGCGATGCTGGTGACGCACGGGCACGCATTCCACCCCGCCATCGCGCCATGGTCGCGGGTGGCGCAGGAGGTGGAGGCCGAGTTCCGACGCGCGTTCGATGCGTCCGCGCGGGCCGAGCCGCTGCGATCGCTCGAGGCCGCGCGTGCGGCATCCATCCGCGAGCGCGAGCGCGACCACGCGCGACGCCCGTCGGCGGTGGTCCGCGGGATGCTCGGACGGCCGTGGGCGTTCCCGATGGTGATGGGCTACTGGCGGATCTTCCCGGAACTGTCGGCGCGCTTCCTGGAGCGGGCGATGCCCGCGGCGCGCATCGTGGCCAGCGGGCACTCGCACCGTGCGGGCGCGTGGCTGGTGCGCGGGCGGCTGGTTCTGAACACGGGGAGCTTCACCTTTCCCGGCCAGCCGCACGCGGTGACCATCGATGCCGACGAGGTGGCGCTGGTGCCGCTTGCACGCCGCGGCGGCGAGTGGCGTCAGGACGCCGCGGGCCGGAGGGCCTGGCGGATCACGGAAGTGGCGCGGGACACCGCGTCAAGGTCAACGCCGGTGTCGTAGCCGGAGTCGTGCAGCATCCGCACGAGCGCGGCCGTGTCGACGTTGCCGCGCGCGCCGGGTGCGTACGGGCACCCGCCGAGGCCGCCCGCGCTCGAATCAAAGCTGCGCACCCCGAGTGCGAGCGCGGCGCGGGCATTGTCGAGCGCACGGCCGTTGGTGTCGTGCAGGTGGAGCGTGGTGCGTGCGGGCGCAAGCGAGCGTGCGAGGCCGTCGTACAGGCGCTCGATGTCCGCGGGCTCGGCCACGCCGAGGGTCTCCCCGAGGTCGATCTCGTCGATGCCGAGCGCAAGCAGGCGGTCGGCAACCTCGCGCACGCGTTCCGGGGGCACGGGCCCGTCGTAGGGGCAGCGCACCACGCAGCTCACGTAGCCGCGCACGGGAATCGACGCTGCGCGCGCGGCGCGCACCACCGGCGCGAAGCGCGCGAGCACGTCCTCGATGCTGCCGCCGGTGTTGGCCTTGCTGAAACCCTCGCTTGCCGCCGCGAAGACCGACACCTTCTGCGCGCGTGCGGCGAGCGCCGCCTCCATCCCGCGCTCGTTCGGAACCAGCGCGCTGTACACGGTGCCGGGCCTGCGGCGGATGGCGGCGAAGACCTCGGATGCGTCGCCGAGCTGCGGCACCCACCTGGGGCTCACGAAGCTCGATACCTCGATCTCCGGGAAGCCCGCGTCCGACAGGAGGTCGACGAACGCAACCTTCGCGGCGGCGGGCACCACGGACCTCTCGTTCTGCAGGCCGTCGCGGGGACCGGCCTCGGTGATGCGCACGCGGCGCTCGGCGGTCACGACGCGCCTCCGCCCTGCTGCGGTGGCCGCGTCCGCGTGGGCGCGTCCTGCTTCCAGATGCGCGCCATGAACGGGATGAAGACCGCGAACAGCACCACCGTCAGAAGCAGCCCTCCGACGAAGAGCGCGACCTCCGGCGAGACGCGCATGCCGACCTCCTCGCGCGAGCCGACGGGCGGCTCGGCCGCGTCCGACTGGAGCGCATGCGCGATGGTGGCCGCGGACATCGTCACGATGCGCCCTTCGGCTCGGGAAGGAAGCGAAGCGTCGGCTGCACGGTGGCCGAGGCACGGCCGCCTTCCGCGGGCACCAGGAGCTGCGTGCCAGGCTCTGCATGCGCGGAGCGGATCATCGCGAAGGCCACGCACGAGGCGCCGAGCATCGGCGCGAGCGTGCTGCTGGTGACGGTGCCGACCGGGTTCCCGGGCTCGCCGTCCGCGCCGCGCTCGAACACGGGAGAACCCGCGACGGGCAGAAGGTGCTCCGCCATGCGCAGCGCCACGAGCCGCTGCTTCGGCTTGCCGAGGCTCTCCATGCGCGCAACCACCTCCTGGCCGAGGTAGCAGCCCTTCCTGAAGCTGACGCGCTGCGCGAGGATCCCGGACTCGTGCGGCAGGTTCTCCGGCCCGAAGTCCACGTGGTGCAGCGGCGTCCCGGCCTCGATGCGGGCGATGTTGTAGGCGTGCCAGCCCGCGGGACGCGCCCGTCGGCGGCCGCCGTCCTGCGCGTCGTGCTGGCTGGCGAGCGCATCCCACACGCGCGCCGCATGCTCGGGCGGCAGCAGCACCTCGACGCCCGGGGAACCGCACTGGTCACGGCGGACGAGGATCGCGGGGGCACCCGCAAGCGTGGTGCGCGAGCAGCGCAGGTCCTGGTTCAGCGCCTCGAGCGATGCATCGTCGGCACCGGCATTCGAGAGCACCTGCGCGCCGTCGGGCCCATGCACCGCAAGGCGCGCCCACTGCGACGATTCGTCGGCAAGCTGCACGTCCTCGGAGAAGAGGAACTCCGAGAGCGTCTTCACGGTGCGCGCGGCGTCGTGGATGTCGGTGTCGACGAGGAGGACGGGAGGGACGCCATCCGCCGCGGGCGGCTGCACGAACACCAGGTCCGCGTCGATGCGGCCCTTGCGGTTCAGCCAGAATCCGGCGCGGACCTCGCCGTCGGCAAGGCCCTTCAGTTCCTGCGTCACCATGCGGTTCAGGAACTCGATGCGCTCGGCGCCGCGCACGGCGATGGTGCCGCGGTGCGCCATGTCGAGGATCGCCGCGCCGCGCCGGAACGCCGCGTACTCCAGCTCAAGAAGCCCGTAGCCGGCGACGATCTCCGCGGGCTCCGCGGCGGGCTGGCCCTCGGCTGCGGCGGTGCCGCCGTAGCCGATGAACTCGCACTCCACGGGAACGCCGCCGAGGCGCAGCGACTCGACGCGCGCGTAGCGTTCGTGCTCGGGCCTGAGGGCGTTCGCGGACACTCGGGAAAGCATAGTTCGCCTACCATCGGCGCCTGCCATGAAGCTCGACATCGAACTGTTCCGCCGTCTCTGCGAAACCCCCGGGATCCCTGGCCGCGAGGAGCGCGTCCGCGAGCTCGTCGAGAAGACCGTGCTCGGCAAGGCCGGCAAGGGCATGTTCGATTCGTCGCACGTGGACAGCATGGGTTCGCTCATCTGCACCCGCAAGGCCACCAAGGGCGCGCGCACCCGCGGAAGCAAGCCCACCACGGTGCTGCTTGCCGCGCACATGGACGAGATCGGCTTCTACGTTCGCCACGTGGACGACAACGGCTTCCTGTGGCTCAACGCCGCGGGCGGCTTCGACACGCGCAACCTGTTCGCCAGCCGCGTGCGCGTGGTGACCGACGGCGGCGACCTGCACGGCGTGATGAACCCGGGCGGCAAGCCCATCCACATCTCGAGCGATGCCGAGCGCAGCAAGGTGCCGGGCGTCGAGGAGTTCTTCGTCGACCTCGGCCGCGAGCCAGGCGAGGTGAAGCGCAAGGTGAAGGTCGGCGACTACGTGGTGCTCGACCAGCCGTTCCTGGAGACGCCGCTCAAGGTTGTGAGCAAGGCGCTCGACAACCGCATGGCGTGCTTCGTGGCCGTCGAGGCGCTGCGGCGCATCCAGGCCAAGGGCACCAAGCACGCGGCGGACATCGTGGTCGCGTTCTGCACGCAGGAGGAGGTGGGCCTGCGCGGGGCGACCACCGCGGCCAACCAGGTCGGTGCCGACATCGGCGTGGGCCTCGACGTGAACCTCGCGTGCGACACGCCGGGCGTGCCCGAGTCGCAGCGCGTCACCAAGCAGGGCGACGGCGCGGCCATCATGGTGCAGGACAGCAGCATGATCAGCGACCATTCGCTCGTGCAGGAACTCTGCGCAGTGGCCAAGAAGCACCGCATCCCGCACCAGCGCGCCATCCTCCCCCGCGGCGGCCAGGACGGCGCGGCCATCCAGCGCTCCGGCCGCGGCGCACGCTGCGTCGCCCTCGGCGCCGGCACGCGCTACATCCACACGACCACCGAGATGATCCACAAGGCCGACCTCGAGGCGGTGATCGACCTGCTCGCGGCGTGGTTGCCGACGGTCGCCTGAATCCGTTCCTGGTTCGTTTGGCACCCGTTGTCTTCTCCCGGGAAATCTGGGAGTGTGTGGTGTTTGGTTGACGGGTTGCGGTGGTTCCGTCGGTGGCCGCGCCCCTTCGTTGCGCCGGGGATCCCTTGCTCACTGCGGGGCGCACGCCGAATGACGGGAGGCGCCCCAAATCGGCCGCCTTCGGACGCACGGCACCATGCGCCCAACCACCTCCCGACGTTCGGCGCCCCGAGCCGACAGCGAACGGTGGTGGCCTCATCAAGCGAGTTGCTGCACGCCCCGGCCGCGCGCGCCTCGCCGCAGATGCGCCCGTCGCGTGCAACTTGTCCGAGCGACTGAGGCCACCGCCGGTCGCCGAGGCGTCAAAGCCCGCCGCGAACCACGCACGCGACCGCCCCCAACCGCCGGTCACCGTCGCGTCCCGGCGCGCGCCGCACCACCCCTCCGGCGCCTCGGTTTCTCTGGAGCAATCAATTGGTGCCAAACGAACCAGGAGCGGACTTAGTGGCTCACGCGGCCGGCAGGGGCGAAGCCGAGAATGCTGCGCGCGATGGCGTCGGCGGCATCATGCTGCGGCCGCGCGCGGAGCGCGTTCTCCATGTCGTCGCGGATCCGGCCGTCCGAGAGCAGGGCCTCGAGCGGATCACCGATCGACCTCATGTTGACGGCCACATCGAGCTTGTCGTAGGCAAGCACCGCCGCACCCGCCTTCACGAGCGGCGCGGCGTTGGCCTCCTGGTGCAGGTCGCGGTGGTACGGGTACGGCACGAACACGGTCGGCACCCCGTTGGCCTCGGCCTCGGCCACGCTGTTGGCGCCGGCTCGGCTCAGGGCGAGTTCCGCGGCACCCCACGCGAGGCCCATGTCGTTGAGGAACGGCAGCACGAGCGCCTTCACGCCCGCGCGCGCGTACGCGGCATCGATCTCCGCCGCCGAAGGCGACGACTTCGGGCCCGCAAGGTGCAGCACCTGCCAGTGCGAGAGCAGCGCACGGTGCTTGAGCGCGAAGGCCACCATGAACGCATTGATGCTCGACGCGCCCTGCGATGCACCGGTGACCAGCAGGCACGGGCGCACCGGGTCCAACCCCAGCTGCCCGCGGCACTCCGCACGCCCCGCCGGGGCCAGCGCGCTGCGCCGCAGCGGCATGCCCACGATCGCCTCCGCGAACCGCGGGAGGCCCGGCGTCTCGCACGCGCTGATCACGCGCTGCGCGCGCCGCGCGGCCACGCGATTGGCGCGGCCCGGCGTGGCGTCGAGGTTCACGAGCGTGATCGGGATCCCGAGCGCCGCGGCCGCCGCCGTCACCGGGCCGGTCACGAAGCCGCCGAGGCTGACCACGTGCTCGGCGCCCTCGTCGCGCAGCAGGCGGCGCGCCGCACGCAGGCCGCGCACGTAGCCGTGCACGAAGCGAAGCAGGCCCGCGGGCTTCCACGACAGCCCCTCGGCAGGCACCGGCCGGAACTCAACGCCCGCATCGCCGAGCATCTGCGCGTCGATGGCGCGCGTCGAGCAGAGAAAGAGCGGGCGCACGCCGGGCGCCGCATCCACCATGCGCTCGGCGATGGCAAGACCCGGGCTCAGGTGCCCGCCCGAGCCACCGCCCGCGAACGCGATCGTCCGTCGTCCCGCGCTCATGCCTGCGTCGCCGGCGAAACGGTCGCGGCGGCGGGTTGCTCGGCGAACGGAATCTCGCCCTCGCCGGGCACCGGCACGCCGAGCTCGCGGCGGCGGCGGTCGCTCGCACGCTCCATCGCCACGAGCATGCCGAGCGAGAGGCACGTGAGGATCCAGCCGGTGCCGCCGCGCGACATCAGCGGGAGCGCAATTCCCTTGGTCGGCGCAAGGCCCGTCACCACGCACACGTTGATGAGCGCCTGGATGCCGACCGTGGCCACGAAGCCCATGCCGAGGAGCTGCGAGAAGTTCGAGAGGAGCGGTTCGCCGCCGCGCGCGGCCGACGCACCAGCCGCGGTGCCGTCATGCGTCGCAGCACCTCCAACCGCACCCGCACCGCCCTGCCCGGCGCCCCGCACGCAGGCCGTGACGATCGCCGCGCCGCAGACAACCAGCAGCACGTAGAGCCCGATGATGAGCGCGGACCCGGTGATCCCGAGCTCCTCCGCCACGATCGAGTAGATGAAGTCGGTGGTCGCCTCGGGCAGGTAGCCGAACTTCAGCTCGCTGTTGCCCAGTCCGCGGCCCGCAAGCCCGCCGCCCGAGATGGCCTCCATCGACTGGATGATGTGGTAGCCGATGCCCTGCGGGTCCTTGTACGGGTCGAGGAACGCGATGATCCGGTTCACGCGGTAGGGGCTGGTCACCACCAGCACCACGAACCCGAGGATGCCGACCGGTGCCATCGCGAGCACGTAGCGGAGCCTCGCACCCGCGGCCAGCAGCATCAGCACGGACACCGCCATGATGAGCACCGCGGTGCCAAGGTCCTCGAGCGCGATGATCCCGCAGAGGACGCTCACCGCGCCCAGCGGCACCGAGAAGCCCCACTTGAAGCTGGCGAGCCGGTCGCGGAAGCTCACCGCGTACCACGCCATGATGATGGGCACCCCCCACTTGGCGATCTCGCTCGGCTGCAGGCCCACGGGCCCGATGCTCACCCATCGGCGTGCGCCGTTCACCTCGCGGCCGATTCCCGGCACGTGCACCAGTGCCAGGCTGAAGAAGATGGCCACCGCCACCCATGCCACCGGCGTCGTCCACCAGCGGCGCCCGGTGCCGCCCAGGCGATCCACGGGCACGAACGCACCGGCCACAAGCGCCAGGAACGCGCCCACGGCAAACCACGTGTGCTTGCCCCAGAAGATGCCCTCGGTGGTGGTCGGCTGCCCGCCCGCAAGGCTGAGGCTGGCCGAATTGACCATCACGGTGGCGATGACGAGCAACCCGAGGACGGCAAGGACAAGCCCATGGCTCGCGCGAAGCATGCCGGGATATCGGCAATCGGAGGCGCGAAGGGCCAAGGAAGCCGGGCGGTCGTGCACCCCGCCTCGTCCCCAGACGGGTGGGCGCCCTCACTGCTGCGGTCCCCTTCGGGAGCCGGCCGGGCAAGCCGGCCCCCGAGGGGACCTTGAGCAGATGACTGAGGGGTCAGGCCCGGCGGCGCCGCGAGGCGGCGCCGGCGATGCCGAGGAGGGCGATGGCGCCG
>Ga0194123_10002255_pt1 | contig 25762 bp, 37 predicted proteins | sample TA2MahsurfametaG_5_FD_155479 | JGI IMG/M metagenome (GOLD analysis project Ga0194123, IMG submission 155479) | Freshwater microbial communities from Lake Tanganyika, Tanzania - TA2015023 Mahale A surface | ecosystem: Environmental > Aquatic > Freshwater > Lake | place: Tanzania: Lake Tanganyika... | reverse complement strand
GGATGCGGCGGATGTCGAGGCGCACCGAGGCGTAGAACTTCAGGGCATTACCGCCGGTGGTGGTTTCGGGGTTGCCGTAGGTCACGCCGATCTTCTGGCGCAGCTGGTTGAGGAAGATCACGGTGCAACCGGATTTGCCGATGTTGCCGGTGATCTTGCGCATTGCCTGGCTCATCAGGCGGGCCTGGCTGCCCACGGCCAGATCGCCCATCTCGCCTTCGATTTCAGCGCGGGGGGTGAGGGCGGCCACCGAGTCGACCACCACGATGTCCACAGCGGCGGAGCGCACCAGCTGATCCACGATCTCCAGCGCCATTTCGCCGGTGTCGGGCTGGGACACCAGCAGATTTTCGATATCAACGCCCAGGGCAGCGGCATACACCGGATCGAGGGCGTGCTCCGCATCCACGAAGGCGGCCACGCCGCCACGCCGCTGCACCTCGGCAATGGCGTGCAGGGTGAGGGTGGTTTTACCGGAGCTCTCCGGGCCGTAGATCTCCACCACGCGGCCCTTGGGATAGCCGCCACCCAGGGCGAGGTCGAGGGTGAGGGCGCCGGTGGGGCTGGTTTCGATCCGCATGCGGGAGGCATCCCCCAGGCGCATGATCGAACCCTTGCCGAAGTTGCGCTCGATCTGGTTGAGCACCAGGCCCAGGGCCTTGTCGCGCTCGGGATTGGTGTTGGAAGCGCCGGCGGCGGAGCTGCTGGTTTTGGTGTCGGCTGGCATGTCTGCGATTCAGCGATGGGGGCAGGCCGCGGTGCAGGGAGCCGGCGGAACCGGGCTCATCCTGGGCGACCTCATCAAGAGAAGTGCCACCGCAGGCGCCAGATGTTTCACCGCTGCCGGCTTCACCTGGCTGTAGTACAGGCGTACGCTAGCGGATCAGGGCCAGCTCGCCAGGGGCGCGGCGAACTGCTCCGGCTGCAGCGGGCTGATGCCGGGCGGCAGCTGCTCGAGGTCGCCCGGTGCCAGGTAGCCCCAGGCCACGAGAAAGCAGCGCACGGCATCGAGCCCCGGCGTGGCGCGCACGCTCTCCAGGGTGGGGCGGCGATCCTCCACAAACCAGATCGGCCGCGGCTGCTCTTGGCTGAGCTGCAGCAGCACTTCGGGTTTGCTGCCCTGCTCGTGGCCATCCACCGCTTGCGGCTGCAGCCCGTAGGCCTCCAGCAGTTGCCGCGCGAAGGCGCCGCCCTTGGTGGTGAGCACCCGCCAGGGGCTGCCTTCGGCCTCGAGAGCCTCCAGCCGTTGAATCACGCCGGGGTAGGGATGGTGGAGTGCCAGCCACGCCTCGGGATCGGCCTGGATCGCCTCGGCCCGCAGCTGTTCAAGCGCCTGCTGCAGGGCCTGCGGCTCCAGTTGCCAGCGCTGCAGGGCGGCTTGCAGGTGGGCGTTGTAATCGGCCAGGTAGCCCGCCAGGTTGAGTTCGGCCCTGGAGAGCTCCAGGGCGGCGAGCACCATCTCCCAGCCCTTGTGGATCAGCGGCCGCAGTTGGCTGAATCCCGCGGGTGCCTGCTCGGGGAGTTCGCGCTCCGGGCGCAGGGCCAGCGCTGCTCGCCGGGCGCTCCACCAATACTCGGCCATGCCGTCCACCAGCACGCCATCGAAATCGAACACCAGCAGCGGCGCTTCAGCCATGGCTGGGAGGGTTTCAAAACTGGGCCGCTAGGATTCGAACCTAGGAATGGCGGGACCAAAACCCGCTGCCTTACCACTTGGCGACGGCCCAACGAGTCGCTCAGATCAGTCGCCGGGGCGCTGCTGTGCGAGCACTCAGATAGTTACCCACAGCGGGTCGACCTTCGTCAATCTCGGCCGCCAATCTCAGCCTGCCGAACGCCCTGGTGCCCTCAGCGCGGAAAGATGCGCAGCCGCTGTTGGCGGCCGCTGCCGAACTCCGCCGAGGCCAGTTGATAGTGCGCCGCCAGCTCCGCCTGGAGGCGCCGCACCCGCTCGCTGCGGGGCAGCAACTCCACCGGTTGCCCTTTGGCCAGCACCAGCTGCTCCACCGCCAAGCGGCACTCCTCCAGGGCCGCCAGATCATCGTCGGGGCCGCTGCGTGCGGGCTCGGCCTCGGGGGCTTCGGCCGGTTCACGCCGCTGCAGCAGTCGCTCCAGGCCCCGCTGCACCTGGGGCAGGGTGTCGGCCTTGATCACCAGGATCGGCACACCCGCCTGCTGGGCCCGGCGCCGCAGTTCGGGGTGCTGCCCCAGCTGTTGACGCAGGGCCAGCACCACATCGGCCTCCTCCACCGATTCCACGCATTGCACCGGCAGCCGTCGGCTGCGGATCGCCTGCTCCAGCAGCAGAGTGCTCACGCCAACGCCGAACAGCAGCAGGGGGCTCTGGGCGTTGTCGCTGTCGCCTGCGTCGTCGTTGCTGATGGCGGGTTGGGCCGGCGCCACCGGATCCGGCAGGGGCACGGGCGCCAGGTTGGGGTGGCGGCGTTGGTGCAAGGAGCGCTCGCCCGCGGCCCCTGCCGCAGGCGGTGCCGGGCGGCTGAGCGCCAAGGGCGGGCTCGGCTCCTGCAGGTGCAGGCGGCCATCGCCATCGAGCTCGCGCACCTGCGGCCGCGGCAGTTGGCCGCGCAGCAGCAGATCCACGGTGCGGGCCACATCGCGGTGCACCAGCCAGCGGTGGCGGCTGTGCATCTCCACCGCCAGCGGGAAGGTGGGCTCGGCGGCCCGCTCCAGCACGGTTTTCTGGCTGCGCCGCCGCCGCGCCTCCTCATCGCCGAGGGTCACCGATTCGATGCCCCCCACCAGATCGCTGAGGGTGGGGTTCTTCACCAGGTTGGCCAGCTCGTTGCCGTGGGCTGTGGCCACGAGCATCACGCCGCGCTCGGCAATGGTGCGGGCCGCCTGGGCCTCCAGTTCGGTGCCGATTTCATCGATCACGATGACCTCGGGCATGTGGTTCTCCACCGCCTCGATCATCACCTGGTGCTGCAGCTCCGGCCGGGCCACCTGCATGCGCCGGGCGCGGCCGATGGCGGGGTGGGGGATGTCGCCATCGCCGGCGATCTCGTTGCTGGTGTCGATCACCACCACCCGCTTGCCCAGCTCATCGGCCAGCACCCGTGCGATCTCGCGCAGCGCTGTGGTTTTGCCCACACCCGGACGGCCCATCAGCAGCAGCGACTGCCCGGAATCCATCAGATCCCGCACCATCGCCACGGTGCCGAACACGGCCCGGCCCACCCGGCAGGTGAGCCCCACGATCGTGCCGGTGCGGTTGCGGATGGCGCTGATGCGGTGCAGGGTGCGCTCGATGCCGGCGCGGTTGTCGCCGCCGAAGGCCCCCAGCTGCTCCACCACGGCGGCCAGGTCGGCCCGTTCCACCACCGCCTCGCCGAGGCTCACGGCCCGCCCGGGGTAGCGGGCCTCCGGCACGCGGCCCAGATCGAGCACCACTTCCAACAGCTGCTCGCGCGCCTCCGGTGGTGCCAGGGCCTGCCGCACGGCATCGGGCAACACCTCCAGCAGGCGATCGAGATCGTCGGTGATGCGCTGGGGGTTGATCGGAGCGGAAACCATCACAGGGGGCGGAACCGGCGGACGCGCCGGCATTCCTGAACTGGCGTTCTAGCCATCAGCGGCGCTGCCAGGGCGCCAGGAGGGTCTGGGCCAGGGTCAGGGCCTGCTCCAACAGCTCCGGGCACTCCCGCAGCGGGCCGCCACGCGCTTCGGCCTCCAGCAGCAACGGTTGCAGCAGGCTGCGGGCCATGCCACCGAAGGCCACGCCGGCGGCACCGCTGTTGGGGGGGAGCAGAGCGGCGGTGCTGGCGTTGGTGCCGCCAGCCAGCTGCAGGGGGCCGGGCGGGGCCCAGGGGCGGATCGCTTCCAGCAGCTTCACGGCGGAGCGGGCCGTGCCGGCGCCCACATCGCCGCTCATCGGCCGGCCATCGAGTTGCCAGAGCGGTTGGAGCTGGGCCTGGCGCACCAGGGCGAAGCGCTGCCACAGTTCGGCGGCTAGTTCGCGGGCACTGAGGGGGGTGTCGGGCGGAGCTGCCCCTGCATCGCTTTTGGCGCTGGCCCCGCGCTCCAGGCCGCAGCTCACGGCCAGGCGCTGGAGCGGCACCCCGCTGGCCTGCACCTGCTGCAGCCGCTGGGCGAAGGCCTCCTGGCGGCCGGCCTGGGTGTGCAGCTCCACGGCATCCGGCTGCACCGCCGCCAGCAGTTGCGGCACCACCTCCGGGCTGAGCAGCACCTGCTGCTCCTCGATCAGCCCCAGGGGGCAGGCGGGCAGGCAGCGCCCGCAGCCGTAACAGCGCTCCGCCAACACACCGCCGCTGGGGCCAATCGCCAGGGCTGGGCAAACCCGTTGGCAGGGCCTGGGGCAATCGCTGGGGCAGCGCTGGGGATCAAAGCTCGCCTTGCGGAAGTGGGGATCGGCGCCGTCGCTGAGGCTGAGCATCAGCCAGGGCTGGCTGGCGCCCCGTTCTATCGCCCAGCCCATGCCGCGCCGGGCGGCGGCGGCCACGGCGGCATCGGCGGCCACATCGATGCAATGCACGCCGGCCAGGCTGTACACGGCGCAGAGATCTTCAATCGCGGCTAGGTCTTGATTGCCCGCGCCGCAGATCAGCTTCACGAAGCGGCCGGCCGCCAGAGCGGCTTCTGGAGCCGCCGCAGCGCTCAAGCGGCCTGGGCGAGCACCGAGGCCAGGGGCTGCCAGCGCAGGGCGCGGGCGCCGCCCAGTTCCACCACGATCTTCAGGCGGGGTTCACGGCGGGTGAGCTCCAGCAGGGCCGACAGTTCGGCCTGGGAGAGCACCTGGCCTTCCAACAGCCACAGCAGCACCGGTGCGTTGCCATCAAACAGATGGCCGAGCTGCGGGGCGGCCATCTGCACCTCGCCCACGGCTGCGCCGCGGCCGACGCTCTGGTGACCGAGATGGGGCGGACGCACGCCGTGTTGCTGCAGCAGGAAGGCCTCTGGATCGCCGAGGCCGCGGGCTGAAGTGATCTGGGCCCGGTAGCCGGCGGCCCGCATGCGGCGCAGCAGGCGCGTTTCGGCGCCACCCTCTAATGGGGCGTAGAGGGCGAGGGCGCCGGCCCGCTCCAGCTCCTGGCGGAATCCGCGGCCGGTGAGCAGCAGGGGCATGGGCTGGGCGGGATGCTGGGGCGAGTCTGGCAGGACACCGCCACAGGATGGGTGACCGGCTGTGAGATACCATGTTCGCTTGTGCAATTGCAACTGTGCCCGTCCGCTAGCCGGGCCTCCAGCGCACTGCACAAAGGTCGCCAGTGGTGGCGGCCTTCCCGGGCCTGTGTGGCTCAACTGAGTCACCGGGAAACTGCTGAATCTGATGCGTGGATCCCGCAAGGGTCTCCCGCCCATCCCAGCAAGTCCCAGCCCCCGCTGTTTCGACGCTGCTAGCCCAACCGAATCTGCGCTGCTGCTCCGGATCGCTCCGGCAGCCGCCCTACTGATCCGGCCAACTGCGCAACCCGATTCAGCCACGCCACTCCAGAGGAGTGGTGGTCCTGCTGGCGTTTCTCCCTACTTATGTCCATCGGCATTCTTGGGAAGAAACTGGGCATGTCCCAGTTCTTCGACGACGAAGGCAGATCCATCCCGGTCACCGTGATCGAGGCGGGTCCCTGCCGCATCACCCAACTCAAAACCGACAGCACCGACGGCTACACCGCCGTCCAGCTGGGCTTCGGTGACATCCGCGAGAAGCTCGTCAACAAGCCGGCCAAGGGTCACCTGGCCAAGTCCGGCAGCGAGCCTCTGCGCCACCTGAAGGAGTACCGCGTCGATTCCGTCGACGGTCTGGAGCTCGGTAGCGCAATCACCGTGGCCGCCTTTGAGGCGGGCCAGAAGGTCGATGTGAGCGGCGACACCATCGGTCGTGGTTTCGCTGGTTATCAGAAGCGCCACGGCTTCAGCCGCGGCCCCATGACCCACGGTTCGAAGAACCACCGCGAACCGGGTTCCACCGGCGCCGGCACCACGCCCGGCCGTGTGTACCCCGGCAAGCGCATGGCTGGTCGCTATGGCGGCAAGCAAATCACCACCCGCGGTCTCGTGATCCTGAAAGTGGATGCCGAGCGCAATCTGCTGGTGGTGAAAGGCTCGGTGCCCGGTAAGCCCGGCGCCCTGCTGAACATCCTCCCCGCCAAGCGGGTGGGCGCTAAAGCCGCGAACTGAGGAGGACAGAGATGGCTAACTGTGTTGTTCGCGATTGGCAGGGCAAGGAGGCCGGCAAGGCCACCCTTGAGCTGAAAGTCGCCAAGGAAACCTCGGCTAACGACCTGGTGCACCGCGCTGTGGTGCGTCAGCTGGCCCACGCCCGTCAGGGCACCGCCAGCACCCTCACCCGCGCCGAAGTGGCCGGTGGTGGTCGCAAGCCCTACAAGCAGAAGGGCACCGGTCGCGCCCGTCAGGGTTCGATCCGCACCCCTCTGCGCCCCGGTGGTGGCGTGGTGTTCGGGCCCAAGCCCCGCACCTACAACCTGGCGATGAACCGCAAGGAGCGTCGCCTCGCGCTGCGCACCGCGCTGATGAGCCGCGCTGCCGACATCACCGTGGTGAAGGGATTCGCCGCTGGTCTGGACACCCCCAAGACCAAGGAAATCACCGCGGCCCTGGGTCGCTTCGGCATCGCCGATGGCGCCAAGGTGCTGGTGGTGCTGGATGCCCCCAGCGAGGTGGTGCGCCGCTCGGTGCGCAACCTTGAAAAGGTGAAGCTGATCGCCGCTGATCAGCTCAACGTGTTCGATCTGCTCCACGCCAACCATCTGGTGGTGAGCGAGGAAGCGCTCGCGAAGATTCAGGAGGTCTACGGCGATGACTGAACGCTTTAACGGTCGTCTGGCGGATGTGATCCGCCGGCCGCTGATCACCGAGAAGGCCACCCGGGCCATCGAGCAGAACCAGTACACCTTCGAGGTGGACCACCGGGCTGCCAAGCCCGACATCAAGGCCGCCGTCGAGCAACTGTTCGACGTCAAGGTCGTCGGTGTGAGCACCATGAATCCCCCGCGTCGCACCCGTCGCGTGGGCCGTTTCGCCGGCAAGCGTGCCCAGGTGAAGAAGGCCGTGGTGCGCCTGGCCGATGGCAACGCCATCCAGCTCTTCCCTGAAGCCTGAGGGGTTTAACGAATCATGGGAATCCGTAAGTACCGCCCCATCACCCCCGGCACCCGCACCCGTGTCGCCAGCGACTTCGCCGAAGTCACCGGCCGCGGTCGCGAACGGGGCCTGGTGGTGGCCAAGCACCAACGCAAAGGCCGCAACAACCGCGGTGTGATCACCTGCCGTCACCGCGGCGGTGGCCACAAGCGCCTGTATCGCCTGGTCGACTTCCGCCGTGACAAGCACGGCGTGGTGGCCAAGGTGGCCGCGATCCACTACGACCCGCACCGCAACGCCCGTCTGGCGCTGCTCTTCTACGCCGATGGCGAGAAGCGCTACATCCTGGCTCCGGCCGGTGTGGCGGTGGGCTCCACCGTGGTGTCGGGCCCTGAGGCTCCGATCGAGAACGGCAACGCTCTGCCCCTCTCCGCCATCCCCCTCGGCTCCAGCGTTCACTGCGTGGAGCTGTACGCCGGTCGCGGCGGCCAGATGGTGCGCACCGCTGGTGCCAGCGCCCAGGTGATGGCCAAAGAAGGCGATTACGTCGCCCTCAAGCTGCCCTCCACCGAGGTGCGCCTGGTGCGCCGTGAGTGCTACGCCACCCTCGGCGAAGTGGGCAACTCGGAAGTGCGCAACACCAGCCTGGGTAAGGCCGGTCGTCGCCGCTGGCTGGGTCGTCGCCCGCAGGTGCGAGGCAGCGTGATGAACCCCTGCGATCACCCCCACGGTGGTGGCGAGGGTCGCGCTCCGATCGGCCGTTCCGGCCCTGTCACCCCCTGGGGCAAACCGGCCCTGGGTCTCAAGACCCGCAAGCGGAACAAACCCAGCAATCGGTTTGTGCTCCGGAAACGTCGTCGCACCTCCAAGCGGAGCCGCGGCGGACGCGATTCGTGATCCAACTCACCGCTTTGCTGTTCGTTTAAACCGCTATGGGACGCTCACTCAAAAAAGGCCCGTTCATCGCCGACAGCCTGCTTCGCAAGGTTGAAAAGCAGAACGCCGCCGGTGACAAGTCTGTGATCAAAACCTGGTCCCGGGCTTCCACGATCCTGCCGATGATGATCGGCCACACCATTGCCGTGCACAACGGCAAGGCCCACGTGCCCGTCTACGTGACGGAGCAGATGGTGGGCCACAAGCTCGGGGAATTTGCGCCCACGCGCAACTTCCGCGGCCACATCAAGGACAAGAAAGGAGGTCGCTGAGGACATGGCCAACACCGAAACCACCGTTGCTCAGGCCCACGGCCGCTACATCCGCGGCTCGGCCTCCAAGGTCCGCCGGGTGCTCGATCAGATCCGCGGTCGCTCCTACCGCGACGCGCTGATCATGCTCGAGTTCATGCCCTACCGCTCCACCGGCCCCATCACCAAGGTGCTGCGCAGCGCGGTGGCCAACGCCGAGCACAACCTGGGTCTCGACCCCGCTTCCCTCGTGATCTGTGCCGCCAGTGCGGACATGGGTCCCGTGATGAAGCGGTTCCGGCCCCGGGCCCAGGGTCGCGCCTACGCGATTCAGAAAAAAACCTGCCACATCAGCATCGCTGTGGCTCCTGCCACCTGACCCCCGAGGACACCGACCGATGGGACACAAGATCCATCCAACCGGCCTGCGCCTGGGGATCACCCAGGAACACCGCTCCCGCTGGTTTGCCCCCAGCAAGACCTATCCGACCCTCCTCCAGGAGGACGATCGGATCCGCAAGTTCATCCACAAGAAGTACGGCGCCGCTGGCATCAGCGACGTGGTGATCGCCCGCAAGGCCGATCAGCTTGAGGTGGAACTCAAGACCGCCCGCCCCGGCGTGCTCGTTGGCCGTCAGGGCAGCGGCATCGAGGAGCTGCGCAGCGGCATCCAGAAAACCATCGGTGACACCGCCCGTCAGGTGCGGATCAACGTCGTCGAGGTGGAGCGCGTCGATGCCGATGCCTACCTGCTGGCCGAGTACGTCGCCCAGCAGCTGGAGAAGCGCGTGGCCTTCCGCCGCGTGATCCGCATGGCCATCCAGCGCGCCCAGCGCGCTGGGGTGCTGGGCCTCAAGCTGCAGGTGAGCGGCCGCCTCAATGGCGCCGAGATCGCCCGCACCGAGTGGACCCGCGAGGGCCGCGTGCCGCTGCACACCCTGCGCGCCGACATCGATTACGCCACCAAGGTGGCCACCACCACCTACGGGGTGCTGGGGATCAAGGTGTGGGTGTTCAAGGGCGAAGTGCTGCCCGGCAACCAGGAGAAGGTGCCCGTGGGTGCTGCGCCGAAGCGCCGCGCCAGCCGTCGGCCCCAACAGTTCGAAGACCGTTCGAACGAAGAGTGATCAGGAGGCCTGAACCATGCTGAGTCCAAGACGCGTCAAATTCCGTAAGCAGCAGCGCGGCCGCATGCGCGGTGTCGCCACCCGTGGCAACACCATCGCCTTCGGTGAGTTCGCTCTGCAGGCCCAAGAGTGTGGGTGGATCACCTCCCGCCAGATTGAGGCCAGCCGCCGTGCCATGACCCGCTACGTGAAGCGGGGCGGAAAGATCTGGATCCGGATCTTCCCCGACAAGCCGGTGACCATGCGCCCCGCTGAAACCCGTATGGGTTCCGGTAAGGGCAACCCCGAGTTCTGGGTGGCCGTGATCAAGCCCGGTCGCATCCTGTTCGAGATGGGCGGTGCCGACATCACCCCCGAGATCGCCAAGGAAGCCATGCGCCTGGCGCAGTACAAGCTGCCCGTGAAGACCAAGTTCCTGTCCCTGGCGGATCAGGAAGCTGCCCAGGCTGCTGCTGCGGCCACCACCGTGGAGTCCTGACCATGGCCCGTCCCGACATCGCCGAGGTGCGCAAGCTTTCCGACGGCGACATCACCACCCAGATCGACGACACCCGTCGCGAGCTGTTCACCCTTCGCTTTGAGCAGGCCACTCGCCGTCTCGAGCAACCGCACCGCTTCAAGGCCGCCCGCATCAAGCTGGCCCAGCTGCTGACGGTGCAAACGGAGCGCCAGCGCTCCGCCGCTTCCTGATCCCCTACGTAACCGTTATGGCAACCAAGGAAAGGGTCGGCACCGTCGTCAGCGACAAGATGGACAAGACCGTGGTGGTGGCGGTGGAAAACCGCTTCCCTCACCCCATCTATCAAAAGACGGTGAGCCGCACCAAGCGCTACAAGGCGCACGACGAGGAGAACACCTGCAAGGTGGGTGACCGCGTCCGTATCACCGAAACCCGTCCCCTCAGCCGCACCAAGCGCTGGGCCGTGGCCGAGGTGCTGAACACCAGCAGCGCCAGCTGAGGAGACCTCCCGATGATTCAACAGGAAACATTCCTCAACGTCGCTGATAACAGCGGCGCTAAGCGCATCCAGTGCATCCGTGTGCTGGGCACCAACCGTCGCTACGCCCACGTGGGCGATGTGATCGTGGCCGCCGTGAAGGACGCCATGCCCAACATGGGCGTCAAGAAGTCGGATGTGGTGAAGGCCGTGGTGGTGCGCACCAAGGCCACCCTGCGTCGCGTCAACGGCAACTCGATCCGTTTCGACGACAACGCTGCCGTGATCCTCGGCAACGACAACAACCCCAAGGGCACTCGCGTCTTCGGTCCTGTGGCGCGCGAACTGCGCGACCGCAACTTCACCAAGATCGTGTCCCTCGCTCCGGAGGTGATCTGAGATGGCGACTGCCACCCCTAAAGCCAAGCCCCAGCTGCGCACCAAGATGCGCATCAAGAAGGGCGACACCGTGCAGGTGATCAGCGGTAAGGACAAGGGCAAGACCGGTGAGGTCCTGCGCACCCTTCCCTACGAGAACCGCGTGGTGGTGCAGGGCGTGAACCTGCGCACCCGCCATGTCAAGCCCACCCAGGAGGGCGAGACCGGCCGCATCGTGACGGAGGAAGCTTCCCTGCATGCTTCCAACGTGATGCTGTATTCCACCGACAAAAAGGTGGCCAGCCGCGTGGAAATCGTGGTTGAGAAAGACGGCACCAAGAAGCGCCGCCTCAAGAAAACCGGCGAGATCATCGACTGATCTTCCTTCCTATCAACCTTGTCCGCCTTCTGACCAAGCCCAGAAGCGCAACCCCTGTCCCCCGTCATGTCCCTTAAACAGAACTATCGGGAGAAGATCCAGCCCAAGCTGCTGAAGGATCTCAATCTCTCGAACGTCCACGAAGTCCCCAAGGTGGTGAAAGTCACCGTGAACCGGGGCCTCGGCGAAGCCGCTCAGAATGCGAAGGCCCTCGAGGCCTCCATCGAGGAGCTGGCCACGATCACCGGTCAGAAGGTGATGGTGACCCGCGCCAAGAAAGCCATCGCCGGCTTCAAGATCCGTCAGGGCATGCCGATCGGTGTGGCCGTCACCCTGCGTGGCGACCGCATGTATGCGTTCCTCGAGCGTCTGATCCACCTGGCTCTTCCCCGCATCCGCGACTTCCGCGGTGTGAGCGACAAGAGCTTTGACGGTCGGGGCAACTACACCCTTGGGGTGAAGGAGCAGATCATCTTCCCTGAGATCTCCTTCGACAAGATCGATGCCATCCGGGGCATGGACATCACCATCGTGACCACTGCCCGTAACGACGAAGAGGGCCGGGCCCTCCTCCGCGAGATGGGAATGCCGTTCCGCAGTAACTGAGCCCTCTTCGGACCCGACCATGGCTAATCACGACCCGATTTCCGACATGCTCACCCGCATTCGTAATGCGAGTGAGAAACGTCACCAATCCACCAAGGTGCCTGCTTCGCGCATGGCACGCAGCATCGCCAAGGTGCTGCAGCAGGAGGGTTTCATCGCCGAGATCTCTGAAGAGGGTGAAGGCGTTGAGAAGCACCTCGTGCTCGAACTCAAGTACAGCGGTAAGCATCGTCAGCCGCTGATCCGCACCGTGCAGCGCGTCAGCAAGCCCGGTCTGCGCATCTACAAGAACACCCGCCAGCTGCCCAAAGTGCTGGGCGGTCTCGGCGTGGCCATCATCTCCACCTCCAAAGGTGTGATGAGCGACCGCGATGCCCGCAAGCAGGGCGTCGGCGGCGAAGTGCTCGCTTACGTCTACTGATCAGGGAGGTTGATCCATGTCTCGTATTGGTAAAGCGCCGATTCCCGTGCCGGGCGGCGTCACCGTCACCCTCAGCGGCCTCGACGTCAAAGTCAAAGGCCCCAAAGGTGAACTGAGCCGCACCCTCCCCGACGGTGTGACCATTGCCCAGGACGGCAGCACCCTCGTGGTGGCTCCCGCCAGCGACAACCGCCGCTCCCGCGAGCGTCACGGTCTCTGCCGCACCCTCGTCGCCAACATGGTGGAAGGGGTGAGCCAGGGCTACACCCGCAAGCTTGAGATCGTGGGCGTGGGCTACCGCGCCGCCGTTCAAGGCAAGAAGCTGGTGGTGAGCGCTGGCTACAGCCACCAGGTGGAGATGGTGCCTCCCGACGGCGTGACCTTCGCCGTGGATGGCAACACCACCGTGCTCGTTTCCGGTGCCGACAAGGAACTGGTGGGCAACGAAGCAGCCAAGGTTCGCGCTATTCGTCCGCCTGAGCCCTACAAGGGCAAGGGCATCAAGTACGAGGGCGAACGCATCCTGCGCAAGGCCGGTAAGACCGGTAAGAAATGAGGTCTGCCTGAGCGTCGTTACCCTGTACTGCCATGTCCACACTGTCCCGCAAGCAGCAGACGCAGAAACGCCACCGGCGTCTGCGTCGCAATCTCTCCGGCACTGCCGCGCGTCCGCGCCTGGCCGTGTTCCGCTCCAACAATCACATCTACGCGCAGGTCATCGACGACGACGCGCAGAGCACCCTCTGCTCTGCCTCCACCGTCGATAAAGAGCTGCGCACCAGCGTCTCCGCCGGCGCCACCTGCGACGCCTCCGTCGCCGTTGGCCAGCTGGTCGCCAAGCGTGCCCTCGCCAAGGGCATCCAACAGGTGGTCTTCGATCGAGGCGGCAACCTGTACCACGGCCGTGTCAAGGCCCTGGCTGACGCCGCCCGGGAAGCGGGCCTTCAGTTCTGATCCCTGCTCTCACCATGACCGAAACCAACGACCAGATCCAGTCCAACGACATCCCGGGCGCGGCTGATGTTCCTGCTGCGGCCGAAGGCCAGCAGGAGCGCCGTGGTGGCCGGGGCGAGGGCCGGGGTGACCGCCGCGGCGGTGGCCGCGGTCGCGACAACCGCCGGGGCCAGGAGCGTGACTCCGAATGGCAAGAGCGCGTGGTGCAGATCCGCCGCGTCTCCAAGACCGTGAAGGGCGGTAAGAAGATGAGCTTCCGGGCCATCGTTGTTGTCGGCAACGAGAAGGGCCAGGTGGGCGTGGGCGTCGGCAAGGCCGGCGATGTGATCGGTGCCGTCCGCAAGGGCGTGGCCGATGGCAAGAAGCACCTGGTGAAGGTGCCCCTCACCCGTCACTCCTCGATCCCCACCCAGGGCAACGGTCGCGACGGCGCCGCCAGCGTGCTGATCCGCCCCGCCGCTCCGGGTACCGGTGTGATCGCGGGTGGTTCGATCCGCACGGTGCTGGAGCTCGCCGGCATCAAGAACGTGCTGGCCAAGCGCCTCGGCTCGAAGACCCCCCTCAACAACGCCCGCGCCGCCATGGATGCCCTGGCTGGCCTGCGCACCCACAAGGAGACCGCCAAGGAGCGTGGCATCTCCCTCGAGCAGATCTACTCCTGAGGATTGCCATGACGTCGCTCAATCTCCAATCCCTCGCCCCCCAGAAGGGCGCCCGTCGCCGCAAGCTCCGCAAGGGCCGTGGCATCGCCGCCGGCCAGGGTGCCAGCTGCGGTTTCGGGATGCGCGGTCAGAAGTCCCGCTCGGGTCGTCCCACCCGTCCGGGCTTCGAAGGTGGTCAGATGCCTCTGTACCGCCGGGTGCCGAAGCTCAAGCACTTCACCGTGATCAACCCCAAGAACTTCACGGTGATCAACGTGGGCAAGCTGGCTGAGATCAAGGCCGGCAGCACCGTCAACATCGACACCCTCGTGAAGGACGGCATCGTCACCAGCCCCAAGCACCCCCTGAAAGTGCTGGGCACCGGTGATCTGAAGGTGAAGCTCACCGTTCAGGCCGCCGCCTTCACCGCCAGCGCCCGCGAGAAGATCGAGGCCGCCGGTGGTACCTGCGAAGTGATCTGAGCTTCGGCTTGGTTCTGACCCCGACCCATTAGCGTCGGTGCCGCCTGGCGGAGCCTTCCGGCTTCACCAGGCGGTTTTTTGTTCTCCCTTCTCCGCCCGCCCGCCATGCTCGTCAGCCGGGGTCGCAACCCCAGTGCCGGTGAAATCCTCACCCAGCTGATTCAGGCCAAGGATCTGCGCAATCGCGTGCTGATCACCCTGGGCCTGCTGCTGCTGGTGCGCCTGGGGATCTATATCCCGGTGCCCGGCATCGACCGGGTTGCCTTCCAGGATTTCATCGCCCGTGGCGGCCAGCTGATCGGCTTCCTCGACATCTTCACCGGCGGTGGTATCTCCACCCTCGGCGTATTCGGCCTGGGGATCCTGCCGTTCATCAACGCCTCGATCATCCTGCAGCTGCTCACCTCGGCACTCCCCCAGCTCGAAGACCTGCAGAAGAACGAAGGTGAGGCCGGTCGCCGCAAGATCGCCCAGTACACCCGCTATGTGGCGCTGGGCTGGGGCATCCTGCAGAGCATCGTGTTCGCCCTGATCCTGCGGCCCTACGCGCTTGCCGGCACGTCGGATCTGGTGTTCGTGCTGCAAACGGCCGTCGCCCTGGTGACGGGCTCGATGGTGGTGATGTGGATCAGTGAAGTGATCACCGAGCGCGGCATTGGCCAGGGCGCCTCGCTGGTGATCTACCTCAACATCGTGGCCACCCTGCCTCGGGCGCTTGGCTCCACGATCGAGCTGGCCCAGAGCGGCGACCGCAGCACCGTGGGCGGCATCGTGGTGCTCGTGGCGGTGTTCCTGGTCACGATCGTGGGCATCGTGTGCGTGGAGGAGGGCAACCGCCGTATCCCCATCGTGAGCGCCAAGCGCCAGGTGGGTGGCGCCAGCCTCTCGGCCCGCCAGAGCTACCTGCCGCTCAAGCTCAATGCCGGCGGCGTGATGCCGATCATCTTTGCTTCGGCCGTGGTGTTCCTGCCGCTCACCATCGCCAACATCACCAAGCAGCCCTGGCTGATCAACATCGCCTCAGCCCTCAGCCCCAACAGCGGCACCCCCTGGGTGTATGCGCTGCTGTTCTTTGCGCTGATCATCGGCTTCTCCTTCTTCTACGCCACCCTCACCATCAACCCGGTGGATGTGGCCACCAACCTCAAGCGCTCCGGTGTGGCGATCCCTGGCGTGCGCCCCGGCTCCGCCACCGCCACCTACCTCAGCGGTGTGCAGAACCGCCTCACCCTGCTGGGTGCCTTGTTCCTCGGGGCTGTGGCGATCATCCCTTCTGCCGTTGAATCGGCCACCCAGGTGAAAACCTTCCAGGGCCTTGGTTCCACCAGCCTGCTGATCCTGGTGGGTGTGGCCATCCAAACCGCCAAGCAGCTGCAAACCGCTGTGATCTCGCAGCGCTACGAGGGCATGGTGCGCCAGTGAGCCCGGGCTGAGCGCTCCGCCTTCCTTTCTTCTCCCCTTCCCGTTTCCGTCGTTCGCAGTCGTCGTCATGAAGCAACGCCTTCTCTTCCTCGGCCCCCCTGGCGCCGGCAAGGGCACCCAGGCTCAGCGCCTCGCTGAGAGCCAGGGGCTGCTGCACCTCTCCACCGGCGATCTGCTGCGGGCCGAGGTGGCCGCCGGCAGTGAGCTGGGCAAGGAAGCCGAAGCGGTGATGGCCCGCGGCGAGCTGGTGAGCGATGCGCTGGTATTGGCAATCGTGCGCAGCCGGTTGCAGGCCCACAGCGGCGGTTGGTTGCTCGATGGCTTCCCCCGCAACGTGGCCCAGGCCGATGCCCTGGCGGCGCTGCTCGAGGAGCTTGGCCAGCAGATCGAGCTGGTGGTGCTGATGGAACTGGATGATGCGGTGCTGGTGCAGCGCCTGCTCTCCCGCGGCCGCGCCGACGACAACGAGGAGGTGATCCGTCACCGCCTGGAGGTGTACCGCCAGCAGACCGAGCCCCTGATCGCCTACTACCGCGAGCGTGGCCTGATCGCTCCTGTGGAAGCAGCCGGCACCGTGGAGGAGATCGGAGCGCGGATCGCCGCGGTGCTGGGTTGACCCTTGTGGTAGGGTCGTCGTTTGCAAAATTGGAGAGACCGCTCCCATGAAGGTGCGTGCCTCGGTCAAGAAAATGTGCGACAAGTGCCGTGTGATTCGTCGCCACGGCCGGGTGATGGTGATCTGCGCCAACCCCAAGCACAAACAGCGCCAGGGTTGATCCCTGGTTGAGTCTTGCCATCGGCCTACGGGCCAACCCCTCCCCTGCTCACCCCATCGTTAGTTTCTGTGGCTCGGATTGCCGGCGTTGATATTCCTCGCGACAAGAGGATCGAAATCGCCCTCACCTACGTGTACGGGATCGGCCTGACCACGGCCAAGAAAATCCTGGCCAAAACCGGTGTCAACCCTGACACCCGCGTCAAAGACCTCGACGACGCCGACGTGCAGAAGCTGCGCGGCGCCGCTGAGGGCTACACCCTGGAAGGCGACCTGCGCCGCCAGGAAGGCATGGCCATGAAGCGCCTGCAGGACATCGGCTGCGTGCGCGGTCGTCGTCACCGTGCCGGCCTGCCCGTGCGTGGTCAGCGCACCCGCACCAATGCCCGCACCCGTCGCGGCGCCCGTAAGACCGTTGCCGGTAAGAAGAAGTAAGGCCTGACCTGCTTCTGGCCAACGGCCATCGCTTTTGCACCTGCCGAGCTGTCCCCATAGGGACCGCGCGTCACCAGGTTGCCCCCCTCAGTTCCCTGATCACCTCCCTGCAGCAGCAGGGCTCTAACCCATGGCCAAGCCCGCCAAGAAATCCGGCGCGAAGAAAACGAAGCGCAATGTGCCCAACGGTGTGGCGCACATTCAGAGCACCTTCAACAACACCATCGTTTCGATCACCGATACCGCCGGTGAAGTGATCTCCTGGAGCTCCGCAGGAGCCAGCGGTTTCAAGGGCGCCCGTAAAGGCACCCCCTTCGCCGCCCAGACCGCCGCAGAAGCAGCCGCCCGTCGCGCCCTTGAGCAGGGGATGCGCCAGATCGAGGTGCTGGTACGCGGTCCTGGTTCTGGCCGTGAAACCGCCATCCGTGCCCTGCAGGTGGCAGGTCTGGAGATCACCCTGATTCGCGACGTCACCCCTCTGCCCCACAACGGCTGCCGCCGCTCCAAGCGTCGCCGGGTCTGATCCGACGCCTTGCCCCGCCCCAGAGGGGGCTCCTCCTCTTCTTTCGAGCTTCAGACCGTGTTGCAGTACCAGATCGATCGGGTTGAACACCAGATCGCCGACGACCGTTCCCAGACCGGCGTCTTTGTGATCGGCCCCCTTGAGCGGGGTCAGGCCATCACCCTCGGCAACTCCCTGCGCCGCGTGCTGATGGGAGCCCTCGAGGGCAGCGCCATCACGGCCGTGCGCATCGCCGGCGTGAACCACGAATACGCCACCGTTCCCGGTGTGCGCGAAGACGTTCTCGACATCCTGCTCAACTGCAAGGACATCGCCGTCAGCAGCCGCACCCGCGAACTCGAAATCGGTCGTCTGGTGGCCAACGGCCCCTGCACCGTGACCGCTTCTGACCTGCAGTTCTCCTCGCAGGTGAGCGTGATCGACGGCGATCGTCCGATCGCCACCGTGGCCGATGGCTACAGCCTCGAGCTGGAAGTGCATGTGGAGCGCGGTGTGGGCTATCGCCCTGTGGATCGCCGCACGGAAGACACCAGCGCCATCGATCTGCTGCAGATCGATGCTGTGTTCATGCCGGTGCGCCGCGTGAACTACAGCGTGGATGAAACCGCTGTGGGTGAGGGCGGCTCTGCCCGTGAGCGCCTCCGTCTCGAAATTGAGACCGACGGCTCCGTCACCCCTGACGACGCCATGGCTCAGGCGGCCAATCAGCTGATCGCGCTGTTCCAGCCCCTGGCCAGCCTCACCATGGTGGATGAGCCCGGCCTTGAGCCGGAGCCCTCCGCTGAAGCGCAGATCCCCCTCGAGGAGCTGAACCTCTCGGTTCGCGCCTACAACTGCCTGAAGCGCGCCCAGGTCAACTCCGTGTCCGACCTGATGGGCTTCAGCTACGAAGATCTGCTGGAGATCAAGAACTTCGGCTCCAAGTCGGCCGATGAGGTGATTGAAGCGCTCGAGCGCATCGGCATCTCCCTGCCCCAGAGCCGCACCAGCGCCTGATCGAGCGCGCGTCGCTCCTTATCCCGTTAACGCCACCCCACCGCATCCGTCATGCGCCACCAGTGCCGAGTTCCCAAGCTGGGACGCCCCGCCGACCAACGCAAAGCAATGCTGCGCGCCCTCACCACGCAGCTGATCCGCGAAGGTCGCCTCACCACCACCAAAGCCCGTGCCAAGGCCCTGCGCGATGAAGCCGAGCGCATGATCAGCCTGGCCAAGGACGGCAGCCTCGCTGCCCGTCGCCGTGCCATCGGCTACATCTACGACAAGCAGCTGGTGCACGCCCTGTTCGACAAGGCCCAAGAGCGCTACGGCGACCGCAACGGCGGTTACACCCGCATCATCCGCACCGTGCCCCGCCGCGGCGACAATGCCGAGATGGCGATCATCGAGCTGGTCTGATCGGGGTTGATCCCGTTGATTGCTTGCAACCTTCAGCCGCGCAGACCCCAGGGCCTGCGCGGCTTTGTTGTGGCGGCCGTTGTGCCGTTGCTGCTTCGGCATGCTGATGCCCGCTGATCCCTCTGCCGCTGGCGGCCTGCGCCGTATTGCCCTCTGCCTGCAGTACGACGGCTCAGCCTTCTGCGGCTGGCAGAAGCAGCCCCGCGACCCCAGCGTGCAGGAGACCTTGGAGGCGGCGATCGCGGCCCTCGATCCAGGGGGCCCAGCTCGCACCCAGGCCGCCGGGCGCACCGATACGGGCGTGCACGCCGCTGGCCAGGTGGTGCATTGCGATGTGGCCGGCCCCATCCCCGCCCAGCGCTGGCCCGCTGCCTTGAATGGCCGCCTGCCCGCCAGCATTCGCGTGCGCGCCGGCGTGGAGGTGCCGCCCGATTGGCACGCCTGCTTCAGCGCCAGCTACCGCCGCTACCGCTACACCCTCTACAACGCGCGGCTGCCCAACTTGTTTCTCGCCCCCTGGAGCTGGCACCGCTACCAGCAGCGCCTGGATGAGCAGCGGATGCGCCTGGCCCTCGAGGGCATGCTCGGGGAGCACGATTTCGCCGCCTTCGAGCGGGCCGGCAGCGCTCGCTCCCATTCGCGCACCACGTTGCAGGAGGTGCGGGTGGAGCGCCGCGGCGACCTGATCGAGGTGGAGCTGCAGGCGTCCGGCTTCCTGTACGGCATGGTGCGCCTGGTGATGGGCCAGCTGGTGGCCGTGGGTGAGCAGCGCCTCAGCCTGGAGGCCTTCGAGCAGCGCTGGCGCACCGGTGCCCGCCACGAGGTGAAGGAAGCAGCGCCGCCCCACGGGCTGTGCCTGCTGCGGGTGGGGTATCCCACGCCGGTGTTCCCTGAGGCTGCCTGGTATGATTGCCAACCGCGGTATTTGCTGGAGTGTTCCGACTCTCCGCCCCGCGCCTGAGCAGGCTCTCCGCGATGGGGGCGTGACAGGCGGCGAGGTAGGGTCGCTCCACGAGCTTCAGACGTCCGAGTGATCGGATGCCCTGCCGTCCCAGTCCAGACCTTCCGTCCAGACGCCCTGTCCCGCCCCTCTGCTCCCTTTGAGCAGTGGAGCTCTTACCGATCCGGCCCGCCGGTGCGATGAACAAGACTCTCGTTCCCCCTCAGGATCCCTCCAGTCGCCAGTGGTATCTGGTGGATGCTGAGAACCAGACCCTCGGCCGTCTCGCCAGCGAAGTGGCATCGGTGCTTCGGGGCAAGAACAACCCCAACTTCGCTCCTCACCTTGATGCCGGCGACTTTGTCGTGGTGATCAATGCTGAGAAGGTGAAGGTGAGTGGCAACAAGTTCACCGAGAAGGTCTACCGCCGTCACTCGGGTCGTCCCGGTGGCATGAAGACCGAATCCTTCGCTGCTCTGCAGGCCCGCATCCCCGAGCGGATCATCGAGAAGGCCGTGAAGGGCATGCTTCCCCACAACGCCCTCGGTCGCCAGCTGTTCCGCAAGCTGAAGGTGTACAAGGGTGCTGAGCACCCCCACGCCGCCCAGCAGCCCAAGGCCCTCGCCCTCGATCCCGCCGCTTCCGCCCAATGAGCACCAATTCCGTCGTCTACTGGGGAACCGGCCGCCGCAAGACAGCAGTCGCTCGCGTGCGCGTGGTTCCCGGCACCGGCACCGTGACCATCAACGGTCGCCCCGGTGACAACTACCTCAACTACAACCCCGTTTACCTGGCGGCCGTCACCGCTCCGCTGCAGACCCTGGGTCTGGCCAGCGAGTACGACATCCTGGTGAACGTGCGCGGCGGTGGCCTCACCGGCCAGGCCGATGCGATCAAGCAGGGCGCTGCCCGTGCGCTGTGCGAGCTCTCCCCCGAGAACCGCAAGCCCCTCAAGACCGAAGGCCACCTCAGCCGCGACCCCCGCGCCAAGGAGCGTCGTAAGTACGGCCTGAAGAAAGCCCGTAAGGCTCCTCAGTTCTCCAAGCGCTGATTCCGCTTCAGCTCCTCAGCTCCGTATTCGTCATGCCGAAGGCCGAAATTCATCCCACCTGGTATCCCGATGCCAAGGTGATCTGCAACGGAGAGGTGGTGATGACCACCGGCTCCACCTCGCCCGAACTCCACGTGGATGTGTGGAGCGGCAACCACCCCTTCTATACCGGCACCCAGAAGATCCTCGACACCGAGGGTCGTGTGGATCGCTTCATGCGCAAGTACGGCATGGGTGGTGCAGCTGCTGCCGATGCCAAGGCCGACGCCAAGGCCTGAGCGGTGCTTTTCTGATCTCTGCAGCGCCTGTGCTGTGGTGTTGAGCATGAGCCGGGTGCTTCAGGGCATCCGGCTTTTTGCTGTTCATCCCCCGATCGCCTGATCCTGTTCTGCGCCCGGTTCCCTGTCGGGCCCGTCTCCTTCCAGCATGGATGCCTCCTTTCTGAGCGAGCGCCTCGACGCGGCGCGCACCACCTTCGACACGCTCGAGCGGCAGCTGGCAGACCCGGATGTGGCCGCCAATCCCGCTCAGCTGGAGCCGATTGCCCGGGAGCGGGCCCGGCTCGAGCCGCTGGTGATGGGTTACGACGAACTGCAGACCCTGCGCGGCCAGGAGCAGCAGGCGCGTGAGTTGCTGCGCGAGAGCCGCGGCGATCTCGACCTCGAGGCCCTGGCCCAGGAGGAACTGGCCGACCTCGCCACTCGCATTGCTGCCCTGGAGGAGCAGCTCACCCTGGCCCTGTTGCCGCGCGACCCACGCGATGAGCGCAGCGTGATGCTGGAGATCCGCGCGGGTGCCGGCGGCGATGAAGCGGCGCTCTGGGCCGGTGATCTGGCGCGCATGTACGAGCGCTATGCCCAGGCCGTGGGCTGGAAGGTGCAGCCGGTGAGCGCGTCTGAGGCCGAGCTTGGCGGCTACAAGGAACTGATCCTGGCGATCAAGGGCGATGGTGTGTTCAGCCAGCTGAAATTCGAGGCCGGCGTGCACCGGGTGCAGCGGGTGCCGGCCACCGAATCCCAGGGACGGGTGCACACCTCCACCGCCACGGTGGCAGTGATGCCGGAGGCCGATCCAGTGGAGGTGCAGATCGATCCCGGCGATCTGGAGATCAGCACGGCCCGCTCTGGTGGTGCCGGCGGCCAGAACGTGAACAAGGTGGAAACCGCGGTGGATCTGCTGCACAAGCCCACCGGCATCCGCGTGTTCTGCACCCAGGAGCGCTCACAGCTGCAAAACCGGGAGCGGGCCCTGGAGATCCTGCGGGCCAAGCTCTACGAACGCGAGCTGGCAGCGGCCAACGCCGAGGAGCGCTCCGCCCGCCTGGCGCAGGTGGGCACGGGCGACCGCAGCGAAAAAATCCGCACCTACAACTACAAAGACAACCGCACCACCGATCACCGCCTCGGCCGCAACTTCTCGCTGGAGCCGGTGCTGCAGGGGCAGCTGGCGGAGCTGATCGGGGCTTGTGTGTCGGCCGATCAGCGGCGGCAGCTGGAGGAGTTGGCGCAGCAGGCCGGGGGCTGATCCTCGGCTGCGCTCAGGCGGCGAGCTCCTGGCCGCTGTCGTCCCAGCCCTGCACGTATTTGGCCCATTCGCGGTGCTGGCCGCGGGCCATCTGGCGCTGCGCTTCAAACAAGGGCCCGCTCAAGGGGCGGCGCGGTGGCTGCAGCAGCACCATGCCGGCTTCGCGGGGGGTGCGATTGCCCTTGTGCACGTTGCAGCGCAGGCAGGCGGTGGTCACGTTGTCCCAGCTGTGGCTGCCGCCGCGGCTGCGGGGCATCACATGATCGATGGAGAGGCGTTCGCTTTCGCTGCCGCAGTACTGGCAACGGTGGCCGTCGCGCTGGAACAGGTTGCGGCGGGTGAGCGGCAGGGCCCGGAAGGGCACGCGCACGAACTGGCGCAGCCGGATCACCGTGGGCCGATGCAGGCCGGGGCGCAGCTGCAGATCCGCCGCGTGCTCGAGCCCTTCCGCCTTCCCTTTCAGCACCATCACGGTGGCGCGCCGCCAGCTCGTGATGTTGAGCGGCTCGTAGGAGGCGTTGAGAACCAGCACGTGGCCCATGGGAGAGGCCCCCTGGCAGCCCTGGAATTGCTCGCCATGCTAGGGGCCTTCATCTGGAATGCGATGCATCCCCGCTTACGCTTTCCGCGACGCCCCGCCGGATGACAGAAGCCTCCCCGGCCATCAGCCCCTCCGCTCAGCCCTGGCCCCATCCGCGCCAGCGGGCCTGGGTGGAGGTGTGCGAAGCGGCGGTGCAGGCCAATGCCCGCAGCCTGCGGCGCTCGCTGGCGCCAGGCTGCAGCCTGATGGCGGTGGTGAAAGCGGATGGCTATGGCCATGGCGCGGTGCCGGTGGCCCGGGCCGCCGCCGCCGGTGGCGCCAGCAGTTTCGGTGTGGCCACCCTGCAGGAGGGTGTGGAGCTGCGCCAGGCGGGTTTGCGCCAGCCGGTGCTGGTGCTGGGCAATCTCACCCAGCCCGAGGAGTTGCGCGCCTGCCTGCACTGGCAGTTGATGCCCACCCTCAGCGGCATGCGCGAGGCCCTGCTCTGCCAGAACCTGGCGGCGGGCAGCGGCCGGCCCATGGCGGTGCAACTGAAGCTGGATACGGGCATGGCCCGCCTGGGAGCCCCCTGGCAAGACGGGCGCCGCATCGTGGAAGCCATTTCGGCCCTGGAGGCGGTGCAGCTGGCGGGGCTCTATTCCCACCTGGCGGATGCCGATGCTCCTGGCCTGGGCCTTGATCCGCTCACCCGCCAGCAGCAGGAGCGCTTTGAGGAGGTGCTCACCGCGGTGCAGCAGGCCGGCCTCAGCTGCGGCAGCCGCCATCTGGCCAATTCCGCCGGCACCTTGCGCACCGCCCAGCTCCACTACGACATGGTGCGCGTGGGGCTGGCGCTCTACGGCCAGCGGCCGGCGGCCCATCTGGGGGGCAGCCTGGTGCTGCAGCCGGCGATGCAGGTGCGGGCGCGGGTGAGCCTGATCCGCGAGGTGCCGGCGGGCACGGGCGTGAGCTATGGCCATCGCTTCACCACCCAGCGCCCCAGCCGCCTGGCGGTGGTGAGCATCGGCTACGCCGATGGCGTGCCGCGCCTGCTCTCCAACCGCCTGCAGGTGCTGCATCAGGGCCGGCGCATTCCCCAGGTGGGGGCGATCACGATGGATCAGCTGGTGCTCGATGCCACCGATGCCCCGGAGCTCGATCAAGGCAGCGTGGTGACGCTGCTCGGCAGCGATGGCGGCGAGCGCATCGACCCGCTGGCCTGGAGTGATCCCTGCGGCACGATCCCCTGGGAAATCCTCTGCGGCTTCAAGCATCGGCTGCCGCGCCTGCCCGCCGCGGGGCCTGGCGGCTGATAAGCTCAGCGGGCCGCTGGAGAGGTGGCTGAGTGGTTGAAAGCGGCTCCCTGCTAAGGAGTTACAGGAGGCAACTTCTGTCGAGGGTTCGAATCCCTCCCTCTCCGTTCCAGGTGTGAAGCCTGATCAAAAAGCCCCCTCGCGCAGGGGGCTTTTTGCTGCGTTGCGGCCCTGGTTCCCCCGCCGCGGCCTTCAGGCCGCCAGCAGTTGGCGGCAGAGCTCGGGCAGCAGCTGCGCGTCGTTGGCCCGGGCTTTGCCTTCGCTGAACACCACCAGCAGCGTCGGCGCCATCCCTTCGGCTTCCACGTAGGCCGCATCGTGGCGGGCCTGGCTCATCCAGCCGGCCTTGCTCCACAGCCGCGCGCCCTCCGGTAGCCCTTCGCCGAGGAAGCCATCCACCTGGTTCTCCGGATCAGCGCGGCGCTCGCCGGGATCGAGGCTGCGGGCCAGCAGATCGCGCATGCGCTGGCAGGCCGGAGGCGACACCAGGGCTCCGGCCATCACCCCATGCAGCAACCGCGCGCAGAAATCGCTGCTGAGGCGGTTGCGGTTCTCCAGAGCCGGCCCATAGAACTGGCGCTCCCGGCCGTAGGGCCCATCACCCCAGGTTTTCTGGCAGGCATTGCAGCCTTTCCATTCCGGCCAACCGAGCTGCTCACACCATTGATTCACCAGTTGGCGTTGCAGGCCCCAGCGCTGGAAGGCCTCCTCGGGCAGCTCCGGCCCGCTGGTGGTGCCGGTGAGCAGATCCAGCACCAGGCCGGTGGCGTCGTTGCTGGAGTCGCGGATCATGTCGGCGAGGGCGCGGCGCAGCTCCGGCGTGTCGTCGATCAGCTGGCGCTGCAGCCAGGCTTCGGCGGCCACCAGGTAGAGCAGCTTCACCACGCTGGCGGGATAGCGGGCCTGATCCCCTCGCCAGCTGGCTCCAGTGGGTTGATCAGACCAGAACTGGGCCAGATCGCTGCGGGGCGAGGCGCTATCGATCAAGGAGCTGCTGTAGCGCACCCAGCTGATCGACACCTGCTCGCGCAACCCCGGGCGGCCATCGGCCTCAAGGGCCGCCAGGCTGGCCTCGAGCTGTTGGGCCATCGCCCCATCCGGGCAGTAGAACGCCATCGCAGCCAAAGGGGGCAATGGCGAGATTAGGGAGGTTGGCCGAAGGCACACCGGTGGCCCTGGAGCTGTTGCAGCCCGGCAGCAGCTGGCGGCTCACGGCGCCGGCGGATCTCACCAGCCATTGGCAGGGGCCTGGCCTGGCCACCCAGGCAGCGGCCGGCCGGGGGTTCAGCGTGGTGGAACCGCTGCAGCCCGGGCGCCAGCGGCTGCGGGTGCGCCTGCTGGAAGACGGCTATCCCGGTTGGCTTGATCCGCGGCAGGTGCTGGGCCATGCCCGCGCCTGCCGGCCGCCGCAGCCGCGGCTGCTGGAGGCCGGCCAGATCACAGCGGCGTTGCCGGCGGTGCTGGCCTTTGCGGAGCGGGCGCGCCAGCAGCCGAATCACTATTTATGGGGCGGCACCCTCGGGCCGGATTTCGATTGCTCCGGTTTGATCCAGGCCGCCTTCGCCCAGGCCGGCATCTGGTTGCCGCGCGACGCGTATCAGCAAGAACGCTTCTGCCAGCCCGTGGCGGTGGCGCCGGGTTGCTACAGCCTGCTGCGCCCCGGCGATC
>Ga0194123_10002249_pt1 | contig 25847 bp, 28 predicted proteins | sample TA2MahsurfametaG_5_FD_155479 | JGI IMG/M metagenome (GOLD analysis project Ga0194123, IMG submission 155479) | Freshwater microbial communities from Lake Tanganyika, Tanzania - TA2015023 Mahale A surface | ecosystem: Environmental > Aquatic > Freshwater > Lake | place: Tanzania: Lake Tanganyika... | reverse complement strand
CCTTTCGCGATGGCTCAACCCATTCCAATGCACAACCCTCCTCACCCAGGAGACTTCATTGCGGGGACGTATCTCGATCCATGCGAGCTGTCGATCCGGCAAGTAGCTGAACGCCTCGGTGTTTCAGCCTCGACATTTCAGCGTTTGGTTGCAGTCAAAAGCCGCGTCACACCCGATATGGCGTTAAGGCTCTCAACGGTGCTGGGCCGCAGCCCCGAGAGCTGGTTGGCTCTCCAAGATGCCTATGACCTCTGGATGGCCCGCCAACACCTCGATCTTTCGGGGCTGACCCCCTTGGAATGGGCAACCGCATGAAGGTGCTGCTCACCGGCGCCGCGGGGCAGCTGGGCCAGGCGTTGCTGGCGGCACAGCCCACCGAAGTGGAGCTGATCGCCACCAGCCGCGCTGGCGGCGCAGGGATGGTGGCGCTGGATCTTGCAGATGCCAGCGCCTGCCGCGCGGCGGTGCTGGAGCACCGGCCTGACTGGGTCATCAACGCCGGTGCCTACACCGCGGTTGACAAGGCCGAAGGCGAAGCCGAGCTGGCCCACGCGGTGAACGCCGGCGCCCCCGAAGCGTTCGCACAGGCGCTGGCCGAAACCGGCGGCCGCCTGCTGCAGCTGAGCACCGATTTTGTGTTTGACGGCGCCAAGGGCAACCCCTACCGGCCCGAGCACCCTGTGAACCCCCTGGCCGTGTATGGCGCCAGCAAGGCCGCCGGCGAAAGGGCAGCGCAGCAATTGCTGCCAGCGCAGCAGCTCTGCATCTTGCGCACCAGCTGGGTGTATGGCCCGGTGGGCCACAACTTTGTGCGCACCATGCTGCGCCTGCACCGCGATCGGGCCGCCTCTGATCAACCCCTACAGGTGGTGGCCGACCAGGTGGGTTGCCCCACGGCCACCCCCGGCCTGGCCCAGGCCTGCTGGGCGGCGGCGGAGCAGGGGGCAGGCGGCATCCACCACTGGTGCGACGCCGGCGCGGCGAGCTGGTACGACTTTGCCGTAGCCATCGGCGAGCTAGGGGTGGCAGCGGGCCTATTGCCCCAGGCGGCCAACGTCTGCCCGATCACCACCGCCGACTACCCGACCCCGGCGCAGCGCCCGAGCTACGCCCTGCTCGACTGCACCGCCACCCGCCGCGCCCTGGGGCTAACGCCGCAGCACTGGCACACCGCCCTGGACGGGGTGCTGCAGCAGATCAGCGGCAAAGCCTCAGCGGCCTGACGCCGGGGCCGCAAGCTGCTCAACCTCAACCGGGATCGAGGGCTTGGCCGTCTTCAACGCCAAGTGCCTGCAAAGTTTCAATAAGAGCGTCGCGATCTCGGCTTCGATCTGCCTGGTCTCTGACTCGATCCGCCTGTTCTCGGCTTCGATCTGCAAGCGTTGCTGCCTCATCCTTTCGGCGTCCTGCAGATTCTCCAGTTCTTGCTGCCTGAGCAGCCTGAGCAGCGGCAGGGCTGATACAAAGTTCGTCACAAGGGCCCTTGCCGGGGCTGTCAGCATGCGTTGAGGTCGGCGGAATCGCCTCCTCCTTGTGCTCAAAAGCGTTTCCGCCGCAACCGATCTCGATCTGATCAGCTACCCTAAGGCAATTCCGGATGCCCGCATGCGCCGCGGGGTGCGGATTCCGGCCTGGTACCTGCTGCTGGTGGCGGTGCTCGGGATCCTGAGCCGCTGCCAGAGCCTGCGGGATCTGGAGCGATTCGCCATCCGCCACCACGCCGTACTCACTGAGGCTTTAGGCCTTGAGCTGCGGCGGCCGCCTTCTGATTCAGCCTTCCGCTACTTCTTCCACCAGGTGGATGTGGCGGCTTTGTGCACGGCGATCCGCGACTGGACCATCGCCCAGATCCCAGGTGGCGCAGCTGATCTTGACCAGCTGGTCTGTGATGGCAAAACGCTGAGAGGCTCGATTGAGGCCACTGCCGGTGGTGGCTCGGCGTTCATTGCCCAGGTGACGCTGTATTCAGCAGCACTGGGCGTGGCGATCAGCCAAGCCTGCTACGCCACCTGTGAGAACCACGAGCGGGCCGTGCTCAAGCAGTTGCTTGGCGAACTGGATCTCGAGGGCGTGCTGATTCAGGCGGATGCCCTGCACACCCAGAAGCCGTTTTTCGGCAGCTCAAGGAGCAGGGGGCCGACTTCCTCTTGACGGTCAAGGCGAACCAGAAAACGCTTGACCGCCAGATCCGCAGCCAGTTGCAGGGAAATCGCAAGATCCCTTTCATGGCAATGGATCACGAGATCAGCCATGGCCGCGACATCACCTGGACGCTGCGGGCCAAGGAAGCACCCGAGCACATCCGCGAGGCCTGGAGCGGTACGAGCTGGATCGTGGAGGTAACGGCCAACGGCAGCCGCGACGGCAAGCCCTTTCGGGCCACCCACCTGTTTCTCACCAGCCTGCGCACCACAGCAGAAGCGCTGCTGCAACTGGTGCGCGACCGCTGGAGCATTGAGGGCTGGCACTGGATCCGCGATACGCAGCTCCATGAGGACGCCCACCGGTATCGCGGCAACGGGGCTGGAGCCATGGCCACACTGCGCACCGCAGCCCTCAACCTGCTGCGGCTGGCTGGGTTTCGGTCGATCCGAGCTGGAATGCAGACGGTGATGCACGACATCACAGCACTGCTGGCGATGGCGCGGCGGCAGCCCCAGCACGATGCCTGCTAAGACTTTGAATCAGCCCTGCCGGGGGTACTGACGAGAGGGGTGACATCTTTCCTGAAACCGGGGGCCCCTGCTCCAAGCTGTTGGCCACGAGGGCCCTGCCATGGTGAGCCTCACCACCCGCATTCCCCGCTTCTTCTCCCTTTTCGGGCTTCAGCCCTGCGGCCAGCTGGCTGATGGCTCCACTGCCATGCTGATCCTCTTGCCCGTCCCATCTATTTCTGAGCCCCTCGCCCCATGACGATCGAACTCGCCGGACGTCTCATCGGTGCAGACCATCCCCCCTTTGTGATTGCCGAGATGAGCGGTAATCACAACCAGAGCCTGGATCGGGCCTTGGCGATCGTGGAAGCGGCAGCCCAGGCGGGCGCCCACGCGATCAAACTGCAGACCTACACCGCCGACACGATGACGCTCAACGTGCGCGGTGGCAGCTTTGAAATCACTGATCCTTATTCCCTCTGGGCCGGCCAGAACCTTCACGACCTCTACAAGCAGGCCCACACTCCCTGGGAGTGGCACGGGCCGATCATGGAGCGTGCCAGCGAGCTGGGCCTAATCTGCTTCAGCTCACCGTTTGATGAAACCGCCGTCGATTTCCTCGAAGACCTCGGCGCCCCCGCCTACAAGATCGCCAGCTTCGAGAACAACCATCTGCCGCTGATCGAGAAGGTTGCCTACACCGGCAAGCCCCTGATCATCTCCACCGGCATGGCCAGCCTCTGCGAACTTGATGCAGCTGTCCAAATAGCCCGTGACGCCGGCTGCACCCAGCTGGTGCTGCTCAAGTGCACCAGCACCTACCCCGCCAGCCCCAACAACACCAACATTCGCACCATTCCCCACCTGCGCGAGCTTTTTGGCTGTGAGGTGGGCCTGAGTGACCACACCATGGGGGTGGGCGTGGCCGTCGCTGCCGTGGCCCTGGGCGCCAGCGTGGTGGAGAAACACTTCACCCTGGCGAGGGCCGATGGGGGTGTGGATTCTGCCTTTTCCCTGGAGCCGGCTGAGCTGGCCAGCCTGGTGAGCGAAACGGAGAGGGCCTGGCAATCACTCGGCCAGGTGCGCTATGGGCCTACAGAGGCGGAGCAGAAAAGCCTGGTGTTCCGCCGCTCCATCTACGCCGCAGCCGACATCGCGGCTGGTGAGTTGTTCACAGAGGCTAACATTCGGATCGTGCGGCCTGGGCATGGGGCGCCCCCTCATCTCTTCGCACAACTACTTGGGCGCCCGGCCCGCCAGGATTACAGCTACGGCGCACCGCTGAGCCTGGATCAGCTCCTCTGAAGGCCTTGATTGACAAAGGGGGGCTTAATGCATAGTGCTTCGACTATTTCGAGCAGTGGCAACGCCGAATGGAGAGAGATCAAGCTCTTAGGAGCGAGAAGCCCCGCCAGTGCAGGCGGTTTTTCCGCAAACTTTTAGTCACAATCTTTCTGATTTTTCTCTTAATGAAAAAAGTCAAATTATTATTTAGCTTTGCCCTATATTATCTTGGCCTGAATAGTGCATTTGATGTTTGCAGGCCAATTCTAAGACAGCGTCGCTGTAAACTCTTATCGTCAAGATCGCAGCTGCAAGTTAATCCTTCCGAATATAATGGTGAAGCGATTCTCATTGGATCCGGTCAATCCGTAAACCATTTACTTTTCGGCTCTGGCGTAGATCTTTTCAGGAAATCTTACAAGCTTGTCTTAAATACAGGTGTTTTTTCTGGATTAAAATATAACCTAGCTATGTATGAAATGGCGCAAACTAGGCAGTTAAGAACACATTACTTGGACATGATCAGTCATCGAGATCACAAAGTTGGCGCCTTAGACAATTCTTTGGTAATTTTAACTAATGTAAGCGCTGCCAATTTTGATGATCACATAGTAATCAACCAGGAATTTTTTGATTATGTCGCTCCTCATTCTGCAATTCACTTGCCAAAGTCTAGGTCTAGGCGATTTGATGGCTTGATCAGGATTATGGCAAGAGGGCATTTCATGCTTTCTAGCATTAATATTTTACCCCCATTGTTGCTTTTAAGATGTTCAGCTGTTAGATCTCTTATTTTACTTTGTGAGCTTGGATTCTCGGTAGTTCACTTGGTTGGATTTGATGGAGATACCTCATATTTTTATGACGATGTAGATTTTTGGCCTAGCGCAACCCGCCTTCGCGCAATGAGGAAAACTCTCAAAAGCTCTAGTCCGTTATCTGAAATCGTAGGCGGGAATCTGGTTTCCTTTGACAATTCACGCTATGTAACAAGCGAAGGTGTACATAGGACTGCCGACCCAAATCTTGGGCAATATACTTTTCGAGCCTTGGCACAAATAATAGCCGACACATTTAGTGTAAAATTAGTAGATCATACTTTTAGATCAACTAGCTTCTCTTCTGTGTTGCCAAAGCGCTTAGACCCATAAATTTATTCAATAGAAATCCGCTCACGTTGTTCAAGGCTGGCATAACGATTTGTTTGGCAGCTCTTTGCTAGAATCTTGGCATCACCGTGCATGATTCGATTTTATGATTAAAATGTCTCTCGGAAAATTTGTGGGCTTATCGGCTCAGGGTGGAGACGCCGGCGAAGAAGTCAAATACTGAAGCAAATAGAATCAAATTGTTTTTTGATAGATATGAATTCCAAAATTTTTTCTGCAATTCCAATTTTTATCGGCTATGACCCCCGGGAACGCGCCGCCATCAATGTGTTGATCGACAGTTTATACCATCATAGCAGCGTCCCGCTCGCAATAACCCCACTGGTGACACCGCAGCTCAAGGCCCAAGGGTTGTACTGGCGAGAGCTTGATCCAAAGCAGAGCACGGCCTTTTCATTCACCCGCTTCCTTGTGCCCCATCTGATGGGATATCAGGGCTGGGCCCTTTTCATGGATTGCGACATGCTTTGTCGTGGCGACATCAAGGCACTCTGGGAGCAGCGTGATGACGCTTACGTAGTGATGTGCGTGCAGCAAGATCACGTGCCCGGTGAGACGGTTAAATTCCTCGGTGAGGTGCAGAGCGCCTATCCAAAGAAAAACTGGAGCTCCCTGATGTTGCTCAACTGCAGCCGATGCATCGCCCTCACGCTTAAATACGTCAACACAGCAACCGGGCTTGACCTGCACCGTTTCCACTGGCTTAATGGTGACCATGAAATCGGCTCCATACTGGGCGGTTGGAACCACCTGGTGGACGTGCAAGACCTAGTCCCCACCGAGGGCTCGCCCCTGCTGCACTGGACCCTCGGCGGCCCCTGGTTCCGCGAACAGCGCACCATGGGCGGCCCCCTTGCCGCCGAGTGGTTCGCCGCCCGCGACGACGCCTTCAGGCTCTACGACTGATGTCCCTGACCTGCATCGTGGCCGTACCGGCCCGGCTGGAATCAAGCCGCCTCCCCGGCAAGGTGATGGCCGACATTGGCGGCAAGCCGATGCTACGGCGCGTGCTCGAGCGCTGCAGCCAGGCATCAGCTCCCGCAGCAGTGCTGCTCTGCACCGACAGCCCAGATCTCGCTGCAAAAGCATCCGGCTGGGGCTTCGCCGCCATCCTCACCAGCCCGGCCTGTGACTCGGGCAGTGAACGCATCGCCTCAGTAGCCGATCAACTCATGGCCAGCGGCGACAGCCTTGAGCCCAACCGCACTCTGATCATTAACGTGCAGGGCGATCAACCCTTCATCGATCCGGCGGTGATCGATGCCATGGCCGCCGAATTCAACCGCCGTTCGCCTACCCCGGAGGTACTCACCCCAGTCTACCGCCTCAGCAGCGAGAAGGTGCACAATCCCAACGTGGTCAAAACCCTGCTCGCCGCCGATGGCCGTGCCCTCTACTTCTCCCGCTCGGCAGTCCCCCACGTGCGGGATATCGACCCCGCCCACTGGCCGCAGCACACCACCTACTGGGGCCACGTGGGCCTCTACGGCTATCGCGCTGACGTGATCCAGCGCTGGAACGCCCTGCCCCACTCCCCCCTGGAGCACACCGAGAAACTCGAGCAGCTGCGCCTGATCGAAGCCGGCATCACCATCGGCACCTACCCGGTTGAGGGAGAATCGCTTTCGGTGGACACCGCTGAGCAATTGGAGCAGGCCCGGGCCATCGCGGCCTCCATCAACGCTCCCTACTCACCTCTGCGAATCGACAGCTGAGATGACGACCGCCCTCACCAGCTGCCTGCGGCAAGAAGCTGCTGCCATTGCCGCCGCTGCCCAGCGGCTCGATTCAGATGAGGTGGAAGCAGCCCTTTCTCTCCTAGAGGCCTGCCGAAACCGCCGCGCCAAGCTTGTGATCACCGGCATCGGCAAAAGCGGCATCGTGGCCCGCAAGATCGCCGCCACCTTTTCCTCCATCGGCCTGACGGCTGTCTTCCTCAGCCCGGTGGATGCTCTCCACGGGGATCTGGGGATCGTCAACAGCGATGACGTTGCCTTGATGCTCTCCAACAGTGGCGAAACCGACGAACTTCTGGCGATCCTTCCTCACCTCAAACGTCGCGGTACAGTTCGCATCGCCCTTGTCGGTAGAGTTCTTTCTACCCTTGCCAAGGGTTGCGACGTAGTACTCGACGCCTCTGTCGACCGCGAAATCTGTCCGCTCAATCTCGCCCCCACTGCCAGCACAGCCGTCGCCATGGCCATCGGGGATGCCCTTGCATCGGTGTGGATGGAGCGTTCAGGCATTTCAACAGAGCAGTTTGCCTTGAACCACCCCGCAGGGGCCATAGGCCGCGATCTTACCCTTACTGTTGGCGATCTGATGGTTCCTGTCCATGAACTCCCGCCCCTTGAACCGGATACTCCCCTGCCTGTCGTGATCGGACATCTCACACAGGGTAGTCCGAACCGGGGAAGTCTCGGTGCCTGCTGGGTTTCTACGTCCCAGGCTCCTACTCAGCTAGTTGGTCTGATCACAGACGGCGACTTGCGTCGAACCCTACAACATCATGGACCCGAGGAATGGTCAAAGATCACTGCAGCGCGGATGGCAACCACTGATCCAATCACTGTCCACCCCGATCAACTTGCAGTCTCAGCACTACAGTTGATGGAGAGCAATCGCCGGAAGTCCATTTCCGTACTTCCTGTTATCTCGTCAACGCCTGAAGGAGATCTTGTCGGGCTGTTGCGCCTGCATGACTTGATTCGCGCAGGCTTTTCGCTGACTCCCAACGTATCTGTTGAAGACTAATAATGAGCTTTCGCCTGATCGCTGGCCCTTGTGTGATCGAAAATCGCGACCTGGTGCTCCAGTTGGCCGAGAAAGTGAGCGAACTCTGCCAGCGTCTTGGTGTGGAATTCGTGTTCAAGGCCAGCTTCGATAAAGCTAACCGTAGCTCCGGGAGGTCGTTCCGTGGTCCTGGCGCTCAGGAGGGTCTGGCGATACTGGCGGAAGTGGGCGAGCGCTTCGGAGTGAAGGTCCTCACTGACATTCATGAGAGCCATCAGGCGGCAGTCGCAGCGCAGGCAGTGGATGTTTTGCAGATTCCGGCGTTTCTTTGCAGGCAGACCGACCTGCTGGAGGCGGCCGCTAAGGCCGTGGCCGGAACCGCCAAAGTAGTGAATATAAAAAAAGGTCAATTTCTGGCGCCGTGGGACATGGCCCAGGTGGTGATCAAGTTGGAAGAGTTCGGGCTGAAGGCCAACAGCGGCCAGCTCTGGCTCACTGAACGAGGCAGTAGTTTCGGCTACAACACGCTAGTAGTCGACTATCGAAGCCTTCCTCAGCTTCAAGCCCTAGGCTGCGTTGTCATCTTCGATGCTACTCATGCCGTGCAGCAACCGGGGGGGCGGGGCACAAGCTCGGGCGGCCAGCGGGAGTTTGTAGCTCCCCTTGCCCGCGCCGCGGTCGCAGTGGGCGTTGACGGCCTGTTCATGGAGGTGCATCCAGACCCCGAGAACGCTCTCAGCGATGGACCCAATATGGTGCCGCTTCACCGGCTTGAGCCCCTGCTGCGGCAACTTCTGGCGATCCGGGCGGTCGTGGCGGACGGGATGGCGGTCAGCACGCTGTGAGGGGACTCTGAGATGGCCAGCCTGAGCGGCTTGCATCTGCGCGGGTGGCTCCAAAAGCGCCTGCTGATGCCTCGTCTGCGCCTGATCAGGCTTGTCGTATGTGATGTAGACGGCGTACTCACCGATGGTGGTCTCCAGTACGACGAGGATGGCCGTGTGTTGAAACGCTTTGATGTGCGCGACGGCTTGGCGGTGCGCATGCTGCAGAGGTCAGGGATCGTTGTGGCCCTTCTCAGTGGAGGGCGCAGTGGTGCCATTGAGCAGCGGGCACGGCATCTTGACATCCAGTACTGCCGAGTCGGAGTGGAAGACAAGCAGGCCGGTCTTGAGCAGTTGCGAAGTGAGCTCGGGATGGCACAAGATCAAACTGCTTTCATTGGTGATGATCTGAATGATCTTGTCGTAAGGCCAGTTACCGGTATTCTTACCGCTACGGCTGATGCTGATCCTTTCTTGCGCCTTCAGGCAGACTTCGTTCTCAGCAAGCGCGGTGGAGAGGGTGCAGTACGAGAGTTTTGCGAAGCCCTTCTCTCCAGCCGTGGGCTATTGACTTCTATACAGCGCACCGGATGGAGAGATATAAATGCATAGCCTGAGTTGTTCGCCAAAATTATATTGGCTGCGCCACGGCGAGCATGAAAATGAAGTGGATGCTCCCCATAAAATAGCTTTGTTTTCGCGCTCCATCATAAGGCTATGTCATTCCTCTTGATGCCTTGACTGGTATCCCACCATAAGTTTCTAGGTCATTTTTCTTGTATTGCAGTTTCTATTATTGTTTTTACGTTTTAATGCACGCGTCTTGCATGCGCGACTTTGTCATAGATTCTTTCCTATTGGTATTTCAAAAATAATGGCCAGACAAGGTCCTTATGCGTAAGCTCTATGTCGTCAATCCTTGGTTCTTTTCTCGTTGATCCGGTTGTTTCAATTTACCTTCCCAAAGATGCAGCCTTAGCGGCATCAACTGTGGATTGCATATCGAAAAATGCGTTGTACTCTGAAGTTGATAGATTTGGTTTCTCAGGCCTGCTTAACTATATTCTATACCGTAAATACGTTCCTAAAAGAGCCTACTGTAATTGGGTCCATGGTTGGAAATGGTACAAACCCATAGATCCCAAAATGCTAGGTTTAACTGAGAAAGCAATTCACAATTACTTTGCTCGAAAAAAACCTATTGTTGTACACAATCATTATCAACAGAAACTCTTGAGTGAAGCCGGCTTTACTAGAGTCATTAACGGTTGTCTGCCTTATGCATATCTGTCGTTGCTTCCAAAGTCGCCCTCTAGACCTATTAATATTGCCAATCGCAATGTACTCGTACTGCTCCCAAAGTCTCAATATTACGCCCAAAAAAGAAAATCATTTGACGAGATGATTTCATTTGTTAATTCCGATCGAAGACTTGTAGAAAAATCAGTTCTCTGCGTTTTTGCGGATGATATTAAGCGCCAGTCCGTGATAGATCTGCTATCTTCTCAGAGTGTCCCATTTATAATCGGAGCATCGCCTTTTGATCTTTTGGCCATGTTGCGAATTAAAAAAATAATCTCTTCGTTCGGTGTCATCCTTACGAATACAATTGGTACTCATATTCCATTGGCAGCATCATGCGGAGTAAAAGTTCAGGTCATACCTGAAATCTATGATGAAAGATCTTTTTCCTTTATAAAGGATTGTTGGCCATCTGGCGAGCTGGCATTGCCGCCAAATGACTATTTTGAATATTTAGAGTTTGCCTATTCTCTCGATTTTTTAAAGCATAACTTGGGTTTTCTGCTTAATGATGATTTCTGGCTTGGACCTTTCAGGGATTGGGGTGCTAGGGAGATCAATGGCAATCAGATCTTGCGAGGTCAAGGCTTAAAAAATGTCCTTGGATGGAATTCAAAGGGTTTTGCTAGAAGTATCACGTTTTCTCTCTTGAGTCGAATCACCTAAGAAAGCCCTCGTAAAGTCAGGCTATTTTTCATTGCTCACTTTGAATATTCTCCAGCTTATCCCCAGCCTCCAGGGCGGCGGCGCCGAGCGTGTTGCCATCAATCTTGCCAACACATGGGTCTCCTGGGGCCATCAAGTTGAATTTCTGCTGATGGAGCGCCGTGGAGAGCTCTTGGATGCTGTCGATCAGAACATCGCCATCCACAGCCTCGACTGCAGGCGTATTCATCAAGTGCCTTGGCGGCTCGCACGCTACCTCCGCCATCGACAACCGTGCGTGACACTTGTGCACATGTGGCCGCTTACCTCGGCAGCAGTGTTGGCCTGGCGACTCGCCAGAAAGCAAGGTCATATTTTTTTATGTGAACATACTTCTCTTAGTAATCACGTTAAGCAGGATCTGAGAACGCCTTTGCCACTTGTTCAGATGTTGCTGCGCCTCAGCCACACTCGAGCTACCGGAGTGGTGGCAGTATCTACAGGCGCCGCAAAGGATCTGGCTCAGCTGGCTGACCTCTCCGAGCAGCATGTTGCCGTTATCCACAATCCAGTGGTAAGTGATCAGTTGCCTGATACTTCCCAGTATCCAGATCCACAGGTCCGTAGCAAGCTTTGGGGCGGCTGTTTCCGCACCCATTTCGTGTCTGTAGGCACTCTCAAAGCTTCCAAGAATTTCCATCTATTACTTCAATCCTTTGCTCAGGTCGCCTTTGAGCTCGATGCTGGACTGGTGATCCTTGGGGAAGGGAGTATGCGAGCCGCAATTGAGCAACAAGTGCATGATCTTGGTCTTCAAGGTCGGGTGGTGCTACCCGGCTTCCAAGCCGATCCTTCTCAGTGGTATTGTCACGCAGATGTATTCGTACTCTCTTCTAACTTCGAAGGCTTTGCAAATGTGGTGGCAGAAGCATTAGGCTGTGGTACGCCGGTCGTGAGCACCAGCTGCCCCTATGGCCCTGCCGAAATCCTCGAGTATGGACGTTATGGAGAGTTGGTGCCGGTGGGGGACTCTGCTGCTCTCGCTTCTGGCATGCGCCGAGCAATTCGTCGATCCTGGGATAGACAGACTTTGCAATGCAGAGCCCTCGATTTTTCAATTCCCAGACAGGCTCAAAAATATCTAGATTGGTTCGAGGCTACATAGTCTAATTTATACAACCTATGGGCGTTCCTCAAATAGGTGCTATGCTTGACTTTATAACGAAACCACTGAAGTCCGCGCTTAGGTGGCGTTTAAACTATATTGAGTCCATTTCTATTGATTCCACAAGGGTAAAGATACCTGTCCTCAATGGAGTTGGTAGGGCTCATCTTGATCCTGTGGAAGATCATATTTATTTTGTCCTTAAAAGGCTTTCTCCTACTCATACAGTTTTGGTCGATGTTGGCGCGAATATTGGCCAGACGCTTATCAAGTGGTTTGCGATCTGTGGTGCGCATTGTCGGTATATAGGCTTCGATGTCAACACGCAATGCGTTTCTTATTGCGAGCATTTAATCTCTGCCAATCAATTAAGTAATGCTCATGTTTTTCCTGTCGGCCTGGGGCGCGGTCTTAGCTTGACGAAGCTTTTGCTTTCTTCCGGGGCTACCGGTGTCGACCCTGGAGCAAGTACAAACTCGAAGATTAGGGATGTTTCTTTTTATGGTTTCACTCGTTCGGCGCTAATTGTGCCGTCGTCTTTGTTTGCCAAGGATATTTGCTCTATCAAAAATCCTATAATTAAGCTTGACATCGAGGGTTCAGAGGCTGATGTGATTGAGTCGCTTTTGTCCATGCCTAATCTTGATTCTCCCGTCTTTCTTGTAGAGATTTTGCCACCTTCTAAAGCTTTTAGCTCGTCTGCCAATGATGTTCGTATTGAGAATAAGCGTAAGATATTTAAGTTGATGCGTGATGCTGGTTATAATGGCAGAAATATTTGTGCGTTAAGCCAGGCAGGAGTCATTCCGAGCCAGAGTTCTGACTATTTATTTTATAAGTCATACTTACCGGCTGATGTCCAAGAATTGCTTTGCCTTGAAGCTCTCGGTATGGGATAAGTGGTGAGTGGCGCTTTCGCCGCGCACTATCTTCGCAACATACATCACTTGTTATTCGCGTGCCGTAGTTGTTGGCGTTGATTATGATTAAACGATTCGCCGATTCTTCGATGTTGGTGCAAGCTGTCAAGTCGCTTGGTTGAGTATGTGCGAAATTGCTTGCCTCAAACGTACTGCCAGGAGCCTATTATATCCTTTACATCACAAGGGTTATGTTATTGCACTGTGTAGTCCGGAAGACTCCTTCTTGTGATGTATCCCGGAAGCTAGCTGGCCCAGCCCCAGGTGATGAAGGGACTGGCCACGGTGGAGTAGAAAACCGCCCTCAATCTGGCGATGTGGCGCAGCTGGAGCCGCTGATGGCGCAGTCGATTGCGTGCTGCAGGGCCTGTGAATCAAGCTTCCGTCGCTGGGGGCGGCGTACTCTCCCTTGATCCGCCATTGATGCTGGACCTCCAGAGCGATAACGGGCCAGCCACTTCATGGCGCAGTGCAGGTAGATCCCTGCCTCTGCAGCCAGATCATCCAGGGTGCGATGGTCGTTGAGGTGCCCACAAACCAATCGCAGTCGGCCCCTCTGCCTCAGACGGTCATTGGCTTGTTTATGGATGGGTCGTGACGTCTCGGTTGGGCAGTGACACCTCAACCCGAAGCGCCCTCACACCTCATTGCCTATTGACCAACCTGCTGAGATAGAATTGCTAGTTCTCTGCTGCGCAATGCGCTCAGACCATTAGGTGTGTTTTCTCACCAGGTCATTCAGTGACCCGCAGCCGTTGGAGCTGCTGAAAGGGAGTGCGGCCTGCCAAGGCCATGTAGCACCTACGGCCGTTATAGATTGACGTGAAGACGAACCAACCGTTCTCTGACCAGGGCTGTCAGCCGGGCATTGGGGTGGGTATGCATGGTGTGTGAGCTCTGGGGACGGGGGTGACACACCTACCCTGACGAGCTCACACCCCTTTGTCAGCTCCTGAACAACCTGGTGGGACTACACAATTAGGTGTGTAATTGCGCGGACAAAAGCGTTTGTTGAAATCCTAAGTGCTGATGGCAAGAGCAAACGGGAAATCCTTTGCTGTTTCAATCTGTATCTCTCGGGTGAGGTATTTTGTCCCCTTGCGAAGAATCGGTTCTAGCCCATGTAGCCAGTTGATCCAGCTGGTTTAGGGTTTAACAAATCTGGTTTAGGTGGATCATTTAGACTAAAATTAGTACTTCCTGGATACACCGTTTCGAACCGCTATTCGGATTTGGAATAGTCAGCTGAGGACTTTGCATCCATAGGTGTTTCAATTTGATTGGGTTTATTTAAAATGGCCATCAAAATCTTTGGCGCTCTCATCGCTTTGATGGGCCGGCGATTTACAGGAAGCTGTTGGTTTTAAAGGCTATCATTATTCATGTTGATTTGGCATGGTTGCAGTTGGTTCCTGCAATCCTCATGCTTTCGATCCTTTGCGGTTTTCCTTGCAGTGATTGTTAGGTTCGTTTAGTTCTTTTGCTGGTTGTAGAGAATAGCTAATTCTGTGACAGTATTTCCGGTTTGCGTAATTTTGCGTGCGAGCGTAATAGTCGAGAGCATCATCAGAATCCTCTATGCATCTTGAGGTTGGATACGGAATCATCTTTACCTTGAGCTTCCCTGATGCGGACCACAACCTTATAATGAGTTCGTGCTGAGTAATGTGCCGTTTGATAGCTTATTTCAAGTGTTTTTCGCTCGAAATGACTTGATATTTTGCCAATTAACTGTTGTCAGTTTTTCGTGCAGAGCCCTAAAAGCTTTTTGAGCTATTTTGCCACGTTTGCGCCCGAATCAGGATGCTGGTTCATCGATGCGGTTATGATATTACTACGGGCGATGTCGTCTATTTGCGAGCTCTCGTTCAGTTCGCTTTAATCCATGTTATAGTTGTTCGTTATCAGCTGTGCTCTGCTTTGGATAGCTTTGGGTTTATGGCTGGCTTTATTGTTTCGGGAGTGTGTTGAAGTGTTGTGCAGAGTTAGAATTACTCGGGTTCTATATCTTACCCGCAATGGCCTTCTTGAGCCACTCGGCCAAAGCCAGATCTGGCCCTACCTTAGAGGTCTTAGCAGGGATTACCGCATCACCTTGATCAGCTTCGAGAAGCCAGCGGACCGTGCTGATTCTTCAGCTATGGATTCGATGCGAAGTCAATGCGCCAGCTATGGCATTCGTTGGATTCCTCTACAGTTCCGCTCGCAACCTCGTCCGTGGGCCCCTGCTCTGGCCATTCCCCAGCTCGCCCTCGTGGCGCTTTGGCAGTGGCGTCATCTGCGTAGCTCCCAGCTCGTGCATGCCCGCTCCTACGTGCCGGCCGTAGTCGCACTGCTGCTGCACCGGCTCACCGGCGTGCCTTTCGTATTCGATATGCGGGCACTCTGGCCCGAGGAGCTCATCACCGCTGGCTACCTGCAGCGCGGATCGCTTTTGCATCGGGCCTTGCTGGCTTTGGAATTGCGTTGTCTTCAGGATGCCAGCGCCGTGGTGTCGCTCACCCAGGCAGCCGTGGGCTATCTGCAGCACCGCTACCCCCGCGAGCTTGCCGGCCAGCGGATCGCCGTGATCCCCACCTGCGCGGATCTGCAGAGATTTCAGCTGGCTGATCCTGCCCCTGATTCTCCCCTGGTGATTGGCTGCATCGGCACGGTGCTGAGCGGCTGGTTTCTGGTCGCTTGGTTGCGTGCCTTTTTCGAAGCCATCGCTCGTGTCGATCCCAAAGCACGGTTTGAACTGATCAGCCGGGATGAGCCCAAAGCGATTCTCGCTGCTTTGGAGCCCGTGAATTCCTGGACCAATCGGCTGCGCATCCAGGCAGCCTCCCCTGCCGAGATGCCCGCCATCGTGCAGCAGCACACCGCCTCGGTGATGTTCTTCGCCGGGGGGCTTGCCAAGTTGGGCAGCAGCCCCACCCGCATGGCTGAGGTGCTCGCCTGCGGCCGGCCCGTGGTCGCCAATGCGGGTGTGGGCGATGTGGATCAGGTTATTCGCCATCGTCGTGTGGGTGTGCTTGCCCGCAGCGATAGCGCCGCCGACATGGAGGCCTGCGTTGCTGAGTTGCTGAGCCTTTTGCAGGATTCCCAGCTAGCGAGCCGCTGCCGCAGCACCGCTGAAGACCTTTTCGCTCTGGAATCCGGGACCGCTGCTTATCAACAACTCTATGGACAGATTCTTAAATAACGCATGTTGCAGACATCTATTGTAATTTGCCATATTACTATATGGTTTTTGTTTTCAAGTTCCCCTCTCCTTCATTTTAGTTCTTCTTTGTAGGCATGCCGATTGGTGGTGAACTATTCTTTTGAAGTTGTCACGCATTGTGAAATGTGTGGTTTCCCTGGCGGCAGCAATGCGGTTCTTGGCCAACGCATGAATTGCCGCCAAGGCCTTGTAACTAAGAACCTTCAGGGAGTTTCCGTCACGATTAAACAGTGCAAAAATTGCAAGTTCATATACTCCAATCCGCTGCCTGTGCCTCGGTCAATTTCTGATCATTATCGGATTCAGCCAGAAGACTACTGGAGCAAAAGTTATTTTGACTGGACTCCTGAATATTTTGCTAGGCAGGTATCTGACATTCTCAGGTTTCTTGATGCACGTGTCAACACTCACGATCAAGCGCGACCTTTGGACATCGGCTGCGGAATTGGCAAGGCGATTATGTCTCTCTGCCAAGCAGGGTTTGATGTCTGGGGCATTGAGCCCTCTTCTTCATTTCATGCTAGGGCTCTCGAGCTCACGGGTTTGAATGACGCAAAAGTCATCAATTCTTCTATTGATGACGCCGATTTGCCAGGCTCCTACTTTGATTTTGTGACGTTTGGAGCAGTGTTTGAGCATTTGTACCACCCTCGTGAGTGCCTGGAGATGGCTCTCCACTGGTGCAAGCCAGGAGGCATTGTGCATATCGAGGTGCCAAGCTCGCAGTGGTTGATAGAGTCGATTTACCAGGCTTTGCTCAAGTTAAGAGGCTCAGAGCTGAGTACATATCTGTCCCCGATGCATGCACCGTAGCATCTTTACGCTTTTTCGCGCGAGAATTTCGATCTCAATCAGAAAGCAATGGGCTACAGGATGCTTGAGTCGCGCATTGATCCCTATTATGTCTATTATTTCCCGCTTTTTCTGAAGGCTTTTGTCTCGAAGCTAATGTTGTTTACAGGTAGGGGTATGCAGCTGACTATTTATTTGCAGAAAATATAGCAATTTTTAAATTAAAACTTTCTCGCAAGGCTAATTGTCTGAATTAAACTGCTCCAACTCAATTCGAGTTCTCGGTCTCTCTCTCTATGGCCCCCTAGCTGCCAGTCACCGTGTGCGGCTCGCGCAGTTCATGCCAGGTTTGCGCTCTCTCGGCATCGATCTGCAGATCCAGTCGCTGCTAGACGATGATTATCTGCAAAGGAGCTTCTGCGGGCGTCGTCCTTCACTGCGGGGTCTGTACGTCGCCTATGGCCGGCGTGTCCAAGCCCTCTGCCAGGCGGATCAATTTGACCTTGCGATTGTGTATGGCGACCTTCTACCCTACCTGCCGAGTTGGCTGGAGTGCCGCCTCCTTCGGATTCCTTTCGTCTACGATTGCGACGATGCATTTTTCCTCAAATACAGCACTGGTCGACTGCGCCTGCTCCAGCCACTAATGGGTGCCAAGACGAATCGTCTAATGTCATTGGCCGTGGCTGTCACCGTAGGCAACGACTGGCTGGCCGCCAAGGCGCGTCTTTCTAACAACAATGTCACTGTATTGCCCTCGGTAGTCGACACAGAACATTACCGCCCACCCGACCCTCCGCCAGCTGCGCGTCCTGGCCAGCCCTTCACACTTGGCTGGATTGGCAGTCCCTCCACGGCTCCATATCTGCAGCTATTGGTGGATCCGCTTCAACAGTTGGCTTGCGAACGCCCTGTGCGCCTGCTTGTGGTTGGTGGTCCAGCCCCGGCCATCGACGGCGTTGAGGTCATAAAACTGCCCTGGAGTCTCGAGCAGGAGGTGCCCCTGATTCAGCAATTCGATGTTGGCGTGATGCCGTTGCCCAACACGCTCTGGGCACGTGGCAAGTGCGCCTATAAACTGGTTCAGTGCATGGCCTGCGGCATCCCAGTCGTGGCTTCCCCTGTGGGCGCAAACGTTCATGTTGTATCACCTGAATGCGGGCTCCTTGCCGATTCGTCAGAGGATTGGCTGGCGTCGTTGCGATATCTGGCTGCAGATACCGAGCGTCGTCAGCTGATGGGTATAGCCGCGCGTCAACGGGTTCGGCAGCACTTTTCCCTGCAAAGCACCTTGCCTGTGCTCACGAGAGTAATTAAGCAGGCTGTTGCCTCACGGCACAAATCATGAGCATCAATCTGCACCAATCCTACCCCATGCGTTCTGGTGATAATTGATGTGTGGCATCGCTGGTCTTTGTGGTCTTCCATCAAAAACTTCGGATGATCTAGAGCTGATTACTAATCGAATGGGCACGGCTATTCAGCACCGTGGTTCAGATGCAGTTGGCCGCTGGCATAACGCTGACTTGGGTGTCGCCCTTGCTCACCAGCGCCTGGCCGTTGTTGATCTCACCCTGGCTGGCCACCAGCCTATGACCAGCGCGTCAGGCCGCTATGTGATCGCCTTCAACGGGGAGATTTACAACCATCAGCAGCTGCGCCGCGAGCTTGATGCAGCCGGTTTGGCACCAGCCTGGCGTGGCCATGCCGATACCGAAACTCTGCTGGCCGCCATCGAAACATGGGGACTGGAATCAGCGCTGCAGCGCTGTGTAGGCATGTGGGCTCTGGCCTTGGTGGATCGCCAGGAACGCATGCTGCATCTGGCTCGCGATCGCTTTGGGGAGAAGCCCCTGTACTGGGGCTTCAGTGGCAACGGCAGGCAGCAGGTGCTGTTGTTTGGGTCTGAACTTGCTGCCCTGCGGGCTTATCCGGGCTTCGCCAACCCCATCAATCGAGAAGCCCTGGCCCAACTGTTGCGCTTCGGCCAGGTCCCTGCGCCTCTCTCCATCTATGCCGGCATTGGCAAATTGCCCGCTGGCCACTGGGTCACCATCCCTTTGCCCCTGCTACTAGGTGCGCCGCTGCCCAAAAGTAGACCCTGGTGGCAGCTCTACTCTATGATTGAAGCGGGATGTTCCTCTTCGTTTCAAGATGAAGCTGAAGCCCTTAACGCCCTTGAGCAGAGCCTGGGTCTGGCCGTTGGCGAGCAGGCCATCGCTGATGTGCCGCTCGGGGCTTTTCTCTCGGGTGGAATTGATTCATCGCTGATTGCGGCCCTGCTGCAGCGCCAGAGCAGCCAACCACTGCGCACCTTCACGATTTGCTTTGAGGAAGAAGGTTTCAACGAGGCTCCCTTTGCCCTCGCGGTGGCAAACCACCTAGGCACCAGCCATAGCGAAACGCTGCTCACAAGTGCAGATGCCCGCGCCCTGATCCCCCAGCTCCCGCTGCTCTATAGCGAGCCTTTTGCCGATTCATCGCAGCTGCCCATGCATTTGGTGTGTCGTGAGGCCCGGCAGGCTGGCCTCACGGTTGCGCTCAGCGGCGATGGCGGCGATGAGCTCTTTTGTGGCTACAACCGTTATTTCTGGGGACCACGCATCTGGAACCGTTTAGCCTGGCTGCCAGGACCACTGCGCCGCAGCCTGGGCCGCGCCCTCACGGCAGTGCCGCCGCTAATCTGGGATGTCCTCGGCAAGCCGCTTCCCATTCGCCAGATGGGTCATAAAGCCCACAAGCTCGCCGAGCGATTGCATCACGTACATGGCAGCGACGAGCTTTACCGCTCCCTGGTCAGTGAGTGGCGGGACCCTGCTCAACTGCTTCAGGGCGAGCCACCTGAACTGCAATCCACAGCCATTGACCAGCCCCTGCCCCCTTGCCTTTCGGGTGACCCCATCGCCCGCATGATGGCCTGGGACACCCTCAGCTACCTTCCTGACGATATCTTGGTAAAGGTCGATCGCGCTGCCATGGCAGTCAGCCTGGAGACGCGCGCTCCTTTCTTGGATCACCGCGTTGCCCAGATCGCCTGGAGGCTGCCGATGTCGATGAAGCTCCGTCAAGGCACTAGCAAGTGGGCTCTGCGCCAGATCCTCTACAAATACGTGCCCCCCGAGCTGGTTGAACGGCCCAAGGCTGGCTTTGCGATGCCCATAGGACAGTGGCTTCGTGGGCCGATACGTGATTGGGCCTCTGATCTGCTGCAGCCTGATCGCCTCGTCCAAGAGGGTTATTTGTATCCCGAGCCGATCACCCACCTTTGGCAGCAGCACCTCACTGGCCGCTACGACCACGCCTCCAAGCTGTGGACTGTGCTGATGTGGCAGGCCTGGCTTGAGCAGTGGGGTTGAAATTGTTATTTTTTCTGATCATTTTTGTACATCATCACTTAGCCTGGCAAATGCAAAAATGTCGATTAATGCCCATTATAATTTAGGCATTTGATTTTTTATTTATTGCAAGGCGCTTGAACTCTAATGGCTCTAAAAACTCTCGCAAAACTAATTTATATCATTACTTGTTTTTGCAAATTGCCATCGCTCACTAGCTATGCGTAGGTAAATATCGGCAGCTATGCCTTATATTTTTGACTTAATTATTGTAGTAAATTATTCCTGTCTTGCCCAATATGATCATGACAATACTCGATATTGGATTAGCCCCCAATAATCATCCTACGGTGAATGAGAGCCCTCGTCCGGCAAGGCTGGTCATGGGAGCAATCATAAAAAGACCCCGCCTTACACCCCAGCTGATCACACGTAAGCTCAAATCCGTTTTGCAGCTGTTGGCTCATGTCAGGACCAATGCCGATATCTGTCGTGCCTTTGAGATGGCTCAGCCGGTCAACAACCCTTTCTCTCCGCCGGCACTTATAATGGGGATTGAATCATTCTCAGATCTTTTTAAATTCTTAATAAATATTATGCCGCTCCATGTATGCCATAGTTTTAACAAATTACATCACTGCTTATTTAGGTATTTTATATCAAGTAGAGCTTTTCTATTAGGAGGATATTAAGTGTTACCTTATTGGCTAATTTTTTTAGTTCCTGCTTGGCGATCACTAACTTCACCTTGTAATCGCTTAAGTCCAACTACCTTTTTATGTTTATGGTTTGTTCTTACTCTTTTAATTGGTTTGCGATATCAAGTAGGTGGTGACTGGGCAACTTATATTGACAATTATACATTAAATATTGAAGGCGAGTCATTAGATTCCCTCATATTCAATACTGATCCATCATATATTATTTTAAGCTGGCTGTCCTACAAGTTTTCAACAGGTATTTATGGGATTAATTTTGCTTGTGCTGGCATTTTTTCTTTTGGACTTCTGACTTTTTGTCAAGCGCAACCGCGCCCCTGGGTTGCACTATGTATTTCCATACCATATCTGGTAATTGTTGTTGCTATGGGTTATACCCGTCAGTCAGTTTCTATAGGATTGTTAATGCCAGCTTTCATAGCTTTATCCAAAGGTAGACTTTTAGCATTTGTTGGGTGGGTTACATCTGCGGCATCTTTTCAACAAACCAGCTTAATTACTCTTGGATTTTTACTTCCTATTATACCAGGAAAATCTATCAAAGATCGCTTGATCAAGTTATGTATAATTTCTACCGTGTTTATAGCATTAGTTCAATTATTTTTAATTTCAAGGGTACAAGTATTTATTGATGGTTATATTGGATCGCAACAAATGCAGTCAGAAGGGGCGGCTGTTAGAGTCTTAATGAATGCATTGCCAGCAGTTTTATTTTTGTTACGCGGTCGCAAGCTTGGCTTAGATAAATATGAATATAGTGTTTGGCAAGGCATGTCTATTCTCGCCATTATTTGTGTTTTGGGGTTAATAGTTGTCCCTAGTTCTACAGTCGTAGACCGTATTGCCCTTTATGCTATACCACTTCAACTCTTTGTTGGTTCTAGAGTCGCCGATATGCAGTTTTTAGCTATTAATGCTAAATTCATGAATCTACTGTTAGTGACATTTTCTGCGCTTGTCCTTTTTGTTTGGCTTTTCTTTGCCAAAACCGCATTTGCGTGGATCCCCTATCAGAATATTATTTGGGGTGGATAACGATATTCTTTTAACATTGACAATAATCAGATTACTTGCACATCGAATAACCAAATAATCGACAATATTATTTTTTACATTATACTACTTTTATTTATAACATTAAGTGTCCACCAAGGGTTAGAGTGTTCCATTGTTCTACGCAACTTATTCCATGGATAAAAGTATTTCAATTGTAATACCATGCGTTCAAAGCGATATAAAAATTCTACTTAGTAATATATATCGCCTTGAAGAGGCATCAATATATTTTCATCAAATAATTATTGTTTTGAGTAATCTATCCTTATTCAATGAAAAAATAATTTCAGCATGTCCAAATCTTGTTGTTTTAACACATGATAAAGTGTTAATGCCTGGAGAGGCGAGAAATGTTGGCGTAGATTATGCCAATTCAAAATATATATTATTTCTAGACGTACGTACTATTCCACAAGTTGAGTGGCTTATGCATGTTTCTTCCTCAGTAAGAAATTGCACTTTTGATCTTTCTTTGGGTAACGTAAAATATTCAGCTAGTTCGTTCATGGGAAATGCACTTATTATGGCATCTTATGGCTATAACCCACTGGTATGTTTGCCTGGATCAATAATTCGCAAAGACTTGTTTAATACAATTGGGTTGTTCCTACCGTATATCAGGGCAGGCGAAGATGTTGAATGGTTGAACAGAATAAAATTTTTTAAATTGTTATCAGCGAAACTTGAACGAGAAAGCCTTGAATATCGTATAAATCCTGATTTGCGTTTGGATCAGATATTCACTAAGTGGTATCGAAATTATAAGTCATCTGCACAAGTACCCTATATTTATGATTTACAAAAAATCGCATATTTCTTATTTGGAGCAGTCTTTATTGTACTTCTTGCATCAATGTGGAATTGGCAAGTTGCTCGCTGGAATACTTCTTCTATGTTTTATGTACCATATATAACTAAGCTGGTCACAATATTATTGGCATCAGCGTACGTTCTTTACCGTGCGGTCTTGCTCCCAATACAGAAAGGTGCCCGATTTAAGATCCGAGTTATTCCGCTATTTGTTGCATCTTTTATTATTGCCTTTGGCATTGATATTGTTAAACTCCTCGCTTTTGGAGTCAATGCCTTCTCTTATACTACTGTTAATAACTATATAGCACCTCAAAAAATATAACTATGCTAATGCGTCTATTCTGCTTTTGGACTGGAAATAATCAAATGTCATACAACCGATCAATATGCCTTAAGTCTATTGCCCAAAATTGCCAAGTAAAATTTCATTTAATTACTCCACTTACGTTAAGCGAATGGGTGGTTGAACCTTTGCATCCGACCTATCCATATTTATCTTTAACACACAAGGCAGACTATCTACGATGTTATTTTATGCATTTTCATGGTGGCGGTTATACAGACATAAAACTTACCTTTGATGATTGGAGGATATATTTTAAAAAACTTTACTGTAGCAAATCTATTTACATGTGTGGTTATGCAGAAAAAAGCCCAAAGGACATTGCTTCCCATGATCAGAATATAATATCTTCTTATTCTAATTTGCCTGGAATGGGAAAATTTATTTTTAAGCCCGTATCACCTATAACTTCGGAATGGTACTCACAAGTTACTAATAAACTAGATATCTTATCTGAACTATTATCTAGATATCCCGGCACTTATCATCCCCGTGCTATTTACGGTGGTGTTCATACACGCAATCCCATTTATAAATTAAGATACAAATATTCCAAGTATCCACTAAAGTGGAATGATCTTCTCGGCTCAATACTTCATCCAATCGCATATAGGTATAGATCCAATATTATTCTTGATATGTGTTACGTAAACACTGCAAAATATCTTTAATGTGTATGTCATTTTTCGCCCAGAAGCCCAAAGCTGTCCTTTTTTTGCTTACGCACACAGCTGCTTATTCGTTGCCTGTATTGTTTGATTTATATACACCAATGTTAATTGTAGCACCGTATAGTCTTCAACCATCTATTCCGGAATGTTATTTACAGAAATGTTTTTTTGTTCCTTTTACCAGCGCCAAGTACCCCCCTTGTTCTGTATTTTCTAGGCTCCAAGTATTATTTGTTGAAATAATATTATTTTTCTTTTCTAGTGTTGCAATAGTTTTGGGTATTCTATGCGTTTTTACCTCCATTTATAACTGTAGGACGCTTTACTTTCTTGATTTGTTTTTATGGCCTTACCTTCGTGTGGTAGATTTCCAGCATGAGTATCTCTACCGATACGCTCTGCAATATAGATCCTCTAACAATTTTTCTTTTAAATATGCTGGTTTTACCTTCGAGTGTTGGCACAAATTGCATTGTTCATATTTCTTTCCGCCCTCATCTGTAAATTCTCGCTTTGCAAAGCTTATCTCCTTTGATGATAACGGAGTTTTGGCTATTCTGGACAGCGCAACTAGGATCAATTCACATATTGATAATCTTGTTTCGTATGTTGCCGCGTCAAACTTGCCTGTTTTGTTTCTTTTGCATCCTAAAAGTAATATTACATGTTACTATAATAGCTATATTCCTATGATCGCGTCTGTCGCAACAGACCTTAAAGTTTCTACCCTCTACGAAATCGTGCAAAATGGCTTTTCTTTTAAAATCAAGATTTGTTTAACTTTTGGATCTACACTAGATTTTTTACTTTTATCTGCTAAGATTCCCGTTGCAAGTCCGCTTTTTAAAAATCATAGATTTAATAACTATAAAGGCAGCCTTCGCTATGGCATGCTCGTTTTTCTCGTATTAATGTTGAATATTTAACCTTGCTATGGTAGATCGGTCTGGCGCTATAATAAAAGTATTTCTTGTGTCTAATACATGCTGGTATATCTATAACTTCCGGATGCCGCTTTTGCGTAGGCTAAGGGACGCTGATTATAGAGTTGCGGTCATTGCCCCCCATGACGGCTACACCGAGAAACTGGAGGCTGAAGGCTTCACCGTGCACCACTGGATGGTCACGCGCCGCTCGATCAACCCCCTCAACGAAGTGCACGCCCTTATTGATCTGCTGCGCATCTACCAGCGCGAGCAGCCCGATCTTGTGCACCACTTCACCGTGAAGGCCTGTCTCTATGGCACCATCGCCGCCAAGGGGGCCCACGTGTACCGGGTTATCAATGCGATTACCGGACTAGGGCACGTGTTTGTGAGTAAGCGTTGGCGCACGCGCGCTCTGCGCAAGGTGCTCAAGCCCGCCTACCGGGCCGTATTCATGGCTCGCCGCGCCACGGTGGTGTTTCAAAACAGCGATGATCAGGACACCCTGATTGCTATGGGCATCACCGATGCTGACCATGCCTGTTTGATTCGCGGCTCTGGCGTCGACATAGACCATTTTTCTCCTGCTGCGCTCGAGGCCAGCAGTCGCTTTCACAAGCCTGTGCGGCTGTTGTTCCCCTCGCGTCTGATCAACGAAAAGGGGGTGCATGAACTGCTGACGGCCTGCCGGCGTCTGTGGGCTGATGGCCATGCTGTTCAACTGCTGGTGGCCGGCGAACTGGATGCCGGCAACCGCAGCGCCCTGAGTCCTGGCGAGCTGCAGGCCCTGGGCAGCGAGCAGAGGGTGCGTTATCTGGGTCATGTCGAGGACATGCGTGCTCTGTTCGCCACTGTTGATGTCGTGGTGCTGCCCTCATGGCGCGAGGGGCTGTCGCGTGCTCTGATCGAAGCCGCCGCCATGGAGCGCCCAATCATTACCACCGACGTGCCCGGCTGCCGCGACGTGGTGGTGCATGGCGTCTGCGGCTTGCTGGTGCCGCCGCGCAATCCTGAAGCGTTGCGGCTGGCGATTGTGCTGCTGTTGCAGCAACCCCAGCTGGCCCGCGCCTTTGGCAAAGCCGCCCGTGCCCGTGTGGCAGCTGAGTTCCAGGTGGATCTGGTCAACCAGCGCACTCTCGAGCAGTACCGCCAGCTGCTGAGCCAGCCGTTGGATCGGGGGCGCGGGCAGGGCTGATTCAAAGTCTTAGCAGGCATCGTGCTGGGGCTGCCGCCGCGCCATCGCCAGCAGTGCTGTGATGTCGTGCATCACCGTCTGCATTCCAGCTCGGAT
>Ga0194123_10002247_pt1 | contig 25873 bp, 23 predicted proteins | sample TA2MahsurfametaG_5_FD_155479 | JGI IMG/M metagenome (GOLD analysis project Ga0194123, IMG submission 155479) | Freshwater microbial communities from Lake Tanganyika, Tanzania - TA2015023 Mahale A surface | ecosystem: Environmental > Aquatic > Freshwater > Lake | place: Tanzania: Lake Tanganyika... | reverse complement strand
CGATGAGTTGCCAACCCGTCTGCCAGCACTCGAGCGGCAGTCGCTATGCGCGCCTCGGGTAGTTCTTTGTTGGCGGCGTCGTTGAAACAAAGCATTTGCAACAGACGAACTGAGCCATTTTCATTGGCAAAGACCCCGCCCCAGATAGTCCATTCGAGCGTTGATTCGTTATCGAAAGCCACTAGCTCGTCGACTACTTGAAATTTAAGGTCGAGATAGCCCTCGCTAGTCCACACCGAATCAACTACGCCCAGAATATTTTGAGTGCACTGCACCAACCAAGTGCGCATTTCTCGCGGAACTTCTTCGCCCCTAGTGTTTCTTTCGATCTGTCGGTGCACTGATTCAGCGGCAAGTTGATTTCGCCTGAGTTCATCGCCGAGATCTGGTGCGCTAGCTAGTACATCAAGGTATGAATCTCTAACTAGACCTAGTGGGAACTTCTCGTAAGGTGACTTTCGAGGGCGAGACTTCTCACCCGTAACGACGGTGGTGCCTGGCCGAATTGCTAGTGCCGTGTGCGCTGGGCACTCGCGATCTAAATCAAGGCCCATGTTGGTAGCCGAGATGCGAGTTAAGTCAGAGAATTTGCAAGGCCAGTCCGTTTGCCAAATCGGCAAATCGATCTTGCTCAAGAAGCTTGACGAAGCCTTTGTGACAGACCTTGACGTTGCAACGTTGAATTACATTCACTAGAACCAGGTGTTGGCGTATCAGAGTGTTGCGTAGGGCACACACTTCTAAAGGCGCAGGTTCGGCAGATACCCCCAGGGGTGGCCAGCCACGCAAGGTTAGAAAAGGCGCCTTCCATTCTGGATCGGTTCTCAACTAGGTCTGAAGTGGCACGTTCAATTGCGGCTGTATATGCCGGGCGACGCACTCGCTCAGCGTTGTTTAGATAAAGCAGTTCGACCTCGTCCACTGGCTTTTCAATCGAGGCCAACGCGGCTGCGTAGAGCATCACTTGGCGCAAGGTGTCGGGCAAATAAGCAGCGTCTGGCCGCTTACCTGTTTTGTAGTCAGTAACGCGACGTACTTCGCCCTCGGTTATTCGGTCGATTCGACCGTTGAAGCGAACGCCTGAAATCTCGGTTCGGATGTCTTGTTCGAGCCCGCCAGCATCGATTGGCACCTCTCGCGGGTCTTCGATTTCGAAATAACCTTTGAGTGACTCAGCACTCTTCTCTTTTAAGTCTTTTGCCTGCGCCGGGGCCAACCCATATTTAGGTAAGTCATCGACCGTCTTTGCACCGAGCGTTCGCAGAAGCTCCCAAGCGGTGTCAGGTGTGCGTGCTTGCGGCGGTAATGCCATGAGTTTTTCCAAAACGTCGTGCACGAGGGTGCCTGTGATCATTGCCAGGGACGGGGGCTCTCGCCATCCGGCAACTGAGGCAAACCAATATTGCAACGGACATTTCGTAAACGTGCTTAGCTGGCTGGGCGATACGTATTCAGGCAGGCGATAGCTGGGGTGTTCTTGAACCTCGACAACTACCTCGTCTGGCAACGGGCGACTTAGAGGTTCTTTAGCGCAGCAGCGACTTTGGTAAGGCTTTCTTTTGCGTCCCCAAATAGCAAGGTGGTCTTAGGGTCAAACAACAATTCATTTTCTACACCCGCAAAACCTGGGCGCATCGAGCGCTTCATGAAGATGACTTGTTGTGCGGCATCAGCGTCAAGGATCGGCATGCCGTAAATGGGCGAGGTCTTGTCAGTTCGAGCCGAGGGGTTGACCACGTCGTTTGCACCGACGACTAATGCCACATCGGCTGACGAGAACTCGGGGTTGACCTCGTCCATCTCTTTTAGTTGGTCGTAGGGCACGTCGGCTTCAGCGAGTAGCACGTTCATGTGGCCTGGCATGCGCCCGGCGACAGGGTGAATCGCGTAGTCAACCTCGATGCCACGTGCGGTGAGCATGTCGACTACTTCTCGAAGAGTTTGTTGGGCTTGCGCAACCGCTAGCCCGTAACCCGGCACGATGATCACTTTCTGAGCGAAGCCCAACATTGCGGCTATGTCTTCGGGCCCTGCTGACTTAACTGGGCGATCTACCGATGTGCCAGCTTGAGTGGCTTTGGCTGAGAACGCGCCAAACAGTGTGTTGGTTAGCGGTCGCCCCATGGCTTTGGCCATCAAGCGGGTAAGCAACGTGCCAGCAGCACCAACCAGCGTGCCTGCGATTAGCAACATCACGTTGCCAAGCACGTATCCGCTGGCTGCAACAGCTAAGCCTGTGAAGGCGTTTAGCAAACTGATGATGATCGGCACATCGGCGCCACCAACTGGCAAAACGAACAGCACGCCTAGTAATAGGCCAAGAACTAACAAGGCGATCAAAACCGGGGCGGACGGGGCAACAACTACCCAAACTGACAAGACAGCCGCCGCCAAGGCGACTGCAATCGTTACCCAACGCCCTGCTGGCAGAACGACTGGGCGACTTGTCATCAACTCTTGAAGTTTTAAGAAGGTGACGAATGAACCGGTAAACGAAACTGCACCGACAACCACGGTGAATACGGTGGCGATGAGAAATACCAGGCCGCCAGTCGCGCCGACGGTGAAGAACTCGATGACGGCGACAGTCGCCGCCGCACCACCGCCGACGCCATTAAATATCGCCACCATTTGTGGCATCGCGGTGATCTTGACTCTTTGCGCAGCGACTAGACCAACTGCAGTGCCCACGGCAATCGCGACAAGAATTGGCACCAAGTACTTGGTGTCGGCGTTCACGATCAAGACCACAGCGACTGCAACGGCGGCACCTATTGCACCGATTCGGTTACCCCACCTCGCAGTCTTCGGGCTCGAGAGCGCTTTTAGGGCGACGATGAACGAGATTGCAGCACCGAGGTTTATGACCTGGGCCCAAACAGGTGTCACGAATTGCCCCTACGCACTGGCGCTTGCTTCATGAGGTCGTTGGCCCTGGCGGTTCGGGCGCCTTGGTTTGTTTTGGTCGGGCTTTAAACATCTGCAGCATTCGCTCGGTGACGGCAAATCCGCCAACTAGGTTGATGGTTGCAAGCACGATCGCTAGTAGCCCGAAGATCAGCTCAAGAGTGGTCTTTGCGTGTGCAGTGACGATGATCGCGCCAACCAAGATGATGCCGTGAATGGCGTTTGCGCCCGACATCAAGGGTGTGTGCAAGATGACAGAGACCTTCGAGATCACTTCGTAGCCGACGAAGATGCTCAAGATGAATATGGTCGCTAGGGCGACACCGGTGTCTAGTGAAATGCTCATTGGCTAAGCACCACGGCACTATCGCGGACGACCTCGTCCTCTTTGTCTAGATTCAGCGCCCCGTCTTTGGTTATGAAGCCGAGCATCGCGACGATGTTGCCTGAGTAAAGCGAGCTTGCGTCGGGGGCCATCTGGCTTGGAACATCTTTACCCCCCCAAAGGGTCACGCCACTTAAGTTCACGACTTCACCGGCGACCGAACCTTCAACGTTGCCACCAGATTCAGCTGCCAAGTCGCAAATGACTGAGCCTTCGGCCATGCCGGCCAGCATCTGTTTAGTCACCAAAAGTGGTGCGGGGCGCCCCGGCACTGCAGCTGTGGTGATGACGATGTTTTGTTCGGCAATTACGGGTGCGAGTAGTTCTTGTTGTTTTTTAGCGCGCTCTTCGCCAAGTTCGCGCGCATAACCCCCTGCGCCATCGATGGGCGGCAGATCAATGTTGACGAAGCGAGCGCCGACGGATTTCACCTCATCGGGGCTTGCTGCGCGCACGTCGTATCCGCTTACGACAGCACCCAGTTTCTTGGAAGTAGCCATTGCTTGTAGCCCGGCCACGCCAGCGCCTAAGACCAGCACTTTGGCCGGGCGAATCGTGCCGGCCGCTGTCATATATAGAGGAAAGAACTTCGGCAGCAGCCCAGCGGCAACCAGGGTGACTCGGTAGCCCGAGACGATCGCTTGTGAGGTGAGCGCATCGGCGGCTTGGGCTCTAGAGATTCGAGGCAGGTAGTCGAACGAGAGAGCGTTTGCCCGCGCTTGGGTGATCGCCGCGATGGTGGCTGCGTCACGTTCTCTTTGTAGAAAAGAAATGGTGACCGAACCCGGTGAGAGATGGCTCGCGAGTGATGGTTCAAGGGGTGAGACCGATGCCACCACCTGGGCTTTACCAATCGCCCCGGCCACTTCGGCTGGCGAAGATTCCGCGCCCGCACCCGAACCCGCAGCCGCCCCCGCACCCGAGCCCGAGCCCGCCGCCGTGCCCGAACCCGCCGCGCTGCCGACCAAAGTCGCGCCGGCCTCTCGGTACGCCGAATCTGCAAACCCCGCCGCGGCCCCGGCACCTGCCGCAACTTCGACCTCGTACCCAAGGGCTTTCGCCTTTGCCACACTGGCCGGGGTTAGCGCAACTCGCTTCTCGCCAGGGCGCGATTCTTTGACCACGAAAAGTTTCACGAGCGCGCGGGTGCCCCCGTCCACGTCGGGGCAGTTAATTGCGTAATCTGGTTTCGCACGTGTTGGTTGACGCCTTCGCTGGTTGTTTTGGTGCGCGTCAGCCTAAGGGAATGAGGTGACAACCGCGTGGCCAAGCGAGCTTCGAAATCGAGCGCTTCAAAGAGGGTGAGTCGCCCGAGAGATTCGAAACGAAATCCGATCGACCCTGCACCAAGTTCGCTTTTGCCCTTTGACGAAAGTGCGCCGGGTGCAGTGAGGCCAAGCAAGACCGCTGTCATCGTCTTGACCCTTGGCATAGCGATGACTTTCGTGTTCGGGGGCCTCGCACTTTGGAGCTACCTGACTAACTGACGCCACGTACGACACGCCGCGTCAAATGACGCTCGCTCATGTGCTGCTTGCATACGTTGCCTTTAGCAGTTTTACATAACTCTAAGGCTCAAGTAGAGCGTAAGAGTCAGATTTTGGGGGGTCGCTCAATGGCACCGCATAACTACCTGGCCGTTATCAAAGTGGTGGGGGTAGGTGGCGGTGGCGTAAACGCGATCAACCGAATGATCGACATGGGTCTTAAAGGTGTCGAGTTCGTTGCGATCAACACTGATGCACAAGCCCTACTGATGAGCGACGCGGATGTGAAACTAGATATTGGACGAGAACTAACTCGCGGTTTAGGTGCAGGTGCTGACCCAGAGATTGGGCGTCAGGCAGCCGAAGATCACGTAGCCGAGCTACAAGATGTATTACGCGGTGCAGACATGGTGTTTGTCACTGCAGGCGAAGGCGGCGGGACGGGCACTGGTGGTGCCCCTGTCGTTGCGCGAGTTGCAAAAGAAATGGGTGCGCTAACCATCGGGGTGGTTACCAAGCCATTCGAATTCGAGGGTCGAAAGCGTGTTCAGCAGGCAGATGCTGGCGTTGAGATCTTGCGTGAATACGTAGACACCATGATCGTGATTCCCAACGACCGGTTGTTGAGTCTGTCTGACAGAAACATCTCAGTCGTAGAGGCGTTTCGCCAAGTCGATAACGTCTTATTGCAAGGTGTCGGCGGCATTACTGATTTGATTACCACACCAGGGCTCATTAATTTGGACTTCGCCGACGTTAAGACTGTTATGGCTGGCGCTGGAACAGCACTCATGGGTATAGGCGCAGCCCGCGGTGAAGACCGTGCCTTACAAGCTGCCCAGATGGCAGTTACCAGCCCACTTCTTGACTCGCGAATCGATGGTGCCAAGGGCTTGCTGCTTTCAATCGCTGGCGGGTCTGACCTCGGTCTTTTTGAGATTAACGAAGCTGCGCGGCTAATTGCTGGCACTGCTCACCCTGAGGCGAACATCATCTTTGGCGCAGTAATTGATGACACCTTGGGTGACGAAGTTCGCGTGACTGTGATCGCGGCGGGTTTTGCCCCAGGCGTTAGTAACCCGTTGCCAAAGAAAGCGGCGGTACAGAAGAAGGCTGAGCCTGCTCCAGCTGTCGACGCTCAAGAATCAGCGAAGCAATCGGTGCCAGAGGCGTCAGTCGTCGAGGCCGAGACCGACCCGCGCCTGGTAAAAGTTGGGCGTCGTCCAGTCATATTTGACGACTTGGCTGATTTAGACGATCTCGACATTCCAGATTTCCTCAAGTAAGGCGCGCAAAGCTCAACTAGCTTCGAACCTCGAGCGCGTTCGCGACGAGATTGCTAAGGCCGCGGTCGCAGCCGGGCGCGAACCAGACGACGTAAACCTCATTGTGGTCACCAAGACCTTCCCGGCTAGTGATATCTCAGATCTAGTAGACCTCGGTGTGCGAGATATTGGTGAATCACGAGACCAAGAAGCGCGCGTGAAGGCTCAAGAACTTGCAGGTTCAACGCCACCCGATTTGCGCTGGCATTTCATCGGCCAGCTACAAACCAACAAAGCGAAGTCGGTTGCAAGTTACGCCGATTTCGTACATTCGGTCGATCGGGCTGGGTTAGTGCTCGCGTTAGCCAAGGGCGCTGCGGCGGCAAATCGTGAAGTTGGCGCACTGGTTCAGGTAAACCTTGACCGCCGAACTACGGCTGCAGCCGGTGCAGTGGCCGACACCGAGCGAGGTGGCACCACCGCCCAAGAGACCCTCGAGTTAGCCAATCAAATTGCAGGTTGCGATGGCTTACGTCTCACCGGTGTCATGGGGGTTGCACCTTTGAACGAGCCACCAGCACCTGCATTTGAACTGCTAGCCCAAATGGCAACTCAGGTGCGCGCGGCACACCCGTCCGCATCGATGATTTCTGCCGGAATGAGCGATGACATGGTTGAGGCGATTGCGGCAGGCGCGACACACGTGAGAATCGGGTCAAAAGTGCTCGGTTTTCGACCCCCAATTAGGTAAATTTTCGTTGAACAACAGGTGGGTCGGCGCTGGGTCTGCCCACTAACTTCCCCAATCAAGAAGGAGATTTAAATGGCAGGCGCGGTTCGCAAAATGGCGGAGTATCTCGGTTTAGTCGAGGTCGACGAAAGCGCATACGTAGCGACCTCTGCCAATACAACTGCAAACAACATGCCTAGCAATTCGGCATCGATTAGCAGAATGCGCGGCGGCTCGACGGGCGGGCGACACCTAACCCACGGTGCTAACGCGCTTGCTGAAGACTATGTCGAGGCTGAAGTAATTGATGGCCACTTTGAAATGCAGATTCCAGAGTCACCGATCGCTCGAATAACCACCGTGCATCCGAACTCTTACAACGACGCACGCATAATCGGTGAGGAATATCGCGTCGGCACACCTGTCATCATGAATCTTTCTGATCTTGATGACTATGACGCCAAGCGCATCGTCGACTTCTCGGCGGGTTTGGTTTTTGGTTTACACGGAACAATCGAGCGCGTCACCAGCAAGGTGTTCTTGCTCTCACCGGCCAACGTCGATGTCGGTGCCGAGGCAAGGGCGCAACTCGAAGAAGACGGGTTCTACAACCAGTCTTAACCGTGCGTAGCCTTAGCTAAAGTCGGTAACGCCGACAGATGCGAGGCGGTGAGATTTGTCGATAGTCGGGCGGGTACTAAGCACCCTTCTTTGGGCATATCTATTGGTGATGATCGCAAGGCTCATCTTCGATTACATCCGAATCTTTGCTCGCTCTTGGCAGCCCAAGGGTGTGGTGTTGCTTCTAGCCGAGTTGGTCTACACCCTCACTGACCCTCCGTTGCGATTCTTGCGGCGATTCATTCCGCCGCTGCGCTTGGGCGGGGTCTCACTCGACCTTTCATTTCTAGTGCTGATCATCGTGCTACAGATTCTTTTGAGTTTTGCCAGGCGTTTGTGAATCGCGCTCGCGGCTTAGGGTGTGGCGTTGATGGGTAAAGAATTGATGCTGCGAAGTGACGTTTTGACCGCTGATGAGGTCGAGAAAGTCACTTTTCGAGTGACCAGATTCAAGCAGGGTTATGACCCTAAAGAAGTTGATGACTTCCTTGACCGTGTGCAGAGCGAAGTCGCGTTACTTACTCAAGAAAACGCCGAACTACGCGCTGCGCTCAAAGCAGCAGCCAAGGTTCAAGAGTCGGACGGGGTCTCAAGCACCCTTGCAAACCCGGGCGGTAGTGCCGATCTGTTGGCACGACGAGCTGACTTAGAGCGCGACGTAAACGCATTAGAGGCCTTCGAGCGCGAGTACCGAACGCGCCTAAAAGCTTGGATCGGCAGCATGCTCGACGAACTTGACCACCCAGACGATGTGCCGATGCCAGCACCCTCGACCCCGCCAGTGATTCAAACTTCGCTTGCTCCACAGGTTGAACTAGATGACACCTCTGAGATCCCGGTAATTCGCGAAACCGATTTTGAAGCCGAATACACCGGCTTCACACAAGACGGCTGGAAGAAAAAAAAGAAGAAGAAAAAGGGCAAGTTGCGAAACAAAGACAAGGCCCGCAGAGATTTCACGTTGCCGCCTGACGACCCGCACGGCCCCGACCGTGTCACCCAAAACGCCTAAGGCTTTTAAGCCTTAGTTAGCCAGAACTCCGCTTTTAGGTCGGGGTCAGATTGGGTTGGTTCACCAGACCCCTTGGCTTGATGCATGGCCGTGGCCAGCACCTCACTAGCGATGGTGGCAGCGTGCTCTTCTATGGCCTGAGCCGTTTGTGGCTCGCTTGACCACCATGAGAGCTCGATTCGGTCACTGACCTCTAACCCAGAAGCTTTTCTCGCCTCTTGTACTAACCGAATGACCTCTCGCGCCAACCCCGTCCTCTTTAACTCAGGTGTCAAAGTGAGATCTAGCGCAACGGTTTCGCCTGCATTGCTGGTCACCGCCCACCCTTCGCGGGGTTGCTCGGTCACGATCACATCGTCGGCATCGATCTTCACCTCAGCTAACCCAGGTGTTGTCAGCTGCGTTTTTATCTGGGCATAGCCGTTTGTTCGCAGTTGGTGAGCTAATTCAGGCGCGTTTGCCGCAGATATTGCTTTGGCAATCTCCTGGGTGTCACCGCCGAATTTCGCGCCCAGATTTCGAAAGTTCGGCTTTATGTTAACTGTCACTAAGTCACTCGAGGCGGCTAAGTCACTTACCGCCATGATGTTGAGCTCTTCGGCTAACTCATCTCGCAACTCTTGAGGCAGACCTGCCCAGCCAACTGCCGATACAAGGGCCCGTGACAAAGGCTGGCGAACTCGCATCTTGCTAGCGGCTCTTGCACCCCGACCGAGCTCAGTCAATCGCCTAACCAGATTTACCTGCTCACTTAAACCTGCGACGACCAAACTTGGTTCATAGGCAGGCCATTGGGCAAGGTGTACCGAAATTGCCTCACCTTCAACCGGGGCAAAAAGATCTTGCCAAACCTTCTCGGTGATAAATGGCGTGAACGGGGCCATTGCTAAGGTCACCATGCGCAAGACCTCGTGCAAGGTTGCTAGCGCGCTTGCCTCACCTGCCCAGAAACGCCTTCTCGTTCTGCGCACGTACCAGTTCGAAAGGTCGTCTACGTACTCAGCGAGCAACCTGCCTGCACGTTGGGTGTCGAAGTTCGCTAAGCATTCGTCAACTTCATGGACGACTTCTTGGGCCCGAGAGATCGCCCACCTGTCCATGATTGGGCGCTGCGCAACCGGCGGTGCCGATGAATACGGTGGCTCGCCCTCGCTGACTCGGCCGTATAAAGACAGAAACGAGGCGGTGTTCCAGTAAGTCAGGAGCACTTTGCGAACCACATCGTCGATGTTTTGGTGGCCAAGGCGACGTGACTGCCACGGCGAACCAGCGGCCAACATGAACCAGCGCACGGCATCAGCACCGTGCTCGTCCATCAGTGCGATTGGTTCCAAAACATTGCCTAGGTGCTTGCTCATCTTGCGGCCTTTGTCGTCCAAGATGTGTCCAAGGCAAAGCACGTTTCGATAACTCGACTTATCGAAGACGGCCGTGCTGATCGCCATCAAGGTGTAGAACCAGCCACGCGTCTGGTCAAGGGCCTCGCAAATGAAATCAGCCGGGAATGCCCGCTCGAACTCGTTCTTGTTGGTCAAGGGGTAGCCCCATTGCGCAAAAGGCATCGCACCCGAGTCGTACCAAACGTCGATCACCTCAGGTACCCGAGTCGCCCTTTCGCTACAAACAGGGCACGCGAAAGTAATTTCGTCTACGAAAGGCCGATGCGGCTCTAGATCGCTTAAGTCTTTGCCAGCTAGTGACCCGAGCTCAGCCAAAGATTCGACCACCGTGAAGTGCTCTTGCGGGCAGACCCAAATTGGCAAAGGGGTTCCCCAAAAACGATTTCGCGAAAGCGCCCAATCAACGTTGTTGTTAAGCCAATCGCCGTAGCGACCCCACTTAGTTGACTCGGGGTGCCAGTTAGTCGCTTCATTCTCACGCAACAACGCAGGCTTGATATCGGTGGTCTTTATGTACCAAGCAGGTTGTGCGTAGTACATAAGTCGCGTGTGACAACGCCAGCAATGTGGGTACTGGTGCTGATAGATCTCTTCGGCAAAGAGCACCTTGCGATTAGCTAGATCTTCGATCAAAACTGGGTCAGCGTCTTTAAAGAACATCGTGCCGACCAGCTTCAGTGAATCGTCAAATGTTCCATCAGCTCGGACGGGGTTTAACACGGGTAGGCCAACCCGGCGCCCGATAGCCATGTCTTCGGCACCGAATGCCGGTGCTAGGTGCACCAAACCAGAGCCATCTTCGGCGGTTACGTAGTCAGCGTTAACAACCGAGAAGGTTGCCTCAGAATGATCGGTGACACTTACCAACTCGAAGGGTCGTTGGTAGCGACTACCAGTTAGCTCCCGACCTTTGAACTCAGCAATCGTGACGAAACCCTCGCCTAGCAAATGTTCGGCGCGGCTTCTCGCTACTAAGAAAACCTCGCCGTCGCTTGCGCCTGCTCGGTGGGCGAGCACGTAATCAAGCGCGGGGTTGGCAGCGACGGCGGTGTTTGAAATCAGAGTCCAGGGGGTAGTCGTCCATACCAACAGGCGCGCATTCGGGTGTGCGTCAAATATGGGGCCTGCGGTTAGCGGCAACTGTACGTAAACCGAGCGGTCGTCGACTTCTTCATAACCTTGCGAAAGCTCGTGATCAGAAAGAGTTGTGCCACAACGTGGGCAATAGGGGCCAACTCGAAAGTCCCTAACTAGCAAACCTTTGTCAAACATCTGCTTTAGCGACCACCAAACTGACTCGACGTAGCTTGGCGCCATCGTGTAATAGGCATCTTTGAAATCGACCCAGTAACCCATGCGTTCGCTCATCGCGACGAACTCGTCCACGTGTCTTAAAACTGACTCTCGACACTTTTCATTGAACTTCGCAATTCCGAATTTCTCTATGTCACCTTTGCCTGAGAATCCGAGTTCTTTTTCGACGAAGAGCTCGACAGGTAGCCCGTGACAGTCGAACCCTGCGCGCCTAGGTACGTGCCGACCTTTCATCGTTCGATATCGGGGGAATATGTCTTTAAACACGCGCGCCTCGACATGGTGGGCGCCGGGGCTGCCATTTGCGGTGGGCGGGCCTTCGTAGAAGACCCACGGCTCGTCACGTTCGGTCTGGCTCAGTGATCTTTCGAAGATGGAGTTTTTGCTCCAGAAGTCGAGCACTTCGTGATCGAGGCGAGGCAAGTCCACTTTCGGTGGAACCTCGCGATACAAGTTACCTCCGAAGACGGTGTTATTTCAGATTACGCGAGGATAGCCATCATGACGACCAAACCGGCTTCGCAGTTGAGCCCTCAGCGGGTCTGGTTATTGGCCGGCTCGGTGGCCTTAACCGTCGTCTTAATCGATCAGTTAGCCAAGTTGTGGGCGGTTGCAAACCTCGAAGGGCGCTCACCAATTGTTGTCTTGGGTTCACTCTTTGGCGAAAACGTCGGGCCGGTCTTTCAGTTACGAGTCATCAGAAATGCTGGCGCCGCCTTCGGGCTTGGCGCGTTCGGGCCTGCATCTACCTTGGTGCTTTCGGTAATCGCGATAGTCGTTGTCGTCGTCTTGATTCGCTTCGTCACTCGAATCAAAGACCCTTGGTGGGCTTTAGCCCTAGGGCTAGTACTAGGTGGGGCACTGGGTAATTTGATAGATCGCTTGACGCGAGAACCAGGTTTCTTGCGTGGCCGCGTAGTCGATTTCTTTGAGCTGCCTAACTTTCCAATATTTAACGTCGCTGATCTGTCACTGACTTGTGCGGTCATAATCATTTTGATTCTTACCATCAAGGGCCGCAGCTGGGGTTGAGAAGTTCCAGCATCTTTTTGCTTAGGCGATTGTGATCGAAGTCTTGTACCAAGATGACGACGTCATCGTCATCAACAAACCTGCAGGCGTGGCGGTGCACCCTTCACCTGGGTGGGGTGGCCCCACCGTCGTCCAAGCACTTGCCGAACAAGGCGTGCTTTTAAGTTCAGCGGGTGCAAGTGAGCGCGAAGGGGTGGTTCATCGACTAGACGCAAATACCACCGGGGTGATGGTGCTGGCGAAATCCGAACGCGCATTCAAAGACTTGAAAGATCAATTTCGAGACCGAGAAACGGCCAAGGTTTATCACGCGCTTGTCCAAGGCCACATCACCCCGTCCACCGGCACGGTGGATGCACCAATCGATAGACATCCAAAACATGGTGAGCGATTTGCGGTTGTTTCGACTGGTCGCGACAGCCTCACCCATTACCAAACCTTGGAGGCATTTCGCGGTGCGAGCTTGATCGAAGTAGATCTTGAGACAGGGCGCACGCACCAAATTCGAGTTCACATGTCAGCCATCGGACACCCTTGCGTCGGCGACACTCTCTATGGCGCGGATCCGAAGTTCGCGAAGACCCTTGGGCTAGACCGACAGTGGCTTCATGCCTCAAAGCTCACTTTTCGTCACCCTTCTACCGGCGAACCCATGACGTTCGAAAGTGAATATCCGAAAGACCTTGTCGCGTCGCTTGCCCGCCTACGAGCAGACAACTAGGGTGCAAATCGACTTAAGGGGCTAAAAACCGCAGTGGCTAATCGAGATTCTTTCGCACATTTGCACGTGCACTCCGAATACTCGATGTTGGACGGGGCCGCTCGGCTCTCTGATCTATTTGAAGAGGCGGCTCGACTTGAGATGCCAGCCCTCGCTCTTACCGATCACGGCTACATGTTTGGTGCTTACGATTTTTACAAGGCTGGGCATGCCAAAGGTGTCAAACCCATCATTGGTGTTGAGGGTTATTACGCGCCGCAGGGTCGCAAGGTCAAGTCACCGATCGAATTCGGGGGTGAGGTTCGCTCTCTAGAAGACCCCGATCAAAATGTTGGACGCGGTAAATCTGCCTACACCCACATCACACTTTGGGCCGAAACCACCGAAGGAATGCACAACCTGTTTCGGCTGGTGAGCTTGGCAAGTATCGAGGGCTACTACCACAAGCCGCGGATGGACAAAGAGCTTTTGTCAACTTATTCAAAGGGCATCATCGCCTCAACTGGCTGCCCTTCTAGTGAAGTTAATCGTTGGCTACAGGCCGACAACTACGTAAAAGCCGTAGCCACCGCGTCAGAACTAAAAGACGTTCTAGGCGAAGGCAATCTGTTCGTCGAGGTCATGGATCACGGCCTTAACATCGAAAACAACCATCGCGCGGGTCTTTTGAAACTCTCAAAAGAGCTTGCATTGCCGCTGGTTGCAACCAACGATGTTCACTACACCCACGCCAGCGACGCCACGGTGCACGAGGCCTTGTTGTGTGTGGGCACTAGAAGCCAAATGAGTGACCCGAATCGATTCAAGTTTGACTCACAAGAGTTCTACCTAAAGACCTCGGCCGAGATGCGAGAGCTCTGGCGAGAACTCCCCGAGGCATGCGACAACACTTTGCTCATCGCTGAGCGTTGCAGTGCGAAGTTCACCGAAGGTGCGAATTTGATGCCTAATTTCGCCGTTCCAGCAGGCGAGACAGAAGAGTCATGGCTTGTTAAAGAAGTCGAAGCTGGGTTACACCGCAGGTTCCCAAGTGGCGTGCCGGCTGAGCACCGTGAGCGTGCCAATTTCGAAGTAAGCGTTGTCACCCAAATGGGTTTCCCAGGCTACTTTTTGGTAATCGCCGATCTGGTCAGCCATGCCAAGTCAAATGGAATCCGAGTGGGCCCTGGCCGAGGCTCAGCAGCCGCGTCAGTCATTTCGTTCGCGTTAGGAATCACTGAATTAGACCCGATAGCCCACGGACTCTTGTTCGAGAGGTTCTTAAACCCCGAGCGTGTTTCGCTTCCTGACATCGACATTGATTTTGATGAGCGCCGAAGGGGCGAGGTCATCAAATACGTCACCGACAAATACGGTGAAGAGCACGTCGCGCAAATCGTCACTTACGGAACCATCAAAGCCAAGGCTGCCGTGAAAGACGCAGCACGCGTGCTCGGGTTTCCTTACGCGTTATCTGACCGAATCACCAAATTGATGCCGCCACCGATCATGGGCAAAGACGTATCCCTGGCAGGAATGTTCGATAAGAAAGACCCTCGCTACGGCGAAGCCGCCTCGCTAAGAGAGTTATTCGAGGCAGACCCAGATGCCAACTCGGTAATTACTACGGCTCGTGGCTTTGAAGGTTTGAAGCGCCAACCCGGTGTTCACGCAGCCGGGGTGATCATGTGTCGAGAGCCATTGACCAATGTCATCCCAGTTTGGCGCCGTGAACTTGACGGTGCCGTGATTACGCAGTTCGACATGGTTGCTTGTGAATCTCTCGGGCTACTAAAGATGGACTTCCTGGGGCTTCGAAACCTTTCGGTGCTAGACGATGCCCTAGACAACATTCAGGCAAACCGCAGCGAAAAAGTCGTCCTTGAATCTCTGTCACTAGACGATCCGGCAACTTATGAGTTGCTCTCGCGTGGTGAAACCCTAGGTGTCTTTCAGTTGGACGGGGCCCCAATGCGTGCGCTGCTGCGCTCAATGAAGCCAGACAGGTTCGAACACATTTCTGCAGTCCTCGCCCTTTACCGACCAGGGCCAATGGGTGCTAACGCGCACAACGACTACGCCGATAGAAAGAACGGCCGCAAACCCGTGGTTGCGATTCATCCTGAGCTGGCAGAGCCGCTGTCGGACATTCTTTCTGACACTTACGGGTTGATCGTCTATCAAGAACAGGTAATGGCCATTGCCCAGCGTGTGGCGGGTTACTCACTTGCCAAGGCAGATCTTCTTCGCCGTGCGATGGGCAAGAAGAAGAAATCCATCCTTGACAAAGAATTCATTCCGTTTCGCGAAGGAATGCTCGCTAACGGCTACTCCGAAGGTGCCGCGCAAGTTTTGTGGGAGCTTCTCGTCCCATTCTCTGACTACGCGTTCAATAAGGCTCACACGGCTGGCTACGGCTTGGTTTCTTATTGGACTGCCTACCTAAAAGCCAACTACACCTCTGAGTACATGGCTGCACTCTTGACAAGCGTTCGTGACGACAAAGACAAGATGGCTTTGTACCTAAACGAATGTCGCCGCATGGGTGTGAAGGTCTTACCACCTGACGTGAACGAATCCAGTCACGATTTCACCCCCGTGGGCACCGACATCCGTTGTGGGCTGGCTGCAATCAGAAATGTCGGCGATAACGTGGTAGATCTCATCGTCAAGGCTCGTGAAAACCACGGCAGGTTCGACGAGTTCTATGACTTCTTACAAAAAGTCGACCAGGGGGTGTGTAACAAACGAACTATCGAGTCATTGATTAAGGCGGGCGCATTCGACTCACTTGGCCACACCCGCAAAGGTTTGACGAATATTCACGTCGAGGCAATTGACGGCATCATCGAAACTAAGCGAGCAGAATCAATCGGTCAATTCGATTTGTTCGCAGACATAGATGCTGATTCCAAAGACGCAGTACTAGGTGAAACCAAGCCAATTATCGGAATAACCGAATGGGACAAACCAGTGCTATTGGCCTTCGAGCGCGAAATGCTTGGCCTCTACGTCTCTGATCACCCTTTGTTGGGCATCGAGCATGTACTCATACAACACAGGGACGTTTCGATAGCAGGCCTGCATGGCGGTGAACGTCAAGACGCTGACATCGTCTCGGTGGCCGGTCTGGTTAGCAGCGTGCAAAGAAAAGTGACAAAGAAGGGAGCATCTTGGGCGATGGTCACCCTAGAAGACCTCGACGGTGCAATCGAGGTTTTGGCCTTCCCACAGGTTTACGCGTCAATCGGCACCTTGCTGGTAGAAGATTGCGTTCTGGCTTTGCGATGCAAGGTCGAACAACGAGAGGGCGAAGCCGTTCGACTCGTTGCCCTTGAGGCAGAAGCCCCCGACATAGGGGCGACACAAAGTGGGCCGATCTTGGTGCGAATACCGATGAACAAGTGTGTACCGCCAGTGATTGAGAAGTTCCAAGAGGTTTTGGCCACGCACCCGGGCACCATCGAAGTTCGCATGCAGTTAATCGACGGCGCGAAGGTGACCGTCATGAAACTCGATGAGAAGTTTCGGGTGACCCCAACGCCAGCGCTTTTTTCAGACTTAAAGGCGCTTTTGGGCCCGAGTTGCCTTGCGGGGGCGGCTTAAGAAAACCAACTTCTAGTTGGTTGAGTGCGTTACCTGCATCATTTGCGGCGCCGGCACGCTCGGTAGCTGCTCAGCCAATGTGATCTCTCGGCGCATGAAATCGATTCCTAATTTGAGCCTCGAACAGGCGTCGCTGCACTGCAATAGTGACTGGCGTTCGCGTACTTCTAGCAACACCGAAGAGGTGATTGCGTAAGAAAGATCAACCGGGTTGTTAGGCACTGGCAGCCCTGCGTCGTTTCCGCCGAGCCAACCCTGGGTGACCCCTCGATACTCCAGCAATAACGCCTGTGCGGTTTCGACTAATTCGGGCGCACAAACCCCTGAATCGTCTGGCAAATCGGTAACCGAGGCGGTCAAGTAACTGCGGCTTTCGGTATCTACATCTTCTAGTTGGAATCTGGGGCCGCCTAAAACGGTGATGAAGTATTCGCCCTCAGGAAGGTCTGTCACTTGTTGCAACTGCGCCGTCGTGCCTACTGGGTAGAGGGTTCGTGCGGCCTGTTCGCCTACCTCCCACCCGTCCTTTATGGCAACGATGCCAAAACAGCGCCGGTTTTGGGGCTGTGACTTCAGATCCACGATCAACTGGCGATAGCGGGGTTCGAAGATACGAAGTGGCAGCACCATGCCGGGCACGAACACCGTCGAAAGAGGAAACAACGGCAATGAACCCAGGCTTGAATCCGCGCTACCTGCAGTTGGCACGCCAAAACCATAAGTGAGATTCGGCAATTTCACAGCGCGGGCGCGAAAGAAGGTGTCTTGGCTGCACGTACACAATGACCGGGTGACTTCGCCAATTCCACTGCCAACGCCAACGCCAACGCCAACGCCAACGCCTGCAATCACCCCGAACTTAAGCGAGTTTCGCCTTATTGCACAAGGCGCCAAGGTCATCCCCGTTTGGACGAGATTCCTCGCCGATGACCTGACCCCGGTAAGCCTCTATCGCGCGCTGGCGGCAGAGGTGCCCGGGTCTTTCTTGTTCGAATCGGCAGAGAACGGCAAGTCTTGGTCTCGCTACTCGTTCGTTGGCCTAGGTGCTGTGGCAGTTCTTACTGCAAACGGCCCGCTGGCTAAGTGGTCGGGCCGAGTGCCCGTAGGGCTAGATCATCACGGTGATTTCTTAAGTTTGTTGCGACAAGCCGTTGCACTTCTTCACACCCGAGCCGACGATTCCCTCCCGCCATTTACCGGCGGCTTGGTTGGCTACCTCGGGTTTGACGTGGTTCGCCACGTCGAACAATTACCTAAGCAGACCTCAAACGATGAAGAAGTGCCGGACGGGGTCTTTTGGCTGGTGACAGATCTTGCGGTACTCGATCATCACGACGGCCACTTGACGCTAATAGCAAACGCGATCAATTTTGACGGTACTGACCAAGGCGTTGACGAGGCGTGGGCTAGCGCTTGTGAGCGCTTGGCGAAAATGAAATCTCGACTTGAATTGGCCCCAGCCGCCAAGCAACCAAGCAGACCCTCATCAGCCGAAAAAAGTAAAGGCGTTTTGACACGAATCACCAAACCCGATCAGTACGTGAGCTCAGTCAGGCGAGCCCAGGCTCATATTCAGGCTGGCGATGCGTTTCAAATCGTGCTTTCGCAGCGCTTTGAAGTAGAGGCCCCAACTGACCCCCTTGATATATATAGAGCGCTCAGGGCCACGAACCCTTCGCCGTATCTCTATTTTCTGCGCGTACCCAACCAAGAGAGCCCGCCAAAATCAATGTTCGCCATAGCTGGCTCGAGCCCTGAGGCTTTGGTGACCCTAAGTCAGGGGCGCCTGAAGATGCACCCGATCGCTGGAACAAGGCCAAGAGGCACAGATTCAATTGATGATGCGCGAATCGAACAAGACCTTCTCGAAGATGAAAAAGAAAGGTCAGAACATCTTATGCTGGTAGACCTCGGTCGAAACGATTTGTCGAGGGTTAGCACACCAGGCAGTGTGAGCGTCACGGAGTTCATGAAGGTCGAGAAGTACAGCCACGTGATGCATCTGGTTTCAACTTTAGAGTCAGAGCTAGCCCAAGGTGTTGACCCTGTCACCGCGGTGATGGCCACCTTTCCGGCAGGAACTCTTTCAGGCGCCCCGAAAGTTCGCGCCATCGAAATAATCGACGAACTTGAACCTGTTGGGCGGGGTGTTTACGGCGGGGCGGTCGGTTATTTTGATTTCGCGGGGAATGCTGATATGGCAATAGCGATTCGAACTGCAGTGGCATTCGCCGATCGAGTAGCAGTACAAGCTGGGGCTGGTGTCGTGCTCGACTCAGTACCTGAGAGAGAAGATGCTGAATGCCAAGCCAAAGCCCAGGTAGTTATTGATGCAATTGCCCGCGCGAAAGCAGGCCTGAATTGACAACGCGCAACAAGGTTTGGGCCGCATTCATATCTGCGCTTTTAGCCGGGGCGGCACTTTTGTGCTTACCCCAAGTTTGGGTGAGGCTAGAACTAATCGAGCCAGGCCTGCCTGTGGTCGAAGAGCCCCTTACTGGCTCAGCCATCGCGCAGATCGGGTCACCGGCGCTATTGGTCGTTCTAGCTGCCTCATTGGCTCTACTGGCGATCCGCGGATTCTTAATCTATTTAATCGTTTTCTTCTGGTTGGGTGCGGGCGGGGCTAGTGCATACGTGGGCTTGAGTTTCTTGCTAGATCCGTCACAGTCAGGCGTTGATGCCGCCCAATCAACGCTTTCTAGTCAAGGTGAGATCTCGGTTGCTGGCGTTTCGTACGTCACAGCGTCGATTTACACGATCGCCTGCGTTGGGGTTCTAGTAGTTGCCACCTGGCTAGCGGTAACAGCCAGAAAGCGGGTAGCCGAGAGCCAAAAAGCTACGAAGTACGAGCGTGATTCATACCGCACCGGTGCTACCGACCACCTAGCTATTTGGGACGCACAAGATGCCGGGTTAGACCTCACAAAAGGCACCCAGAAGCCGTGATGCCAGAATATCTTTCGTGAACGCTTACGGCCAAAAATCAGAAGAATCTGAGTCGGAAGAAAAAGACAATCACGGTCAGTCTTTAGCTTCGTGGGTGACAGTCTTTCTGATAATCGTGGCTTTTGCCGTCGGAACACTTGCCGTCATTCTCGGGGCCTGGGCATGGTTTTGGGGCTGCGTAGCTTTGGTTTTCGTTGCCTTGGTCGTTGGCAAGATTTTGCAAGTCATGGGGTTCGGAGCTAAGTAATAGTCCGCACCCAGGTAAGTTTCTTAAACGACATGCTCTCAAGCGTGCGAGCGGATCTCTCGGTTCGTCAAGCCAAGGTTGCACTCGAAGAAGTAAAGAGATTGGCTGATTTGGCCAGACCGCCGCGCGATGTCATCAGCGCCCTAAGCGGGCCCGGGGTCGCAGTGATCGCTGAGATCAAACGCGCATCACCGAGTAAGGGGCACCTAGCAGACATAGCTGACCCAGTGAAGTTGGCCGAGCAATACATCGCAGGCGGGGCTTCGATGGTGAGCGTTCTCACTGAACCTTCGAAATTTGAAGGCAGCATGCAAGACCTGAAAGAAGTTGCCAACGCCGTCGAAGTGCCCGTCTTATGCAAAGACTTCATCTTGACGAGTTACCAACTGTGGGAGGCACGTGCAGCCGGTGCCGACGCAGCCCTATTGATAGTGGCAGCGCTAGACCAAAACGCACTAGTTGCCTTGATCGAGAGAGCACAATCAATCGGCCTCATACCTTTGGTTGAGGTGCACGACGTAGATGAGCTCGACAGAGCAGTTGCCGCAGGTGCCCAGATCATTGGTATCAACGCTCGTAATCTTCATTCGTTAGAGATTTCACGAGAGTCCGTCGTGCGGCTTGTTCCGAAGGTGCCAGATGAGCTCATTACCGTTGCTGAGTCAGGCATTCGAGGGCCTCACGACTTGCTCTCATACGCGTACGCAGGCGTTGATGCTGTGTTAGTCGGGCAATCCCTTGTGAAAAGTGGCGACCCGCAAGCGATGGTGCATGAGTTGGTTACCGCAGGGGCACACCCGTCGGCTCGCCATGCCAGATCGTGACTGCTGCAACTAGACACCAAGAAGCCCAGCAGCTAGTCGAACAGCCGGTCGGTCACTTTGGCCGTTTCGGTGGTCGTTTTGTTCCCGAAGCCTTGATTAGTGCGCTCGATGAACTTGATGTCGCTTATCGAAGTGCACTCTCTGAACCAAACTTTCGCGCAGAACTCGATTCGCTTTTGCGGGATTTCGACGGTCGTCCTACTGCTCTGACTAACGCAAAGCGGTTTGGTGCTGAGTGCGGCGGTGCGACAATATTGTTAAAACGTGAAGACCTAAATCACACCGGATCTCACAAGATAAACAACGTGCTCGGGCAAACCCTGCTGACCAAACGGATGGGTAAGACGCGAGTCATCGCCGAGACAGGCGCCGGCCAGCACGGGGTCGCAACCGCAACGGCAGCCGCGTTGATGGGGCTTGATTGCGTTGTTTATATGGGTGAAGAAGACACCAGGCGCCAAGCCTTAAACGTCACAAGAATGAAGTTGTTAGGTGCTGAAGTAGTGCCCGTTACTACTGGCAGCCGAACACTCAAAGACGCGATAAACGAGGCCATGCGTGATTGGGTAACTAATGTCGAAAGCACCCATTACGTGTTAGGCACCGTTACCGGCCCGCATCCGTTTCCTTCTATGGTGCGGGAGTTTCAGCGGGTCATCGGTGACGAGGCCAGGGCGCAAGTTCTTGAAAACTTTGGCAGGCTGCCAGACGCAGTGGCTGCATGCGTAGGTGGTGGCTCGAATGCGATCGGCATCTTCGCACCTTTCATCGATGACGAATCGGTGCAACTGCATGGCTATGAAGCAGGTGGCGACGGGGTGGCAACTGGTTTTCATGCGGCCGCGATAAGCGGTGGCACCCCCGGGGTTTTGCACGGTGCTCGCTCTTACGTGCTACAAGACGACGACGGACAAACCCTTGAGAGCCACTCAATCTCGGCTGGTTTGGATTACCCGGGCGTCGGGCCAGAACACGCCTTCTTGCATGAGAGCGGACGGGTGCAGTACCACCCAGTAACTGACACAGAAGCAATGAATGCATTTTCGAAATTAGCCAAGACTGAAGGAATATTGCCTGCCATTGAAACTGCGCACGCATTAGCAGGTGTCATGACGCTAGGCAAACAACTCGGGCCAGATGCAATCATCTTGGTCAACTTGTCTGGCCGCGGCGATAAAGATGTAGAGACCGCACAGAGGTGGTTTCAGCAAGGGCAGCAGTAATGAATCAGCTCACCGAGTCTTTTTCACGCGCCAGGGCTGAGAACCGTGCGTTGTTGATTGGCTATTTGCCGGCAGGGTTTCCTGATTTCGAAAGTTCGCTACTTGCCATTGAAACGTTGGTTACCTCAGGAGTTGACGTTGTCGAAATCGGTCTTCCCTATAGCGACCCACTGATGGATGGCCCTGTTATTCAACGAGCGGTTGAGATGGCTTTGGCAAACGGCATCACGACTTCGAAGGTGCTTGAGTTAGCAGCCGAAGCCACAAAATTCGGCGCGCCGATCTTGGTCATGTCTTATTGGAATCCAATCGAGCGCTTCGGGTTAGGGCGTTTCGCTCGCACTCTTGCCGCAGGCGGGGGTGTTGGGGTAATCACGCCAGACCTAACGCCTGAAGAAGCAACACCTTGGGTCGATACCACTAATGAGTTCGGGCTTTCTCGGGTTTTTTTGGTGGCCCCGACCACCACACCTAACCGCGTGGCAGAGATTGCATCAATAACCAATGGATTCATCTATGCAGCGTCTTTGATGGGGGTGACTGGTGTGCGAGACCAGGTTGCAAGTCGCCCGCGCACCGACGCGGGTCAATCTGACCGCGCTTTCGACTTGGTTCGGCGCATCAAAGAGGTCAGTGACACCCCTGTCGCGGTTGGCATCGGGATCTCGAGTGCACAACAGGTCAAGGCGACTGCCGCTTATGCCGATGGGGTCATCGTTGGTTCACTGTTAGTAAAGACGATTGCAGAGGCAATTGACTCCAACTCAGGTGACTTTTCACCAGCCGTGCGCTCACTGGGCCCGCTCGTGGCAGAATTAGCAGCAGCGACGAAAGGGACAAGTTGAATCAATCGCGTGAAGCTCGAGAAAAGGCAGCCGAAGCTCGAGCATTGCTACAAGCTGGTGAAGACCGCCGGGCCAGAAACATACGTATCGCGAGTTTCGTTGGCGTCGGTGTCGTGGTGGCTGCGATTGTGGGTGTTGGTTTCTTCGTTGCACAAAGTGAGCGCACTAGCAAAACCAGCGTTGACGCAAATGCGAAGTTGCCCCCAGGCGTCACCGCGCCTTATTTCGGTGCCCCAGTTGGTGACTTCAAAGAGGGGGTCCCGACATTTGAGCTCTATGAAGACTTTCAGTGCCCTGCCTGTAAGCAATTCGAGCAAACAGGTGCAGGTGTGGTCTATAAAGCGGTGGACGAGGGCCGAATCAATCTGACGTTGCATCCGATGATCTTCATGGACTCAAACTTGCCCCAATCTCTGGACTCATCGCTTCGGGCGGTCAACGCTTGGGGTTGCGCAATCGAACAGGGCAAGACCCGCGAGTACCACGCCGCCGTTTTTGCTCTTCAGCAACCTGAAGGTGGCGTCGGCTACCCCGACGAGATTCTGAGCTTGGCAGCAGCAAGCGCGGGTCTTAGTGGTGATGCGCTTGCTCAATTTGAGTCGTGTCGAGAAGAGAAGCGATACGAACAGTGGGCGCGTAACTCACAAATCGCCGCTGAAGAGCGTGGCATCTTGGGAACCCCTAGTGCTCTTCTAAACAACGAGCAGTTACTCGATAGTTCGGTTTTGTTCGACCCGGCCGCGATAGACAAAGCAATCGAGTCAGCTACTAAGGCTCAAGCGCAAAATTGATAGGCGAGCGAGCCTTCTCGCTCCCGGGGGCAATACCTAGCCCGAGTGAATCGGTCTGGTACCTCGGCCCCGTCCCGTTTAGGGCTTATGCGCTGATCTTGGTCGCATCGATCATCGTCGCTTACATAATCACTAATCGTCGTTACGTGAAGCGCGGTGGCCCGAGCAATGCGACATTAGATATCGCTTTCTGGGCAGTGCCATTTGGAATCATCGGTGGACGCGTCTACCACGTGTTAACCGATTATCAGTTGTACTTCGGCCCAGGTCGTGACCCGCTTGATGCCTTAAAGATTTGGCAGGGCGGTCTAGGTATTTGGGGTGCGATTGCATTTGGTGCGCTCGGAGCCTGGGTTGGTGCAAGGCGGTGCGGTGTAACACTGCCGCCTTTTGCAGACGCACTTGCACCGGGCTTGGCAGTAGCCCAAGCGATCGGTCGCTGGGGCAACTGGGCGAATCAAGAATTATTTGGACGACCAACGGATTTACCGTGGGCTCTAGCAATCGATGCTAGAAATCGGCCGACCGGTTTCGAAAGTTTCGATACGTTCCACCCAACTTTTCTCTATGAGTCTTTGTGGTGCCTAGGTGTTGCCATCTTCATTGTCTGGGCCGATAGGCGATTCAAGTTAGGCCACGGCCGCGCTTTTGCACTTTATGTCTTCACCTATTGCCTAGGGCGTATTTGGGTCGAGGCTTTGCGGATCGACCCAGCCAATACCGTCTTTGGCTTACGAATAAATGTGTTAACCGCCGCTTTGGTCGGTCTAGGTGCTTTGGCATTTATCTTGATAAGCGCTAAGTTGCGCCCTGGCCCAGATACAGTCTTCTTTAGAGAGCAGGTCAAGCGCCCGTGACTGGTAAGACGCGTGACTAGCAAAGAAGTCGGGCACACCCACCGCGACGTAACGGGTGGCTGGCTACGTCCCGCTGTATTCGGCGCAATGGACGGGTTGGTATCTAACTTCGCATTGATGGCGGGCTTCGCCGGTGGTGCGAGTGCAGCCGGTGCCGGTACGCAAGAAGTCATATTGGCCGGCGTTGCGGGTCTACTAGCTGGCGCGTTCTCAATGGCCGTGGGTGAGTACGTCTCGGTGTCGAGCCAAGTTGAGATGGCTTACCAAGAAGTCGAAGTCGAAAGAAAAGAGTTACGAGATAACCCCGACGCAGAGCTACGAGAGTTAGCCCGACTCTGGGAGTCTCGTGGACTTTCACCCAAGCTTGCCTTAGAAGTCGCTACGGCCCTCACCAAAGATCCTGACGAAGCAGTGCGAGTTCACGTGCGAGAAGAGCTCGGTTTCTCAGTAGGTGACCTTCCTTCGCCGTGGGCTGCGGCAATTTCGTCTTTCGTGGCATTTTGCATCGGCGCGATCGTCCCGCTGCTCCCGTATCTGGTCTCGGCCTTGCCGTTTGGCGAATCGTTGGACATCGCCAACATCGGTTGGCTGATTGGCGTTTCGGCCGTTGGCCTTTTCATCGCTGGCGCACTTGTGTCGCGGGTCACCACGAGGTCTTGGTGGTATTCGGGCACCAGGCAGATGCTTCTAGGTGTGGCAGCAGCCGGATTGACTTATGCTGTTGGTTCGTTGATCGGAGCGAATCTCTAGAAGGTGTAACCAATCGTGACCAAGCGTTGGCCATTCGAGCCCATGGGTGGGCCGGCAGTCGGTTTGTACCACCCAAGTCGCGAACACGATGCCTGCGGGGTGGCGATGGTCACCTCTTTGACGGGGCGAAACGATCACGAGTTGCTAGAACTCGGGCTAACCGCGCTACGAAACCTCGATCACCGAGGGGCATCCGGTGCTGAAGTTGATTCTGGTGACGGCGCTGGCGTACTCACCACGATTCCAGACGAGTTCTTCCGATCGGTAACGAAATTCGATTTGCCTAAACCGGGTTTATATGCAGTCGGGCAGATGATGTTTGCTGGCAAAGACGGTGAGTCAGATGAATCATTCTTTAGCGCCGCCAAGTCAGAGTTCGAGAATCTATGTGAACTGCAAGGTTGCAAGGTCTTGGGATGGCGTGAAGTACCAATTGACGCAACTGGTGTCGGTAAGCAAGCACGGCGCACCATGCCGAGTTTCTGGCAAGTTTTTCTCACCCCCAAAGCGCCCGTCGCTAATGCGCTCGAGGTCGATCGCATCGTTTACCCACTTCGAAAACGTGCCGAGCACATCAAAGGTCTCTACATCGCGACTCTTTCGGCTCGCACGATCGTTTACAAGGGCATGCTCACCACCGACCAACTCGGCAGTTTCTTTCCAGATCTTGCGGACGAGCGCTACCAAACGCGTCTGGCTCTAGTCCATTCACGATTTAGTACGAACACTTTTCCAGCGTGGTCTCTGGCACACCCGTACAGATTCATTGCCCATAACGGTGAGATCAATACGGTTCAAGGTAACCGTAACTGGATGCGGGCGCGCGAAGCTTTACTTGCGACCGAAACGATTCCTGGTGAGATCGAAAACATCTTGCCAATTTGTACCAGCGGTGTTAGTGACTCTGCCAGCTTTGACGAGGTGTTAG
>Ga0194123_10002245_pt1 | contig 25881 bp, 31 predicted proteins | sample TA2MahsurfametaG_5_FD_155479 | JGI IMG/M metagenome (GOLD analysis project Ga0194123, IMG submission 155479) | Freshwater microbial communities from Lake Tanganyika, Tanzania - TA2015023 Mahale A surface | ecosystem: Environmental > Aquatic > Freshwater > Lake | place: Tanzania: Lake Tanganyika... | reverse complement strand
CCAGTTAGATTACCTATTGATGTTACGTTTTGCATCTTGAAAAATGATAGACCAGTTTCAGTTGTTAGCTTTGCATTTCTTCCGTGGGTTAAATTGATGCCAGCTGCTTCACCAATTGAAGCGGTAGCTTCCGCCATACCAACTGACATTATTCTATTGGCTTCACCTATTGTAGAAAATGGAAGGCCAGCTTTTGCTACATTGGCAGTATAAGAATTTAATACATCAACATTATATTCAAGTGGATTTCTGACTTGTTGAACCTGAGATTCACCTTGTTTATTAGTTATTCTCTGAATAATATTTCCAAAAGATTGACTAGTACCAAACTGTTCATTTGTTAATCCAAGCGATCTAATTAGAAGGTCTTCATTAGTCGTAGCAGTTGGTATTGCTGACAGACCCTGTGAAGCTAATACGGAACTAGCCCTTGTCATTGCATCTGCATTTGAAGCAGAAGTGAAAGAAAGACCTAAGTTTAAAATAGATTCATCTGCTATATTCCTTAAGCCAATATTTACTGCTTCGGTTCCAACTCTTATAGTACTTTCAACTCCTTCTCCCGCTGACATAGCCTCATTTAAAGTTCTAGTTATATATTCTCTTGCAGTTGATGTTTCAACTCTTTGTGCCGTGTCGCTTCCAAAAACTCTAAACTCATAGTTTCTAGCAGATTCGCTAAAAGATAATATTCCTTCTCCAGAATCCAGACCAAAGCTAGCTCCAGATGCTCTTAATTGAACTCCCTGCATTCCTTTGTCTGTTCTTAAGTAAGAGCCTACAGCATCTGATACGTGCTGAACGCTTGCTATGCTTGTAGTTGTAGTCACTGCCGAAGATTTAAACACTCTAGATCTAGCATAAGTTTCAAACTCGCTAAGAGGATCTCCTATGGCTTGACCAGATTCATCGAATCTAAAAGTTAGCCTATCTCCATTTAGTAGATTCATTTCACTTTTTAGTTGCATTCTTTTCATTGAAGCTTGAAGTGCAACGTCAACATCTGCATTATGTGATCCGGCTTTTAAGCCTTGTGTAATTTCTTTAGCAAAAGCTGGTTCGTGTTTTTCTATTAACTGGAATAGATTGCTATTTAATGCTATGTTTTCAACGCTGACAATTTGAGAACCTCCTCCAATTCCAGCTTTAGTTATTATTTCTGGTCCAAGTAATTGACTAACCAACCTTGATGCTCTATCGCCAGTTTCTCCTACCACTCTTGAAGCTTCATCTGTAAAATAAGACCTCATTGACTCTGCCGTATCTATCAAAAAATCATCTTTGTCAAAAGTTTTATCCAAGATCCTAAAGTATTGCTGTCTTAATTCCTCATCTGCATCAAAAGCTCCTATTGCATGAAGAGTTTTTCCAAACTGTCCTAAGTCAAATCGTGCGTTGTGTGCCGAAATATGTTGAACTAAATTTGTATCTTCCATTAATGTAAATAGTTTTTTTGACTCAGCAGCAAATTCGGACATTTCTTTAATTTCAGAATCTGACCCTAAGTTAACAAAATCAGACATTCTATAACTTATACCAGACTTTGTAACTGTTGCGTGGTCCATGAGAGGGTTTCTAAAGTTAAATGTTTTTACTTCTCCATCTCCAATTTGATAAGAAAATTGTCTGATCTGTGAATCAGCGGTAACCCCTGTTGTTTCTACGTCAAAAGTCAAAGTTTTACTAAGATCAATTTGGCTAGCATCAACTTGCTTAGAAGTCATAAGCTGCTTAAAACCTCTAGTATCTAAAATATTTGACGCACTAAAGTTTATTGATTCAAATCCATCTTTTAATGGACTGATATTGAAAAACATTCTATTTAACATTTCACCCATAGGAGATGTAGCGTCACCAACATCATATTTCAATAACGCAGAATATAAGTTAGAAGATTTAAATTCCATTCCTGGAAGACCTACCTGGTCAAACAGTTCGTCAAGTCTTAGAACTTGTTTTCTATACTGCTGCTTTAAAAGTTGTTGATTTTCATAGGTTAATAGAGTCAGATTTATTTGTCCAGATTTTCTCTGTAAATCCATATCAACTTTTGCAAATTTAGCTCGTTGATTAGGCTGTTCTAACAGTCTGTAATATTCGTCTTCAAATGCTTGATGTCTAGCGAATATTTCTTCTGGAGATCCATATATTCTATTTAGTTGCTCAGCTGTTATTGAAGATGTTTGTCTACCCTTGACGGTTAATCCACCGATCCATTTGACCAGTAAGTGATCTTACTAGTCTTTCGTATTTAGTGGTATCATCAGGGTTATATAGTATCATCTTCTTGATCTTTTATTGGATCTATTTCTATGTATTCATCAACGTCTATTTGACCAGTCTTCTGTTTAATGAGCTTTTGTCTTTCCCTTTCAATACCTTGAACTTTATCTAGAATATCTGAAATAGCTTGTGCGGTATCAAGTTGTGTCTGACCTATTTTTGCTTTTGCCTCTCTTGTGGCAAGAAGTTGATTGCGTAAATCTTTTCTTCTCTTATGAAGTTTGTCTTCAAGCTCTACTGCTAGATGCAGTTCTTTTTTCATAATTGGCTGACCATCTTGATCTATACCAATTACGTTTTCTTGTATGAAATGTTCTTTAGCAAGAAGTTTTGTTTTTCTCATATATTGAACTTCTTGATCAACTAAATCTCTTATCATTGAAACCTCTACGAGATTCTCTGGATTAACTTCCAGTTGGTGCATGTAGTCTGATGTAAACTGCGAAACTATTGACATCTCAATTGGACATGGTTTTCCAGCTGGAGCTAAGTTTTCTTTCATCAGTGGACATGTGTCAGCAAAAATGCACTTGTATGTTTCACAGGTCATAGGTATGGATGAAAACATTGAAGTTTTAGTTCTCTGTGGTCTCACTAATTCAGCTACTTTTTCTTTTTCTTCATCAGTATAAGACTCAGGTAAGAAAAGATCTGGCCTTAAGGATTCAAATCCTTGAAGGAATTTTTGTTTTTCGTATTTTTCTACATTAGACATTAAAATCAATCCATTCGCTTCCAATAAAACCTATTTTATCAAAATGGTTAATGACACAACTCTTGCAACGAGTACAGTAAAACTCTTTTGTATAGACAAATTCTTTGTGCTCAGTAAAATACTCTACAATGTTTTCCATCTTACTGTTACACCTTGGGCATTGCATCTATAAGTCTTGTATTACCTGGGAAATACTTTTCTGTAGCTTTTCCATTAAGTTTATACTTTGACCCGCACCAACAAAAACGCCAATCTCTCTCATCTCATCAGGAGTAAGAACTGCTGTTGGAATATATCTTGCACCTTTACAAATCTCACAGTAAAAATCTTTACCACTTGCATGACATCCGCATTTATCTATGATGCCAAAGAATTCAAGAGCTTCTGCTATATCAAACCAGCGTGATTTAAATAGTTTTTTTGTTTGCTCTTTATAGGCTCTAAGTTTAATGGGATCAGAAGACAATAGCGTTCCCATATCTAAAGACTGTTTCATTAAATCATTTATTGTTCTGTATAAAAAACTTGGAAGTTCAAAATCTCCATTTGAATTTATATAGTTTTTCCATTCGTTCACATTATCACCTTACATTATTTTTAGTATCTATACTGAGATGTTCTTCCGCCAGAAGACCCTTCTCCTCTTCTTCCCGAATAAGCAAGACCGGCAACTACAGCTGCCCCTGCCCCTATTAATAATCCTTTTCTAGAAAAACGTCCGTGGTTTAGGTTTACTTCTATCAATAGATTCTCCAATTGCACGACTAGGATTATCGCCAGGTGGTGTTGTTGTTCGACCTGGACCTGGACCTGGACTTGGACCAGGACCAAGTGCTAATGGCCCTCTAGATGATGATGTTATTGGAGCATTTTGCGACCCTCTTACTACATCTGGTGGACCACCTCTATATAGTTCTATCGCAGTACCTGGACGATGGAAGGACTTGATGCGCTTTGCAGCCTTGCCACCACTAGCAGCGAGTCCGTCCATATTTCTTTGAACATCACCTCTTGTAACCAAAGATCCATAACCTGTTCCAGCTGGACTAGCCATTGATTGACCTGCCGCAGGTAGCGCTAAAGGAGCTCTTTGCCCTAAAGCAGCTGGGCCATAGCCTTTAGTCCTAGTAGCCACTCCCCCCGTTGGACTTCTTCCAAGTCTTCCACTTTTAGTAGCTCTACCCACGGCTGCAGCTTGACCTCTTGTCACCAATGAGCCATATCCACTTCCGGCTGGACCTCTAAGTTCTGCGGGACTTGGTCCTGTATAATTTGGCCCCGAACCAGCTCCAGCTACCATTCTGACTTTAGGTGTAGCTCTACCAGTTTGATTGGCATCAAAAGCTCGTATTCTTTCCATTCGATCAAGGGCTGCATTTTGAGCGTTTCTCGCAGTTGCTGAAGTGCCCATATTTCCAGCTCCAAGACCCATAGCTTTATTTTTAAGTGCACGCTGACGACCCGGAGTCTTTTGGTCGCGTGACTTAGGGGGCGTATATCGACTATTTCCATAACCTATTCCAGCTGGCATTTTATCTCCCAAAAAAGTTGTTAAGCTTATGGGAGATAGTAATTGCTATTTACGAAGGGTTAAATAAAGTACTTCTCAAGACCTTTTGGAAATCTTTTAGCTCTAACCCATTTTCTGTATGAGCCAACTGATCTAGTTGTAGGTGGCGTATATCTTTTACTTGGCTTTGGGCGTGTATTCATCTTACTTTCTTTACTCCATTTATCCAAACTGCAACATTGTCTTTGTCTAAAGACGCTTTAAACTTTTGAAGGGTATCATATAATTCATTAGCTTGATCTTTTGTTAAACCCGGATATGCAGTAAACTTTACATTCATTTCTTTTAATTGCTCAAAAGAAGTACTTGCTGGTGCTAAATAAAATTTTGCTCTTAACATTTTTTCTTCGTCTGTCATCTTAACCCTTATTTTCTTGTTGTTTTTTTGGTTTATTCAATTTTATCACAAAATCATCATTATAGTCGATATAAAAAACAGTGCCTTTGGGGATTTGGTCTTCCATTATTGTATCAGCAATTAAATTTTCAATATGATCTCGCCTTATTTGAGATAAACCCCTAGCGCCTTTGATTGTATCTATACCCTTATCTATTAAAGCATCTACTACAGAATCTGTATAAATTAAAGAGTAGCCTTTATTTAAAAGTTTTGTTTTAACTACGGACATTTCTATTTCTGCAATCTGCAATAGATCTTTTCTTGAAAGATGATTAAACACAATAACTTTATCAACTCTATTGACAAACTCTGGTTTAAAATGTTTACGAACTGCTTCTCTAGTATTTTTTTCTATCATTTCTCTTTTTGGCACTTGCTGAGTTTTTGAGGCAAATTCTATTCGTCCAGTAAATCCAGCAGACGTTTTTAAAAGATCATCTGATATCTTATCGTTACCAAGGTTGGTTGTCATGATGATGATTGTATTTCTAAAACTAACTTGACGACCTTTATTATCTGTTAAAGTTCCGTCTTCAAAAACTCTTAAGAATGTATTCCAAATGTCCTGATGTGCCTTTTCAACTTCATCAAACAAAACAATTGTATTAGGATACCTTTTAATAAGGTTGATTAATTGGCCTCCATCTTCATGGCCTATGTAACCAGGAGGAGATCCAATAAGTTTTTGGTTCTCATGCTTATGCTGAAGTTCTCCACAATCTATTCTTACCATAGAACTTTCACTACCATAAAGATATTTATGAAGCGATGAGGCGAGGTGTGTCTTGCCGACTCCAGAAGCTCCAGCAAATAAAAAAACACCTACTGGTCTATTCTCATCATTCATTCCAGCATATGTTCTTTTTAAAGCTGCGCATACTGCTTCAATAGCTTCATCTTGTCCAATAACATTTTTCTTCAAATGAGACTCTAGTCCTATAAATTTTTCTTTGCTAATTTTTTTAGGCTTAGGTCTAGGCTTATCTTCAGATGCTCGCTTAGCAGTTTTATTAAGAAAGTCCTCTAACTCGGGTGGAAGATCTGCTAAACCAGGCAAATCGCTTTTAGTTTTAGGCTGAGGACGTATGGTTACATTGTTTTTTGTGTATGCTAAATCAATCCACTGATCTATATCTAAGCCTGGGTTGAGCATTATGCATCCAGCATATAATGCATCTAGGCATTTTTCAGCTGCGGCACGCGACATTGCTCTCAGAGACTCTGATACATCAGTTTTTATATTAAAAATAACTGATTCAAGAATCGCTTTTCTATATTCTTTATTTGGCCTGTCTTCTATTTCAGACAGAAGTGCCTTGGCTTCTTCTGGCTCAAGAACTTTGTACTTAACATAAGTTGCAAGTTCTGGCACATAGATTTGGTATATATTCATATGTAGCCTCTGATCTGCTTTAGAATTATAGTAACACTTTAAAAGTATTTTTTTCTAAAAGCAAAATGTCAGAATATATAAGTATACTTATATAAGTAAACTTATCTAGATAAGAATAAGATAATTAACGCTTGTATTGAGGACACTTTGGCTACTTTAGCCTTCTTATATAGAAGTATACTCACGTAATGTGAATCTTGTCAAGTAGTTCACGAAATATCTTCTATTGAAGGATGTGGATAAGAACACGGACCAGAAAAATGCCAGTATCTTAAAAAATCATCTACGGTATTAAATCTTTTATAAAGAAGAACCATTGCTCGTTGAAATTCTAATTTGACATCAATGTTACCTGACGAAACTCGTTTCATTTAAACTCCAAATCTTGTATACTACGAATTGTTTACTCTACAAGTATATCATTTATAAAATAGAAAGAGTTATATGACTTACGGTTCACATAAACTTCAACAGCTTTATCAGCTGCTTCAAAAAATTGACCTTGCAATTTTAGGTAATGATTGGCAGTCAAAAAAACTTCTTAGAGAACTGAGACACAAAGTAGTTGAAGAAATAAAAGAGATTAACCACAAGCAAAAGAACATGAATATGGTAAAATAGACTTATGTCAGACGATAAATCACTAGAATTAGCAATTGCCCAGCTTGAAAGACAGTTTGGTGCTGGTGCAGTTATGCGCCTAGGAACTTCAGATATTCAACCATGGCCGTCAATACCAACTGGAGCATTGTCATTAGACATGATTCTGGGTAATGGTGGTCTACCTTTGGGTAGGGTGGTTGAAATATATGGAACCGAAGCGTCAGGTAAATCTACAATATCTTTATCGGTTGTTGCACAGGCCCAAAAGATGGGACTAAAATGCGCATACATTGATGCAGAGCATGCTCTTGATCCAGTTTATATGCAGGCTCTTGGAGTAGATCTTGATGAATTACTTTTGTCTCAGCCTGATTATGGCGAGGAGGCGTTGGAGATTGCAGACAAGCTAATCCGCACTGGTGAGATTGGTGTAGTCATTATTGACTCAGTTGCAGCACTTGTACCAAAAGCTGAGCTGGAAGGAGACATGGAATCTAATCAGATGGGCTTACAAGCTCGCATGATGGCAAAAGGACTTCGTAAGATTGTAGGCCTTGCCGATGAACACAAAACTCTTGTTATCTTCATTAATCAGATTCGCATGAAGATTGGAGTCATGTTTGGTAATCCAGAAACAACACCAGGTGGTAGATCACTACCTTATGCTGCGTCAGTTCGCGTTGATGTCCGTAAAAAAGAAGATATCAAGGATAAAGCTGGAGAATCAATAGGCATCAAAGTGAAAGCCAAAGTCATGAAGAATAAGATGTTTCCACCGCTTAAGGTTACAGAGTTTGATATTTATTATGGTAAAGGTGTGGATAATTTTGGTTGTCTCCTTGATTTAGGTTTGCAGAAAGGAATCTTTACCCAACGAGGTGCTTGGGTTTACTATCAAGGTGAGTCCTTCTCTCAAGGAAGAGACAACGCCATTGATAAGATAAAGAAAGATCCTAACTTAACGAAAGACATTGAGGAGCAGATCAAGAATGGTTTTCCAGCCAACATTGTGTCCTGATTGTAAGTATCCTCCAAATCTAATACTCAATGCCTTACCCCAAGAAGATTACGAAGACAACAAACAACGTTATGACATAAGATGTCGTGACTGCGGAGACTTTTGGGTGGAAATTGATGAAGAAAGTAATTAGATATTACAGACTAATTAAGTCACAAACAACAAAAACAACAGAAAAAAAACAGAAACCCTCACAGGTTGATAATTATATTTCTTATTATGAGTTGTTTAAATCTATGTCTAAATAGCTCCACTTTTCCGCCAGCAAAATTTTTTTGGATTTTTTTAACTTCTCAGCGTTACTATAGGTAATACATCTATCTACAAATAGGGACTTAATGGATTTTTTTGATCAGTTCATGAGCTTTTTTGAGAATGAAGTATCTCGCCAAGAATTTATGGACTTTTTATTGCCTCAAGGTATGGACACTGAAGAAAAGATGATCACAGGCTATGTGTCAGACGGGGGCGAAATAGTATTTTCTGTGTTTTCCATGGAAGAATGGAAACTTATTCTAGAAATGTCCAAAATTATAAAGAAAGATGTAGAAGACATAGTAAAAGACCTCGGCCCAGACGAAGTACATCAACTGTACATTGGTCCAAGCCAAGGCTAATAACTATTGTACAAATACTGTAGGTTGTCCAGACAGGTAGTTCTGTTTGTATGCTCCATACACTACACATCCAAAGATTTCCTTGGCTAATCTCTTTGATCTTATATTTCCAAACAAAGATTTCACATATTGATGATCAGTGGTATATTCCACTGGTCTTTTTTCATTGCCCTTGGTGCTAAAGCTGTAGATCTTAGACTCTTTCATAGCTAAGAGATTGTGAACACGATGAGGAACCATTTGATATGGCTCTTCATAATTTACAAAAACGCTGGCATCAAAGTACAGATTTTTATCTAGACACATTCCATATAAAATATTACAATCTACGCCATAACCCATAAAGACTATGTGATCATAGCTTTCTCTTAAATATACAAGTAAATCTCTGAAAAGAGCTTTTGTGTTAGCTGTTAAAGACAGCGTCTCATCATAGGAGAACAAGTAAACATCGTGTCCTATTGCAAACTCTGTCAGTATGTTGTTGGCTTGAAATAACTTCTGAGATCCTACGATTAGTGATCTGTTTGTTTTATTAGGCATTGTCTGTATCCGATCAGTCATTGTATCCATAGTTGTCCATATCAAAGTCTACGTACTCGTCTGAGTAACCTTTACCGTAATAGCGTGATGAATACACTGATATTGGCTCTAGGTCTATCCATTCAGCACATTCAGGGCATTTTACAGATGTGGATACGGCATCTTTGATAATGAATTCTGATCCACATTTATCACAACACATGTAGTCCATTTGTAATTTTTCCTTTAGGTGATTGTCGTCGGCTATTTCCGACTTGAGAGAGAACCTATCATATCCACTCAACTTTTGCAACCTGAAATGCAATATTTCCTGGATTTTTTTGAACCTGTATAGAGGTATATAAAATTCAATAGAAGTAAAAATAGGGGAAAATTTTTAAGGTGGTAATAGTGAATACACATGTGTCCTTAGACCTTTTAACGTGCCCACCGGGGTATGGGGGTCTGAAAGAAAGAAAGAAGGTAAGGAAATGTTGTGGATCGAATGGTTCATGATGTTGATCAAGGCATTCGTGAAGAATGTGGAGAGAGAAGGAGGAGCAATGAAGAAGTTGGCATTGGTTGATGTCGATGGAACGTTGGTCATGAAGACAAGTGCCAATGGTGATGAGTTTGAAGGGGTAATACCTTTTGGTGAGGACTATTGGGAGTTGTGGAATAAGAGCACTAGTAAGGCTAAGGGTCTTGTTGGTGGAGTAGAGATGGTGAAGAGATTGAAGAGAGAGGGTTATGTGATTGTGGTAGTTACTGTAAGAGGGGCTAGTGCAAGAGGTGTGACTGTGAAGAAGTTGAAGGAGATTGGTGTGTGGGATTTGGTAGATCACATGTATTTCAGGCCTTTGGTGTGTGAGCGGTGGTATTGGAAGAAGGAAGAGAATGTTGGTAGGAGGGATTGGAGAAATGGTCAGAAGTGGGGTTCTGATCAGGTGAAGGATTATTTGATTCCGATTATTGAGAGAAAGTTGGGAGGAAAGTTTGTGGTTGCATTGGAAGATGAGAATCACGAGGTGATGAGGAAGCATGGGATGATGGTGGTAGATGCGGCAGTGTGGGGAGGAGGAAAGGAAGGATAGTTTTATTAACTATTCAGATAGAAGGAAAAGGTGTACTTAGTGCACCTTTTTTTTTATGAGTAGGACCAAGGTCTCAGAAAGGGGCCGCCTACTTGGAAAGGAGATTAAGGATGTATCAGGTTCATAGCCCAGACTTTGGAACTTATACTCTTTGCGCTTCATGTGTAGAAAAGCATAAGCCAAAGTTTAGCAATGCTGAGTTTCTCAGTGTTGTAAAGCTTAAAGATGCTGACCATATCCCTTGTGACAGCAATGTCTATGCGGAAATGGGATCAGATCTTATCTTTTAAGCTGAGGCAATCCGAATAAGATTCGGGGCAATGCATAGCCTGGCAACAGAAGTGCATAATGAAGACGTCCCCCGGGGTTTCGGCCCTGGGGGACTCTTTTTTTACGGGTAGGGCTTTGGCCCCATCTGCTCGCCTGCGTCTTCATAATCCCTAAGGAGGGGAACATGAAGGCAAAAGAAAAGAAAATCGGCAGGTTGGCGGAAGCCAAACTGCGGGTTCTCAAGGCAACACAGGCGGTCGCTTCGGCAAGCGCCGCCCACCTGATGGCCTACCGGGTCTTTAAGGGGTTCTGCGACTCGTACTCAGTGAAGTACGACTCGTCGGGGTTCCCACAAGACCAAGTGGGCTTCAAGAGGGAGTCCTTTTACCTGGCCGATAAAGTCGGCCAGGCACAGAGGATCCTCTACCAGGTGCTTCAGGACTTGCGCGATGCAGAAATGCATCTTTCGGAGGTCCTGGAGCTGATGCGTCCAGGAGACGCGACGGTGACGGCAACGTCACGGAACAGGGTCCCATTCATTTCTTCCATTTCTGGAGGAATGGAAGAGTGGGATCTTCTTCAGGAAAAGATGAGCCCTTCAGACGACAACAGGTCCAAGTGCCAGTGTTGTCGTCGCGAGAAGGCACGTCGCAACCCGAACAGCAAGCCCTCAAAGGCTCGCAAGTAAAGTGAACCTGAAGACGTAGGTGAGAAGAGATTACCCCCGGGGACTTCGGTCCTCGGGGGTTTTCTTTTTACGGGTAGGACTTAGGTCCCTGAACGAAAGGAAAATACCCATGTATCCGATCAACAACCAAAAGAAAGGAGCACGTACCATGCGTGCAACATTCATCAGAAGAAGAATTGTAGTGGCTATTGTCGCAGTTCTTGCAATCACAACAGTCATCAAGACTGTTTCATTCATTGGCGATTTCCTCAACGAGGATTTTGCCTGCAAACAACAAGTGCAAGTCACTGCAGTGGCTGGTGACACAAAGTCAGAACTTGTTTCACAACAAGTCCAGAGTGGAAACTGCAGTGGCTATGAATCACTGCTGTATTACATTACCGACGAATACGGTAGTGACACGCAAATTGGCGAAAAGTTCATCATTCCAGTTAAGAAAGGAAAGTAAAATGAAGAACAAAGAAGGGAAGAAGGGAAAGTAACATGGAAGTAATTGAACTTCTTGAAATGATGATGAATTGTCATCTTGCTATAAAAGAAACTTATTTGCAAGTAGACAACATTCTTGGGGGATTTGAAAACGGAGACCCAGAGGGAATTCTTCTGAGGATTCAAGAAACAAGAGAATTAGTAGGTTTTACTCAAGAAGAGGAAGAAGCTTTAACTATTCTCTTAAACAAGGTGAACTTGCTTCAAGAACAACTTGAATATGCACAGTGGAAGTTTAAGTACGAAGTTCCTGAATACCACGAGACCTATGAAGAGTTTGAAAAGCACAAGAACCTTTCTTGCTCATGCAACAGCAAGCGTTTTCGGCATAAGGTTTTGTCTTGCTACGACTTTGAAATCTTTATAAAAGATCAAGAGATTACGTTGGGTTACCATATTGAGTGTTTTCTTTGTGGGCATTTATACGTTTGGCCTGTTCTACCAGAAGATATAGAAATTGATATTGAGATTCCAGAAGAATTTCAACAGAATCCAGAAGATTTGTTTTAACCATGAATACCAACCACAACAACAAGGAGGTAAAGTAACATGAGCATGTTCGCACGTTCCTGTACAAACAAGAATTGCCAGGATAATCATCCTGAGCCAATTAAGAAATCAAAGGGTTGGGCTTATTGCCGGCCTTGCTACATCAGAATCTATCCAGACGCTGCAGTGCGTAATGGCATAGTCAAGGTGGACCATCCTGTTGTGGAGAAGCACCTTGCGATTAAAGAAAACCGCAAGAAGGCAGAGAAGGTCAAGGCCTATTGGGCTAAGCAACCGACACTGTTTGACAGCCTTGAAGGAGGCAAATAATGAAAATGTTTTACATTATTAGAGGGATTCCCGGTAGCGGGAAAAGCACCCTTGCCAGGAAGCTGGCACCAAATGCTCACTATGAAGCAGACGCCTATATGGTGGACGCCAATGGTGAATACGCTTTTGACCCCAAGCGGCTGAGCGAAGTTCACCAAAAGTGCTACGAAGCTGTTCGTAATGCTTTGTTGGACGACACTGAAAACGTCGCTGTTGCTAACACCTTCGTCAAGAGGTGGGAGTACCAGAAATACGTAGACCTGGCTGTAGAGCTGGGCGTTGCATACGAGATCATCGTGTGTAACGGTGGTTGGCAAAACGTCCACGGTGTGGGCGAAGATGTCATCCAACGCATGAGGAACAACTGGGAGGACTAATGAGCGATAACAATCCCAAAAAGGAAGGGAAGATTGGAAGGAGGTGACATGAAAAAGGTAATTGACTCGCGCGTTTTCAAGGGCGTCGTGGTTCAGCTCAAGTTCGGAGCGAACAGTGGCTACTATGGCGTCATTGGCGGAGAGACAAAGTTTCCGAGGAAAGAACACGGCGTAACTGACGAGAAGTCAGCACGTGCGTGGCTGAACCTTCTCTGCAGGGAACTCGGTCTGATCAGTCGGTGAACGACGAGAATCAGCTGTTAAGTCAAGCGGGGGTAAAGCCCATCACCCTGGCAACAGAAGGGAAAACTCCGATTCGGAAAGGAGGTGAAACGTGAAAGACATAACAAAGATCCTCGCTCAGAGACATTTAGGGCCACCAGAGTGTTGGTGCGAGGACTGCAAGGAAGTGTATGCCTATGAGGCAATCCTTCTTGAGGGGAAGCTGACTCCACAAGTCCAGTGGCAACTGAGCCTGTGGGGGTCGGTAAACGACGATTAGGGCTCCGGTTTACCTAGGCGCAACAGCCGAAACCGTGTCATAGAGAGAACCCCTGGGGACTTCGGTCCCTGGGGGTTTCTTTTTTATGAGTAGGGCTTAGGTCCTCAAGCACCGTAGGTAGACGGAATCTACCACAACCCTAGTTTAAACTAGGAGAAAGGAAACTGCCATGAGCAAGTTTCTAGTCACAACCCGCAATGTTGGAAACATCATGATGTCTTTTGACAACCTGCCTGACGCAGTCACGTATTCGCAACAAATGACAAGAGGAGGGACAGCGGTGAGAATCGTAAATACCCACAACCAACAAGACAAGGAGAACAACGTGAAGAAGTTCGTCATTGCCGGCACAGGCACTCGACAGCTCATCAAAGAACCTAAGGAATATCGTCACAAGGTTCTTGGGTACCTGGTTCAGCTTCTGGAAGGGGCTAAGGCAAAGCACGGTGCAGAAAACGTCTTGGTCATCAGCGGTATGGCCGAAGGCTTTGATGAAGCTCTCGCTCATGCAGCAGTTATTGCTGGAGTGCCGTTTACTGCAGCAGTACCAAACAAGGGCTACCTGGAGTATTACTGGGGCAAGAACAGCCAACTTGGTTCATCGCGACTTGGACATGGCCTGGAGCTGCTGAACAAGGCAGCAGAAGTGCACTATGTGTGCAAGTCTCCTGCTTCACAAATGCCCAAATACAAGAACGCAGATGGCTCAGACAAGTGGGGTACTGCCAATCTTGAGCGCAATGAGTGGATGGTTGACCGGGCAGACGTCATTTGGGCATACAACCCGAATAACTCATCTGGAACAAACCACTGCATTGCCTACGCCAAGGAGAAGCGTGTTCCTGTGTTTCACATCATTGTGCCAAAGGACGATGTTGCGAACGAAACACCTAACAACCCTGAGGAGGGACCAACCATGAACCCAACACCAGCCAAGATGACCGCATTGGTCAAGCTTGAGAAGCTGACTCCACAAGAAGTGGAAGAGATCACTGCACTGTTGGAGAAGAACATTCTTCCACACCTGCAGTCCGATGTGTCCAACTATGCCAAAGGTCGTCAGCGTGTCTGGCTGCCTTACGAGGCTCCGTTGGGCAATCAGCCATTCACTGCTGGTCTTCTTGATGGAGAGGTCTGGCAGTGGATCGTTGACCGCTGTGCCAAGCACGGATTCACAGCACAGGTTGCTCTGATCTCCAAGGGCGGAAACATCAATCCGCATGGAGATACGACCTATGCAGCTACATGGGCGATGGGATTCAATTTGGGCAAGTGCGATTGGCACATCCAGAATGATCGCAATGCAAAGCGCACACCTGCAAGGCCGAGCCAAGCAGATCTGGACGCCTACTACCAGAGTCCCACGACTAGCCATCTGTCTTTGAGCGGTGGAGAGGTCTTCAAGTTCAACTGCAAGCACGAGCATGCAGTTACGAATGCCGCACCTGATCGTTGGTCTATCAACGTCTGGGCAATAGCTGACGGCCCTGCTGCAGACCGTGCCAACATCGCACGTCGCCTGGAGCAGATGCTGGAAAAGCATCCTGAAGTTCAGGAGTTCATCGAGATGCATCAGCCTAAGGGTGCAACTACCAACAAGTCCAAGGAGGACACAACCATGAATGAAGCTTCCTTTAAAGGAACATTCCTGTCAAACTTCTGGCCTGCCACAGTCATGCACGGAGGGATAGTCTTCCCGACTGTAGAGAACTTTTATCAGGCCATGAAAGTTGACAAGACCGACATGGACACTCGTCGTCAGTTCCAGTCCCTCTCTGCTGCAGAAGCAAAGAAGAAGGGTAAGCAAATTGCAAAGCGCAAGGACTGGACCAACGACATGGCTTTGAATGTCATGCTGTACGGTCTGCGTGCAAAGTTTGCCCAAGGCTCTGAGTTGGCAGGGAAACTTCTTGCCACAGGAGACCAGCAATTGGTTGAGACCAATTACTGGCATGACACTTTCTGGGGCAAGTGCACATGTGCCAAGCATGCTGGAAACGGTGAAAACAAGCTTGGAATTTTGCTGATGCAAGTCCGAGAAGAACTCAAGAACAACGGTGGAGGCGGAACTCCCAAGCCCACCCCTGACAACCCTGAGGAGGGACCCAAGATGAAGGCTGAACAGCCTCAGAACAACGATTCGGTCAACAAGACCGACGAAAGAAAGGAGACCAAGGTGAGCGGTAAGCCCATCTCGGTGGACAAGTGGGAGACGGACATGGGGCTCAGCGTTGAGCTCAAGCGGTCCGACGCCGACTACCAGAAAGAAGCAGGTCGTAGCTGGTTTGCAGTGGTGGAAGGCAAGGTCATCTATCCCAAGAAGGTCGATGGCGTCATTGACGAACTCACGGCAAGGATCTGGCTCAGCCGTAACGGTCTGTGCACCATGCCAGAAATCAACACTCCTGAGGTCAAGCCGACGGAGAAGAAGGAGAAGACCATGCAGGTCACCGGAACATTCACTCTGCCCAATGGCGTCACATTGAACGCAGAGCAGTACGAGGCCTACGACGCCATCATCAATGGCAACGGCAACATGCTGCTGACTGGCAACGCAGGCACAGGCAAGTCTTTTGTGCTGAACTTGGCAATCAAGGAAATGCAGCTGAACCAGAGGTCTGTAGTTGTCACAGCCACTACCGGCATTGCAGCAACGCACATTAACGGCAGGACGTACCACAGCGCGTTGCGCATGTTCCCCAATCTTGACGTTGATCGTCTGGTGGAAGTAATGAGCGGCAGTGAGAGGTGGATGAGAAGCATGCGAAATGTGGAGCTCATTGTCATTGATGAGATCTCTATGATGCACCGTGGTGACTTCGTCAAGCTGGATAAGGCTTTCCGGCAAGTGTTTGACTCAACCAAGCCGTTTGGTGGCAAGCGGTTCTGCTTTGTGGGAGACTTCCTTCAGATTGAGCCCGTGGACAAGGTCAACAAGGGCGTCAGCAATTTCGTCTTTATGACCAAGCAGTGGGGTGAAGCTGGTGTCAAGACCTACCAGCTCAAGCAGGTGGTTCGCCAACAGGACGCCTACTTTGCTGGTTTCCTCAACAATGTTCGTCAGGGCATTTGGACTCAGGACATGTGGGACATCGTCAAGTTTGCAATGGACCGGCAGAAGCCTGAAAATGGTGTTGTGTCTCTTGTGGCAACTAATGCTCAGGCAGATTCCATCAACAACAGCAAGATGGCTGAACTGCCTGGAAAGATCAGCAAGTTCACGGCAGTTGACAGAAACCCAAACAAGATGATCAACGGTCAGTGGCAGCCAGACGTTGCATTCTGGGACAAGAACACACTTGTACCCAAGGAACTCAACCTTAAGGTTGGAGCACAGGTCATCTGCCTGTTGAATCACAAAGACCTGGTCAACGGAGACACTGGCATTGTGCTTCAGATTGATGAGGCAAAAGAGGCTGTTCAGGTTGATTTCAACCGTTTGGGTGTCAGGTGGATTGCTCGTGAGAAGTTCCACCAAGGCAACAAGGAGGTTGAGTACAGATGGCAGATTCCTCTCAAGGCTGCGTGGGCTATGACGATTCACAAGAGCCAGGGCATGACTCTGGATTCCGCAATCATCACAGCAGATGCCCTGTTTGCTGACGGTCAGTGCTACGTGGGCTTGTCTCGCGTGAGGAGCTTGGATGGCGTCTACCTTGAGTCCTTCAAGCCTGAGGTGGTCTCTGCAAACGAGCAAGCTCTTAAGTTCTATGGTCTGCCTGGCAACTTGCGAGGCTCTGACGCAGAACTGCACTCCAACATGCCCAAGGGCGACGATGACCCAGACGGTGACGGTGGAGTGTTTCCGGTCGACCCGACCCCAACAGACAACAATGACGGTGGTGGAGAAATCAGCCCCGTCTCAACCCATGAGGAGGAAATCATGGAGCCAACACCAATCAACAACGAAGTCATCGAACAGGTGACCGAAACCGTTGAACCACAACGGTTCGCCAAGGTGGACAAGTCCCCTGACGCAACAAGCAAGACCCCTAAGGAGGGAAACAAGATGATTAAGGAATACCTGGTTGAAACACGTCTGGATCAAGACATTATGGTCACCTCGATCAGCCGTGTGATCACCAATGACCCTGAGTACTGGTTCGCAAAGGACAAGACTGTTGTCATTGAAGAGGTGAATCAAGGCAGTTACCACTATGCTTTGCTGGAGCACATCTTTGGTAGCAAGTCGTTCATCGTGAACATCACGTCATGGAAGAATCCACTGGATGGCGAGCCTCAGGTGGCAACCATGATCAAGTCTGGCAACGAGACTGGTCCGACTGACAGCATCTTTGGCTGGGCTGACTTTGACTCGGAGACCATTATCCGCGTCAAGGACCATGGCAAGAAGGGCTGGAGCAATCTGTCTGAGTTTGGTCTGTCTGTCAAGAACTCTGACAAAATGACCAAGCGTTTGGCTGAACTGGTTCGTGCTGCACGTGGCTACAAGGTCAACGTTAGGGGTAAGGATCGGATGCTCAAGATCTTGGTTCTGACCCACCAAGACATCCTCAAGGCATTCCCGAACTTGGAGAACGAGTTCAACGCAGAAAAGGCATTTGACGGTGTCAGCGTGATGGCACTTGAGAAAGCTAAGGATGCATACCGCAACAACGTCCACATGTCCAGGACAGCAATGAGCAAGATCCTCAGGCAGATGGACGATATGGAAATCACCAACCACACTCTGCGTGTTCTCACCAACATCAACGGTGTTGCTGGCGAAATCAAGGGCAACGTTCTCACTGCCAAGAGGGCAAAGCTCAACGCACGTCTGGTGGAGTTGGGTCTCAGCGATGGTTCTGTCAGCTACGACATCGTCACCTCTGTGGACAACTTCAAGAACGAGTTGGGCACTGATGGCACCTGGGAGATCATCACACTTGAGGCCCACCACGGCCCTGGCATGGTGAAGACCAACGACCAGACCAAGGCTCAGTTCTTCGGCATCAAGGGCATATTTGATCCGAAGGAGCTCCTTGACGCATTCCAGACTGTTCTGGACGACATGGAGCAAAATATCAGGGATGGCAAGGACATTGAGTGGACAACCATGCTTCGCAACGAGCGTGCTGTCACTGAGTCGGATAAGTTCCGTAAGCTGCGTAATGCTGGGGTCAACAAGGGCCTCAACAAGATGTATGCAACTCTCAACGACCTTGAGCTGGATCTTGGCGTGTCACAGACCCTGATGTTCATGCGGGCAAACAGCATCAAGAAGATGTTCTTGTCCGACACCAGGACCGATGAATACGGCACAAAGTCTCCTAACTGGCAGGCTCCTGCTTTCGAGAAGAAGTCTTTCCTCTACATGCCATGGGCCTACCGTGCCTACGTCATGACTAAGGAGGTCATCTTCTTGGCTGGCTACGACATTGACCTGCAGAACACTAACTGCGGCTACCACAAGGAGACTCAGACATTTGCAATGCCTGGCAAGCAGTGGGCAGAGACCTGTGTCAAGTTGGGTGGTGCTGACTTGGACGACGAGATCATGGTTCACATCCGTAAGATCGTGGAACTTGATGGTTCTGAGCGTCTTGCTGCCCTGCTCATCCGTACTCCCAACGACTGGGCAGAGTTTGACATCGTTAACGTCAAGGTTCCTGGTCCTGTGTTCGTCAACAAACTTGACATGCCGACCATCAACATGAGGGATTTGTGCAAGTTCAACCAGACCAGCACTGCTGGACAGCTGCCCTCTAAGGTCAATGGGTCCAACCGTCCCAAGCCTGCAGTGTGGGACTGGGCTTCCACCCGCTACAACTACCAGGTCTCAATGCACAACAGCGGTGGCGTTGGTGGCCAGGTCAAGACCAAGATGCTGCGGTATGCCATCTACGACGCTCCGTTCAGCACTCTGCCCTGTGCAAACGAGGACATGATTGACGCAATTCAGCAGTGCAAGGGTGATGTTTGTGACCTTAGGCTGTTGGCTGAATGGTCCAGCCAGGAGATCCACAACATCCTGACAGGCGCACCAATGGACGCTTACTGGTGGTACAGCCGCAACATGTACTCCACTGCAAAAGCTCTCAGGATCAAGAACTACACAAAGCACCTTAACCCTGCCAACTCTCCGATTGTCAGGGATCTCCAAGTTCCTCGCGAGAACATGATCAACGAGACGTTTGCTAGGGTGTTTGAGTTCCTCAAGGCCAGCATTGTGGAGATTGAAGAGATCAAGGATGTCTTTGAAGATCGCAAGCAGGAGATGTACTTCCGCAATCTGGTGACGAATGTCATGAAGACCTTCTTCATCCCGAGTCGAACCAGCAAGGAAGGTCGTACAACTATCCTCAACAATGCTGCAGCCAACATCATGGCTCGTGTCGTTGCCTTTGAAGAGGCAAATGGCGAAGAGGCAACTAACATGCACATTCTGCGTATGGCTCGTGCCTCTTACCTGCTCAAGGTGAGCCGCAAGAATGCCAACCACGACAAGTGGCTCTACACCGTTACGCCCAACAGCGACACTCTCATGACCGATTATCTCTTCCGTGCCATGGTCTGGTACCGTCAGAAGAAGATCTGATATGGTTATTCTAAAAACCCTTCGGGGCCAAATGTCAGGTCTCAAACACCAAACCAGACAGGCTTCCAACAGTCTCGCTCGCTTCGCTCGCTCGGGCTTCGCCTCGCCTCGGCCGGCTCGGCTTCGCCGTGCGGGTCAAGTCGGAGCGTATTCTAAAGTTCTACACGGGTCGGGTCTCGCTTCGCGGGTCGCGTCTCGTGGGACGGCTAAAGGTGGGTGCGCCGAAAGTCGCCCACCAAAGGAGTGGGGAGACCGTCTCCCCCAGTTGCAGTATCTAGGAGGTACATCATGGCAACACTGGAAGGCTGGCTCAACACCAGCAAGGACAAGGACTCCGTGTGGGTCAAGCCGAAGGACACGAACGGTCTCATCACGACCAACATCTTCGTGAACCTCGAGTCCCGCGATGCACTGGCTGTGCTCGTCACCATCCTCCGCGAGGCCTTCACCAAGAAGGTTTCCTACGAGGTCGTGGTCGACACCGCCAACATCGAGCGGTCCAAGGGCGGTTCGCTCTTCGTCAAGACGACTCTCTCCACGGTGCTCAACACCATGGTGGAGTCGGCTCGTCAGGAGTCCGTCCCCGTGGCCCCCGAGGCTCTCGCCAAGGCGCAGGCTCTGCTCGCAGACCTCGCCAAGCGTGAGACGCCCAAGGCTCCCGCCGTCGAGTCCGACGACTTCCTGTCCTTCTGACGGGACATCCTGAGCACGATGTAAAACTGCTCCCCGCTTGGCCCTCTCTTAGCAAAGAGGCGGGTGGCTCCGTAAGAGGCCAACATCCTGAGCATGATGTAAAACTGCTCACCCCTACCATGGCCGAGTACGCGTGCGATAGGCCCAACCTGAGCATTTAGTTGTAAAACTGCTCCCTTTCTCCCTTTGCTGGCTTTGCGCCACCGAAGGAATGGGATAGTGGTCACCCATCAATGACCACACTGTACCTAGGAGGTACGAGATGAAAGGCAAGCGCAAACCGCTCACATGGCGCATCGGGGACGACCCGGTGCTCTCAGCCATCCTCGAGCAGGCCAAGTCGAACATCGACAAGGCCGAAGCGACCTTCCGTCGCTCCATCAACAATGTCCCCGTCACCGAGGCTGAGTACCTCGAGTGGCGCGACAACGGTGGTGAGCGCGGTAGTCGCTAGAGCACTGCCTCTGTCCTGTCCAAGTAAGTGGTGGTCTGGGTTTCTTCGGAGACCCGGGCCACCACTGAAATACTCTAAAAAATACGATTTCTTCGTCGACCCCTACGGGGTCAACTCAAAAATCGTGGCTTCGCCTCCCGCGATAGTCGGTGGACGGCTTCGGGTCAGTCAACAGTTCGCCCGCTACGCGGGCTCACTAAAAATATGAGTAGGACTAAGAGGTCAGGATGATAGTTCCCAGACCACCCAACGAAGGAATGGGGTATAGGAGGCCCCTTACTTATGACAACCAATAAGCAATACAACTTTGCCGGCGACAGCCAAGACATCTGCGTGTACACGACCACTTGTCGCATGTGCGGTGTTGCAAACGACATCACCTTGGACTTTCAGTCTTACATGAAGCACTACACGGGTGAGTACTTGGTCCAAGATATTTGGCCCAATCTTTCACCTGACGAGCGTGAACTCATCATGACAGGTATTCATCCTGTTTGCTGGGAAAAGATGTTCTCATGAAGTTCGCAAACATCACATACGAAGAGTTTCTGGCCGATGTCCATCAGAACTATGAAAACCAGTCTGGTGAAGATGATTTGCGCCTTGGCCAAATCTACTTCGACATGCTGTGTTCCGTACGTCCGTGGATAGCAGAACAACTTCGGGGGTCAAAGCTCGACCCGTTCTTAATGGAACGCATCACTCAAGTTCTCAGCAATTTCGTACGCGAACGCTGGTAAAAATCTCTTTCCCTTGAGCAAGGAAAGATTACATACTGACAACACCCATAAAACTACATACTGGTTCGGTCAGAAACCTATAGTATGTCGCGAGAAATAAAAACCTTTGTCCAATTCGGACTTATTGTGGTCAATGAGAGCAGACCACATGAATAATCTAAATATCTCTTAATAGTCCCGAGCATGACTCTAAAAGGCGGATGGTAGCCCCCTACCATCTCTACACGTCGTAGACTTAAGACGGACTGGGTCTTGCCTGTGCCCCAAGGAAATAGTTTCCCTCTTGACAATGGATTCAACAGGCCCATTCGCGTGTCCCTCCTAGTGAAGTAGTGGGGTGGAAGTCGGTTCGCCGGCTTCTGCCTCACTTCTAAAAATACTAGTAGGACTATAACTATCAAACAAAGAAAGTAATATGAAAAACTACTACATCGTGGATATGGCTGACCGCTTTATCCTCTTCAAAGGAACATTGAACGAGTGCGAACAAACGTTGGACACCCTATACGGTGGACTGATGATTCTGCATGAATCCAATCTTCCAAACAACCTCACAAATATAGGAGAATATCAATGAAATCATTCATCAAGACAGTCAGACTACTCAACGCCGGTGTTCTACTTGGAATTGCCATCACCATATGGCTCATAAGTCAAGAAGAAGACAAGAAAAAGGATGTTGATTGGGCTGGCGACAATCCGTCCAAGATGGACGATATCTACAACCACTACAAGGAAAAGCAAAATGCGTAAGCACATCACAGTTGCAATTACAACCGTGTGCTTTGTCATCGGCCTCTACACCGGCGACTGGGCACGCAACAAATACACCACAAGGAGCAAATAATGCAAACACTAACAAGCCTGCAAGCATTTGAACTTGTTGACATTGCTGCCAACGAAAATAGACTGTATCACCACAATGGTGGTCAGGCCTACATCCGCGTCAGCATGGACTCCAACGTTCTCATGATTATTGACCACACCGGGAGAAACCCGGAAGCCAACCTGTATGACGGTACTGAGTACTTCAAGGCGTATCCTAGATACAACATTGAGCACTCTCGCCGGCTCCGTGAACATGGTTCACTTGCACAATGGTACATCGACAACTACGTAAAGTCGGTTTCCTGATGTGGTACTGGTACTTCACCGGCATGGTAACCGTCCTGTTCTTTCAGTCAATCCTGCTCAACATTGGATTGGCTAAGGGGTGGGTGCGGTTCGTGGGTCGCAGTTCAAAGGCCCCGGTAACTCGTCTGTATGACCAAGACAACTCTGGTTCGTACAGGCGAGTTGGATGACCTCATTAATCGTCTGGTTGGTCGTAGCAGTCATTTCTTACATTTCACTACTCCACATTCAAGGTTCCTTCAAGGAAAGGGGAAGAATGAAGGGAGGAAAACGAAAAAATGTTTGATTGGCTGCTCGACCTACTTGACGCTTTACTCGGACCATTCTACGACAGATAATTACACTGAGGAGAAAAATAAAATGAAGAACATCACTAGTTCAAAAAGTATTGGAAAACTCACTGGCAAACTCGTTGCTGGTACCAAGGCCCTTCCCAAGAAGTCTGCTGAAGTCAGCAAGTCTTTGAAGGATGAGTTCATGGACGGCTTCCGTGAGACCAGCGGTTCCAACAAAGGAATGGGAGATGAATCTGTTTCAGACGAATCTCCTGCTCACAAGTAAAAAACACACATAAAAAACAAACAAAAGGAATATTTATATGAGCGATTTGCTTAGTAAGTTTAACCTTGGTGGCGACTTGTTCGCTACCATTGCAGATAATCCCGAAGTCTTTGAGACCACGGGCCGTACCACAACGCTCCACGCTGGTCGTCGGATTGCCTTCAACGGTAGCATCAACGGAATCAAGGTTCCTGCGTATGCAACTCTTAACGAGGCAACCCTGTCACGCATGAGCGTCATCGAACAGAAGTCCCCGTACACTGGTGACACCTACAAAATCGTGACCGGCATCTTCAAGCCTGTCAAGATGAATGTTGAGGTTGTCATTGACGGCGAGACCATGACTCTGTCCGAACTGCTTCGTTCATTCGTCAATGCTTCGGCCCAAAAGCCCGTTGATACGCAGTCGTTCTTGGATACGGCTTCCCGCATTGGCCTCAAGTTTGTGGACGGCATGCCTCTTCTGTGGCAACAGTTCGGTGCCTCTGAGGACGGAATCAAGCACGCATTTAACGCATTCAAGGATGCTGGTGCAGTGGATGTCCTTGGTACCATGGAAAAGCGTGGCAACATCATTGCTGCCTACGCCCATGAAACCGGCGTTCCCGTGACCAGTTTCGAGATTGGCACTGTCAATCGCGAGCAGTCCCGTACCAATCAGGGTTTCTTGAACCTTGTTGACGCAACTGTTGACCAGTTCCAGCGCATTGTTCGCCTCCGCAAGGAAGCCGCAGTGCTCAAGGCTGAACTTGTTGCACAGACCAACTGGTCACAGGCAAAAATCAAGAAGGCCGAAGACCGCATCAAGGTTCTTGGTGACATGAGCCGTCAGTGGACGACTAACTGGGCTGGTGCTCAGCAAATCATCCAAGTGGACGAAGGTGGCAACCTCGTTCCCAAGGACCAGTACGCTGCGGTCAATGCTCCATGTGGTCGTTTCTCCATGGTCATCGGTGGACAGACTGTCCCGGTCGACCTTTGGAAGAACTCTGCCCGTGCCGAGTCTGCATCAACAAACACTTCCAGCCCTGCTCCTAGCATTGAGGCTGATGAGGACGAACTTCCCTTCTGAAGTTTCTACCTGAGCATGTAGTCAAACTGCTCATTCTTACTTCACTGTAAGTTACAAGGATGGCCGTAAGCCTTGGTAAAATGAACGGACGGAGTTTGCATGTTCTCTGCACAAAAATATGCACGCGGGGATGAAATGGCTTCGGGACTGCGGTTCGCCAATGTCCATCATCTGGGTTCGATTCCCAGCATCTCCACTGATTGTAGGGGAATGCGTGTCTAACGCTTCTTAAACGACACTGTGGTGTGCCCTACATAAATCTCTATAAACCTATATTAACATATAAAAAATATTCATACAAAGAAAGAAACACAATGAGTATCACAAACGAACAAATCAACGAATACATCTACAGCAGTGAACAAGTGATTGAGAAGCTTCGAGAACTGATAGACTCCAAGAACAAGGTATACAATACCTTGCTGGAGTACATCCAAAAGATTTACACCGGACTGTGTTCAACTGACCCGGCAATCCGAGCAAATGCTCTCTGGCATCTTGCTAATCTTGCAGAGAGCAACACTCCGGACGAATGATTCTCTCTCTAGTAGGTATGCTATGTATATAGTATATCTACTAGAGAATAATCTTTATAAAAATAGTAATAGATCCCAGACCACCGAAGTTCAAAGAGCATTTTTTAAAATGATTATTTTTTAAATAGTCCCCAGACCGCCGAACTATAAAGGTGCTTGTCTGGGTTGCAAACTCCTGACGTAGCTGATATACTAGTTTTCACTGGAAATAGATCAGATACTACAAAGGAGAATATCAGGTGCCACGCCAGCATCAGTCCAAAGCTATGAAGAATGTCATGGCCGAACTACAGCGGTTAGGCTTCCGAGTTGATCGTGCTAAATCAGGTGTCTACAAGATTGTCCCCCCTCCGACAATCAAAGGCCCGATGTACACAACACATGGAACAGAATCCGCACTCCATCCCATGAGAAGAGATTTCAAACGGATGTATGGAGTAGATATTACAGTATGAAGATTTATTGACGGCGACAAGCGTCTCCACTCAACTTGGTGGTTGGTTGAGTGAGGGACGCTTTGTCATACACCGACGCAAACTTATACCATAATAATATTTAAATTTAACTTATGTAGTGAACTCGCCCGCCACAAACAATGCCTCTTATATTCTAGTCTCGTATATACATATATACTAGAGTAAGATGAGAATAACTACAGATAGAAGAGTGACCATAACCTTATTTGTTAAGTTATAGTGCTTTATCCTACTTTTTTAAGGGGGTACCCATACAAAACATATATAAGCACATATACTTCACGCATTCCATGCCTAAGGTTACACACATCTATGCT
>Ga0194123_10002242_pt1 | contig 25915 bp, 18 predicted proteins | sample TA2MahsurfametaG_5_FD_155479 | JGI IMG/M metagenome (GOLD analysis project Ga0194123, IMG submission 155479) | Freshwater microbial communities from Lake Tanganyika, Tanzania - TA2015023 Mahale A surface | ecosystem: Environmental > Aquatic > Freshwater > Lake | place: Tanzania: Lake Tanganyika... | reverse complement strand
TTCCCGACGAGTTCCATCCGACGCTGCGCCACAGCGGCCCCGGCATTCTGTCGATGGCCAACAGCGGCCCCGGCACCAACGGTTCGCAGTTCTTCATTACCGAAGTGGCGACGCCGTGGCTCGACGATCGCCACAGCATTTTTGGCAAGGTGATCTCCGGCATTGAAAAGGTCACTGAGATCGCCAACGCGGAGCGCGATCCCCGTGACATGCCCAAGACGGCCATCACGATGAAGGTAAAAATCATTCGCCAAGGCAAGGCTGCTAAGGATTTTGATGCGCCCAAGGTCTTCACCGAAGGCGTAGCGGGAGCGCAAGCCAAAGCCGCCAAAGCCGCCGAAGAGGCAGCCGCCAAGGGAGCCCTTCGCGCCGCCGAGTTTTCGTGGATTGTCGACGGAACCGTGAATTCCGAAGCCTTCGAGAAGAAGTACGCGGAGTGGATTTCCAAGGCTGAAAGCCGCGCCGAAGGACTTAAAGTGCTGGTAGTAACCCCGGGCGAAGGCGAGGCCCTTGCCGACGGCGACCAGGCATTGGTGCACTATGCAGGCTACCTGAACAACGGCAAGCCCTTTGACTCAAGCGTCAAGGCGGTGGCCCAAGCATGGGGGCAGTACAATCCCCAGCGCGAACCCTACGAAGCGTTCCCCGTTACATGCGGCAACCAAGGTCGCGTCATCAAAGGGTGGCAGCAAGGCCTTATCGGCCTCAAGAAGGGCAGCCACGCTAAACTCATTATTCCCCCGGCCCTTGGCTACGGGGAGGCGGGTGCTGGCGGCGTGATTCCGCCCAATGCTACACTGGTATTTGATGTCTGGATCGAAGACATTCAAAAGCAGTAACAAAGCACAACTGACCGAGAGACCTGCCCTTTGGCGGGGCTTTTTTTTGCGTCTGGCAGATCGGTACTAGTTGCTAGTCGAGAGTGCCGTGATTGCGTCGCGCAGTTCAGCCGCTCGCAAAAAGTCGAGCTCTTTAGCTGCCTTCTCCATTTCGCGGCGCAGTTCGGCCGCCTTGGACTTACGCTGCTCTTCGGTCGCGTACTTCGGCAGCGCCTCGGCGAGGGTGGTACGGCGCACTTCGGCGGCGGCAGACTCGGCCGACTTCTGCGTGAACACGCTCGAACGGTCCTTCTTAACCAAGGCGGTGGGCGTGATTCCGTTGGCCTCGTTGTAGGCTTGCTGCTTGGCGCGTCGCCGTTCCGTTTCGCGAATGGTGCGCGCCATCGAATCGGTAATTTTATCGGCATAAAAAATGGCCATCCCGTTCACGTTTCGCGCCGCCCGGCCAATGGTTTGCACCAGCGAGCGTTCGCTGCGCAAAAAGCCTTCTTTGTCGGCGTCCATGATGGCTACCAGCGAAACCTCAGGAAAATCGAGGCCTTCGCGCAGCAGGTTGACGCCGATGAGCACGTCAAAGAGTCCGGCCCGCAAGGCATCCATGATTTCGATGCGCTCCATCGTCTCGACGTCGCTGTGAATGTAGCGGCAGCGCACCCCGTAGCGCGTAAAGTACTTGGTCAGCTCCTCAGCCATGCGCTTGGTAAGGGTGGTTACGAGCACACGTTCGTCGCGCTCGCTGCGCAGCCGCACCTCTTCCATGAGGTCGTCGACCTGGTTTTCGATGGGCCGCACCTCAATGATTGGGTCCAGCAGGCCGGTGGGGCGAATGAGCTGCTCCACGACAACGCCCTCGGACTTCTCGAGCTCGTAGTCGGCCGGCGTGGCCGACACATAAATCGTTTGGTTTTGCAGCTGCTCGAATTCGCCAAACATGAGCGGACGGTTGTCCATCGCGGCCGGCAAGCGAAACCCATATTCTACTAGGTTCTCTTTGCGGCTGCGGTCGCCGCCGTACATCGCGCGCACCTGCGGAAGCGTGACGTGGCTCTCGTCGACCACCATTAAAAAGTCGTCGGGAAAGTAGTCGAGGAGGCAGAACGGCCGGGTTCCGGGCTGGCGACCGTCCAGGTAGCGCGAGTAGTTCTCGATGCCCGAACAGTATCCCAGTTCCCGAATCATTTCGAGGTCAAACACCGTGCGTTCCTCGAGGCGCTTGGCTTCGAGCGGACGTCCCATGTTCGTGAAGTGAGCCACCTGCGCTCCGAGGTCGAGCTCAATTTGCTTGATGGCCCCGTTGAGCATGTCGGGCGTGGTGACAAACAGGTTGGCGGGAAAAATTCGCAGCTGCTCCATCGCTGCCTGGCGCTCGCTGGCTACAGGGTCCCACTGCTCGATGCGCTCGATTTCGTCGCCCCAGAACAGCACCTTATAAAAAATGTCGCCGTAGGCCGGAAAAACATCGACGGAGTCTCCCTTTACACGAAAGGTTCCGCGCTTAAACTCGCCTTCAGTGCGGCTGTACAGCCCCTGAACGAGTGCGTGCAGAAATTTTTGGCGGCTCAACTTTTGCCCGGCGGAGACCTGAACCTGCTGGCTTTTGAAGGCTTCGGGGTTACCCATGCCGTACAGGCAGCTCACCGAGGCCACTACCAGCACGTCGCGCCGTCCGCTCAGCAGCGAAGAGGTCGTGGACAGCCTGAGCTTTTCGATCTCGTCGTTGATGCTGAGGTCCTTCTCGATGTAGGTTCCGCTCGCGGGAATGTAGGCCTCAGGCTGGTAGTAGTCGTAGTAGCTGACGAAGTACTCCACCGCGTTGTTCGGGAAAAACGACTTGAACTCCTGGTACAGCTGGGCTGCCAGGGTTTTGTTGTGCGAGAGCACCAGGGTAGGGCGCTGTACCCGCTCAATCACGTTGGCAACGCTGAAGGTTTTGCCCGACCCGGTCACGCCCAAAAGGGTTTGGGCGCGCTCGCCGTTGAGTACGCCCCGAGCCAAAGCGTCAATAGCCGAAGGCTGGTCGCCGGTGGGTTGAAACTCGCTAGCGAGCTGAAAACCTCCGCCCGAACCGACGGCTGACAGGCCAAGTTCGCTCAGGATTTTGCCGCCGTGGTTGTGGGGACGGCCTTCCATCGCTTAAGCGTTGTCGCTTGCGGACTCCTCAGCGCTCGAAGCAGGAGCTTCGGGTGCCAGGCTGTCGGCGGTTTTGGCGCGCTCAGCCTGCTGCATGCTGCGGAACGCCTTTTCGGCGGCCTCTAGTTCGCGGCGGGCTTGGTCTACCTTGTTCAATGCGTCTTGAACGATGGGGCTGTCGGGCTTCGCAAACTGAAAGAATCCCATGTTGTTCTCCATCTGAGCAAGCTTGCGGCGCGCGAGCTCAACCGTTTGGCGGGCGGACTGCATTCCTTGCATCTTGCGCTGGGCAACCTGACGCACGGTGCGCTCTTCGCCCTGGGCGCCGCGCATTCCGTCAAAAAACGAATTGCCTGCGGCGCGGAACCGGGCCCACAGTTCGTCGGTCTGCTTTTTGGGCGCAAATCCAGAATCTTTCCATTCTTGCTGAAGCTGCTTCATCTCTTTGGCAGCGGCTCCGAAATCGTTGCGCTGCGCCAGGGCTTCGGCTTTTTCGACAATGGCCAACTTGACGTCGAGGGCCGACTTCAAGTTCTTTTTGCGCTCGCGGTAAAACACGTTGCGCTCTTTGTAGGCCCAGCGCTCGACCGCTTTAAATCGGCTCCAGAGCTCGTCGCTCGGACCGCCAAACGTGCGGCCAATTTTGCCGAGTTCCCCGCGTAGTTCGTTGAGCTTTTCGGTAGCGTTTTGCCAAGCTTGGTGGCTTTTTGGTGCCCGCTCCTTGAGGGCTTCTGCCTCGGCCACTTTAAGGGCCTTTGCTTCGAGCCTGACGGAATTTTGGGCCTTTTGCTCTTCAAATTTCTCGCGGCGCTTCTCGTGCAAAATCGACGAGGCTGCTTTAAACTGCTCCCACAGCGGCTCTTTGTCTTCGAGCGAAACGGGACCGATTTCCTTCCACGCCGTGTGAATGCGCTGAAGTTCGCCACCTACACTGGCGGACCAATTCTTAGCCGAAAGCTCCTGAACCGCGCGAATCAGCAGTTCTTTAGCTTCTTTATTGACTTTGTAGTCCAGTTCGCGAAGCTCCTGGCTCAACCGCAAGTTGTCATAGAACCGGTCGACCAAGAAGCGGAACGTGGCGTTCAGGTCGCGCGCATCTTCAGCGGGCACGGGGCCAACCTCTTTCCAGCGGTCAAAAACCTTCTTGAAGTTGTTGTAGGTGGCACGCGACGGAAGCTCTTCGCTCTCAGCCAGCTTTTTAAGCTCATCTACGATGGCCCTTTTAACGTCCAGGTTCACCGCCAGCGCTCGCTCCTGCTCGGCCTTCCAAGCTCCACGGCGCTTTTTGAACTCGTTGTAGGTCTCATAAAAGCGCTCCCGTGCTTTTTGCTCAAAGTGAAAGTCGAGGGCGTTACCGCCTTCGGCAACAAACGCTTCCAGCGCGGCTTGGCGCACCTCGTCCAAGCGGGGCAGCAGGGTGTTACGCAGCGCAAGCATCGGCACCCGAGCCTCGGCAATCGGCACTTCGCGGAGTACGCGCGCCGCTTCAGCAATGAGTTCATCGTCGCTCAGTTCGCTGTAGTCGGCTGAGTGGTCTTCGTGCGCTTCGCGTTCTTCTTCGGTATGATCTTCTGACTCTTCGGCTACAGGTTCCTCGGCGGGTTCCTCGGTGGAGTCGGTCACAACTGGGGCAGGCACTTCAGCCACTTCGGGCGCAGATTCGGCCAAATCGGCAGATTCAGGTGCTTCGGGCACCTCGGTAACTTCGCTGGGTTCAGCGGTTGCGGTCTCTAGGGTTGTGGCCTCGAGATCCTGGCTGGGTACTTCGTGCGCACTCCCTTCGTGGGGATTTTGGTCATGTTCCATCATATCGGATGGCATAAAGAGTTGAATTGGGCCTCAAAAGTCGGGCATAGCGAGCACTTCTCGCCAATAGTCCCAAGCTTTTTTTGCCTGCATGCGCAACATTGGCATGCCGTCGACGACCCAGGCACCTGCTTGGGCGGCGTGGAGCTGAAAGGGCGTAGGCGCGGAACCGTACACGGCATCAATGGCCCAGACGCCCTGAAGATTGCGCCAAACCACGGGTGGCACTAGGTCGCGCTGGTCGCCGTGCCCCATCGACGTCGCGTTCACAATGACGTCTGGCAGCTCGGCCTGGGCGGTTTCGGCGAACGCTCGCTGTTCGAGTCCAAAAAAATCGGGTCGCGGAGCGCGGGCAAAAACATCTACCGCAAAACCACGAGAAATCAGCGCGTGGGCTATGGCGCGCGCCGCTCCGCCGTTGCCCAAGATCCAGGCGCGTTGGCGAACCGGTCGGTAGCCGTCCCACATGCCTTCCCACGAACTCCAGAATCCATCGGCGTCGGTATTGTGGCAGATCCACCCCTCGGGTGTCCGCGCGATGCAGTTGGTGGCGCCAATCGCCTCGGCCTCGGGGCTGCGCCGTTCGCAGCTGCGCCAAAGGTCAATTTTGTGCGGAATCGTCGCGTTAAAACCGCTCCAGCCTTCGCGGTGAGCCGATGCTAGCCAATCACCCCAATCGAGTCGCGGGGCCACTTCGAGCACGTCGTACTGCAGCTTCCCCTCGAGGGAATATCCGGCCCACAGAGCCTTGTAGAGTTCCGGTGACCGCGAAGGCGGGCCGGCCACGCGAAGGAGTCCGAACCGAATCACGGCTTAAGCCGAAGTTTGGCGGGCTTGCGCCCAGCGGTCTAGGCCCAAAACGAGGGCCGCGCCGACCGCCGCTGCGATGCCAAGGGCGAGCCAATCGATGGAAAGACCGGTTTCGGCCTGCCATGCGGCGGGGCTCACGGGAACCTCCCAACCCTTCCACGTACTGCGGAACGGCCAAACCTTCACTAAAGACCCCACGATGAATCCCGTCATGAGCGAGACTGTGGCTTGCTCAAAGCGGTGAAACAGCCACCGGAGCAACCGTCCAAACGTGAGCAGTCCGAGTGCGCAGCCCACGGCAAAAAGCACCACCGTACCCATTTCGCGGTTGTGGAGGGCGTTCAAAATGGGTTCGTACGCACCCAAGAGTACTAAGATGAATGAGCCTGAAATGCCGGGCAGAATCATGGCGCAAATCGCCAGAAATCCGGCTACAAAGGTGAAGCCCGGGGTGAGTTCAACGCGGCCGGCGGGCATCGATGAAAGCACAAATCCAAGGACGATACCGAGGGCAAACACGAGCCAAGCTCCGCGCACGTCGCGAAAAAGCATTTTTAGGCTCGCCACAATCAGGCCAAAAAAGAAGCTCCAAACCACGGTCGGGTGGTGGTCCAGTCCCCAAAGCACCAATTTTGAAAGCGTGATGATGGAGAACCCAATTCCGCTCAACAGCGCCACCAAGAACCAGCCGTCGACCGCCTTCCAGGCTGCGGCAATTCCTTCGCGCTTGAGGGCCACCCACATGCTTCCGCCCGCGGCGTGAATGGCGTCGAGGAGCCGCTGGTAAATTCCGGTCAAGTAGGCGATGGTGCCGCCCGACACGCCGGGAACGACATCGGCCGCGCCCATGGCGATGCCTTTAAGTACCGTAAGTAGGGGATTCATGGACGCGAAATTAGGCGTTGGGCTGGTTCCAAATCAGCGCAACCACCGGGTCGTCATTGACTTCTGGGTAGAGCTCGACCAGCGCATCGTGAAACGGAGCGCCAAAGCGCACCCACGACTGCTGAATGCCGGTGTGCGCGGCGGGCAGGTCTCCGGCCAGCTTCCACAAAAAGCCGAAGTAGACGGCCCACATGACGGGGTCGTCGGCGTAGCGCTGCACGCCTGCTTCCAAGATGGTCACGGCCGAATCGAGGTGGCTCATTTCGACCAAAATACCGGCATATTCCAGCAGGCCGCGCGGATTTTCGACCCGCAAGGCGTGCAAAATCAGCTGCAGGCTCTTGGCGGCCTCGCGCTGAAGGCCGAGCTGCAAAAACAGGTCGTGGGCCACCATGTGGTAGTCGGGGTTGTCGGGGTCGAGCGCAATGGCCTTTTGCGCGTGCTGCACCCCCTTGAGAATATTCCCGGCTTCGCCATGCAGAACCGCAAGCTCAATCCAGGCTTCGTCCAGCTCTTCGTCGAGCTCCACGGACTCTTGAAAAGCGCGAAGGGCCTCAGGATTTCGGTCAAGGGACTGCAGGCAGACCCCAATGCGGTACAGTGTGTAGCCGTTGCGTTCGCTCGCAGCCATTGATTGCTGGTAGCATTCCAATCCTTCGCTGAATTCCTCAAGGTCTTCGTGGAGGCGTCCGAGGTCAAATAGGGCGGCGCTGAACGATTCGTCGATGGTCACCGCGAATCCGAGGCTGCGTTTCGCCGCGTCGTGCTGGCCTTGGCGGAACTGGGCCACCCCCAAGTGGTACCAGGCCGTTTCGGAGTAGGGATAGTCGTTGAGGTAGGTCTCAAAAAACGATACGGCCTTGTCGTCGCGGTTGGCCATGTCGAAATTGATGGCGAGCAGGTAGAGCAGGTGCGCGTCTTCGGGCTCCTCTTGGAGCATCGCTTTTAGGATGCGCACCGCGTGGGTAAACATTCCAGCCCCGGAGTAAATTGAGGCCAACGTGCCCTGAATGGGGAAGGGGTCGTCGGAGTTTTGAATTGCCTTGCGCAGCGACTGAATCGCGTCGTTGGTCCGCCCTTGGCGAATAAAGAGCATTCCGCGCGCCCACTCAATGTCGGGGTGGTTCGGACTCAGTCCTTCGGCGTGCTGAATGGCGTCTTCGGCCTCGTCGAGCTGCGACGCTTGTACGAGGTAGCGCGCCATTTTAGCGGCAAACACGGTAGCATAAGGGTGCTGGGCGCCGCCCATATCGATGGCCTTGCGGGCCCGCTGAAGTTGCCCGGTCTCGAGGTAGTAGTCGGCGATTTCTTCGAATTCCTCGACGTCAAAAAACAGCGGGGCATCTTCGCGGAGCGCCTGCTCAAATCGTTCAATAAGGGGATCGGGTTCGCTTTCGTACATCGGTTAGTATAAACCTAGGCAAATTTCGTTCGGAATTCGACGCAATGCACACGCGTTATTCACCACGTTATTCACTACCACGCATTCCGGGCGGTGCCCGTTCTACCTTTGCAGCACACCAAAAACCTCGCCATGGCCTTAATCGCATCGGTATCAGGAATACGCGGAACCGTCGGTGGTTCCGTCGGAAGTAATTTAACCCCCGTCGACGCCGTGGCCTTTGCTAGCGCCTACGGCCAGTGGCTCCGCGCCCAGTCGGGCAGCGACCGCCGTTTGCGCGTTGCCTTAGGTCGCGATGCCCGCGTTTCGGGCGAAGCCTTGAGCGACCTTGTGGTGTCGACCCTGCGTTTTCAGGGCATCGATGTGCTTGACCTCGGACTTTCGACCACGCCGACCGTTGAAATGATGGTTCCCTGGGAGGGCTGCGATGGCGGCATCATCCTCACGGCCTCGCACAACCCTGGCGAGTGGAACGCGCTGAAGCTGCTGAACGCCCGCGGAGAATTTTTAAGTGCCGAAGACGGGGCCAAAATCCTCGCGGCGCGTGCCGCCGGTCAGTTTGACTTTGCTCCAGTGAGCCAGCTCGGGCGCCGAATTGCGGTCACCGACGGAATCGAGCGCCACATTCAGGCCATTCTCAACCTTAACCTAGTTGACGTCGAGGCCATTAGGGCTCGGGGCTTCGCGGTAGCCCTTGATGCCGTTGCGTCTACGGGCGGAATAGCCATCCCCATGCTGCTCGAAGCTCTTGGCGTGCAGCGCATCGAGGGGCTTTACTGCGAGCCTACCGGGAATTTTCCGCACAACCCAGAGCCCCTGCGCAAGCACCTCGACGAAATCTGCGCCCTGGTCCCCGAGACCCAGTGCGACTTGGGCATCGTCGTCGACCCCGATGTCGACCGCCTCGTATTTGTGAGCGAGAACGGTGAACTGTTTGGCGAAGAATACACGTTGGTGGCGGTGGCCGACTACCTGCTGCAGCACCGTCCTGGTCACGTCGTGAGCAACCTGAGTTCGAGCCGCGCCCTGCGCGACATCGCCGAACGCCATCGCTCAACGTATTCCGCATCAGCGGTGGGCGAAGTTCACGTAGTCACCGAAATGAAGGCGCGCGAAGCCGTGCTGGGCGGCGAAGGAAATGGCGGAATTATTTTACCCGAACTGCACTACGGCCGCGACGCCCTGGTCGGGGTGGCTCTGTTCTTGACGTACCTGGCCAAAAAGGGCGGAACTTGTTCCGCACTCCGCGCGACCTACCCGAACTACGCGATGGCCAAAGAGAAAATTGACCTGCAGCCCGGCGTCGATACCGACGCCTTGCTCGTCCGCGTCGCTGAAGCGCACGAGCATTTGAATCCATCAACTATTGACGGCGTCAAGATCGATTTTGCCGATCGATGGGTGCACCTGCGCAAGAGCAATACAGAGCCCATCGTGCGCATTTACACCGAAGCCCCGACTGAAGCCGACGCCGAAGCGCTGGCCGCCGAATTCGTGGCTAAATTGGCCCGCCTTTAACCCCTTCCCTTGATGAGTATTTACCTCGACAACGCCGCCACCACGCCCTTGTGTGCCGAAGCCAAGGACGCCATGATTGCCGCCCTGGAGCTGTTTGGAAACCCAAGCTCAACCCACGCCGAAGGACGCAAGGCCAAAGCCCTCGTGGAGCGCGTGCGCAAAGAGATTGCCGAGGCCCTGAATTGCTTGCCGGCCGAGATTATTTTCACTTCGGGTGGAACCGAAGCCGATAACTGGGCCCTTCAATCAAGTGTAGAGGTTTTAGGAGTCAATAAGCTCTATCATAGCGAGTTAGAGCACCATGCAATTACCCACATGGTTGAGGCGCTTGCCGATCGGGTAGAGGCCATCGCGATTCCGTTTAATGAACACGGCGACCACGACCTCGACTGGCTCGAAGCCCAGCTTGCCGCCGACCACCAAGCCGGTCGTACCGTGCTCGTGAGCCTCATGCACGCCAACAACGAAATAGGCAACCTCGTGGACCTAGGTCGACTGTCGCAGATTACCCGCGCCCACGGCGCGCTGCTTCACAGCGACACCGTGCAGACTATGGCCCACCTCAAACTGGACTTCGCGGCGACTCCGCTGGAGTTTGCGGCCTGCAGCGCCCACAAGTTTCACGGTCCCAAAGGAATCGGCTTTGCCTACCTCAAGCAGGGCACAGGGGTTCAGCCCTTCATTCGCGGCGGAGCGCAGGAGCGCGGCCACCGAGCAGGCACCGAAAACGTCGTGGGGATTGCCGGACTCGGAGCCGCTTTTGCGACAGCCGTAGCCAAGCTCGACGAAGACGCGGCCCATATGACTCGGGTTAAAAACTATGCGATTGTTGCGCTGCGCGCGGCGTTTCCCAACGTGAAGTTTAACGGCCGTTCGGGCGATCCCGACCGCAGCTTGTTCACGGTGCTGAATTTTTATGTACCCGAACTGCACGAGGGCGGAATGCTCAATTTTCAGCTCGACCTGCAGGGATTTTGTGTTTCGGGCGGAAGCGCCTGCAGCAGCGGCGCCGTGGGCGGTTCCCACGTTTTGGGTGGGCTCAAGGCTCCGGGCGGAACCCGCATTAGTTTTTCGCGCATGACGACCCTCGACGAAATCGACGCGTTCGTTCACGCCCTGAAGAACCTGCCTAAGCTAGACTAGCGGATCAGGTTAACGGTTCCGTACAGCGGACCGTCTTCGGTGTCGAAGCGGTACACGTAGGTGTCCTGCTGCGCGGACTTGCCGTTGATGGTGCCGTCCCAAAACTCTGCAAAAGGTTGATCGGTTTCAAAAACGACGTTGCCAAAGCTGTTGAGGATTGTGAAGCGATCGCCGTCAAAGCAATTGTTTCCGGCCAGAACCAGCTCCTCGTTGCGCCCGTCGCCGTTGGGGGTGAAGGTGTTGGGAATCCACACGCGCTGGTCGTAGCGCAAAATCGCCGACGTGAACTCGTAGGGGTAGACCGCATGACACACCGTGTCAATTAGCTCGAGCTTTACGGTGTAGCTGCCTGAAGTCGGTACACGGTAGGTCGTGACGCGCCCTGTGTCGACCACACCGTTAGGGAAGGTCCAGCGAAACTGGTAGTCGATGCTGTCCAGCGTGTAGGTCACGTTGACGCGAATCCTTCCGTCTTTGCAGCTGTCGGGGGCCACCTTGACGTCGGGCGCAGGGAGGTCCGGGTCAAAAAATACACTGGCGAAGGCGGTATCGGTGGTTCCGCACACGGTGTCCCGCACCACCAAGCGAATCACGTGGTTGCCGGGGGAATTAAATCGGTGGACCACCGTATCTCCGCTTTGCGGCGAGCCGCCGTCAAAGGTCCAGTTAGACTGCTGGGCGTCAATGCTGGTACTCCAAGCGCGGACTTCAAACCTCCGGTCGCAGGCGACGTAGTCCTGTTCAAAGCTCGCCTCCGGAAAAATTCCCTGGTCGTGGGTGATGACCAGCGAGGTTGTGTCTTGGATGTCGCAAATGGTATCGATGGCGGTGAGGCGAATGCGGTAGGTGCCTTTGGTGAAGCGGACCGTAGGCTGGAAGTCCGAAGAGGTTTGGCCGTTTCCGAAATCCCAAATGAATTTGTTGGCGTTGGCGGAACCGTTGGTAAACTTCACGATGAGGTCTTCGCACAGGGTGTCGACGTCGGCGTCGAAGTTGATGCTCGCGTCGGCCGTTACGCTGGTTTCAAAGTCGATTTTGATTACGCCGAGGTTGCAGTTGCTCGAGTTTCGGGTCGGACCGACGACCCCCGGGGTCGTCGGAAAACTCTGGCCGCCGCAGGCGGCACACACCCCTTGAAAAATATTGCCTCGGGGCGAAAAGCGCGACGTACCGCCGTCCACGTGTTCGCTGGAGGTTCCGCCAAAAAATGTAGCGTAGCTCAGCGCTTGAGCGTTGCGCGAAAGCACCATGAAGTAGAAATCGCTCCCGTCGGTTGTGGGACGCAGCGCGTTGGCCGTCACGGGGAGGCCTGAAGTGGTTCCGCCGAGATAACCGCCGTTCACCCCGCCGCCCCAGCCCGAAAGCAGAATGTTCAGGCAATCGTCGACGTTGAACGCGCTGGGCACGAGGTTCACGATACTGTTGGAGGTTCCGAAGCGCGACGAGAACAGTGTTTGGTCGAGGTCGGCGTTGAGTTTGTGGATGAATTGACCGCCGCTGGCCGTTCCCCACGTGCCCGACGTCTGGGGGTAAATGCCCAAACTCTGCCCAAACACGTACACGGCACCGTACTTATCGAGGTCGATAAAGAAGGATTGGTCGTTGCCGGAGGTACCCAGGTAGGTTGCTTTTTCGAGGGCGCCCGCCGCGCTGAGGCGGGCGATCCAGCCGTCCACGCCACCGCGGGCGGTGGCGTGAAGTCCGCCCGTCGTTCCCGGAAAATTGGTCGACCGAGTGCTCCCGGTCACGAAGACTTTGCCGTTTTGATCGACTTTGATTCCGTACCCTGCCTCGTAGTTGCTTCCGCCGAGCAGCGTGGACCAGCGCATCGCCGACAGCGACGGGTTCAGCGAAAAAGCCACGGCATCAATCGATGCATTGGTGCCTGAGGCCCCCGGGAAGGCCGAGCTTTCGGTAGACGTCACGACAAAAATCTGGTCTTGGCTGTCGACGACAACCTCGCCCCGCATCGGGTCGCCGTAGTTTAGGGCAATTCCGAGGTTCAGACCTTCGTTGCCCGCCGTGCCGACAAACGTTGACGCCGAGAGGGCGGTGCCGGTAGGGTTGACCTTTAAGACAAACAGGTCCACACCGTCTTCAAAGTCGAAGGACAGCGGTGAGCCGGTAGATCCATTTGCGGGCGGTCCGCCATTAAAACTCACGTCGTAGGCGCCAACCGTCGTCGGAAAATTGCTCGACCCCGTGGTGCCCATAATGACGAGCTCTCCCAGGGAATTCACCATCATGGAATGGGGTTGGTCGGGGCCGTCGCCACCGATGTAGGTGGAGTAAAGTCGCTGGGAACCGTTGGCGCTGAACTTGGTCAAGCCAATGTCCATGGTCGAAAAGCCTGAACTCGGATCGTTGTAGCTCGCATCAAAGGCGCCGGGCGTGGTGGGATAGCCCACGTCAAACACGATTCCGCCGCCGTACAGATTTTCTTGGTTGTCGTAGGTCGCGGTGTAGCCCCAGTTGTCGGCGGTGGAGCCCGAAAAGCTCGAAAAAACCAAGTTCGGATCGATGATCAAGGTGTCGCGCCGGCGGTAGGACCCAAGTTCAAAGGTCACCAGGCCGTCGGGGTGCACCCGGTAGGCGACTGCAACGGGTTTTTTGCCGGCTCGCCCGAGGGTGTAGGCTACGGGGCGGTCTTCGATCCAGGTTCCCAAGGCGGTTTCGAGGCGGAGTTCGCCCTCGGCACCCAACTGCGGCTGGCAGCCGCTAATGCGCAGGGCGATGCGCGAGGGGTCGGCGCCGGGCTTCACCTGCCATTCCGACTTGAGGCTGCCGTGGGCGTGCACGACAAAGTCGATGCCTGGGTACACTCCGCTGATTCGCCAGTCCTCAAATTCGGGTACGTTGGTCACCCAGCGGGCGGGGTCGCTTCCTTTGAGGTAGTGGCGCGGACTTGGGGTCGGCTGGCTTCCCGCGGATTTTGCTTGGGGTTGAGCGCCTTGAAATTCGACAAACAGGGCGTGGGCGTCGGGCCAGGTTTCGGGCCACAGGTGGGTGGGGTAGTGCGGATTCGGCTTGGCCCCTCCTCGGTGCTTGGGGTGTACAACCTGAATTCGGTAGCCCTGATCGTGCCAAAATACCGCACCGTCGCTCAGGGCCGTTTTGGCCCGAAAATCACCTTGCCACTGGCCCTGATTGGGCACTACGAGGGGCTGCGCGCCAGCGCTGAGGGCGAGTATAACGAAGAAAAACAGGGCAGTACGGCGCACAGGACAAGGTAGGAATAAAGCTCAGGCGATGCGGGTAGCTTCGAGGTATCGGTAGCCGGCGGCGCGTGATAGTTGCGTAGCCACCAAAAAACGTTCCGAAGATTCCCCCAACTTCAAGCGTTTGCGGAGCACGTCGGCCCGTTCGGGGAACGCTCGGCAAACCACACTGGCCTCAGTGAGGTGGGTCGGCAGGCTAGTGTGCACCGCATCGACCCGAAAGACACGGCAGCCAGGAACGGCGTGAAGTTCGTCGGCCGTGTATAACCGGCTGTCGGGATGCAATCCTTTGAGGCCGTGGTGGGCCGCCCACGACGCGGCGCCGCGCGCCGCAACCAGCACCGAGTCAGGGTCGTACAAATACGTACCGACCGCGGTTGCTCGTTCTGCGGTACGCTGGGGGTCGCTGGTCCACCGAACGAGTTCCGTCCCCTCGTCGTCCACAGCCACTGCGAACACCCGAAGGGGCGAAGTCCGCGTTCGCGGCAGGTGCACCACCAATTCCTTTACCTCACGGTGGGTGCTTAAGTAGGTTAGGGACTCGGCCCCCGGAAACCAGCGCGCGACCTGCTCGACGTCGAGCATCGGCGAGAGTTTGAGGACCACGTGGGGCGCCCACTGCTGCCACGTTTGCAAATGCTTCAAAGGATCGGGGCTGCCCAGGTCGTTGAGCGGCAGGCGTCCTCGCTCCGATCGCCGTGAGGGGTCGGCATAAACCACATCATATTGGTCGGGGGCAAACGACTGTTCTTCGGCAGGCGCCTGTACCACGATCCGGTTGGGTTCCGCGCCGTTCCAACGCAGCAGCTCGGCCAGGTAGGCATCAGGTTCTACTGCCGTGACACGGGCGCCCGCGGATTCCATGCCCCAGGTGTCGATGCCGCTCCCGGCGCTCAGGTCGAGCGCGGACCAGGTTTGCGCAAGAGTTAGCCCGCGGAGCCATCGTCCTCGCCACAAGGCCGTTGCTTGGGAACTTGCTTGTTCCGCATTGGCCGCAGGCGGAGGCGCAAAGCGCGGCGAAGACATAAGTTGGGGCCACTTCGCACGGTAGGCATCTTCGTTAATTAACCAGTCTTTTTCGGCGGGCAGCAAAGCGTATTCCCCCCACCGCAACGGCCATTTGGCAACGGTCCCCTTTTGCCGGAGCGCATCGCGAACTTTGAGGAGCTGTTCGTGCCGAAGCATACGGCAAAAGTCGTAAACTTTTACCCAAGTAAGTGGGTGATTTGCGGTATCTTTCGCGAATGAATTCGAGGATTTCAAAAACGATTTTGGGTGGCGTTTTAGGCTTGTTGTGCATCTCAAATGCCGCATCAGGTCAAGTCATTTTAGCGCCCTGGTCTGAGACCTTTAGCGGTGTTACCAAGGGAACGCCCTTCTACAATGTCGGTTCGACGATTCCCACCGGCTGGACGCGAGACCCGCAAACGACCGGAAATACGCAAGCAACCGCGGTTTACTGGTGGGGCGGCAGCGTCGGACAAACCCATACTCGCGCCGGCGGCGGCGCAACAGGTCCCGCGGCTGACCATACGTCGGGCACGGGCGGCTACCTCTACGTCGAGTCCAGCGGCGGCCTGGGCAACTCGGTCGCTGACGTGGTAACTCCGCCCATCAGTACTGTGGGAATTACCTCGCCAGAGTTGATTTTTTGGAAGCACCAGTACGGCACTACCATGGGCCTGCTCAAAGTGTACATTCGCCCCTACGGAGCTACGGCCTGGGATGCAACCCCTATTTACACGGGTACCAATACCAATCTGGGTGACGTTTGGCTTCGCGTTGCGGTAACGCTGCCTACGAGCTACGTGAACGACACGCTGGAGCTGCGCTTCGAAATGACCAAGCCCGCAGGCGGCGGTGGACCCGGCGGAGGCGCCAATCAATTTGGCGACCTGGCGATTGATGACGTGTCCATTGCCCAACTCGTGACGTGCCCGGCTCCGTCGGGTTTAGTTGCCACACGGCTTACGGCGAACTCCATTCAGCTCAGTTGGACGACGGGCGGAGCCACTTCGTGGCGCGTGAGCTACGGTGCCCAAGGCTTTAATCCTGCAACTGGTACTAAGTTTACCGCTACAAGTAATCCCTTCATTGTTACCGGGCTTTCGCCGACGACGACCTACGAATTCCGCGTGAAGGACAGCTGTTCAGCTACAGACGTTTCGGCCTGGTCGCCGAGCGCCAAGGCGATGACCGACTGCGGACCCGTTCCTGCTCCGTGGATGGAGGACTTTGAAGACGCAAATTGGGTGGTTCCGGCAGCGCATTGGGCCTACGGAGCCATAGATACGTGCTGGTCACGTCCTTCGGGGGCCAATTACTGGTGGCGCCCGAACAGCGGGCCTACACCGACGGCCCTAACCAATATTGGTACGGGACCGAGTTCCGACCATACGACTGGTTCGGGCCGCTATATGCATGGCGAGGCCCAAAACGGAACTGGAATTGCCGTACTCCGCAGTCCTAACGTCCTGCTGGCCGGTCTGTTGAATCCCGAGCTCCGCTTTTACTACCACCAGTTTGGGGCGCAAATCGACAGTTTGGTCGTTAAAATATTTCGCAACAATGCCGAAACGCGCGTTTGGGGCAACACGCAGCAAACGGCTTCGTCGACCGCCCCGTGGACTGAAGCGGTGATTTCGCTCTCCAGCTTCTTACCTGATACCGTTCAAGTTCGATGGTACGCCTACCGTTCGCCGAGCAACCAAAACCAAGTTGACGTGGCTATTGACGACGTCTCAATTGCTAATCCACCAGCCTGTCCGAAACCCACGGGCCTCACGGTGACGTCAACGACCCAATCTTCGGGTACCATGATCTGGAATCCAACAGGGGCAGGTACCTACGAGGTGCGCTACGGGCCACTTGGCCAAGTTCCGTTCAGCGGGACCACCGTGATGGCAACCACCAATCCGTTTACCTTAATGGGCCTAAGTGCCGGAACGGTGTACGCTGTTTCGGTTCGTAAGGTGTGCAGTACTAGCCTTCAAAGCGCGTGGAGCACCATTGATACGCTGATCACGCTCTGCGGCGTGGTGGCTGCGCCTTATGTGGAGAATTTTGATTTAGGTTTTAACCCTGGCCCGGCTAGTGGACAGTTTTGGAATCAGAATTCCACGATAGGCACCTGCTGGACTCGGACTCCAACGAGCACGGGAACCACACCCGCCTACCACTGGGGCGGAGGACAAGGTGCGACGCCCACCCCCAACACAGGGCCCGGCAACGACCACACTACGGGGTTGGGTAAGTACGTGTACACCGAAGGCGGATTTGGCAACCCAGCCGGTTCGGTTCGCGTGGCCACCCTGACGTCGCCGCAAATTATTCTGACGGCGTTAACCGCTCCCGAACTCCGTTTTTGGTACCACATGCAGGGAGCGACCGTGGGGTCGCTATCGGTAGAGGTTCAAACGGGGTCTTCGACGTCGCCATTTGTGGTCATCGATTCGATCGTTGGCGCCCAAGGCGCCGCATGGATGGAGCGCGTGGTGTCCCTAGCGGCCTACGGCAACCAAACGGTGCGAATTAGATTCCGCTCTCGGACCAAAGGCACGACGCCGGCCACGCAAACTGACGTCGCGATCGATGATTTTTCGGTGAAAAACGCGCCTCCATGCCCGCCGCCGACCGCCCTGGCGGTTACGCCATTGACCGCAACGACAGCTTCGGTCGCGTTCACCAATTCTGGAAACGGAACGGCTACCATTGAATATGGTCCTGTGGGCTTTACTCCGGGAAGTGGAACGCTGGTTAAAACCACCAGCAATCCGTTTGTATTGACGGGTCTCACCCAAGGTCAGAGCTACCACGCCTACGTCTACGACAGCTGCGCTGGAGGTCTGACCTCGACCAAGTTTGGTCCGGCCCAGTTCTCGACGTTTAACTGCCCGAATGGCTGCGTGTACAACCTCAAGCTGCGTGATTCGTTTGGCGACGGTTGGAGAACCAATCCACAAGGCACCTTATTCCATGCGCTTGAAGTTTTAATCAACGGAACGGCTACGTCCTTCACGCTGCCAGGGGCTACCGACACGGCGGCCTCGTTTGTGATTCCGGTTTGCGACAACGATGTAGTTCAATTGCGTTTTGTGAACCGCGGCAACTGGAGCAACGAATGCGGCTGGATTTTTAGGGACGCCACCGGTGCCATCGTGCACAGCGAGGCTACGGGTGGACCTGCGATAACTACAGGTGTCAAGTTTACTGATACGGCAGATTGCAGCAATCCTTGTCCGCCACCCTCAGCTGCATTCACGACAACCGCTACAGGCCTTACCGTTAATTTTAATGCATCTTCTTCTGTTGGAAGTATTTCAACCTACGATTGGAATTTCGGAGGAGGCGCTACAGCAACAGGGGTTACCACTAGCTACACCTTTAGCACCTTCGGAGCATATCCAATTCAATTAATAGTTGCTGATGGCTGCGGTCAAATCGACACCATAGTGGATACCATAAATGTATGTACCGGAGGACTCGGAACGCTTACGCACAGTGCTAACGGACTTGTGGTAAACTTCTCAGGTCCGACGGATCCCGGACAGTTCACTTCGATAACTTGGAACTTTGGGGACGGCGGCACCGGTAGCGGCGCGAACCCGAACCATACTTACACGAACGGAGGTACTTATTCCGTCATCGTTTCGGCCACGGACAATTGTGGAAATACCTATTCGCAAACGCTTACCGTTGTGGTCTGTGCGAAGCCCGTGGGGTACTTCACCTTCAGGGTACTGCTGTCCAATGGCAGCGGCATGCAAATGGAGTTTGATGCCAGCGCTACGACTGGCGCCACCCAGTACAATTGGTTGTGGGGTGACGGAACAGCCAGTACGGGCGGACCGATCATTAACCACACCTACCCGGTGGCGCAGCTTGGCTACACGGTTCGCCTGATTGTTTCGGCGTCGTGCGGAATTACCGACACCGTCTACCACAGCTTGCGCGAGTTAGGTTCCATTGAAGGCGAGGCCCCGACGGGATACTGGGCGCCGAACCCGATTCGTTCGGGAGCGCCCATGTACTGGATGGGCGGCGGTGCTGCAGTGAGCCCCGAGTCGGTGTCGCTGTTTACTGCGGACGGGCGGAATTTGGGAATTCAGACCACGAATGAAGGCGTACTCGTCATGCCGGTGGTTCCTGCCGGCCTGTACTGGATGCAGTGGACCGAAGCAGATCGTCCGCGCCGTGTGCAGATAGCCGTCATCTACTGATACCTTTGTTTGGTGGAACTCGTACTTGCCTTTTTAACCTTGGCCTTTTTGGAGGTCGTACTCGGAATCGATAACATCATCTTCATCAGCATCTTGACCAACAAGTTGCCCGAGGAGATTCGCAAAAAGGCCCGTACCCTGGGGATTGCTCTGGCGCTGGTTTTCCGTGTGCTAATGCTACTGTCGATTACGTGGATCATGGGTTTTCAAGAAGAGCTCTTTAGGCTGGGCGAGCACCCGGTGAGTGGACGCGACCTAGTGCTTTTATCGGGCGGAATTTTTCTTCTTTGGAAGTCTACCAAAGAAATTTATGAGATTACCGAGGCGGGCGGCGCCCAGCACGGCCAGGATTCAAACGTAGCTAAGAGTTTTGCCGGGATTATTGTGCAAATCGCGCTTCTGGACATCGTATTCAGCTTTGATTCCATTTTGACGGCCATCGGCATGACCAACGACTTGCGCATCATGATCGCAGCGATCGTCGTAGCCATGTTTGTGATGCTTCAGTTCAGCGGTCCGGTGTCCAAAGTGATTGAACGCCACCCGTCGCTTCAAATTTTGGCGTTGGCCTTTTTGATTCTGATTGGATTCATGCTGGTCGCCGAAGCTGCAGGTTACCACGTCCCCAAGGCCTACATCTACATGGCCGTCAGCTTTTCGCTTGGGGTGGAACTGCTCAACATCCGCGGAAAAGTTCGCGGAGGCGGAGCGGACCCCAAAGACCACTAGACTTCGTGCACGAAGAGCGCTCTGTCAAAGCGCACTCGGGGGCCGTAAACCCCTTCGGGGGCGCGCTTTCCGGCGGAGATCACCATACAGATCTGGGCGCCGCGGGGCAATTCGAGCAGGCGTTTGATGCGCACGCCGTCCATTCCTTCCATGGGGCAGCTGTCGAAGCCGTGGGCGCGCAAGGCGAGCATGAAGTTCTCACAGGCAAGGGCCGTTGACTTGTGCGCCCACGTTGCCATGCCGCTGAGCGAAAAGGGTCCGCGTGGAATGGGTTTAATTAGCCCAACGAGCGCCACCCAAAGGGTTTTGAACGGCCCATAAATTCCAAACGGGCCCATGTCGTAGGCCAACGGAACAATCCTGCGGTAGTACTGGTAGGCGGCCTTGAGGCGAACCTTGCGGCTTTCGTCGAATTTATCCAGCATCAGGGCGTTGGTTTCGCGCCACCGATCGGGCCGCGCCACCGCGACCACCAGCTCTTGGGCGGTCCGCGCCGCCGGTTGGTTGAGGCAGTACGCAACTAAGTCCGCCTTTTTTTCGGGGGTGCGCACCCAATAAAAATCCCACGTTTGAAGGTTGCTTGAGTTGGGGGCGAGCAGGGCGAGTCGAAGGCATTCGCGCATCACGTCTTCGGGCACGGGATCGTCGGTGAACACGCGCACGCTCCGGCGGCTTTCGACCACGTCGGTGAACGCTTGAGCGTCCACAGCGGCGGCGGTTTCTTCGTACCCGTGCTTGGGTGCGTTGTTAAAAATGTCTACGCTGCTTTTAGCTCCAGAATTGCTCATGATCTAGGTGTTTCAGTGCTTTCAAAATCAAGAAGGTCCTTTGCTGAACTTCCTAGACTCAAGGTACGTTTTAACTTCGTCTGATATGCAGCGCGTCGAGTCTGAAATCCTAGAGTTTAAGTTGCGGATTGATCGCCAGCGCAAAATCGCTCGCACCTTGGTAGCCTTTGCCAACGGGTCGGGCGGAACCTTGCTCGTGGGCGTTCGCGACAACGGCGCGGTGGCCGGGTGCCGGGCCGAAGAAGAGGCCTTTATGGTTGAAGGGGCCGCGCAGCGTTTTTCGCGCCCCGAGGTGTCCTTTACGGCCCGAATAGACCGCTTCGAAGGCAAGGAGGTGTTGGTGGTTGAGGTTCCGTCCTCGGACCGCGCACCCCATGCCGCCTGCGAAGAGGCGTCTGAGGAGTGGACCGTGTACGTGCGACGGGGTGCCGCCAACTACCGGGCGAACCGAGTTCTCCTCGAAGAAATTAAGTTGCGAACCGCGCAAATTGCTAATGCGAACGTGGAGCATCTAGCGCTACTTCCGCTGCTCAGCTCGAAGGGGGGGCGTACGGCTTCGAGTTTAGCTCGGGCGACCGGAACACCGATTCGCGCGGTAGAAGACGGATTGGCGGTGCTGCTGCATTGGGGTCAAATTCTTGCGGAGCCTCGTGAAAAAGGATGGGTGTATAAACTACCTGAATAAAATGTACCCAATTCGTACCCGCTTAGGTACATTAGATGTACCACCTTTGGCTCGGTCAATGAGGCCTCACACCAAACCTTTAGCCCCGAAAGGGGCTTTTTTTATAGGTTAAGCGCGCGCTGTAGCCCAGAAAAGTACCGGTGGCTCGGTTCAAGATCCGCACGGGGCTCGCCCGACAGCACTGAGCACGCGTAGTGCAGCGCCTCGAGGTATTTGCGGTAAGCCTTGTACCAAAAGTCGGGCTTGAGTTTGGCCTGGTGCGCTTTAAACGACGCAAGGTCTCCATTCCGCGCCAATGCGAGCATAAAGGCCAACCGATTGAGGTCGGCATCTACCGCGGCGGACCACGTGCTACGAACCTCGATGTGCAGCGATTGGGTTTCCATAATCCGCACCATGGGGGCAGTAAAACCCATGGCGGCGATGACCGGTAAAAACTCCATGCCGAGTAAATGGTGGTAAAGGGGATGTGTGGCTTCAAGCACCCGCGTGTATTCGGCGGTTAAGTGCGGGTCCCAACATCCGTGTTCAAGGTAGTAGACCCAAAATCGCGCTTGAAAGTACCGGCTGATTAAAATGGGGTAGGTTTCTGAATGAAATCCTTCGGCCACCGCGGCCCGGGCGTGCGGCGCAATGGCTTCCCAACTTCCCGAAAGGTAGAGCTGCATCATGCGCATTCCATGGTAGTACAGCGGAACTTCGATACGCTGCGCCATAGTGTTGAGGGCGTGGGCCATGTACCCGTGCTGAATGGTTTCGTAGTCCGCAAAAAAGTGCGTAACCCAACGAAACGATGCGGGGTTTTGGTGAAGTTCACGGCAGGATGCTTCGGTGGAAAGCCGTTGCCGAAACTCGTCGGCTAGGGTGTTTGAAAAGAACACGAGTTGCGCTTTACGCAAAAAGCCTTCGGTCCAAATTGGGTGGTCCAGCCAAAACGACCACGTTGAGATTGGGTCGTGGGTCGTCACTTTATTGAGGATCCATAGAAAAATCGACTGCGCGTTGAAGTCCTCGTTGCGAATCCGCTCAAAAAGGGCGTCGCGTTCGTGCTCGGACCAGTCCACTTTGTCGACAGTTTGCGTCCAATCAAAATAGTACGCAAATCGGCCCACGTCAGTTTTGAACGTCGAAAAGTCGGCGAAACCGCAGTAGGCGCTTAAAATGTCTAAAATGCCGGCACGCGGATCTCCCCCAGGAACCAGCCCAAAAAACCGCCGCATCGTGTTGTAGGAGACCAGCTGTCCGGTGGCCTCGTACACCCGGTCTTCGAGCTGCTGGCAGTCGGTTTTGGTGCGAACCGCGCGCCCAAAACGGCGTTGAATTTCGGTGCGCAGCGCATCCAAATAGGGGGTAGTACCTTTGTGCGTCATGCCGCAAACCTACATCAGGTACACGTTATGTACCTCGAACTGACTCCGAGTGCGCTCGTGGCCTTGGCGGTGGCGGCCGAAACCCTAAGCCTTCTGCTTTTTGGTCGGGCCAACACGCTTTGGCGGAGTCCTGGAATGCTCGAGTACCCGCAGCGGTTTTTGGTCCTTCGGTCTGCCCTCGTAATGATTTGGGTGCACGCGGGCGTCGCGCTTCTCGCGCCGGGTGGCCTTTCTGCGAGTTATCCCACGCTTGAACCCAACGTTTTGCTGCTCCTCGCATTGGGAATGATGGGTGGTCTGGGGCTCCTCTTGTTCAGTTTAAGCATTCGATCGATGCCGGCGCAGCTGGTATTCTTTGGCGGAAGCCTTCACCTCGTGGTGGCCGTCGCGGTGGGTTGGTTGCTCGGCGAGCTTGTTTCGCCGTTGCGCCTAACCGCAATCGCCGTCTTGCTGATCGCCCAAGCGAGCATTTTGTGGCGGGATCGCGGACTATGGACTTCGCAGGGTCTTAGGACCCAAATACTGCCTTTTGCGATTGGGCTGATATGGGGAACCTATTTTCCGCTCTACGGACTTGCTATCGCACAATGGGGATTTTGGCCTACGGTGATCGTCACGGAGTGGGGGGTACTGGTCTTGATGCTGATGTGGTTCGTGTGGAATCCCCGTGGAACATGGCGCGATTCCTTGCTTTGGCGGAGGATGCTCGAGCAATCTGCGCTAAGTTCTGTAGCCCAAGCCCTGTCGGGCGCGGCCCTTTGGTGGGGTGGAGTCATTTTGCACAGCATCTTGACCAACTTCAACGTGCTGATCAACCTTTCAGCGTTCAAAATTCGTTTTGGTGAAGCCTTGAGTCTGAAGTACCTGGCCTATTTTGTGCTGTACGTTGCCCTTGCCGTAGCCTTAGTATTTGGTTCTTAAAAAATTAACTTACCTTTAAGTATCCTATACCCTAAGCCATGACTTTGGACATTGCCGTCCAGCGTATGGCCGATGAGCTGCTGCGCGTACCTCCGTTTGACCTATTGTCGCTGGACCACCGTGTAGCGCTCGCCGCGCACATCCGCCTGGGCGTTTACGAAGCCCTCGACGTCTTGCCGCACGAAGAAGTGCGCGAGGTGGTGTACGTGCTCACGCGCGGTGGAGTACTCATGCGCTCCGAGCCCAAGCAAGAAGAAGTGCTGCAGGCGCCGCTGGTGCTTTCGCTCCGCGGGCTTCGCATGAACGAAACCCAGCATTGGGAGGTGATCTTCACCGAAGATTCCATGGTACTTGAACTTCCCGTGGCCGAGCTCACCTACCTCAGCAGCCACCTTCCTGAATTTTCGGAGGCCTTGAGCGGCGTTATCGGTCTTTAACCCATTTCCAGAGAAGCGGGTAGCATTGGTCCCAGTGCTGAGCCCAAAATCCAGCGTGTTCGGACCAAACCGCCACGCGGAGTTCGACGCGGTCAGTAAACGCCCGCTCAACCCAGCGAATTCGTTCGTCTTGGGCGTCGGCTTCCATGCGGCCCAGCAGTTCGTAGGGAAGCTCGAGAAGGGCCACCCGTTCGGGGTGTACCTGGTGACGTTCCGCCTGATCGAGGGCGTCTTCGGCAGCTCCTCGGTAGGCCGCAATTAGTCCGCTGACGCCGAGCTTGGTTCCGCCGAAGTAGCGGCTCACCACGGCGCCGCACTGCTGAAGTTCACGGGACTGTAGGGCGTGGAGGATTGGCGTTCCCGCGGAATGGCTAGGTTCCCCGGCGTCGTGGCTGCGCTCTTCGAGTTCAAAATCTCCGAGAAGTCGGTACGCCCATGCATGGTGGCGGGCGCCGCGGTGTAGGGCGGTCCACTCGGCCAGCTGCGCCTGAACCTCTTCGGGACGCGCCGCAGGAAACACCCAAGCGTGAAAGCTCGACCCACGATACTTCAACAGCCCTTGGCAGGCGTTTTTAAGGGTGAAGTAGGCGCGTTCCATGATGCTACAAACCTACGGCGGTCGCTACCTTGCGCCTCGTGAAGCGCGTAACCCTTTTGATTCCGGCGCAAAATGCCGCCGACGTACTTGGGCGGTGCATTGCCTCGTGCTCGGGCTTGTACGACGAACTGCTGCTCGTGGACTCCGGCTCGACGGACGCGACTCTCGAGGTTGCCGCGAGCTTTGGGGCCCGGATTCTGCAGCGCGAGTACGAAAATTCCGCCTCCCAAAAGAACTGGGCCATACCGCAGGCCGGCCACGAGTGGATTTTGCTGCTCGACACCGACGAGTGGCTTACGCCGGAACTGCACGCGGAACTTTCAGCGTGGCGGAGCCAGCCGAACGGGGCCGAAGAGGCTTTTTGGCTCTACCGCGCCAACCATTTTTTAGGCCGCCGCGTTCGGTTTTCGGGATGGCAAGGCGATAAGGTACTTCGCGTGTTCCGCCGTGACACCTGCCGCTACGAAGCCAAGCACGTGCACGCCGAAATTATCGCTGCTCGCCCGGTGGGCCGGTTTCGCAACCGACTGAACCACAACACGTTTATAGATCTTCCAACGTGGGAAGCTAAGCTGCGGCGCTACGCGGAATGGCAGGCCACCGACTACGACGCCCGCACCCCGTCGGTAACGCCCTTCCATACGGTGCTTAAGCCGGCGTGGCGTTTTTTCAAGCACTTCGTGCTTCGCGGCGGAATCTTGGACGGCTACGTCGGGTACAAGGTTTCAGCCTATGCGGCGTGGGCCGTCTGGCTGCGCTACGACGTGTTGCGCCGCCGTCGCCAGGCTATCCGCGCTTAAATGCTTTGAGGACGTGGCCGTTAGCGGCGAATATTCGCATTCCCGCCGGGGCATCGTCGTTCCACGTCGCTTCAGAATGAGCGGCCACTTCGATTTGACCAAGTCGCTGGCCTAGGCTTGTGAACACTTCGACTACGATGGGTTCTGCCAACGGGTTTCGGAGCGTGATGCGGTCCGAATACGGGTTGGGGAAACCAGAAAACTGCAGTTGCTCCGCTTCTAGAAGACCTCCGAGGCTACCTGCGTTGGGCGCATTGGGGCTGGCATGCTGATCAAAAACACTCCAGGTATACGAATAATCAGCACGGCGCCCAAAAGACTGGTCCGCCATCAGCGGCGGAACCCGCACCTCGTCGAGGACCACCCACTGTCCGCCGACCTGCGTGCTGAGGTAAACCCCTTCGCCGAGCGCGTCGAGCTTGAAGGGAAGCGCTCCGCTAAAGCTGCTCGAACCGGCAGCCCACAGCACGAGTCGGCCCCCGGCAGGCAAGCTGTAGCCGTTGAGGCTGGCTTTGCCCAAGTTGGATTTGCTGTCGCTCAAGTACAAGCCGCTGAGGCTTAGGGTGCTGCTCCCGGGATTAGCAAGTTCAATCCAATCTTCCTTCGCCCCGTTGGGA
>Ga0194123_10002235_pt1 | contig 25999 bp, 22 predicted proteins | sample TA2MahsurfametaG_5_FD_155479 | JGI IMG/M metagenome (GOLD analysis project Ga0194123, IMG submission 155479) | Freshwater microbial communities from Lake Tanganyika, Tanzania - TA2015023 Mahale A surface | ecosystem: Environmental > Aquatic > Freshwater > Lake | place: Tanzania: Lake Tanganyika... | reverse complement strand
GCAGGGACCGATCGACGATGGTCCGGACGGCGCGCAGGTGGCTCAGGTAGCAGCCGATCTCACCCGGCGTGAGCCGGTGGTAGAAGGCACCGCGGTTGTCGGGCGCGAGCCGCGCCAGCTCGTCGGGCGGCAGCTTTCGCCCGTCCACGGCCTCGATCCGCTCGAACTCGAGCCATGCCCCGCGAAACTGCCGCTCGGCATCCTGCAGCCGCGCGTGCGATCCGGGCAGGTTGATCAGGAAGATGGGGCAGGGCGAGCTCATCGGTCGTCGTCCTCGTTCTCCACCCGGACCCAGGCTTCGGGCAGCAGGTTCGGGTCGGGCGGCTGCCCGATCAGCCAGCGCGTGGGCGCCGCCACCGAGCCGCCGCGCGAACCGAGCCGCGCACCCCACCAGCCGAACGTGCTGTTGGAGATCACCTGGTGGCCGCACGCGGCGAGCAGCGCAAGATCCTCCTGCGCCGACGGAGGATGGTCGAGCGAGGCAATCGTCGTTGGCCCGGGCAGGCGGAGGCGCTCCCGTGCCCACCCCGGCTCGTCGCTCACCACCAGGAAGCGCAGCTCCCCGTGGCGCGCGCAGAGCGCGTGCGCCGCGCGTCGGTACCAGTCCGCCGTCAGGACGGGCATCAGGTCGCGGAACGCGGGCTTGAGGTAGTCGCCGCGCCGGACGTGGACCCCCACGGTGCGACCGTCCGCGGCATGCGGCATCCATCGTGCGAGGTAGGCGGTGTCCGCGGGCAGCCGCACCATTCTCCGGATGCGCTCGAGCTGCGGCGCCACCAGCCGGTCGTCCTGCATGTAGCCGGCGACCAGCGGCGTGACCTCCGGTGCCGCGCGCACGTGACCGTCCCGTAACGCGAGTGCCTCGTCCGCCGTGCGCAGGATGAGCGCGCTGTCGATGCGCGCCGCGGGGTCGTGGAACGCGCGCTTCAGGCTGCGCCGCGTGAATCCGCGCCGGCGGTCCTCGCTTTGGTGCGTCTCGGTGGCTTCGCGCTGCAGGTCAAGGAGCACGGGTCCCCGCACCATGGCATCGAGGCGGAACCGGCCGTCCGCATCCGTCCACAGGCCGCGCACCAGCCGCCGCGCCGCAAGGAACGCCCGGCGCACCGCGGGTCGGTCGTACATGCGGCAGCACACGCGCACCTCGCGGCCCGTGGCGTCGGCGATTCCCGCCGCAGCCGCAAGCTGGAAGAGCTGGTTTCCGAGACCGCCGGTGGCGGCGATCGTGACGGGCTGCATGGGGGCAGGGTACCCCGCGAGGCGCGCATGCACCGTACCCTCCATGCATGCCCACGCAACGATCGCCCGCCGGCGTCACCGTCTGGCTCACGGGGCTGAGCGGCGCCGGCAAGAGCACCATCGCGACCGCTGCCGTCGATGCGCTGCGCGCGCACGGCGTGCATGCCTCCATCCTCGATGGCGACGTGCTGCGCTGCGGCCTGAACGCCGACCTCTCCTTCTCCGCCGAGGACCGCGCGGAGGCCGTGCGTCGTGCCGGCGAGGCGGCCATCCTGCTGGCGTCGTCCGGCGTCACCGCGGTTGCCGCGCTCATCAGCCCCTATCGCGCCGACCGCGACCGCGTGCGTGCCCGCCATGCCGAGGCCGGCGTCGCATTCCTCGAGGTGTTCGTCGATGCGCCGCTCGAGGTCGTGGAGCAGCGCGACCCGAAGGGCCTCTACGCGAAGGCCCGAGCCGGCCACATCCCCGCATTCACGGGCATCTCCGATCCGTACGAGCCGCCGCTTGCCGCGGAACTGCACCTTGCCACGGCCCGCATGCGCAAGGAAGAGTGCGTGGATGCCGTGGTTGCCGCCGTCCGTTCCGCGGCAACTTCCCGCTGAATTGCGCAACGCAATGCAGGACGGAAGCGGGCCAGTGTGCTACATTGGCCACCCCATGACAACGAAGAAGCACGCCGCAAAGCACCACGCCAAGCACCCCGGCACCGCGCATGCCGCCAAGAAGGGCAAGCGCGCCGCGCGCGCCCCGAAGGCCCGCATGATCTCGCAGGACATCCGCACGCTCATCGGCGAGGTGAAGGACCTGCGCACGCTCCGGGCCAAGTACGACCAGCTGGTGGCCGAGCATCACGGCCTCCTGGGCGCGCTGCGTGACCTCTCCAACGAGCTTGCCTCCGGCGCCCGCACCGCCTGGAACGACTACCGCAAGGCCGGTGCGCCGATCGGCGGCGCGCTCGGCGCGCGCCAGCGGGTGCGCGCCCCGAGCTCGGCGGTCGACGACATGACCACCAAGCTCATGGATGCGCTGCCCTCTGCCTGGAGCACCAAGGAGCAGATCTGCAAGTCCGCGGGCCTCGACCCGAAGGCCGCCAACAGCGCCTTCCGGCGCCTGGTGCTCGGCTACAAGCGCGGCGGCAAGAACGTGCCGGCGGCGCTCGAGTCCAACGGCAAGCGCGGCACCGAAGGCCGGTACCGCAAGCGCTGACGCCATGGACCGCGCACGCGACCTCGGATGCGCGCTCGACGCGGCGCGCGCTGCATGCGGCGCCGTCGCCGCGGTCGGTTCCCCCGCGGACTTCGGCGCCGACGGGGTGCTCGAGAAGGGCGCCGCGGGCCCGCTGACGCTCGCGGACCTCGCGAGCCAGGTGGCCGCCATCGCGTCCCTCCGGGCGGCGTTCGGGCCCTCGGCGCGATTCGTGGCAGAGGAGAGCGCCGACGAGGTGGCCGCGCACGGCGGCGAGCCGCTGCTCGTGCGCGTGGCGGAGATCCTCCGTGCCTCCGGCATGGCGATCGATGCCGCCGGCGTGCGCGACGCGCTCTCATCGGGCGGCCACGAAGGTGGCAGCGACCGCTTCTGGGCCATCGACCCGCTCGACGGCACCAAGGGCTACCTCCGCGGCGGCCAGTTCGCGATCGCCATCGCGCTGGTCGAGGCCGGCCGGCCGGTGGTCGGCGTGCTCGGCCTGCCGCGGCTTGCGGGCTCCGGCTGCGATGCGGGTTCCGGCGTCCTCGCCTCGGCGGTCTCCGGAAGCGGCGCGCACCAGAGGAGCTTCGCCGGCGGCGACGCTGTCCCGATCCGTGCGCGTGAGTGGTCTTCCGGCCACCCAGTGCGGCTTGCAGGCAGCGTCGAGAAGGCGCACAGCGCAAGCGATGCGCTCGAGACGCTGGTGTCAGCCTTGGGCACGGTCGACCCGGTGCGCGTGGACAGCCAGGCCAAGTACGCGCTGGTGGCGCGCGGCGATGCCGACGCGTACGTCCGCCGCAGCCCGAGCGCCGGATACCGCGAGTGGATCTGGGACCACGCCGCGGGCGCGTTGGTGGCCACGGAGTCCGGCTGCGTCGTGACGGACACCCTCGGGACGCCGCTTGACTTCGCCCAGGGGCGCCGCCTCGAGCGGTCCACGGGCATCGTGTGCGCGCCGCAGCGGCTGCACGGCGCGCTGGTCGACACCCTCGCGCGCGGCGGCTGACCTTCACGCGGCGCTCCGGGCGCGTTGCGCCGGTCCCCCGTATTGTGCCGCGCGATGGCGACGCCCTTTGCAGCATGCCTGCGTGCCGACGAGCGCCTCGAGTGCGCGGAGCGCGTCGACCCTGCAGGCCATGCGATGCATGTCGCCGCCGCCGTTGCATGGGGTTTCGCGCAGTCGGTGTCGAACGCCGCGGAAGGGATCACCTGGGGAGTGCTGCTCGTGGTGAGCGTGCTCCGCATCCCGAAGGTCTGGCGCTGCTTCGCGCCGGTCGTCCGCGATCCGCTGTGGCTGTCGCTGCTCGGATGGTCACTCTGGATGTGCGCATCCATGGCGTGGAGCGCCGCCCCGCCGTCGGGACTCAAGCCGTGGTTCCCGGATCGCTGGGTGCTGACGCCGCTCCTCCTATGGCCCGCGATGGGGCGGCCGTGGGTCGTGCTCGGGGCCATCGGCGCCGGCGCGGTCGTCCAGGTGGCGAGCGTGCTGTGGATGTCGTGGACCGGCGTTGGCCTGTCATCCCACATGAAGATGGAGTCGATCTCCGGGTTCGGCCAGCTGCAGTGGCAGCTGCACTGCGCCGCCGTCATCGCCGCGAGCGGGATTCGGTGTCTCCCGCTCGCGGGACGGGCAGTCGCGGCGATCGGCTTTGCCGCGAGCATGCTTGCAGTGGTGTTTGCGGGTCGGAGGCTCACGTTCCTCTCCTCGCTGACCGGGTCGCTCATCGCATGGACACGCCCGAGTGCACGCCGGCGCGTTGTGCCGCTCGTGCTGTCGGCAGCGGCCTTGCTGGTCATGCTGGCACTCGCCACGCCCATCGGAACGCGGGTGCTTGCGGTCGGCAGGGTTGCGGCGCGATCCGCCGACCGTGAACAGCCGTACGTGGCCCTCAGCCAGCTCTCGGGCAACCGCCTGCCGCTTGCCCATGCGGCAGTCGCGATCGGTCTCAGGAGTCCGATCGCCGGCAACGGCAAGGGCTCGTTCCAGGCCATGCTGCCGGGCTGGGCGGAGGCCCAGCAGTCGGAGCATCCGGAGCGCGCAAAGGCACTGGGATCGCTCCGCACTGGCATCCTCAACGATGCGCACAACGCGCTGCTCTCCGCATTCAGCGAAGGAGGAGCCATCGCGACCGCGCTCCTCGGGACGGCCCTCCTCGGGCTCGGCGTGCGCCTGTGGCGTCAGTCCGCGGCATCGCCGACGGCGGGCGCGGCCCTCGCCGTCTACTCCTCCATCCTCCTCGGCATGCTCTGCTACCCGATCACCGCCAAGGCGCCCGGGGCCATCATCGCCGTCTGCCTCGCGGTGTCCTGGTCGATGGCGTCCGTGCGCCCCCGTCCGCGCGCATCCGGCACCACCTGAACCCCCGCCGCACTTCGGGTATCACACGCGCATGGCCCGCATCGCCATCATCGGCGGCTACGGCGACCTCGTCGCCAAGCTCCGCGGAACGCTGATCGCCGCGCTGCGCGCGCGCGGCCACGAGGTCGTCGTGTGCGTGCCGGCGCCAAGCCCCGAGGCCCGGCCCGGCGTGGAGCGCGCGCTTGCCGCCCTCGGTGCGCGCCTGGTCGAGGCCCCGCTCGACCGCACCGGCACCAATCCGCTCAAAGAGCTTGCCGTCCGCTCGTTCTACGCCGACTTCATGGAGCGCGAGCGCCCGGACGCGGTGCTCGCCTACAACCCGAAGCCCGTCTTCTATGCCGTCCCCGCGGCGCGCCGCGCCGGCGTGAAGCGCGTGGTGACCATGATCAGCGGGCTTGGCTACGCGTTCGCGAGCCGCGAGCTCAAGGCCCGTGCGCTGGCCGTCGTGGCCATGCGCCTCTACCGCAAGGCGCTGCCGCTCGCGGACTCCGTGATCTTCCAGAACTCCGATGACCGCGAGCTGTTCGAGCGCCTCGGGCTGCTCGCGGGCGTCCGCGACGCGCACGTCATCCCGGGCTCCGGCGTCGATCTCGACCGCTTCGCTTGCGTCCCCATCGTCGAAGCCCCCAGCCGCGTGGACTTCCTCTTCGCGGGCCGCCTGCTGCGTGACAAGGGCCTGGTGGACTTCGTGGAGGCCGCCCGCGCGCTGCGCGCCCTCCGCACCGATTCGGCCCGGTTCCACTTCCAGGTGGCCGGCATCGTCGATACCAACCCGTCGGCGGTGTCCATGGAGGAGATCCAGTCCTGGGTGCGCGAGGGCACCGTGGAATGGCTCGGCCGCCTCGAGGACGTGCGGCCCGCGCTCGCCGCGTGCGCCGTGTTCGTGCTGCCGAGCTCTCGCGAGGGGATGCCCGCGGCGGTCCTGGAGGCAATGTCCACGGGCCGCGCCATCGTGGCCACCGACGTGGCCGGCTGCCGCGATGCGGTGGTGGACGGCGAGAACGGGTTCCTCGTCCCGCCCGGCGCACCGGCCGCGCTCGCCGTGGCGCTCGAGCAGTTCCTCGAGGACCCCGCGCTGGTGGTGCAGATGGGCCGCGCCTCGCGAGAGCGTGCCGAGCGCGAGTTCGACAGCCGCAGCGTGAACGCGAAGGTCGTCTCGCTCCTCGCCTGACGGGGATGGTTGACGCAAGGGGCGGCCGCGCCGCGTCAGCGGTCCGCGACGTCGACCACCGTGCCCGGCGCATTGCGCAGGTCGCGTGATCCGCCGCCGTACATCCAGCGGTTCACCACCTTGCCGTACTGGATGTAGTTGCGGTCCCCGCGGCGCATCCAGAAGTCGACGGTGCCGTCGTCGTTCCAGTCTCGCACGTTCACGATGGTGGCCTTCGCCAGCCCCGTGCGCCGTCGGGCGCTCGCGAAGTAGTTCCCGTCGTCGTCCTGGTCCATCAGGTCGACCTCGATGTCGTCGGCCTGCCAGAAGATGTCGGGCTGGCCGTTGCCGTCCATGTCGCCGAAGCCCGCGAGCCGCTCGGAGGCGGGCCGCCGCACCACCACGGGGAACGTGGCGTCTCCGGCTGCCTCGCCGGGGACGAGCACGCGCACCACGCCGGTCTGCCGGTCGCGGATCAGGATGTCCGTGGCGTTGCGCGTGCGGAAGTTGCCCGTGAAGACCGACCAGTCGCCCTCGGGAAGCTCGTACTCGTCGGAGCCGCTGATGGCGCCCGCATCGATGTGCCACACGCGCAGCTGCCTCGGGTCGACGACGCCCTGCAGCAGCACGTCGGGCTTGCGGTCGGCGTCCACGTCGGCCACGGTGATGGCATCGAACCCGGCCGGCAGCGTGTCGATGGTGGCGGTGTCCAGGATGGTGAACCCGTCGCGCTTCCAGAACTTGAGCAGCTCGCCCGGCGCGACGAAGACGATGTCGCCGGAGAGGTCGCCGTTCATGTCGCCGGTGCCCACGTACGAGGCGCCCACCGGCAGTTCGCCGAGGAGCCGGAACTCCGGCCGCTGCGCACGGTGCTTGCCGTCGGTCTGCAGGAGGTGCACCGAGCGGCCGCTCAGCGCGACGGCGGTGCCCTTGATGAGGCCCCAGTCGTAGACGATGGGCGTGAGCGGAATCACCACCGCGCCCGGGCCCGTCGTGATGCCCGTGGACGGTGTTCCGCCGCCGTTCACGCCGCCGCCGGTGCCGCCGCCGCCGGTGCCGGGCGTGCTTCCGTCGCTCGGGTTGCCGTCGGCATCAAGCGGGCCGGAGGCGGCACCGGCCACCTGACCGTCCCCGGTGCCGACGAGCGCCACGCGGAACTCGAACGGGTACACGGTGCCGAGGCTTCCCGTCGGCGTTTCGGCGCCGACCAGGCACAGCCCGGCCGCCGTCGGTCCCACGGCCACCGAGCGGCCCATCGACGAATTCAGGAGTGCAGACGGCGCCCACGCATCGCCGGTCTGGTCACCCGCGCCGCGGATCGCCCAGGCACCCGCGTTGCGGACGAAGGTGAAGCCCGCGCCGGTGTTGATCACCTGCACGAGCTGCGCCGGATCCTCGAGCGACGGGATCGCGGTGTCAAAGCCCGGCGAACCCACCACCACCTGCGGAGGGTTGGCCTGGGTCATGGCCACCGAGAAGCCGAACGAGTTGTTGACGTTGTCCGAGCGCGGCAGCAGCGTCGCGTCGAGGAGCCACGTGAGCCCTCCGTCGATGCTGCGGTGCACCGTGGCCGCGCCGTTGCCGGCCACGGCCGTGGTGCGGCCGGAGCTCTGCGCGGGTGCGCCGACGGCAATCCAGTCGTCGCCTGCCGTGTCGGCGACCGCCACGGAAGAGCCGAATCCCGCGCCGGTGGCGGGGCTTGCCGCCGTCAGCCGCCGCGCCAGGCTCCAGTTACCCCCGCTGCGGCGGAACACCAGCGCGCTGCCTGCGTTGATGCGGCCCTCCACGTCGTCGTTCTGCACGCCCGCCACCAGCAGGTTGCCGCTGGCCGCGAGCTTGGTCCCGAGCTGGTCGTTGGCACCGGCTGCCTCGTCGGTCAGCTTCTGCGCGAACTGGTAGTTGCCGTCGCCGTCGCGGTCGAACACGTAGATCGCGCCCGTGTTGCTGGTCCCGTCGAGCGGGCAGCCCACGGAGATGGTCCCGCCCGCGGCTGCCACGCTGAAGCCGAACTGGTCGATCGACTGCAGTTCCTCCGGCGCGAGCACCTGCGTGGGCACGCGGGTCAGGTTGCCGTAGCGCTGGGCCAGCGCCGGGGTTCCCCAGTCATCGCCCGAGCCCTTCTTGTAGACGAACGCGGCGCCGCCGAACGGCGCGACCGCATCGGAGGCCCACGCGCCGATCACGATGTCGTCGGTCGATGGGTCGATGGCCACGGCACACCCGGCTTGCGTCAGCTGTTGCGTCGGCGCGATGAGGCGAACCAGGAACTCCCACGCACCCGTGACGCCGTTGCGCTTGAAGACGAACGCCGCGCCGGCGCCGTTGGTGCCGATGCCCGTGCGCAGGTTCACGAGCTTCACGTCGGGCGCGCCGATGACCGCGTACTCGTTGGTCATCGCCATCGCAAACCCGAACCGGCACCCCGTGTTCAGTGCCTCAGGGAGGGTCTCGTCGATGGCGAACTGCGAGCCCGGGTCCCACGCCGCGATCGGCGCAGGCGCCTGCGCGACCGCCGCCGCCGCGGTCACGAGGGCCGCGAGGCAGGGCGCTGCAAGGCAAACGGGGCTGTCGGTCAGACCGGCCATGGACGCAACTCCTTGAGAGCGCGGGTTGTGGGGCGCGGACAAACGCCCGAGCCTGCATGATCTATCTATGCGGTATCAACGTCCAGTGGATCGGTAGTCTGCGGCAAAAACCACCATTTCCTCGCCATACCATCCGCGGTCGCGGCGTTAGGCCGCAACGGTGGCACGCGAACTCTCGCTGTGCCATTGAATAACGTCCGAGAACCAAGGAACGATCCATGACCGTGATCACGACCCCCGCGTCCGTCCGTCGATTCGCCATGCTCACGCTCGCGGTCCTGGCCTGTGAAACCGCGCTGCCGAGCATCGCGGCTGCACAGCAGGACGCCGGTCGCGGCGGCCAGCCGGGTCAAGCGGCTCCGGGTCAAGCGGCTCCGGGCCAAGCGGCTCCGGGTCAGGACGGCGGCGATGGTGGCGGACGCGGTGGCCGTGGGCAGGGCGGAGGCCGCGGTGGCATGGGCGGGATGTTCCGCGGCGGCATGGGCCGCATGGGCATCCAGAACCAGCTTCGCGACGCCTTCGAGCCCGACTTCGTCCGCCGCGACGTGCCGCTCTTCAAGGAGCAGCTGGGCATGGACGACACGCAGATGGTGGTGGTCGAGCAGCTGATGCGCGACTACGAGGACGCGTTCGAGCCCGCCCGCGAGGAGATGACCAACCAGATGCAGGACATCGGCCGCCAGATGATGGCCCCGATGATGTCGACCGACATGCAGGAGAAGTGGCGCGGCGCCATGGACGAGGCGCGCCAGCAGATGGAGCAGATGGCCCAGGAGAAGGGCGCGGAGCTGACCCCCGATGAGCGCCAGCAGTTCTTCCGCCAGCAGATGGAGAAGCTCGGCGAGTCCGTGCAGAAGGAGATGAAGCAGTCCGGCGCGTTCGACCAGATGCGCGCGTCCCTCGGCACCATGGTCACCGACTTCAACAAGTGGCAGGGCACCAAGACGCGCCTGCGCAAGACGTTCGTCGACGGCCTGCAGGCATCGCTCTCCAAGCCGCAGCAGGACAAGTGGCCCGCCTTCGAGCGCTTCCTCGCCCGCGAGAAGACCCTCGCGCGCGGCACCATCAGCGGCGAGTCGGTCAACCTGTTCGTGGTGCTCGACGAGGCCGGCCTCAGCAAGGAGACGTTCGCCAAGCTGCAGTCCATCATGGACGAGTACGAGCTGCAGCTCGACAACGCCCTCAAGGCGCGCAACGACTTCCTCGCCGCCAACCAGCCCAAGTACCTCGAGTCCATCCAGTCGGGCGACGTCGATGCCGCCAAGCGCTTCGCGGACCGCTCCTTCGACCTCCGCAGCAAGGTGCGCGACGTCAACGACCGCTACCGCGAGGCGATCTGCGCCGAGCTCTCGGCCGACGACGCCGCGCGCGTCCGCGCCGCTGCGCTCGCATCGGCGTATGAGCGGGTCTACGGCGGCAACCGCGTGCAGCGCGCCTTCGAGGCCTCGCTGAAGCTCGAGGGCCTGGAGGCATCCGTGACCGAGGCCATCAATGCCCTCTCCGCGCAGTACGCATCCGAGGTCGGCCCCATGAACGACCGCATCGTGCAGGCCATCCGCAAGGAGGAGCCGGTGCGCCAGACCGAGGAGATGACCCGCGTGGTCGGGTTCCTGTCGGGCGACGTCCCGATGTCGCAGATGTTCCGTCCGCGCGGCGGCGAGCAGGGCGAGTCGGCCGAGCTCTTCGACAAGCGCAACGAAATGAACGACACGTACATGGAGCGCCTCGAGAAGCTGCTCACCCCGGAGCAGTGGGAGAGTCTTCCCAAGGGCCGCGACGGCGGCAACCGCGGGGGCATGGGCGGCATGTTCGGCGGGGGGCCGATCAAGCTCTCCGACCTGCCCGAGCAGGCGCAGGAGCGCATGAAGCGCTTCGACAAGAACAGCGACGGCACCATCGACGACACCGAGCGCCAGGCCATGGTCGAGGAGTTCCGCCAGAACGGCGGCGGCATGGGCTTCGGCGGCGGTGGCGCCGGCGGAGGTGGCGGCGCCGGCGGCGGCCGCGGTGGTCGCGGCGGCCAGGGCGGCGGGCAGTCCCAGAACTGACGCCCATTGCGTGGACAAGTTGACCGGGATCCGCACGCGGGGCTTTCCCGTACCGGATCCCGGTCTATGTTTATGAGTCGCGGTGCCCCCGGGGGGCGCCGGCGGACGCGTTCGGAGAACACCCCACCATGAAGATCCGCCTGACCTCCTCGCTCGTCGCCTTCGGCACTGTCGTCGCCGTGGCCTTCGCCCACATCGATGACCCCAAGGTGCGCGATGCGCAGCCGGCGATTCCTGGCCCGATCTACCGCGCAAGCGAGGGCGGCACCGCGGGTGCGTTCGATGCCAACGGCATCGTGCTGAAGAGCTGGATCCCGCTCAACAACTTCGCCGGCTCGCCGGCCAACGGCAACGACTGCTGGGGCTATGTCAGTCCCTCCGGCCGCGAATATGCCATCATGGGCCTCAACGTCGGCACCGCCTTCGTCGAGGTGACCGACCCTGCCAACGCGCAGATCGTCGGCCAGATCACCGGGCCCACCAGCCTGTGGCGGTGCATGAAGGTGTACGGCCCGTACTGCTACGCCGGCACCGAGGGCGGCGGCGGCATCCAGGTCATCGACATGACCAACATCGACGGCACCAACACGTCGCTGCCGCGCGTGTCGCTCGCCACCACCGTCACCACCGGCGGCACCGCGCTGGCCACGCACACGCTGGCCATCGACACCACGAGCGGCTTCCTCTACCGCGCCGGCGGCGGCAGCAACGGCATCCGCATCTACGACGTGGCCACCAACCCGGCCAACCCCACGTTCGTGGGCCAGTGGAACAACGTCTACGTGCACGAGGCGCAGGTCGTCACGTACACCGGCGGTACCTATGCGGGCAAGCAGATCGCCTTCTGCTGCGGCGGCAGCAACGGCGGCAACGTCAACACCGGGCTGTACATCGTCGACGTCACCAACAAGGCCGCGCCGGTGCAGCTGTCGTACACCACCTACCCCAACGCGCGGTACTGCCACCAGAGCTGGCTCTCCAACGACGGCCGCTACGTCTACATCAACGACGAGCTCGACGAGGGTGCATCCGTCTCGGTCACCAGCACCATCGTGATGGACGTCCGGACGCTGACGGCGCCGACGGTCGTCGGTGCCTTCACCAACGGCAACCCGGCGGTGGGCCACAACCTGTACATCAAGGGCACCAAGCTCTTCGAGGCCAACTACCGCAGCGGCCTGCGCGTCTTCGACCTCGCGGCGAGCGCCACCAACCCTCCCGAGGTGGCCTTCTTCGACACGTGGCCCGAGGATGACAACGCCAACTTCAACGGTCTCTGGAACGTGTGGCCGTACTTCCCCAGCGGCACGTTCATCGGCAGCGACATCGAGCGCGGCCTGTTCGTGTGGCGCTTCGGCGCGCCCGCGGCGGCCTTCTCGTACCCGAACGGGCGCCCGAGCCTGGTGGCGCCGGTCGGCGGCACCGTCACGGTGCAGGCCGTCCCTGCCGCAGGCACCACGTTGCCCGCGGGGTCGGTGAAGCTCGTCACCACCGTTGACGGCGTGTTCACGGAGTCCGTGATGCAGCCGCTCGGCGGCGACCTCTACCGCGGCACCTTCCCGTCCATCGCCTGCACCAAGTCGTTCACCTACAACGTGCGCGTCGATGCTGCCGATGGCCCGTACTCCGATCCGAGCGGACCGTACGCCGCGATCGCCGCGGTGGGCATCACCACCGCGGTCGACGACACCTGCGAGGCCCAGGGCGGCTGGCAGCTCTCGGCCACGGGCGACAACGCGACCGCGGGCCTCTGGGCCAATGCCGACCCGGTGGGCACGGCAGCGCAGCCCGAGGACGACCGCACCCCCGCGCCCGGCACCCGCTGCTTCGTGACGGGCAACGGTGCCGTGGGCGGCACCGTCGGCGCGGCCGACGTGGACGGCGGGTCCACCACGCTCACCTCGCCGCCCTTCGATGCCACCAACCCCGAGACGCGCGTCTCGTACTGGTACTGGTACTCGAACAACCAGGGCGCGGCCCCCAACGAGGATTCGATGCCCGTGCAGGTCTCGGCCAACGGCACCACCTGGGTGCAGGTGGAGCTGATCTCCACCAATGCCGGCGCATGGACGAACCGCACCTTCCGCGTCGCGGACTTCGTGGCCGGCAGCGCCGCCACGCGCGTCCGCTGGGTGGCGCGCGACCTCGGCGCGGGCTCGATCGTCGAGGCGGCGGTCGATGACTTCAAGGTCATCCGCTACGACTGCGCGAACTTCGTGGCCGAGGACTTCAACCAGGACGGCCGCGTCGACGGCGCCGACCTCGGCACGCTGCTTGGCTCGTGGGGGCTTGCTGGATTGACCGACCTGAACAACGACGGCATCACCAACGGCGCCGACCTGGCGCAGCTGCTCTCGGCCTGGACGCCCTGACGGCACCGCGCGGATTCACGCACCGACCCGGCCGGCTGCTTTGCGTGGCCGGCCGGTTTCCTGTCTAATGCGCGCATGCAGATCACTCGCCGTTCCTTCGTGCTGTCGTCGCTCGCCGCACCGTTCATCATCCGCCCGGTCACGCACCTGACGCGCGCCGAGCCCTGGAAGATGGAGAAGCTGCGCGTGGCCAAGGTGGGCTGCGGCGGCATGGGCACCACCGACCTGATGCAGGTGGCCGACCACAAGGCGGTCGAGGTCGTGGCGCTCTGCGACGTGGACCGCCGGCACTTCGATGCCCTCACCAAGGGCGGAAAGGGCGAGGACGGCAAGGCCATCGCGCCGCGGTTCCCGAACGCGAAGACCTTTGCCGACTGGCGCGAGATGTACGCCCGGCTGGGTGACGGCTTCGATGCCGTCGTCGTCAGCACCGCCGACCACATGCATGCGCCCATTGCCATGGCCGCGATGAACATGGGCAAGCACGTCTACTGCCAGAAGCCGCTCGCGCAGGGTGCTTGGGAGAACCGGCGGCTTGCCGAGGTGGCCGCCGCGAAGCCCGGGCTCGTGACGCAGATGGGCACGCAGCGCATCGCCACCAAGTGGCGCCGCTGGGGCGGCAAGCTGCTCCGTGACGGAGCCGTGGGCCCGGTGCGCGAGATGTACGCATGGACCAACCGCCCGGCCGGCTGGTGGCCGCAGGGCAACCCGCGCCCGCAGGGCAACGAACCGGTGCCGGACTTCCTCTCGTGGGACCTCTTCCTCGGCGTGTCGCAGTCGCGCCCGTACAAGGACGGCTACACGCCCTTCAACTGGCGCGGCACCGTCGACTGGGGCACCGGGGCCTTCGGCGACATGGGCTGCCACATGCTCGACGTGCCGTTCTACGAACTCGGCCTCGGCGTGCCGCTCACCGCACTCTGCAGCCCCGTGAAGGCATCGAGCGACCAGTTCCCCGAGAGCGAGTCGGTGGTGATGACCTACGCCGCCGGCCCGAAGACGTCGAAGGACGGCCTCACCCTGCGCTGGTTCGACGGCGGGCAGTTCCCCGACTTCAAGGCGATCGGCCTTCCGCAGGGCTGGGAAGGCGGCAAGGACGGCGAGGACGTGGTCAAGGGCGACGGCGGCGTGATCCTCGTCGGCGAGAAGGGCATCATGTGGTTCCCGATCGAGAATGCGTGGGCGCGCATCTTCGTGGACGGCAAGGCCGTCACGATGAACCCCGAGGACCTCGGCCGCAGCAACCACTGGCACGACTGGGTCGATGCGTGCGTTGCCGGAAGGAAGGATGCATGCGTGTCGCGCTTCGAGAAGGGCGGCCGCATGTGCGAGAGCCTCTCGATCGGCGCGATGAGCGCGCTCGAGCCCGGCAAGAAGCTCGAGTACGACGCTGCCTCGTGCATGTTCCGCAACTCGGCCGCCGCGAGCGCGATGCTCAAGCGCACGTACCGCGACGGCTGGAAGGTCGAGAACCTGTGAACGCGGGCGCGCGCGCGTGCGCCATCGGGCTGGCCACGGCGCTCGCGCCGCTCGGTGCGGGCTGCACGGCGCGGCTCGCCGACCTGTCCGGGCCGCGAACGGTGACCGAGTGGATCCCGGCCGCGGGCCCCGACGGCATGTCGGAGGTGCCAGCCACGTTCGTGCTGCGCAACTCCACCCTCGGCACGGTCCGCGTGGAGAGCCTCCGACTGCCGATCTCCACCGAGGTGCGCACCGATCCGCCGCTGCCCGCGAGCATCGGCCCCGGGGGCACCCTGAGGCTGGTCGTGACCGGGCGATTTTGGCCTGCCGACGGCGCCGCGATCCGCGCGTTGCGCCTGGAGACCGCGGGCGACCTGCCGCTGGAACTGACGATCGACGGCCGGGTGAAGCCCTCTGAGTGAAGCCCTCTTAGTGAACCCCTCTCCGCCATGACGCGGGGCGGTACCGGGCTCAGCCCCGCAGGCGCGGGTCGTCGTTCGAGGGAAGCTGCGTCAGGATGATGATGCCGCAGATCGCGGAGGCCACGTTGCCGGCGAGCACCGTGCAGATGGCAAGCACGGCCTTGGTGCGCGAGGACTCGACGTACCTCGACGGCGGCGTGGAGCTCGCCTTGGCGTAGCTGCGGAGTTCCTGGATGCCGAGGACGACGAGCGGCACCGTGAGCACCACGCCGAAGCACGTGAAGAGCCAGCCGACGCCCGCGACCAGGTTGAAGATGCCGCTCACGAGCTGCGGCACGGCGACGCCGGTCGGCGGCCAGTCTCCGATGGGCATGGCCGCCACGGGCGCCGTCGGCGGCGATGCGGGAGGCGGGGGCGGCACGGCGCCGGCGTGCGGTGCAGTGCCCTCGGCGCCGAACGCGGACGCAAGCTCCGCCACCAGCGACGCGTCTCGCCACGGGCCCGCCTCCGATTCGGCAACCGGCGTGGTGGCCACGATCCGGTGCTCGGTGACCCAGCGGCGGAGCGTGGGCAGGTCCGCAGGTCCATAGGTCGCGCCGTCTTTGCCGATGATCCAGTAGGGCATGATCGCATAGTACTGTACGACTTACAATACCTGGGCGCAAGGCCCTTCCTGCCGATTCCTACAATTTTGCCAATGCTCTCGGTGGTGACCGTCGGCTGGATGGGCGAATCCGACCTGCTTCGCGCGGCGGCGGCCGTGGCGTGCGGGTGCGGCCACCCGGCGGCGGAGCCGCTCCTGCGCGAGGCCGATGCCCGGGTGCTCCGCATGGTGGATGCCGTGAACTGCGAGCTCTTCTCGTCCGGCGCCGCGGGAGTGGTGGCCGGGTCGCGGATCCTGCTCGGGTCCCCGGAGCACCTCGAGCGGCAGGGCGTCTCGCTCGTCGGCCTGCCTCCCTTCGAGGTGCACGATGACATGCTCTTCGTGGCCGCCGACGGGCGGTTCGCCGGGTTCGTGCGCGTGCAGGCCTGGTGATCCCGCCCGTATCGTCCCCGCGTGCGGCCGCTCGAACGCATCGAACCGAAGCCAGGGCTCGTCGTCTACCGCAGCGCGCTGCTGGCCAGCCACGGCTTCGCGCACGCGTTCTCCACGCGCCATGGCGGCGTGAGCGCGGCGCCCTTCGACTCGATGAACCTCGGCATCGCCAACGCCCCTGGCGAACCGGACACCGACGCCAACGTGGCGGCCAACGCCGCGCGCCTCATGGAAGCCATCGGGGCCGGTGACGCACGGATGGTGCGCGTCAGGCAGGTGCATGGGTGCGCGGTGCATGCGTGCGTGCCCGGTGCGGGGCCCGCCACCGCTGCCGCCGAGGCCGATGCGGTGGTCTCCGGCAACGCAAGCCAGGCCGCGTGCGTGCGCACCGCCGACTGCGTGCCCGTGCTGGTGGCGTGCCCGGACACCGGGGCCGTCGCCGCGATCCACGCGGGATGGCGCGGCATCGTGGCGGGGGTGGTGGCGAAGGCCGTCGGGGAGCTTGCCCTTCGGCACGGCTGCCGTGCGTCGGCGCTGCTCGCCGCCATCGGCCCGTGCATCGGGCGCGACGTGTACGAGGTTGGCCCGGAGGTGGCCGGTGAGTTCACGGCATCGGTCGGGGCGTCCTTCGTCCTCCCCGCGCACGAGGGCCGGCCGCGCGAGCACATCGACTGCTTCGGTGCGGTGCGCTCGCAGCTCCTAGCGTGCGGCCTTGCCGAGGATGCGATCGACGGCGCCGAGCTCTGCACGGTGCGAACGCCCGACTTCTTCAGCCACCGGCGCGACGGCGCGCGGAGCGGCCGCATGGGTGCCGTCATCGTGCCGCGTGCCGGGGCCGCCGCGCCCGATCAGTGAACGGCGATGCGCGTTGCCCGCACCACGAGCAGGCCACGGTCGTTGCAGTCGATGACGGTTCCCGTGACGGTGACGCGCGCCAGCGGATCGAGCCCGGCGGTGCCTCGGACGGCCACTGGCAGCGGCCGCCCGTCCGCGCCCGCGATCTCGACCGTCGCGGTCGCCATCTTCAGTGACTGGCGGTCCTCGCAGCAGTAGTCCCATGGCGTGGCGCAGTGGTCCGGGTCGTCCATGTCGGTGCAGGACTTGAGCGACGCATCCACCACGGTGAAGACCGCGCGGTCGGAGGCGAAGGGCTCCTCGCTGCCGCCGATGCGGCCGGTGATGGACACCTCCTGGCCCTTCGTGGCCCGGCCCTTGGCCTGGATCACGGGCACGCCTTCGACCGCGCCCTTCGTCACCATGGCGGCGACCGCGTCGGTGCCGCCCCTCGCGGCCGGCTTCGTGGATGGATCGTTGCCGCACGCGGCAAGGACGAGGGCGATCGAGAGTGCCGCACGGGCGGCGAGCTGGAATGGGTGGGGCGATGTCATTTCAGGGTCTCCTTGGCGTGGATGGACGTGAATCACTCGGACTTCAGTGCCGTGGCGAGCGGCACGCGCAGGCAGCGGACGGCGGGCAGGACGCAGCCTGCGATCCCGACGAGCACTCCGGCGGCGAGACCGATCGCCACCGTCGCCTCGTCGATCCGCAGCCCGAACGTGCCCATCGAGAATCGGACGGAGATGCCGTCGAGGAACGCCATGGCCACGGCCACGGCAGCCAGCGCCCCGGCAGTCGAGGCGATGAGGCTCTCCTGCAGCATGCTGGCGGCCACCGCGGCGCGCGAGAAGCCGAGCACCTGCAGCATGGCAAGCTCGCGTATGCGGCTTGCGAACGCCGCGAACATGGTGTTCAGCCCCCCGAGGAGCGCACCCGCGGCCACGAGCGCGGCGCTCGCCAGCACCATCACTCGGATGGGACGGTAGAAGGCGCTCTGCGATGCGTAGTACCCGGGCTCGTGGATCGCGCTCAGCTCGAGGTCGATGCGCCGCCGCGCGAAGTCCTCGACGTCGCCGGGCAGTGCGCCGGGCGCAAGGCCGACGATCACCGCGGACACCGTCTCGCGCTGGGTGAGCACCAGCACGTCGTCGAGCGGCATCCAGGCCTCGCCGTCCATCACCGTGCCCGGCGCCCGGAAAGCGCCCACCACGCGGAACGGCCTGCCGTCGACATGCACCGTGGGGCCGCCGGCACCGGAGGCATCGAGGGAGCGCTCGAGCGCCGAGGGGTCGAGGCCCGCGCCGAGTGCGGCGCTGGCGCCGAGCATCAGCTCGTCGGCGCCTGACTCCGGCGCACGGCCGGCGGTCATCCGCACCTGCGGATGGACCAGGAACGCCATCGGCGTCACGCCGCGCACCAGCCCGTTCAGCGATGCGCGTGCCTCGCGGACCCCGGGCGCCGCTGCCGACACCGTCAGCGCGACGTTGATCTCGGGACTCGCAAGCGGCTGCCCATCCCAATCACCGATCCCCGGCGCGCTGGCCGCGACCTGCCCGGCGGTGGCGCGCGGGATCTCGCTCCGCTCCACGCTCTCCTCGCTGCCGGCGCCGAGGAGGATCACGTTCCGCTCGTGCCCGCTCGCGCGCAGCGCGCGGTCCATCCCGAGCGCGAAGCCCGCACCCGCCATCGCAAGGAGCGCCACCAGCGCCGCACCGCCGACGGAGAGCGCCAGCCTCGGGACGCTGCGTCCCAGGTTGCGCGTTGCATAGGAGAGCGGGAGCGAGGAGGTCATGGTTGGCTCATGCCGTGCGGAAGCCCTGCACGATCTCGCGGTGCGCGGCGCCCCAGGCAGGGACGGCGCCGGCGACCGCGCCCAGCACCGTCGCGAGCGCCAGGCCCACGACGGCGAGCGCCGGGTCGGCCGCGACCTCGATGGAGACGCCCTCCATCCCGAAGGTCAGGTGCGCCGCACGCAGGGCCACGAAGGCGCCGCACGCGCCGAGCGCGCCGCCGGCAAGCCCGAGCAGCGTGGCCTCGAGCACGACGATCCACGCGATGCCCAGCTCGGTCCAGCCGAGCGTGCGCAGCACCGCATGGTCGCGCACGCGGTCGCGGACGGCAAGCGCGATCGAGTTCGCGATGAGCGCGAAGACCGCAACAAGGCTGGCCCATCCGACGATGCCCGCGAACGAGACCAGCACCACCACGTCCCGTGCGGCGCGTGCCACGAACGCGCTCGCCGGCCGCGTGGACGTCGGGAACTGGTCGGACGCGAAGCGCTCGTCGATGGCCATGGCCACCTCCTCGATGCGCCTGGGATCGTCCACCTGCACGTTGAACTGCGTGACGATGCCGCCGGTGCCGCCGCGCTGCGCCGTCTCCTGCAGGAACGCAAGGTGCGCGTAGGCGCTGTTTGCGTCCTGCGGGTCGTCGCTCTCGAAGACGCCCGCCACCCAGGCGCGCACGCCCGCGGCATCGAATCGGTCCCCGGCCCGCAGCCGGCGCCTGTCGGCAAGCCCCGCGCCCACCAGCACGGCGTCGCCGCGCGTCTGCCACTCGTCGAGGGATCCCGAGCGCATCCGCACTCCCTCCAGGTGCCTCGCGAGGTAGTGGCCCTCCGGGATGCCGCGGAACGTCACCACGTCGAGCGATGCGCGGCAGTTGTTCACCACGATCTTCACCGGCACCGCGCTGCGCACGCCCGGCACCGACTCGATGGATCGCTCGTAGGACTGCGGCAGCTGGCTCGCGAACGGGCAGAAGCGGTTCCTGCGGTAGACGACCAGCTCGGTCTCGGCGGCGCCCGCCTCGGTGGCTCGGCGCACGCCCTCGCGCATGCTCTCGACGAACACGAAGAGGAACGTCGCCACCGCGATGCCGGCGACGGTCAGCCCGGTGCGCAGCGGCCTGCGCGCGAGGTTGCGCCACGTGAAGGGAAGCGGCCGGAGCACGGGGTTCATGCGACGCTCCCGTGGACGACGGCATCGACGATCTTGCCCTTGTCGAGCTGCACCGTGCGCGCCGCGCGCGCGGCGGTGGAGGGGTCGTGCGTCACCATCACGATGGTCTGGCCCCGTTCGCGGTTGAGGCGCGCGAGGAGGTCCATCACCTGCGCTGCGGCTGCCCGGTCGAGGTCGCCGGTGGGTTCATCGGCAAGGAGGAGGCGCGGCTGCGTGACGATGGCGCGCGCGATGGCAACGCGCTGCTCCTGCCCGCCGGAGAGCTGGCGCGGATAGTGGCGGTGGCGGTCCGCAAGGCCCACCATCTCGAGCGCCTCCGCGACGCGCGCGTGGCGTTCCGCGGCCTTCAGCGGATGCAGCAGGAGCGGCAGCTCCACGTTCTCGTAGGCCGTCAGCACGGGCACCAGGTTGTAGAGCTGGAACACGTACCCGACGGTGCTGCTGCGCCAGGCGGCGAGCGCGCTCCGCCCCAGGCCGGCCACCTCGCGGCCGTCGATCCGGATGGAGCCCGCGGTCGGCCGGTCGATCCCCGCGAGCAGGTTGAGGAGCGTGGTCTTGCCGCTTCCCGAAGGGCCCATCAGCGCGACGAAGCTCCCCGACTCGATGTCGAGGTCGACGTCCTGAAGCGTGTGGATGGTCTCCTCGCCGCGCACGTAGTCGCGGCGCAGGCTCCTGCACTCAATGGCTGCCATCGGTCGCCTCCTTCGCGGCACGGTCGCGCCATGCCTCGTTGATGCGGACGCGGGCGCCGGCGCGCGGTGCGGTCGTCGGACGTGCGATGGCAAGGTCGCCGGCACGCAGTCCGCCCGCAACCTCGGTCCAGCCGCCGTCCGAGGCGCCGAGCCTCACCGCACGGCGCTCGACGATGCCACGCCCCGAGTCGATCTCGGCAACGACGAGCACCGCCGGATCCGGTCCGTCGCGGTCGATGCACTCCTCGGGCAACCACGGCACGGCCTTCGCAGCGCGCGCCGCGGCGGCCGGGCCCGTCGCGCCGGCAGTGCCCGCCGGCACGCGCGGCAGGATTCGAACGCGCGCGAGCATCTCCGGCTTGAGCTCGGGGGCCGGGTCGATGATCCGCACCTTCGCCTGCACGGTGTTCTTCGCGATGTCCGCCTGGTGCACCACGCGGATCACCTCGCCGCGGAGGGTGCGGCCGGGCAGCACGTCCAGCGCGATCTCGGCGCGGTCGCCGATGGCCACGCGGCCGGCGTCCGCAAGCGGAACGTCGGCGCGCACCTGCAGCTGCGCGGGGTCGTAGAGCTCGATGAGCGGCTTGCCGTCGCGCATGCCTCCCGCGGGCATGCCCGGGGCCGCCAGGCGCGCCATCACCACGCCCGCCACGGGGGCTCGCACCTTGGTCCGCTCGAGCATGAGCGCGCGGAGGTCGCGTTGCGCGCGTGCGGCATCGTCGGCGGCCTTCAGGCCCTCGATCCGGATGCCGAGCCGCGCCACCTCGCCTGCGCTCGCGGCGCCGCCTTCCACGAGCTTCAGCTTGCGTGCGTATTCGTCCTGCGCCTCGCGCAGCCTCGCGGCGGATTCGGCTAGCGCCGCGTCAGCAAGCCGCAGCTCGATCCGCTGCTCCTCGTCGAAGAGCTCCGCGAGCACCTGTCCCGCTTCCACCCGCTCGCCCTCGAGGACCAGCACGCTGCGCACGGTGCCGGCGACCAGCGCGGGCACCGCCACCGGGAACGGCGATGGCTCCACCCATCCGGGTGCCTGCACCGGCGGGCCCTCGGCCGTGGGAGCGGGGGTCGACATCGCCCCGGGCGAACCGGCCGGTGGCGTCGCTGCGCCGGCGCGCGGCGCGCGCATGGAGACCGGCACGACATCCACGCTCGGAACGGGAAGGAGCGTCCGCCAGCCGGTCCAGGCCAGCGCCGCCACGGCCGCGGCCACCAGGGCCAGCGGGATGACGAGTCGCGTCACGATGCGCGCCGGCGGCTTCGGGATGGCGTCGTTCATTCCATGGTCTCCAGAGCGGTGAACCCGAAGTCCGGCATCGGTGCACCTGCCATGCCGCCCGATGACGACGTGCCCGCCATCGACGGCTGCATCGAGGGCAGCCGCCCGCCTGCCAGCGCACGCTCGAACGAGAGCGCCGCCAGCGATCGGTCGCGCTCGGCGCGCGCAAGCTGCAGCAGGATGTGGTTGCGCTGGTGCTCGCTGCGCCACAGGTCGACGCCCCGGCCCTCGCCGGCCTCCACCATCCGCGCCAGCAGTCGCTGTGCATCCTCGAACGCCGCGAGCGTGGCGCCGCGCAGGGTTGCCGCGTGGTGCTCCGCCGCGGCGACATCCGCCAGCGCTCGCCGTGCGTCGACCACCGCACGCTGCCAGACGCGATCCGCGTCGATGCGCGCGATCTCGGCCTCCGCCATGGCGGAGGCGACGCGGTAGCGGCCGTCGTTGAAGACGGGGAGCTGCGACTCGAGCATCACCATGGCCGCCGAGTCGCCTTCCATGTCGCGCTCCCATCCGCCCCCGAGGAAGAGCGAGGGGATTCGGCTGGCCGTGGCGAGCGCCGCGCGCGCCTCCGCGGAGGCCACCCGCGCCTCGGCGGCACGGATGTCCATGCGTCGCTCGCGGACCAGCTGCAGGAGCGCATCGTGCTCGTCGTGTGCCGCGGGTGCCGCGATGCCGCACTCGGCGGTCGCGGCCGATGCGGTCTGTGCCACCGTGGTCCATTGCAGCGCGTGATCGCCGCGACCGATCGCCTCGAGGAGCCGGGTCTTGGCGTTGACCGTGGCCACCTCGGCCTCCATGGCTCGGTTGGAGGCCTCGGCGGCGTTCATGCGCGCCCGTGCAACCATGGTTCCCGTGGACTCACCGGCCTCGAAGGCGGCCCGCTCGGCGGCCAGCACGCGCGCGGCCACCTCCGCGTCCGTGCGGGCGAGTGATGACTGTTCCGCCGTGGAAGCTGCCTCCACGTAGGCGGTACGCGTCTCCACCACCGTTGCGGAGACCATCGCGGCCGCCTCGAGGAGGAGTGACCGCAGCTGAGCCTCCGCGTCGTCGGCGATCGCCTCGCGCTTCCACAGCCAGTCGAGCTGCGCGGAGAGCGTGGCCAGGATCGGGGTCACGCCCATGTCGAGCGGTGCGCCCACCGCGACGTTGAGGGTCGGGTTGGGCGGAAGCTGCGCGTCGCCGAACGCCGCACGGCGGCGGTCGGCCTCGGCAAGCGTCCTGCGGAGCGCGCGGTTGTTGGCAAGCGCGCACCGGAGCGCCGCCTCGGCGGAGAGCGGCGCGGCACCGTCCCAGGCCTCGGATGGCTGATGCCAGGGCTCCGCAAGCTGGCGGGAGCTCGTGCCCTCGGCCAGCCCGAGCGAGCCGTCGAGCGTGGGGGCAACGTCGGTCAGTGCGGGCCCCTCCCGCGGCGAGCAGCCAACGGGTACGGCCGCACAGGCGGCGATCAGGGCGAGGGCTGCGCGCGCAGGGTTCCTGCGCCGTGGGTGTGTTGCCGGTGCGCGATGCACCGGGCGATGCGAGATTGGTTCCATGCAGTGACTCCGACCGAGAAACACGGGATCGCCCTCGGCACGCGCCGAGGGTCGTTCGTGGGTCGGTCGGTCAGATCACCAGGATAGAGTGGGCCGAAAGCGCATCACGGCCGGCGGGCCGCGGCGGCGGTCCGGTTGCATCGGGGCACGCGCGCGACGGACTCGAGGCATGCGCTCCCGCATCAGGCGAGGGCAGCAGGGCCGTCGCCACGAAGTCGACCGTCGCCGAGGCGACGAGATCGACCGAGTCGGGTGCCACGGGCGGCAGCGCCCGGACCTTGCACGCACTGCAGCAGTTGCCCTTGGTGGCGGGTGCGCGGTCCGACGAGTCTTCGCCCGCGGCGGAATTGCAGCAAGCGCCCTCGTCGGCATCGCCGTCGCAGCACGCGTCCTTCGCGGCGCCTCGGGAGCAGCAATCGTCGCCCTGCGCCGTCTCGGCCTCGTGCGACAGGTGCACCACGGCCTGCGCCGCGCCCCGCACCTGGCAGCAGCAGAACGGCAGCCAGGCCGAGAGGAACGCAACGAGGAACCGGTGTGCCGCAAGGCGCATGGTGTTGATTCACGATAGCACCGATCGAACCGATTGCCACGAGGACCCTGCTGCGGCCCGCAGGGCGTGGGGAGCGCGAGGCCCGGGAACCATGGTCCGTGGGGCAGCCGATGACCGCTGGGTCCGCGGCGTGTTCCTCGCGGACCGGTCGTCCGCAGCCAGCGGCGCGTGGCGCGTGGCGCGTGGCGGCGCGTGGCGCCGCATGTCGCCCGCGTTCGGCGCCTTCCGTGGCACCGAACGCGGGCGCGGAGGACGTCAAGCGCGCTCACCCTGCGCGCCGTCGACGCCGCCCCGATGCAGCGGCCGCCACCGCGAGGGTCGCGGCCGCGCCCGGGGCCGGAACCGCGGGACCCCCGCCGGGCGTGTCCGCATCCCAGCTTCCGTACTCGCCCACCACCCACCCGCCCTCGCCGAGCCACGCGTGCGGCGGCATGCCGCCCGTCGCCGTCAGCTTCACGGGCCCGACGCGTGCGTCGCAGTAGACGGGGTCCGTCGAGTTGGTCCGCACGAACGCCACGCCGTCGAGCAGTTCCGCCCACGGGGTGGTGTCGAAGGTGCCGTCGTTGCCGGCATCGAGGTCGGCACCAAGCGACCCAGTGAAGCCGCGCACGAGCAGGTAGGTGACGGTGTCGGAGTTCTCGAAGTTGATCGCGTCGCCCGTGCCCACCACCGCGTGCGCGCACTCCGGGTGGAACGTGAGCGCGCGACCCCCGAAGAGCGTCTGCCCGAACGTGGACTCGTGGCCCACGAAGCGGCCGTTTGCGCCGAGGTTCCAGGCGGAGAGGTTGATCGCGGCTTCCACCACGCCGCCCGGGTCCGTGCCGCTGTCGCCGATGGCGAGCAGCCAGCATCCGGCGAGCGATGCGCCCGCGGTGCCCTGGATCTCGAAGTACTCGTCGGTATCCGAGCCCTGCTGGTCGACGCGCAGTTCCGTGATCCGCAGGCCACCGGGGCCCGACCCTGCGACCATGCCCGCCGTTGCCGTCGACCCCGGCACCAGCATGCAGCCCGCCGCCGCCAGCATGCCCGCCGGCCCGGCCCCGTTCCATGGCATCGCCCGCGCGCCAGTGGCGCGAGCCCGTGTTCCCGTGGTTACCATCGCAAACTCCTGCGGCCGAGCCGCGGTTCTCCCTGTGCGCGGCGAAGGTAGGCGCCGGGGCGGAAGCGCACGCCCGGCGCCGCCGTTTTTCGGACCGAATTCCGGCATTCCGCGTCGTTCTGCTTGTTTCCGGTGTTCCGGTGGAATCCGCGCCGAATCGCGTTGTCCTGCCCGCCGATGCGGGGGAGAATGTCGCGATGCGCCTTCCCGAACCGTCCGTCGCCGCGCTGGCCCTGAGCATTGCCTCCTTCGCGCCCGCGGGCGGCATCCTCCTGATCCCCGACACCGGTGCCGACAAGGTGTGGGCGTTCAGCACGTTCGACGGATCGCTGATCTCCAACAACTTCATCCCCAACGATGGCCGCATGAAGCAGGTGATGCAGGTCGCGCAGCTTCCCGGCGGCACCATCGTGATGGCTGACCCCGGCACCAGCCAGGCGTGCGGCACGGACGACGCGGTCCGCGAGTACACGCCCTGCGGCCAGTTCCTGCGCACCATCGCGTCTGCTGCCAACGGCGTGTGCAACCCCGAGGGCATCTGCGTGGCCTACGGCAAGGCGTGGTTCACGCGCCTCTACGACGTCGCCTCCGAGCCGACGCCGGGCCGGTCGGCGCTCTGGAGCTTCGAGTTCGACGGCACCGGCCTGACCGAGGCTTGCGCGCCCGCGTCGCTGCAGAAGATCTGGGGCATTCTGCCCTTCGGCGGCGGGTTCATGGTGTCCGACAGCACCGACAACAACCTTGAGTTCGTGCCGCTGAGCTGCGCGGTGTCCCCGCCGTTCTTCCAGTCCACGGCCAGCAACAGCCTGCAGTTCGTGCAGCAGATGGCGGCGATGCCCGACGGCGGCGTGGTGGCGGCCGGTTTCTCCACGCCGCGCGGGCTGCACTTCCTCGATTCGAGCGGTGCCTACCAGTACACGGCGTCCTACCCGACCGGCGCACGCGGCGTGTTCGTCCTCGAGAACGGAGAGGTTCTCTACTCGGGCGGCACCGAGATCAAGGCCTACAACCCGCAGACCGACCTGCACCGCGTGATCATCAACCAGTCCGGCGCCAGCTTCCGGTGGATCTCGCGCATCGAGGTGTGCAGCGAGGACCTCAACTGCTCGGGCGCGATCGAGGGCGCGGACCTCGGCGTGCTGCTCGGCAACTGGGGCGGCGCCGGCGCGACCGACCTCGATGGCTCGGGCGCCACCGACGGC